>Ga0209580_10001143_pt1 | contig 12564 bp, 10 predicted proteins | sample Coa_R1_5_FD_187153 | JGI IMG/M metagenome (GOLD analysis project Ga0209580, IMG submission 187153) | Surface soil microbial communities from Centralia Pennsylvania, which are recovering from an underground coalmine fire - Coalmine... | ecosystem: Environmental > Terrestrial > Soil >...
CCGGAAAAACAATAAGGTTGTCTTCAATGCGCAGCCTGAGTTCCCGCTGGATGAACACCTCGCGTTCCATCAGCAAATCGAGGTTCTCACCCACGGAACCAGCCAAAGTGTTCTCCACCGGCACTACGGCGCATGCGGCTTTGCCGGAATCAAGGGCGTCGAACATATCTACCGAGCGGCTACACGGCACCACCTCAGCCTTAGGTACAAGCATGTTGGCTGCTTGATGACTGAATGCGCCGCGCTCACCTTGAATGGCCACTTTCATGGTGTACCAAGTATACGCACCTCATGGGTGACACTCGTCCGGTGCTCCGGAACGATTTGTGATTCCTGATTTGGTTGCCGCAGATTCCTTAAAAAAATGTAAAGCAGAGTTGTCATGAACCGGGTACAGCTCTCGATTTATGACAACCAGTCTTCGGGATTAGTCCTCCAAATTAGCAGCAGGCTTGGTACCAGCCAACTTGAACCGATGAGTAGGTGACAAATGCTTTGGACAATCTTTGTAGTGTTGTTCGTCCTGTGGCTGCTGGGCGTAGTGAGCAGTTACACCATGGGTGGATTTATTCATCTGTTGCTGGTGCTGGCGGTGATCGCACTGATCTTCCAGCTCATCAGCGGGAGAAGGACAGCGGTTTAGATCACAAGACTGAGGAGGATACTTTATGGATAAAGATCGCGTTAAAGGAAAAGTTGAAGAAATGGCAGGCCGGGCTGAACGGCAAGCCGGTGAGTGGACCGGTGATACGAAAACGCAAGCTGAGGGCATGAAGCATCAGGTCAAAGGTAAAGTACGCAACGCTGTGGGCCAAGTCAAGGATGCTGCCCGCGACGCCATGAAAGACACGGGCCGCGAACGCCCAGCCGAAGACGTGGAAGACATTGACCGGGAGAAGGGAGCTGCATAATCCACTGCTCCAGGGAAGCAAAAAAGGCGTTCGAAAGAACGCCTTTTTTGTTGAAACAGATGCCAGTTTAACTGCGACTCCGGCGTATCCGGGAGAAAATTTCGGACAATGCCAGGCGGATTGGAGTACCAGTAATTTGAAACTCGGTTGCCTCCAGCCATCCGGCGGGGCGGCAGTCATATCCTCTCTGTGTACCCGGATCGAGAATCCAGATGTTTGGCACTCCGAACTTTCTGTAGTCGTCAATACGCTCCTGCATGTGACGCATCGTGTCTTCCGGCGACAAGATTCCTATGCAAGCGAGAGGCGGCTTTGTCAGGACCTGTTCCACCGGCTGATCAAGAGAAACCAGGCAGACATCAGGAACACGAAAGCGAGTGGCTGAAATTTGCATCCGCTGCTCCGGCAGAACTTCGATGTTCCACTCCTGTTGGCGTTGGCCAAACCAGAGAATCAGCGCCGCTTGCAAAGCAGCGTGATCGTGCTCACCCACGTTGCGCTGCTCCAGCCTTCCGTCAACATAGTCATGATCCGGTCGATAGCTGCTTTTGAGGTATTCACTTACCGAGACTAAGGTACTGCTCGCCATAACAGATTCCTGTTTCCAGCCAATTCTACTCCTCATTGCTTATCAGAACTTCAGCAATGGGAAGCGGGATCAGCGAATCTCAATCATCAAGTTCCCCATTTTATCCGCGTAAAATTTGTGTCCCGGTGGCACTACGGTTGTTGCGCTGTACTCAGTGACAATGGCCGGCCCGCGATTCGCTTTTCCCGGCTTTAAAGATTCTCTGGGCACGATGAGGGTCTTATGCCTGCTTCCGGAAAACCAGACTTGAGCAGACGACTCCTTGAGCTTGCCTGCAGTATTCTCGATTTTGAGCCTGGTCAGCTTCTCCGTAGATGCTACTCGCCCGCGCAGACGGACAGTAACGATTTCCACCTCGCGCTCCGGGTTGCTGTAGCCGTAACGGCGTTTGTGCTCGACGTGGAAACGCTCGATCACATCATTGCCGAAAGCCAGGTTCAGCTCATATCCCTGGCCTCGATAGCGCAGGTCGCAGCTTCTCTCGAAGACTGCTCTTTCCTGCCAGCCCTCCTGCCGGAGTTCTGTGCTCAACTTGCTCCTCAGGTCGGCGTACAGGCGCTCCAATTCCTTCAATGGAAGCTCGCGGACGCGCATCAACACCGTACGCGAATGGTCCTTGACTACGTCGCTGATCAAAATACCGAGGGCCGAAAGCGCACCGGGATACGCAGGTACAATCACCCGGGGAATCCGCAAAGCCTGCGCCAGTTCACAGGCATGCATGCCCCCGGCGCCGCCGAACGCCACCAGCGCAAACTGCCGCGGATCGTAACCGCGCTCAATCGAGACCACGCGGATGGCTTTTTCCATGTTGGCATTGATTACACGGACGATTCCGGCGGCAAACCCCTCCACGGACAGGCGGCTGCCGCTACGCTTTAACCAGCGCTGCACCACGTCCAGGGTTCGCGGCAGATCGAGTTCGAATTCACCTCCCAGGAATTGGTTGGCTGGCAGGCGGCCCAGCAGCAGGTTGGCATCGGTGACTGTGGGCAGCTCGCCGCGGCCATAGCAGATGGGACCTGGATCTGCCCCGGCGGATTCCGGGCCTACGCGCAGAGCTCCTCCGGCATCGAAGCGCGCCATTGAGCCACCGCCCGCTCCCACAGTATGGATATCGAGGATGGGCACGCGAACAGGCAGGCCCGCAACTTCAGCCTCGTTACTGGTCGTAGCCGCTCCTTCTACCAGAGCAACATCGGTGGACGTGCCGCCCATGTCAAAGCTGATGATTTTTTCGAAGCCACTGCGTTCAGCCAACGCTGATGCGCCCACCACGCCGCCTGCCGGGCCGGAGAGGACCGTCCTGACCGGTTGCGCAGCGGCAGTCTCCAATGCCGTGATGCCGCCGCTGGATTGCATCACAAAGACACGCGCGCGATTGCGCTGCCCCGCACGCATCTCGAGTCCATGAAGATATCTCTGCATGATGGGCTGCAAATAGGCGTTTACCAGCACGGTGCTTGCACGCTCATATTCCCTGAACTCGGGGAGGATCTGATAGGAAATGGACAAAGGTACGTTCAACTGCTTCAGCTCTTGCGCCACAGCTTGCTCGTTTTGAGGGTTGGCAAAAGAAAACAGCAGCGAAACCGCGACTGCTTCAGGCTTGGCGCCAGAGATTGCCTGGACTAAATTTTGCAATGCTGTTCGGTCCGGGTGCTGGATGATCTTGCCTTCAGCGGACGTCCGCTCCTCGACGCCAAATCGCAGCTCGGATGGAGCGAGCGGCGGGTCTTTTTCGAAAAAGAAATCGTAAAGCTTTGGCCTGTGCTGGCGCCCAATCTCAATGGAGTCTTCAAAGCCGGCGGTGGTAACAAATGCAACGCGCGCGCCTTTGCGCTGCAGCAAAGTATTTGTGCCCACGGTTGTGCCGTGCAGGATAGTCACCGGCGCACCGGGTGGAGCAATCTTACTGACGGCCTCCGCGATCGCCGTGGAAGGATCGCTGGGGGTTGAAAAGACTTTCAAAATCCGAAGGGAAGAATCTTCCAGCCAGACGCAATCGGTGAAAGTTCCTCCACTATCAATGGCAATTCTGAGGGACGGACGGTTGCGCATGAATTTTTTTTTACAGCTTACAGAGTACAGGAAAATTGCCAAATGTGATGGTTCAGGTGCTGCCTGTAGATTTTATTGACATGGTGATCTCGCCACTGTAATTTGGCTTCAGTGCAAAGTAACAGGCCGAATCCAGCCTTGGCTCCTCAGCCATTTCCCCACCCTGTGGCAAGAGGGATTGCTGCTGTCAGAAATGGCCAACCTCTCCAGAAGCAGGCAGCAGGCAACACCGCACTACTGAGGACTGGCATTCCAGTGGTTCCCAAAGTTCCTGCGCCCCCGGTTTACCGTCCCCAGCCTCCAGGAAACTTTGCACAACCTAAGATCAACACGCCGCTGGTGCCGAGGCCCCCAGCGCCTCCAGTTTACCGTCCCCAGGTTGCGGGAAACGTTTCACAACCTAAGACTGGTGGTCCGATGATGCCGAGGACTCCGGCTCCTCCGGTTTACCGGCCCCAAGCTGCAGGAAACGTCGGACAGTCCAGAGTTGGCATTCAGATGAGGCCCGGACCTCCATCTCCTCCGGTTTATCGGCCACAAGCTGCGGGAGCCATCGCACAACCCAAAGCTGGTGTTCCGATCGCATCGAAAGCTCCAGCTCCCCCCGTTTATAAGCCCCAGACTGCGGGAAACGTCACAAATCCCAAGAGCAGCAAAGCTCCGATCATTCCCAAGACTCCAACTCCCTGGGTTTACCGGCGCCAGGCAAACAGCGCTTCAGTGCAGCGAAAAAGCGGGGCGGCAAACGCCCTCAGGGCTGGACTCACGGCCGGACATGCCCGAGTCATTCAACGAATCATCTATGGAGACATTGACGAGCTCTTGACGGCCGTGGTGCACGCTAACAATGCGGCGACGGGAGCGCACGGTGCGGTTCCCGACGTTACCGATTTCGATCCGCATTTGCAGCAATTGTTCACTGAAACGGAGGCGTTACTCCCGATGGTGGATGTGACTTCTGATCCGACCCTGGGCAGGGTAGCTGAAGCCAGCCAAAATGATCCCACGGCAGCACATCCGTACGACTTGGTATATCAACCGAATACGGCGGACCAGGAATTCCTCATCGCAAGCGTCCTTCATGAACTCATGCATGTTGCCAGTGAGGAATACTATGACAAAGGCGGACATGGGACCCCTTACGGCTACAACATGAATATTCCACGAGGGGGAAATCCGCGCCGGAACATCGCAGCACAGACGGCAATGCTCGACCGAAACCTGGCGGATGCAGAGGGAGTAGCCAACGGCGAGCGCAATACTCTTGGAGCTAATCTCCAGGCGCATGTCCTCAGAAGACTAGCGTATGCGCGGGAGATGCCCAGCGTTCACTACGAATCGGTTCTGGCGGACATTATGGCCTACATGGAATTACAAGTAGCCACCAACTCCAATACGTATCGCTTCATCCGCCGGCTCATTGCCGAATCCACGGATCGGCGTACGAGAACGCCTTGGTGGGGCGTGATCGAGGCCCGCAGGGTGAGAAGCAATGCGTCCTGGTACCAGTTCTGGGAATGGTAAACGCTGGAGCTAGACCAGCTTCTTCCCCATCAGCAGGGCGTCAATCGAATCCAGGTAGTAGTTGGGCAGGATCTTGAGTCCCGTGTAGCCGTGTCGCTTGTAGAAGCGCAGAGCTGTAAAATTATCTACGGCTGCTTCCAGCGATATGTGAGTGACGCCCGCCTCCTGCATCTTCTCTTCTGCCGCCTTCAACAAGCGACTTCCGAGGCCACTGCCGCGCGCTTCCGGCAGAACATCAATGGTAATGATGTGGCCCATTCGCTGTGCCGAACGCCTGGTCTGGAAATGATCCGCAATGATGAATCCCTCAATCTTTCCCTCCGTCTCGCCGACAATGTGAACCGCCGAAGGCCGCTTCAGAAAATGACGCAACTCCACAGCAGAATAAGCAATGCCTTCAACAAAGCAAGCTTTGTCGATTTCCAACAGATGTTGGAAATCCGGAGGGCGATAGTCGCGGAGTTCAGCCACCGACTCATTGTAATTACCAAACAGAAGGTGGGGACGCTGCCGGGATCCGGTTGTCAAAACCGTCCTGAGGTTCCGTAACCGACCACGACTTGCGCGGTGGCTTTCCGGGTCGGGTCTGCAGGATTGACTGCAATCACATGGTAGACGCCAGGGGCATACGGGGCGTGATAGTTGCCCAGGAGAAACACGGTCCCGTTCTGGACTGTTGCGCCACCGGGCTCGATGCTGCCTCCGGAGGCTCCCTCCAGAACGGACCATTGAACATCGCGATCTTCACCACTCACCAGAGCCATTACGCGCGCAGTTCCTCCGGGAACAACCCTGATGGTTTCCGGTGAAATCGAGATCGCAGTAACTCTCATTGAGGCGTCATGGTTGGTTGATGGGCGTACCGCAATCCAAATGACAACTCCAAAAATCAGTGCAGCAGCAGAAAATCCCAGCTTTGCTCCCGGGCTCAAGGCACTGCGCGCCGCCGGAACCGGGATCGGCTGCGGAAACGCAACCCGAAGCGGCCCCGCTGCGGGTATGGTTGGCCGCAGAGAAGGTGCGCTCGGAACCAGGGGAGAAACTGCCGGGGCCGCTGCTGTGGCTGCGATATTCGATCCCTGTCTTACCGGAACCTGCTGGATTGGTGGAACTGAAGACTCCACTGGCTTGGGAGCGATACTGGCAGTTGCCACGATGCTGCCGCAACGATTGCAGAATCGCGCGCCCGCCGCCAGGCCGCCTCCGCACTTGATGCAGAACGAACTGGCGCGCATCGCCGGCGAAAAGACAAAAGGAGTGACCGCGGGACGCGATGCGACGGCTGCCGCCGATTGAAGGCCGGGCGCTTTGCGCAAATTGAGCAGTGAGCTTACGACGGCTGCCGCCATCAGTCCCAGCGAGACATAGAAGGCGGGCAGGCGCTGAACTGGAGGATCGTCAAACTGATACAAGACATTCTGGCCATCCGTGAGTTGCACAGGCAGGCTGGACGTGGTGACCGTACACAGCGAGATAGCGGCAACAATGGTGATTCCCACTCCGACCCAGGCAATGTCATTCCTTTTTGTCAGCCCCACCAGTATGCCCGCCGCCCCACTCAGGAGCGCCAGCAGTATGGGCACACGCAAAGGGATATGCAGCACTACCGGCGGCTGTTTGGATACTCCAATGTTCTTCGTGGTCAGCATCTCCCAGCCCGTCATCTGGAGCGCGCCGGCATTCTTGGCAGGAGTGATGACAACGAAGGGAAAGAGAAAGCAAAACAGCGCGACGACAACGAATACCTGGGAATAGCGGCGCATAGAAGACTGGTCCAGACTAGACCTAAGCTACTCCGAATCCGCGCCCAGGTGCAACAGGAATCAGGTGCAACAGGAATTAGGAAAGTGCTAAGGAAAGCATTCGATTGACACCAGCGGCAGCGGGATACATACTTTCTGCCGTCCCCCCAAACTCAGATGCACAGGTGTTTTACAAGTTGTTGCTGCACGTGAAGATGCAAGGGAGTGGTTAGTGTTCTGTATACAGTGCGGTACATCAAATCCGGACGGATCCGCATTCTGCTCGCAATGCGGTTCGGCTGTGCCTGCCGCACATTCAGCCAGCCCAGCGGTTGCCCAGCCGGTACCTGTCCCGCAACCTGCCAGCCCAGCGGTTGCCCAGCCGGTAGCCGCAGTGCACCCTGCCAGCCCTGTTCTCGCTTTTCCTATGCCGCCGTTCTGTGTACAGTGCGGCGCCGCAAACGCTGAAGGGGCAGCCTTTTGCTCCCAATGCGGTTCAGCGTTGCCGGCTCGACATGCCCCTATCCCTGCGGTTCCTCAGCCGGTATCAGCATTCTGCATACGGTGCGGCACGGCAAACCAGCACGGATCGGCATTTTGTTCACAGTGTGGAGCGGCACTGCCCATCTACAGCCAGGGGGTTGTAGCACATCCAGGGCAACCAATGCAGCCGGTGCAGCACAAGCGGCTGCTCTCCGAACTGGGCAGCAAAATCACGGAATTCACAGATACGGCTCCCCTGGAAGGCTTCAGCCTGGGAGAAATGTTCTCTCAGGTCTTCAAGAGCCGTTCCCATGAAGAGCTTGAGGACTACCTTGTGGTCGGAACCACGCGTACAACGCCGCCGCTTTCTGAAGTCGCTACCGGTTGGCCGAAACCGTGGTTCTTTGTACGAGTGCTGGCCTTTGTCGTGGTTGTGTACATCCTGTTTCTGGTGTCGCTGCCTTACTTTGCCAATCCCAGATTTCTTCCGGGTTTCATGTTCCTGGGGTCTTTGGCCGTTCCCCTGGCCACACTCATGCTCTTTTTTGAACTGAATACGCCGCGCAATGTTTCGTTTTATTCCCTGCTGATGCTGATCTGTTTTGGCGGAATTCTATCGCTCATTGCTACTTCGATTGTGGGCAGATTTTCTTTCCTGGACTGGATGGGTCCGCCCTCGGCTGGAATCATCGAAGAATTTGCCAAGCTGGCCACGGTGATCATAGTTTGCCGGCAGACCAAACATAAGTACATCCTGAACGGATTGCTTTTTGGGGCGGCGATTGGCACCGGCTTTGCCGTTTTTGAAAGTGCCGGGTACGCGCAAGATGCCCTCATTCTCGGCCTGGTCAAGACCGGTGGCTGGCAGAACTTCTTTGCCCAGGGAGGCGCCGGCTTTCTAAACACTACCATCCTGACTCGCGCATGGCTCTCGCCCTTTGGGCATGTTGTATGGACAGCAATCGCCGCAGGGGCGGTATGGAGAGTGAAGAAAGACGGCGTCTTCGAACTCCGCATGCTGGATAAGACATTCTGGAAAACATTCCTGGTGCCGGTGGCCTGCCACATGACCTGGGACTCACCTATCGCCATGGGGACAGACCCTGGAGTTTTGAACTACCTTGTGACTCTGGGCCTGGGAGCGCTCTCCTGGTTTGTTGCTTTTGGATTGGTACAGCAAGGGTTGAAGCAGGTTCGCACCATGCAGTTGCAGACTTCTGTGCCGGAGCCTGCGCCGCAGGTTGCCGCAGCCACCACCACGTGAAGGCTTAGGCTCTTCTCGCGCTTCCCTGCTTGCGGCAGTCTTCGCAAATCCCGTAAATCTGGAAGGTATGGCGAGTGGCGTCGAAGTGATACCGGCGCCCGATTTCCTCTTCCAGCTTGCCTACTTCCGCCGAAAAGAACTCGACTGACGCCCCGCAGTCCGTACACACCATGTGATGGTGGCTGCGGCGGTTGAACTGATGCTCATAACGGGCCACGCCGTCATGAAAGGCCACTTCGCTGGCCAAGCCGCATTCCGCCAACAGCTTCAGGGTCCGGTAGACGGTAGTAAATCCGATCTTCGGATCTTTCTTCCGCGTCAGGCGAAATAATTCATCGGTGGAAAGATGGTCTCGAGTCTCAAGGAAGGTGCGGAGGATGGTGTCGCGCTGGTCGGTGTGCTTCAGGCCAACACGTCTCAGGTGCTTGTAAAAGATTTCCTGGGCCTCGCGCATGGCTTCGCGTGTGGGAGGCGCATGATCGTCAATTCTTCGTTGTAACATCCGCAATCCGGCAGAAGGGGTTATCTTCGGGCGTCGCTCAGGAAGCCGACAGAACGGTTGAAAATGAAATTCATTTTCAATTAGACCCATCCTAGTTGCCGCTGAAGGGCATGTCAACCGCGCAACTGTTGGTCCTGCGGCCCTATGAATCGGGTGAGTCGAGGGGCAATGAACCGGGGTACAATTCAGGCGATGGCTACCTCAACCGTTGCTGCTCCCGCGGCGGGCCGCAAATGGCGCCGCATTGTTCTTCGTTCAGTGCTCATCCTGCTCGGGTTGGTCCTGCTCGCAGCGAGTGTGGCATTCACCTGGTTTTACCGAATGGCGCACGGCGCATTGCCGCAACTGGACGGCAGCATTTCCCTTCCCGGCCTTCAGGCTTCCGTAAACGTCATACGCGACACGCAGGGCGTACCCCACATTACAGCCGCCAGCCTCGACGATCTGTTTTTGGCCCAAGGCTACATTACCGCTCAGGACCGGCTTTGGCAGATGGACATGACGCGGCGCTTTGCCGCCGGCGAACTGGCGGAGATCCTGCCTGCCTCGAGCGGCCCTGCTCCCGCAACTTCACGATCCACGGGTGTTCAGCGGGCCACCAATACATGGCTGGAACATGATAAGCAGCAGCGAATTCTGCGCCTGCATGCGGTGGCTGAACGCGTCGCGCAACAGCTACCCGAGCGGGACCGTAAATTTTTTGAGGCGTATACACGTGGAATCAATGCCTACATGGAGCAGAGTCGTGAGCATCTTCCAATCGAGTTCCGCCTGCTGGGATACACCCCGAAGCCCTGGACTGTGACTGATTCTGTGCTGGTTGGACTCAGCATGAGCCAGTTGTTGAATCCTCAATATGAAACCGAGTATTGGAGGGAAAAGATTGGGGCCAAACTTTCTCCCGAGCTGATGGCCGACCTGTATCCGATGACTTCATGGCGCGACCGCCCGCCAGCCAGCGCCGCCAATGATGGTGCCGCCATTCTCTCCGTTCCTGAAGAACCGGAAGAAGATAAAAAGGAATCCCCGGCGCGTGGCGTGACTGGCTTGAATAAAGATGAAACGAATGCGCCGGACTGTGAATCCTGCCTGCCCGGCTCCAACAACTGGGTAGTTTCCGGCGCGCACTCCAGCACGGGCAAACCGTTGCTGAGCAATGATATGCATCTGCCTCACAATCTGCCGGGCGTGTGGTACGAAGTTCAGCTCCATTCGGGAGATTTCGATGTCGCCGGCTTCAGCCTGCCCGGAGTGCCATTTGTGGTTGTCGGACATAACCGGCGCATTGCCTGGGGATTCACCAACCTCAATCCTGACGTCCAGGACATATTTATTGAGACCTTCAATTCGGCCGGTGAATATCAGACACCGTCAGGCTGGGAAAAACCTCTGGTAGATCACGAAGTCATTCATGTGAAGAACCATGCCGACGCGGTTTTAGACGTGACGGTCACGCGCCACGGCCCTATTATCTCCGATCTTTTCCCGGGTGAAACTCGCAAGCTCGCGCTGCAATGGCAAATCTACGATCCGCGGCCAGTGGTCACGCCTTTATTTGATTTGGATTCGGCCCAGAATTGGGAGCAGTTCCGAAAAGCATTTTCGCTTTGGGCCACGCCTTCGCAGAACGTGGTCTACGCTGATGTGGATGGCCACATTGGCTATCAGGCCATGGGCCTGGTTCCGATCCGCGCCTCAGGGGATGGAACGATACCGGCTCCTGGCGCAGACGGCAAACATGACTGGACTGGCTATGTTCCCTTCGACAAACTTCCCAGTTTGTATGATCCGCCCTCCGGAATCATCGCCACGGCAAATGGACGCATCACCCCGGATGGATACCCTTATATGCTGGCAACACAATGGTGGCCTCCTTACCGTACAGAGCGCATTTATCGCGTTCTGGAATCCAAGCCCAAGTTCAGCCCGGACGACATGCTCGCCCTGCAAACCGACGTTACCTCCGAATACGACCGCTTCTTTGCTGACCGCTTTGTCTATGCAATCGACCACAATCCCAAAGCTGGTGAACGGGCCCGCAAGGCAGCCGACATTATGCGCGGCTTTGATGGACGAATGAGCGCTGATTCCGCCGCGCCAACGATTGAGGCCTTTGCCCGGCTTCATCTTTGGAAGATGCTGCTGGAGTCGAAATTGGGCGATGATTGGGCGGAGTATGAATGGTCCAACTCTTCCGTTGCGCTGGAAAACATCATGCAGAACCAGCCAGAGCGCTGGCTGCCATCGGGATACGCCAATTTCAATGAGTTGTTAACCGCGGCGGTGGACTGGGCTGCCTCTCAGGGACCTTCCGATCTCTCGTCGTGGAAATACGGCACGCAATTTCCGGTAGAGATCAATCATCCCGTATTGGGCAGCATTCCCATCGTGAATCATTTCACCGGGCCGGGCCGGCAGCCGCAGTCGGGTGGCTCTTACACGGTAAAACAAGTGGGCCGGCGTTTTGGCCCTTCCGAGCGCATGACTGTAGACTTCTCCAACCTGGACAACTCCCATTTCAATATTGTGCTCGGCGAATCGGGCCAGTTCCTGAGTCCCTATTACATGAACCAGTGGGATGCCTGGTACAACAATAAAACTTTCACCATGCCCTATTCTGATGACTCCGTGCTGGCGGCAAAGAGCCACGAATTAAAGCTGGAGCCGGGAGAACAGAGTAAATAGCTCTGTCCTCCGGAAATCCTGAACGCGGGAGCCAGCAGCTTGTTTTGCCGTTCTTTGCCGCACCTGAATCGTGCTTTGTCCTTTGTTTCTGAGGAGTTCGGAAGTATGATGACGATCAAAGCACCGGATTGAGCGGATCCTTTGTGAAATCGGTTTCCAGACGGATTTACCCTACTACTGGCCGGAGGGGCAGGTGAAACACTGCACCACATGCCAACACCTGTTCCCGGACCAATTGCAAGTTTGTCCCACAGATAACGTCACATTGCGCGTGGCCCGGGAGTTGGAACCTGGGATGATCGTCCGCGGCAAATACATCATCATGGAATGGATCGGGTCCGGCGGCATGGCTGCCGTCTACCGGGCTAAGCACCGGTTGCTCAATGAAATGCGCGCGGTCAAGGTAGTCGCGCCAAAATTTGCCAGGGATGAAGACTTCCTTTGGCGCTTTCGCCACGAAGCCGCCATCGCCCGCAAGCTTCGCCACGAAAATGCCGTTTGGGTGGAAGATCTGGACGAGATCGAAGACGGCAGGCCCTTTATTGCCATGGAGTTTCTCCAGGGCCAGGATCTGCGCAAGCTGATTAAGGGCCAGGGGCCGGTTTCGGTGGAGCGTACTCTCAAGTTGGGAGCGCAGGTGGCTTCAGCCCTGAGCGCCGCTCACAAGCTCGGCATCATCCATCGCGACATCAAGCCGGACAACATCTTTGTCACCCGTGACACGGCCGGAAATGAAGTCGCCAAGGTGCTGGATTTCGGGATTGCCAAAGCCAAAGAAAGCGCATTGCAGGGTGGCTTCACCG
>Ga0209580_10001144_pt1 | contig 12558 bp, 19 predicted proteins | sample Coa_R1_5_FD_187153 | JGI IMG/M metagenome (GOLD analysis project Ga0209580, IMG submission 187153) | Surface soil microbial communities from Centralia Pennsylvania, which are recovering from an underground coalmine fire - Coalmine... | ecosystem: Environmental > Terrestrial > Soil >...
TGGCAGCGATCCTCACGAGCTTGCACATGCGAACAGCAGATGATTTGTTCGGAGGGCCGGAGAAAAGTCCGCGAACGGATCGACTGATCGCTGCCTCTGTTCAGTGGGCTGAAAAGATCATGGAAAGATCGATGAGAAATGTCGCGCGGGATGATGCAACTTATGAACATTCCTTTACTGCAACGCGAGATTAGCACCCTTGAACGGGAAATTGATTCACTCGAAACATGGCTGGCACTGATGACGGCCTTCGTAGTGATCGGGTTGATCCTCGAATATCTGCATGAGATACCAGAAGAATTCAAACGCCTAAGACAGCAATGGGCCTGGAAGCCGCTGTTCGTGATGGCGGGGACGATTCTCATCACAGTTGGAGTTGCTGGAGAATTGGCCGTTCAATTTGTTGCTTCACAAAGACAAACCGCACTCAGGCAGGCGAATGACTCAGCCTTTACGGCCTTGAACAGTGATGCAGCAACAACACGAGCCGAAGCTAGTAAGGCGTCTGAACACACAGCACAACTGGAAAAAGAAGCTGCCGAGCTTCAAAAAACTACTGAAGATGAGCGGCTAGCGAGAATAAAATTAGAAGCAGAGATTCAGCCGCGAATGTTGTCCCTGAAACAACAGCAAAACTTAGCCGATGCCACTAAATCCTTCGTTGGGCATGGCGTCAATTTGTTCTCCTACACTGGAGATGCTGAAGGAGCGCGATTGGGTGGGATGATAAAAGCCGGTTTGATTAAAGGGAAAGTGATCGTATCAGATCGCAGAAATGGCATTATGATGGTCAACACACAGGAACCGGAAGGCGTCGAGATAACTGATAACGATCACGCGATGGCCATCGCAATCTCGAATTCGCTCAACGCTGCGCACATTGCAAACAAGATCACACGGCCTAATCCGAATCAGGGGTACTCGACAATTACGGTGGGTGCGAAGCCATTCGATATTCTGAAATGAAATCTGGCAGGCCGTGCCTCCTTGCCAAGTTCAAGGTCAACCGCATCCTTCTGGAAGCCCTGGATGTCCCTTGCGGTGCCCACAGCATCAATAGTAAAGAGTTTTTATAGCACTTCGACGAAACACGCGCGTATGAAGTGAATGAGTGTAAAGACCGTGCAATATTGCTCAGACCCGCTTTTAAATCCAGAGTAGCTTTAAGAAAATGGAACTACGAGAAGGGCGGTTTTCAATGGCCCCACAAACTACTGATTGGCGGCATCTCGCCGCACAAGCCAGTGATGAAAAAGACCCGGACAAACTGATAGCGCTTGTTGGCCAGCTTAATCGCTTACTGGAATACGAGGAAAAATCCCGCAAGCGGCAGCACTGAGGAAAACCAATGACAACAAGCACGGTGCAAACGCCGGTTCCACGGCAAGAGCCGACACTTTCCGAGCGTTACATTTCTCGATCAAAGCTAACGATTCAAGCGAGTCGAGAACTGATGAGCAACTCCCGCATTATGAAATTGACCAGCATAGCCCGATTTAGAAAAAGCAGCACGGAGAGAACGGCGATAGCAAGGGGTGCGCGGCAGTCTCTTTAATGTGCAAAATTGAACAGATTCTCGGTTCGGTTAGGGATTATTATCCAGCCCAGTTGCTTTCTTGCAACGCCTGGGCCGCTCCAAAAATAAAATCTGGCCAAGAGCGGCCCTATTACTTGCGAGGGGCGGGCCGCCTTATCCACGATACCCACCAAAGAGGCGGCCTTCAAAGAAAGCTGTTACCTGCCAGGGGTTCCCAATGTTGCCGATCATCGCCAGAATCTAATGTTGGAGATTCGCGGATGCGCGGCGTCGTTTCACGGCAGATGAACTGCAAGCGTGATTGAACTCCGGCTGGGTAAGCCGCGCCGGGTCTCCGCTTTTTCAAATGGGCTTAATCCCTTCTTAAAACCCGAAAAAACCGTGTTCAATTTTGACCAGACTTTGTGAGTTCCTGATGAGACGATGATTTATCAAACCCAAAGGAGAATCAGGCGATGGCTAACCCGGCACAACACCGCATTCTCGTCGTGGACGATGATGAGAGTGTTCGTGAGGTATTTACACTGATGCTGAGAGAAAAAGGCTACGAAGTTGCTACTGCGGAAAATGGTTTTGACGCTCTTCTCAAGCTCAAAGATGTGGTAATCCCGGAGGTAATCATCTCCGATCTCAACATGCCGGAAATGTCCGGGTTTGAATTCCTGTCAGTGGTACGCCGCCGTTTCCCTAAGATTTCAGTGATCGCCAGCAGCGGAGCTTATGGAAGCAGAGCCGTACCGACCGGAGTCCTTGCCGACGCTTTTTATGCTAAGGGAGACGATCATCCAGAAGCGCTGCTGAACAGCGTGGCTGCATTGATCGAGACTTCTTCCGAACAAGCAAGTGCTCATCAGAGCGGCTCTGCACCGGTTTGGATTCCACGAAACGGAAAAGACTCGAATGGAATACCGTACATCGTGATTACCTGTACAGAGTGCCTGCGGTCTTTTCCACTGCATGTAACAACAGAAGAGAACCCGGAAGTTCTTGAAACACCGTGCCCGTTTTGCTCAAACACGGTTAAATACATTATTGATTTTTCTCTTTCTGTATTCTCTCCGACAAAGGTTAAGCCTACTCCTGTTATCAGCCGGAAGGACACGGCGGCGTAGTCCAATCCGCTCATCCCTGCCCCCAAACTGACAAATCAGACGATTTGACTCATTGACGTAAACGACGTGATCGAAGTCGATTAACGCCAGCGAATCCCGTTATCGTTGCGGCTCGGGCCGGTACTCGGAAATGCGCGGGATGCGCATGAGTCGGCGGAAGGTCTCAGAGTCCACACGATCCAGCGCGTACTCCGTGTACCCCTTCCCGGTCTCAGGATCAGTTACGACTACCTCTGTTTCGTAGCGCTCAATTTTTTTACGCGCTTCCTCACGAGCGTCAAACTCGGGATCGCGCTCGATTGTCAGGTTGACGCCATACCGGTTAACGCCTGGCGGTCGTTCGGGTTCCGGTTCGGGTTCGGGTACGGAAATAGCGTGCGTCCCGAGCAGAAATGTGAAGGCCAAAGCAACGTGTTTTTGCGATGGAATGAGCCGGTTTCGGGTCAAAAAATCTGCGATTGCATCGAAATGTAGTTTCTGCCGATACAGTGGCTCACTTTTTGCGAACCGACGAAACACATCCACAATCGCAGGAATTGATAGCTGCGCCTCAGGAATTATGATGCGATCATCGACATCGAACCCTAGGACTGAAAGGTCTTCGTCGCTCATTCTCGCTGCCTTGATAATGTCGAAACCCACCTTTAGGACACGTGTCATGGTTGACCGCGCACTTGCTGCGGCCCCGCGAACTGCGGCAGGCGCGTCTTTCAGTTCTTCCGGGATGAACTTTCGCCATTGGTCGAACGTCAGCGGTTCGATTCGCTCGGCTGGTGAGCAACGACGTTGCTCTGCCTCAATCTCTTCAACATATTTCTTGTATTCGGCGCGATCTGCTGCTTCGCGTTCCTTTCGTTCCTCTTCTTTGACAAATTCTCTAAATTCTTTTGTCGCGAGGTCTTGTCTGGCTGAACCCATTTTCTCTTCTCCAATTCAATGCGGCTATGCTGCCGCTGCTTGCCACCGTGAAAAGACTCCAAACTGGTTCTTCATTACCGGCAAGTGTCTGTTGTTCATTTGAACTTTCGCTGTAAGCCCATCGGCAGTTTTGCGGGTTCATAGTTCCCGTCATTCCTTGTCGTTATCGCTGAGGCTCGGGCCGGTACTCAGAAATGCGTGGGATTCGCATCAATCGTCGATACGTTTCGGAGTCCACTCGATCTAACATGAATTGGGTGTATCCCTGGCCGGTTGCGGGATCAGTGACCACAATGTCGTTTTCATATTGCACCCATCGTCGGAGCCTTTCTAACTCGGGATCGGATTCGATCTGCAAATTCACGTAGACGCTTCCGGTCGTTCTGGCTCCGGCTCGGGTTCAGGCGCAGCAATCGCACTGACTCCTAGCAAGTGGTTAAACGCAAGGGCGACGTGCTTCTCTGAAGGAACCAAATTATTTCGCGACAAAAAATCGGTTATCGCTTTGTAGTGCAACTTGCGAACATAGCGGGGTTCACGCTGAGCAAATCGGTTGAAAATGTCAACGATCATCGGTATCGACAGTTGCGCTTCGGGGATAAAAACGCGATCCTCGGGATCGAATCCCAAAACCGCAAGTTCGTCGTCGCTAAGTTCGCCAGTCTTTATGCGGTCGAATGCGACTGTAAGTAATCGAGTCATCGTTGACTTCGTGCTTGCTGCGGCACCGCGAACAGCGGCAGGTGCGTTCTGCAGTTCAGCGGGAATGAATTTGCGCCATTCCTCGAAGCTCAAAGGCTGAATTTTTTCTGCCGGTGCGCAACCGCGTTGCTCTCTTTCAATCTCCGCAACGTACTTTTCGTGCTCAGCGCGATCTTCCGCAAGGCGCTGTTTCTCTGCTTCCTCCCGCATGAATGCACGGTACTCGCGTGCCGCCATGTCTTCTCTTGCTGAACCCATTTTCTCTTCTCCAATTCACAACCGCTGGCCGTGGCCGGGGATCGCAAGCCTGTTCGCAAATCGCCCGACCATAAAAGTTGTTGTGGTTTTAGCTGCCGGGCGGAGGTGCATTCTGCCCCAGGAATCCGACGCCTTTCCCAAGATTGGTCATGCCACCTGTGACCACGCCTCCAGCGATGCCGCCGAGAGCACCAGTGACCGCTGAGACCCACGAGTTGTTCTCTTGCGCGATCTGATTTTCTGTGTTCGCGACTGCTTCGCCTGATCCTGTTGCTACATTGCCTGCTGAATTCGCAGTACCGAATACGCTCGGTGCGCTTTCGAGTCCTGCCGCAGCCTGGAAGTAATTTTGTCGCCCAGTTTCATAGTTCGCGACATCGATCTTGTTCAGCGCTGATGCCGTTTTCGCAGCGCCTTCATTCGCAACTGCGGTCTCTGCACCAACCTCGGCTCCGCCAGGTAGCGCCATGTTGCCGCCGCCTATCGACGCCTCATTCTCGCGAACCGCTTGACTAGCATTGCGGTACGCCTGTCCGGTGTTTGTGATCGCATCAGACTTCAAAGCGGCATCTTCTGTTGCCGAGAAGCCTTGCTGATTGACGCCTGCGCTCACGAGCGGTGAAAACGTATCCATCAAATCGCCAAATACGCTCGAAGCATCGCCGAACTCCGTTTTGGCCTGGCCTGCCAGCGTATTGAATAAATTCGTCTGCCCTTGCGCAATTGACTTCTGACCGCTCGTGGCTCCGCAAGCAAGCGCGACCGGGCCAGCGTATTCGTGCCACTCGTGCTCCAATACTTCGCCGGTGAGCATCGAAATTGTTATTCGAGTCGTGATCTTCATTTACAGCACCTCACGAGATTCGACAGCACGCAAACGGGCGTCCAGCTTTAGGCACGCCTGTGTGAGTTGCAGCGCTAATTCTTTTGACTCACTTTCAAATTTCGATTGCCTGCTGTTGACATGAGCGAGACCTGCCGCGTAAGTAGTGGCGTACCCCATTATGATCTGGCGAAGAGACCAGTACGCGATCCGTTCGCAAATTCTGCTAAAAAACTTTTTCATAAAATCTCTGTTCTTCCGTTGAATCGGCAAGCACCAATCGGCCAGCCGCACAAGGGCTTGGTCGTAGAGTTGTCCGCGATATCACAAAATCAATTCCGGGGGGGGAAATTGACGTTGGGCCTCTTTTCAAAACAAAAAAGAGGTTGGGCACTCAGCCTACGGAGTCACCTTTGCACGCGCTGAGTGCCCTCTATTTGGCTTGCGTGCAAACCTGAAAATTTGTGCCGCTGTCAATGAACTGTTTTCGGGCACTAGCAGCGGCACGGGAAGGAGGAACGTGCCCGAAGTCTATGAGAGTTCTTTTTCCAATTCAGCGATCCGCTGTTGAATCCGTGAAACGGTTTCGCGTAGCTGAGCAAGTTCCAAGCGCTTGCGGGTCTCGGCTTCGTCTTTCAATCGTTGTACCGGATCGACCCATTCCTGCACGAGATGTGCAGTCTGCTGGTCAAACGTCGTAATCCGTTTGCGCGTGTCCGGCTCTGCGTACAGTTCTGTTGATCGCTCACGTTGTGCATCGAATGTGGTCATCGAAAGTTCATCCGCCATTTTGTCGCACGACCTGCATGATGCGAGTCCGGGCCTGATCGCCGATACTCATCCATCGCTGGAAATTCAGAATCTCCGCTGTCGGCACGTTGTGGTCGATTTGGTATAGGCAATAGTCGTGCCAGTCGGCGCGGAAAGGCGCTAGTGCAACGTTCTCAGCGGCAGCTTTTGCCGCCCTCTGCGCTGATCTTTCCCGAGCTTCAGCGGCTTTGCGCTGTGCTTCACGTTCCGCAGCCCGTTCTCTTGCGCGAATTTGTGAGAGCGTTTCGCCTTCGGAGCGCCGCAAGCGAGATGGGCAAGTATGATTTGGGCACAACGTGATCACTCCGTTTGCAGCGTTCGCGAGTTGCGCCTGACTCATGATCACCGATTCTTTGCAGGTGAGGCATTGCGCATCGTAGTTCGGCGATTTGTCTCGATTAGGCCGAACTTCAGACGCAATACTACGAACGCGGAGACCTGCTACGACCTCGCCCACAAAAGACCGGAAATTTCTGATGAAGCCTGGCATATCGGTTTACTCTGCCGGTTCTACAAGACGCAGAGAAATGTCCATTCCGGTCTTCTGTTCGAGCACCTGAGCGTTGAGTACCGGCGCTGTGATCGAATCTTCTGGAATCGTGACTGAAGCCTGGAGTTGCGGCTTTTTGAAAAGCGTCTCCGGCACGCTCACATTCAATTTGATCGCAACCTCACCAGCCGCTAGGTCGGGCGTGCGCGACGTGAGCCGCGCCGATAACGTGCTGTAATTCTTTCGGTGGATGATCAGATAGAACTCACCGGAAACTTTTTGGACGTACATGCTCCTCCTGAAAAGAACGCGGAGCCATCCGACAAGGAAGACGGCCCCGCCAAGATCACGGCAATTTCAGTTGGCTTTGCCCTGATCTGAACAAACTCAATTCTCTTTTGCCTTCCACACGCCTTCTTGCCGAGCAGTGTTTACCGTGCTCTTCACGTCGCGATACGTTTCGAGCAATCGCTGTGCGTCTTCGCACCCTGCACCTGAATAAAAATCCCGTTCAATTTTTTGGCATTCGTCCAACGGATCATCGAAGATGAGGATCGTTGATGTCGGCCCAACTTTTTCCGTGCGAATGTGCGCGATACCGATGTGCGCGAGGAAAGCACTCAAACACAAATTGCGCGTTCGGAACTCACTCACCTGTAAATCCTCGAAACGCTCAGATTGTAGAGAATCTCTGCAGCAGGCTCCAGGCCGATTGACTTGCAGAATTGTAAGTAAGCGCTGTAGCACTCTTCACGCACGTTGTTCTTAACTTTCGTTGTGAATCCGTGTTTCTCTTCCCATTCACGCTCAGAGAGCCTAGCTCGTTGTGATCGCTGCATATAACAGACCTCTCCCCGGTGTGAGTGGCACGCGGAACCATTTCCAAATGGGATACATGCCGCGCCGTAGGAATTCACCGGCGCATTTCTTAATGATTCGGCCATGATCGAGCATGTCTGACGCCTTGAACTCGGGACGGTGCTCGGACACAAACCAGAGCATGAATTTTTCCTGTAGCTGCCGGTCGTTTTTCAGCGCGAACTTCACCGCGTTCTCAAAATCGATGACGGTGTGCGCTGTATCAGGACTCCAACGCCTGATGCTGGATCGCAGTGAACTGTCGAGCAGAGCAAGACTTGACCCGAACGGCTGGCACGCCTTAGCTTCCAAGTAGACTTCCAGGACGCGCTCGAATACCCGATGTAATTCCCTATTGCTGTTGTACCGGCGCGGTCTCGGGCCGGTGTGTTTGATGATGTTTCTCAGCCGTTTTCTTTTTGGCTGACTGTTAACTTCGCATTCCATGAACCTCCGGTCTGAAATTTGTGGACAAACCCTGCGTAGAGTTCTCTACGGGGGTTTTTCGAAACGTACTGCGTACGCTGATTGGGATGGGTGCCTTACAACCACTGACATTGGCTTGCCCTTGGCGCGGGTTAGCTTTCGGAAACCTGAAAAGTGGACGCCGGTCGTATTAAGTACGCTGTGCTCCCGCCTGAAGGGGAGGCGCGTTTCTTTTACAACTTGTTAAGAGCGCGACAACTGGCTTTGTCGGAACTTTTTTTTACGCTGCCATTTCCTCGTGCTCAATTCCCCTCATTTCAGCGATTTCGGCGTCCGAAAGAGTCTCGGCAACGAAGCCTTTACCGGCTGCGATCCTACGGCCCACCGCTGCGAATCGGCTCTGCTGCTTTTTGCGCCAGTTGCTAGTGTGACGCCGTGCCAGTCCGAACAACCTTGTACTGAGCTTGGCCGACCCTGCATTACTGAGGGTGTCTAGGTTCAAGAACACGTACAGCCAAACCTCGTTGGCGAGTTCGCGCACCAACTCAGGGTAATCGTCCAGCTTATTCGGTTCGGCTGTGTGCCCGAGCGTCCGCCAGATCGCAGAGTGCACGACCGTAGAGTATTTTTCTTTTAGATCGTAAAACCGGCGCAGCCGGTCGATTGCCGGGTACAGGATTGCAGCGGCCCATTGAATAAATTCGTGGTCTGTTGCTCCGGTAAACTTGTGCATGTGAGAAGCAAGCCCGAAAATCAGGCGCTCCGCATCTGCAATAAAAAGTTGCGGCGATTCCAGGCTGGTACCGAGGAGTGCCTCATAGTTGCGTTCGTAAATTGATTGCCGATCCGTCTTCGCATCGCTGGTACTATCGGCAGATACCAGAGATTTGTCGCGTTCTACATTTTCCAATTGTCCCCTTTCGTCAGATTTTTACTTCAGAGCTATTCCGCCTGTGTGAATTGCTTTGCGCTCATTGTGCTATCTCTCCGATGAGGTTGTTGTTTGAGTCATATTCTCGAATCGTCCCTGATCCTGAGCGATCCAGCCGACAGAAGACACAATCTACTGTGTAGCCGTGACCGCATTCCTCAGTGACAGCACCGGTGCCATAGGGCACAGCGGGAATCGGGCTTGGCTTTGTTCGCGTGCTCATGCAACACCACCTGATCGGACTTGCTTGCGCTGGTTTATAGCGATCAGCACTTCGTCTTGTTGCTGACGCTGGTTTCGCAGAACGGCTGAGACATACGCGGCCACTCCGTCGTTAGAGGCATCCTTGATTGATCCGCGTTCAACAGCAGCCTTCGCTACCTGGAAGGCGTAATCGAGTTCCTTCGCGCTGAACTTTGTCCGCCAACGATTGAGGCACCACGCCTCTGGATAATCGAGAGTCCCGAAATATCGCTCCCAACCATCGAGCAGTAACTTGATGTCTAGCACATTGCACCTCCCGTCAATCTGTATGCGTTCAGTTTTTCTTTCACCAGTCGAACGCGGTACGGATTGGTTTGTGAGTGTTTCTCACCTTGCTCTACGAGCAGTCCCGAATCGATCATCTTTTTGATCGTCTGCACCAACTGTGCCGCGCTCTGCAACGGGTCGCGACTGAAATGCTCTCGATTTCAGATGGAAGCGAAGGGATTTTCGCTGGTGAAAAGTCGATCATTCCCATCGCGTGTTGCCATCCTTGATTGCATTGTCGTTTAAGGCGAGATTGGCGGATAAAGTTTCAGCCGATTTGGAGCACTTGCAGAGACGAAGCTACCTGAGCGAAATCAAATTTTCGTCTTGGTTCCCTTTCACCGTGCGTCGTTGGGGTAGCTCGGAATTGTCATCTGACCAGGTGCGGGAACGGACTATTCATAACTTTGTCGGCGATATACGCTCGAAGGTTAACAAGTTCCTAGTTCGCCACACGCCAACTCCATCTACAACTGACCAGGATTTCTTTTCAATCGATGAGTATCGTCTGTCGTCCAAGAACGAGCCTCCCGTGATCGAGCGATCCAGTTGGGCATGGCAGTTTGGATTTGCTTGGTCTCTCTATTGTTTCAAACAGACTCTCGCAACCGTCATACTGGCGGATGCAACTAGAACGTTGGAATATCCGCACAGAGTTGTTGCATTAAGCGATCCGGCGATAGGTAGCATTGAGAACGTGAGCATCGAAGATATTTCGCACGATTTGGTTCCGCTTCTGTCAATCGTTGAGATTCTTTCACGATCAGAAAATCTGGTAGGTGGTCTGCGGTCGCGAGTTTTTCAACGTATGTCAGGCAGAGGGGCGAAGGCTCGTTTAAGAAGCAGCATTCCTGGATCGTTTTTGCGGGACATTCGCCTGAACTCAGACCTGCAAACGTCCCGAATGGTTTTGGCCCGATTGCAGTTGGAATATGAACAGCAGCGCCAGGCGATAGAGTACACGAGGAGTGATCTGAAGAAATTTGTTTACTCGAATGAATTGGTTTCCTCACAAAAAGAGAGCAACCTGCTTGAGTTTCTTCAAAAAGGCATCACACGCGACTTCGATCTCGTCTCGAAGCATATGGAGCTTGCTTCTGAATCATTCTCAGTTCATGTCGCGTTGCGAAATACAGCCGTCACCTACCGGCTCGGGATAGCAGTTCTGTTTCTGACGATTGTGACAGCGTTCGCTACTATCTTCAGTGTGATTGGAAGTTGGTCTGCAATCGTCAGCGGCTTCAAATCGCTAATAGAATATTTGAGATGAATCGTTCACTGTCGTGAGCTTTCATCTTCACTTACTCCCACCTACACATTGCGGTTTCACGGATACCCAATTCGCACCGAGAATAGAAAGCTCTAGAACGTCAACTGGTGGTTTGACAAGCTCCGGTCGGTCTTGTATCTCCACTTCAACGAGACGACGGACTGCCCCGGCAATATCCGAACCGGGAAACCCCGCCTGCTTTGTTAATTCCATTGCTTTGCGGCTTTCTCCGAGGAGCGTGATGTCAGCCGGTTCATAACAGTCTTTTCCTGGGCAGACACGCCTTTCTACAGTAATAGTCGGAGGAATGTCGGCGTTGTCCTTGACGCCAAAGATTATGAGGGCGTAAGCCGGAGCCTTGTCAGGATCGATTCCAAAGAAGATCACCTGTAATGCTTCAGGACGGCCTGAAAGATAACGTTTGTACCCCTCAGGTGCGTCCTTCTTATTCTGCGCAACGATTTTTTGAAAAACCGGTTCCGCTTCGCGCTCAAATCTGAGAGCTATTTCTGCAATGGTTCCCGGTCGCGTCGCGGCACGTTCGGCTAGTAGTTTTACATGAAAGCTCTTCGCGGGATCGGATTTGCCATTCGTTACCACATTGATTTCCGCTACTCCTTCAACTGCGAAAAAAAACTTTCCTGCCTGTTCAATCTTGCAAAAGTTTGCCTCACGTTGCCCTTCGACTGCCGAGTCAGCAGCTACAAAAATCTCTCGTGGAGTCCGAATCAATGCTACTGTCGTAGCGATAGCGGGAGCACAGCACAACACAAATGCGGATAGCCAAGCCACTCTCATAGACTCCAGTATCTACGTACGGTAAGCCACTGCCAAAGTAAAAAACTGAAGAAATTCTGAAGGAGATTGACCGGCGCTGGCCGTCACGCACCACGAATGAGCGCTAGTTCCAACTTGGCGCTAGAGGGTGTTTGCAATCCAATACGCCAATCGAGCGGATTTGCTCAGGATCGTGGCAACGCACAAACCGGGTGAGCCTTTCAAATTGGACGAGATAATGGATCAGTATTTCGAGGAAGACACTCCTAGTGGTTCTTGGTTATTTACGCAGTCCAAGAAGGGGATAAAATAAAAACGGATTTGTTTGGCTAGAAGGAGGCGGCCACCATGTCTCTTGCTCGACAAACCAACGGTTCTTCAGATAAAAGGAAAGTCGTCCGCCAAACCACAATCGCCCCCAACCTCCGCGCAGAGCGTAATGCCCTGTCCCGCAAGAAGATGCGTGTTTTCGACCCCAGCGCATTCCTAGCAACCATCGGTGAGGGCAGGAGATTCATGCTCTTCCCGAATAAACACACCATCTTCGCGCAAGGGAATACCGCTGATGCGGTGTTTTACATCCAGACGGGCAAGGTGAAACTCACTGTGGTCTCGAAGACTGGCAAGGAAGCGACCATCGGCATATTAGGTGACGGGCAGTTTTTCGGCGAAGGTTCACTTGCGGGCCAGACGCTTCGCATGGGTTCTGCAATTGCAATAGCGGATTGCGCTGTTCTGCGAATCGACAAAAAAGCCATGATGGAAACGCTTCATCGGGAGCACGGATTTTCCGACCTGTTCACAGCTTATTTGTTAGCGCGGAACATCCGTTACGAAGAAGATTTGGTGGATCAGCTTTTCAATTCAAGCGAAAAGCGGCTGGCCCGAATCCTCTTGCTGCTTGCTCATTTTGGCAAGGAAGGCAAACCCGAGACGGTAGTTCCCAAGATCAGTCAGGAAACTCTGGCGGAGATGGTCGGTACTACCCGCTCACGTGTCAGCTTCTTTATGAACCGGTTCAGGAAATTGGGTTTTATTCACTACAATGGTGGCCTGCAAGTCCACAGTTCTCTGCTCAACGTAGTTCTGCACGACTAGCCCAGACTGGCAACGTA
>Ga0209580_10001145_pt1 | contig 12558 bp, 5 predicted proteins | sample Coa_R1_5_FD_187153 | JGI IMG/M metagenome (GOLD analysis project Ga0209580, IMG submission 187153) | Surface soil microbial communities from Centralia Pennsylvania, which are recovering from an underground coalmine fire - Coalmine... | ecosystem: Environmental > Terrestrial > Soil > Unclassified...
TGACGACAACATCGTGCGCGAGCTCGTGAAGGCCAACAAGACTTGGCGCAGCTACGAGGAAGGCCTGCCCGGCGTGGGCTATCTCGGCGGCGACGCCTATCCTTACTTAAAACATCATAATCCGTTCACGTATTTTTCCGATGTGATCGGCACCAGCCAGGCGAGCAACATCGTCCCGTTCGCGCAGTTTTCAGCGGATTTGAGTAGCGGGAATTTGCCTGATTTTTCTTTCATCGTCCCCGACGCCCTCAACGATGCGCATGACGGCACGCTCGCAGCCGCCGATCAATGGCTGCAGAAGAAAATCGATCCGCTGGTAAATAGCTCTGCGTTACAAAATGGCGGGGTATTGGTCATCGTTTTTGACGAAAGCGAGCTCCTCGATCTCGCTCACGGCGGTGGCCATGTTGCGATGGTGATTGTTGGGTCGCAGATCAAACCCGGAGTTCAGAGCTCGACGCTGTTTCAGCACGAAAGCACGTTGCGTCTGGCGCTCTCGACTCTTGGCGTGAGTTCCTTTCCTGGAAATGCTGCGACTGCTCCCGACATGGGTGAGTTTTTCAAGTAAATCCCACGTCTTCCACAGGCATTCAACAACCCCTGCACCACTCACGTTGCAAACATTGCCTGAAAAGGTACCCGAGGGCACCACTTTGCACTTGCGAAGCGGACACACGCTTTCGATAATGTGCCCAGAGTCACTTGCGCCGTGTACCGATATAGCCGGGAAGACGTAACTCGCATCCTTCGCGTGAATGCGCGACAGCTCGCGGCTTGGGAAAGAGCCGGACTGCTCTCGCCCGCGGAGAGCTATACCTTTTTTGATCTGCTGCAGGTGAAGAAAGTTCGCGACTTGTGCGCCACGCACGTGCGGCCAATCCAGATTCGCGAGTCGCTTACCGCCATGCAGAAGCAAGCGGCGGGAATGGAGAATCCGCTGCTCGAGGCCAGCGCCTTCACCAGCGGACGGCACCGGGTTGCGTTTCGCCATGAAGGCAGGCTGCTGGAGCCGATTGCCGGTCAATTCATGTTTGATTTTTCGCCTGACGAGAAAGTCGTGGCCAGCGTTCCCGTCTCGAGGAGTTCATCTGCGCCTGTTCCCGACGATCAGCTTTCCTCCGACGTGGCTACGCTGTTTTCGCGCGGCGTCACTCTCGAGGAAGATCCGCGCAATCAGCCGCAGGCGATTGCGGTTTATGAGCGGGTGCTGGAGCTGGATCCGAAACACGCGGCCGCGCACATCAATCTGGGCACGTTGTACTACAACCGCCAGGATTACAAAGCCGCTGAGGCCCATTACCGGCAGGCGATTCAAGTCGATGCCAGATACGCTTTGGCGCATTTTGATCTCGGCAACGTGCTCGATGAAACCGGACGCGTGGCCGAAGCGATTCAGACCTATCACACAGCCCTGCAACTTGCGCCCACATACGCCGACGCGCATTACAACCTGGCGCTCGCCTACGAGAAGATCAAAGAGCCGCGCAAGGCGCTCAAGCACTGGCAAGCCTATGTGAAGCTCGATTCGACTGGCCCGTGGTCCACGCACGCGCGCACGCAAATCAAGCGCATTTTGAAGGCCGATCCGCTGCGGCTGGTGCACGGCGGCAATACACCTTCCTAAATCACACCAAATCCCTGATGTGACTGGCATCACGCGCGCCTGCAAGGCGCGGTGCTAGAATTCCCTCGCACTTCATTCAGGGAGGTCCTTATGCCTGAAACCATATTGGAAGTCACCCCTACGCCTCTTACCTCATTGACGGAAGACGAAATCCTCTTTCGCGACAATGTTCGCCAGTTTGCCGAAGAAAAAGTTCGCCCGCTGGCGAAAGAAATGGACGAGAAAGGCGCCTTCGATCATGGACTGGTTGAACAATTCTTCCAGCTCGGGATTATGGGAATTGAGATTCCTGAGCAGTATGGCGGCGCGGGCGGAAAGTTCTTCGACGCCATACTGACCGTCGAGGAACTTTCTCGCTGTGACGCTTCGGCTGGCGTTGTCGTGGATGTGCAGAATACATTGGTGAACAACGCGCTGCTCCGCTGGTCAAGCCCCGAACAAAAGAAGCGCTATTTGCCGCGCATGGTTGCGGACCTTGTTGGAGCCTATGCACTGAGCGAAGCTGGATCGGGCTCGGATGCATTCGCGCTGCAAACTCGCGCCGAGTTGAAGGGCAGCGACTACGTGCTGAACGGGCGCAAGCTGTGGATCACGAACGGGAAAGAAGCGGGCCTGTTCATTTTGTTTGCGACGATTGATCCGGCTGCGGGCTACAAAGGGATCACCGCGTTCATCGTCGAGAAAGAATTCCCGGGCTTCACGGTGGGGAAAAAAGAAGACAAGCTGGGCATTCGCGCGTCTTCCACCTGCGAGTTGATTATGGAAGACTGCCGAGTACCTAAAGAAAATGTGCTCGGCGAAGTCGGCAAAGGATACAAGATCGCGATTGAGACGTTGAACGAAGGACGCATCGGTATCGGCGCGCAAATGCTCGGAGTTGCCCGCGGAGCCTGGGAGTACGCGTCGAAATATGCTCAGGAACGCAAGCAGTTCGGAAAGCCGATTTCGGAATTTCAGGGTATTCAGTTCCAGATCGCGCAGATGGCTACGGAGATCGAAGCTGCGCGCCTGATGGTTTATAACGCGGCGCGGATGAAAGATGCCGGCGTGCCGTTTGTGAAGGAAGCGGCCATGGCGAAGCTGTTTGCGTCGCAAGTGGCCGAGCGCGTCACTTCGCTGGCGGTAGAGATTTACGGCGGCTATGGGTTTACAAAAGATTATCCGGTTGAGAAATACTGGCGTGATTCGAAGATCGGTAAGATCTATGAGGGCACGTCAAACATGCAACTGGCCACGATCGCGAAGCTGGCGATGGGGAAATAATTGGTTGCTGGCGGGAGCGCTTCGTAAGCGATTTCTCAAGATTCTCGGGTAGCTTGGACGTCGTAGGCGACCGGCGACAGCGACCCTGCGTTGTGATTTACAATATTCTGCGGCGCCGGAGAAATCCGGCTGCTCCCCTGACCGCATGCCGACCCGGAACCATGGAAAATCCGGCGCAGTTGCTGAGGCGAATAAGGCTGGCAAGACCTACGAGGGCCTCTCTAAACAGCAACTCATCAACGCCTATCGCTTGATGTACACCTCGCGCCGCCTGGACGATCGTGAGATCATGCTCAAGCGCCAGCAAAAAATCTTCTTCCAGATTTCTGGTGCAGGGCACGAGGCGGTCACGGTCGCCGCCGGTCTGGCGATGAAGGCCGGATACGACTGGTTTTTCCCTTATTATCGCGATCGCGCGCTGTGCCTGGCTTTGGGCGCAACTCCGTATGAAATGCTGCTGCAGGCCGTGGGCGCGGCGGATGATCCCAGTTCGGGCGGTCGCCAGATGCCATCGCATTGGGGATACAAGCGGCTGAACGTGGTCACGCAATCGTCGTGTACTGGCACGCAGGTGCTGCATGCGGTCGGTTGCGCTGAAGTTTCTCGTTATATGATCGCGCACCCCAACGCGGCGCAGAAGGTTGCGGGAGATTATCGCGAATTCAAAGACATCACTTTTTATGGCGATGAGGTGACGTACGTTTCCGTCGGCGACGGCACTACCAGCGAAGGCGAATTCTGGGAGGCCATGAATGCCGCGGCCAACCAGCGGCTGCCGATTGTGTTTCTGGTGGAAGACAACGGCTACGCGATTTCAGTGCCGGTGGAAGTGAACACGGCGGGCGGCAATATTTCGAGGCTGGTCTCGGGATTTCCAAATTTTCATTTTGAAGAAATTGACGGCACCGATCCGGTTGTCAGTTACGGCGCGTTCTCTCGCGCGGTGGCGCACTGCCGTGCGGGCGTGGGGCCGTCGTTCATTCATGCGCACGTGATCCGGCCGTATTCTCATTCTTTGTCGGATGACGAGAAGCTTTATCGTCCGGACATCGAGCGGCAGCGCGATGCGGCCCGCGATCCGATATCGCGCATGCAGATGTTTCTGATCCGGGAAGGCATTCTCGACGAGAAGGCAATCAACAAACTGGAAAAGGAAGTCGAAGAGGAGTTGCAGGCCGCGGTGGATCAGGCGCTGGCGGCTCCAGTGGCTCCGCCGGAGAGCATCATGCAGTTCCTGTATTCGCCGGACATCGATCCGACGTCGGCGGCGTTCGATACGCAGGTGGCGGTCATCAGCGAGCCTGCGAATCAAGAAAAGAAGCCCGCTCCGAAAACCATGGCGGACCTGATCAACGCCACGCTTCGTGACGAGATGAAGCGGGATGAACGCATCGTGATTTTTGGCGAGGATGTCGCCGACTGCAGCCGCGAAGAATATCTGCGGCAGAAGATGGTCAAGGGCAAAGGCGGAGTTTTCAAGCTGACCTGGGGTCTGCAGTGTGATTTCGGATCTGAGCGGGTATTCAATTCTCCTTTGGCCGAGGCGAGCATTGTGGGTCGCGCCACGGGCATGGCGGTGCGCGGGCTGAAGCCGGTGAGCGAAATCCAGTTCTTCGATTACATCTGGCCGGCGATGATGCAGCTGCGCAACGAACTTCCGACCATTCGCTGGCGATCGAACGGGGCATTCTCCGCGCCATGCGTTTTGCGCGTGGCCATTGGCGGATATCTGACCGGCGGCGCGATTTATCACTCACAGTGCGGGGAGAGCATTTTCACACATACCCCGGGGATGCGAGTCGTGTTTCCTTCCAATGCGCAGGATGCGGCGGGCCTGTTGCGGACGGCGATCCGGTGCGACGATCCGGTGATGTTTCTCGAGCACAAGCGGCTGTATCGCGAGAGCTATGGCCGCGCGGCCTATCCCGGGCCGGATTACATGATTCCGTTCGGCAAGGCCAAAGTTGTGAATCCGGGGACGGATTTGACGGTGATCACTTACGGCGCGGTCGTTCCGCGGGCGTTGCAGGCGGTGCAGCGGCTGGATCGCGAAGAGGGATTAAAGATCGAGCTGATCGATTTGCGCACGCTGAATCCGTATGATTGGGAGACGATCGCGGCGTCGGTGACCAAGACGAACCGAGTGATCGTCGCGTATGAAGATACTCTGAGCTGGGGATACGGCGCGGAAATTGCGGCCCGAATCGCGGATGAGTTGTTTGAAAATCTAGACGCGCCGGTGAAGCGGGTCGCGGCGAAGGACACGTTTATTGCGTATCAGCCGGTGCTGGAGAGCGCGATTTTGCCGCAGGTGCAGGATCTGTATTTGGCGATGAAGGAGTTGGCGGAGTATTGATGGTTTGCGGTCCGTGTCAGGGCACGGCTTTTAGACCATTGCCACCGCCGAGCAGAAAGTCGCCGATTTGAAGGCGCAGATCGACGCTAACCGCGACCTCTTGACGTCTCTCGCTTTCGACCGGGCGCCCGCCGCATGATCTATACAGATGGCGATGGGACACAGGCCCTCCATCATCGACCGCGTGCCCCATGCCTCCCCGGTTTTGGGAACGGTGGGTGTTCCGAGAACGAACCAGCTCTCGGCAGTGGCATCGTCCAAACCCGCACGCTTGCGCAAAGGATCCGAAACGCTGGGGCACTTCGGCCTACAAATTCAGCATACGCGCATCCCGCGAATGGGCTACTATTATTGCCGACGCGGCAGGTGCAAAAAATGAGACTCTTCCGGAAAAAGCTGAAAAAACAGCACGAGAAAGTCTTGGCTGAAGCTAGTGATCTGGCTGCGCGTAGACTGGAGCAATACATCGCTGACCGGCGAGATTTGCCTCCGGTAACGAGAGATGCGCCAAAAAAGTCAGCGCTTACCCGACTGCGCTGGTGGTGACTCGAAGTCCACTCCCCAGGACGTATCTTAATCTTAACTTTGTCATATCCTGAGCATCTGGCTTCGGAACGTGGTCGCCTAGCGAACGCTGAATGTGGTGAACCTTCCGCTCGGCGGCTCTGTCCGGGGCACCTGCGAAAGCGCGCTTATTCGGCACGAAACCATCCGACCGGCCGGAATCCCGCGCCCATCGCCAGATTTCGCGGACTGAAAACAAAAATCATTCTTGACAATTTGGTGGTCTAAGGTGTCCTATGTCTCTGCATTGTGAGAGGCAGCAAGTCCCCTCTCGCACGGGTGTGTGGCAAGTTGAACTGCCTTTTGGTTCGCACCAGACTTCACTCTCGGGGAAAACGATTACATATTTCTGGAGGTGGTGAATGAGTGTGTTCGCAAGATTGATAATGCTGGGTTGCTTATTGTTTTGCGTCAGCTCGGTTACGATTGCGCAAACGAGTGATCCCGAAGCGGCAGCAGCCGTGACTAGCGGCACCGCCGGCTATGGCGATGGTAACCCTGTAACCGTCGAGATGTTTGAACCGGCACAGGTGGCAATAAGTTCGAGCACGGTATTTGACGCGACAACCGGAGCGGTGGTCGGAGCCCTTCCCGGGCAGACTCCGGTGCGCAGCACAAAGGTGAACGCTGGAACGATTGATGGGCTTACGACATTGTCAACTTTTCACAACTCGTTTGCGGCGCAAAATGGCCCGAGTGCTGGGAAGGAATTTCGCTTCACGATGATGGGAGGTGACCCGCTGGTCGGAAAGACGACCACAATTCCAGCGCCGATTGACGAAATCTCCCTACAGCTGCTGAATGCAGACGGCAGCGTCTTGACCACAGTCCCCTTCGCCTTCGAAGATCTGTTCCTCGAATCCCCCAACTTCAATGCGACCAACTATCGCTCCGGAAGCTACATTCAGTACGCCGATGCAGTGCAGCGGGCGCAATACTTCAGCCGCATGGGCCCCAACTGGCACACCGTCCTTCAACCTACGGTGGTGAATCGAACCACGATCACGGTCCCGCGATTTGTAAATGTCCAGCTTTCGAACGGAACTATCATTCAAGCGCGCTCCTATTTCATAGGAACGGCGCCGGACGGAAACACGTTCGTGTTGATGCTAAACCTGTTGTTTAATTTCTTCTTCAGCAATGAAGTGGTGAACCAGATCAACTTGGGCAATTTCACGACGAATGCCCTCAACATGACGCTCTTCCCCAACACGTATCTTTTTTCTCTAAACGTGAATAACCCCAATACCCCAGGCGGTTGTTGCGTTCTGGGCTTCCACACATTCTTTCGCGACGGTGCAATCCCGCAGGACCGATGGGTGACACAATACGCCAGCTGGATTTCTCCCGGGCTGTTTGGCGCAGGGTTCCAGGACGTAACTGCTCTTTCGCACGAAACCAGCGAAGCAATGAACGATCCTTTCCTCGACAATCTGACGCCAAGCTGGCAATTCCCCGGCGAGCCGCCAACTGCCAAAGTATGTCAGGGAAATCTTGAGGAAGGTGATCCCATTGAGGTGCTGCCGAACGCCACCATTCCCATTACGCTGAAGACAACGGGGAAGGTGTTTGTGTATCACCCGCAGATTATTCCCCTCATTCAGTGGTTCGAGATGGGTTCGAGTTCAAATGCAATTGATGGAGCATTCAGCTTCCCCGACGAAACCACGCTTCCCCATTCCGCTCTCCCCTGTCCGCAGTAAATGCGAGAGGAGAAGTTCTGTTCTTCCTGGCCCGGGCGCGGCAAACGCCCCGGGCTTTTTTCTTTACGGACAAATCCATAAGGGGGCGTTGTTGTCGCGCGAGAAACAACTCTCGGAAAAACCGCGAAGCGTGGAAGAGCGGCCATTCATGGCCGCATCTCTCCGGTTATGAGAAGTGGAGGCCATGCTATTTCGTTCGGGCTGACGGGCCGAACGATTCACCGAATGTATTTCCCGATCTGGGAATTCAGAATGTCTACTTTCGTGGTCTTGCAGTGACTGACGCTAAGTCCAACACTCGATGCGGATGGATAGCGTTTGGGAGGATGTTGCCAGTCGGTACTGGACGCCATCCGTCAAATGGTCGAGTGGCCTCGTCAGCCATTACGGTTCGACTCCGTCGTCCTCCGCACGACCACTCGATGAAACTAAGGTGCCGCCTGTTATAATTATTTTTGATGGATGGCGTACCAACTGGCAATATTTAGCCCCGGCTGACTACCGGGGCTTTTGATTTTTGACCCTGAGTCTTGTATCAGGGCACCTCTTCAGCCGTGCCGATACACAGTCCAAATCGACAGGTGGCTGCTTCTGGGCGGTCGGGAACTAGGATTCTTACCAACTAACCAAAAAGGCTGAGCGTACAATCTTGACTTGGATTTGCACTAACTAATGAAATCCTCGTTTGTGCTTCTGTCCTGTTTTCTGCTGCTCTTATCTGCAACCGCGGCGCAAACCTCTGCCTCGAAACCACCCTCCAACTGCACAGTTCAGGGCCAGATCATTCAGCAACCGGGGGGCCAGCCAATCCGGAAAGCGAACGTTCGGCTATCTGGAACTGCTGAGGAGCAAGGAGACGAAGGCGATCTTGTTGCCATTACGGACGCCAATGGCCACTTCAGGATCGAGGACGTAAAACCGGGTGCCTACCGCGTCGGTTACGATCATCCTGGTTTCGTCGATGCTGAAAAACGCCACCACGGCAACGGGATGCTTCTCTCGCTGGCGGCAGGGCAGGAAATCAAAGACTTGATTTTCCACATGCTGCCGGCCGCCGTGATCACGGGCAAAGTTACGGACATCGACGGCGATCCCGTGACGAGAGTTTCGATCGCTGCCCTTCCGCCACACTTTTGGCAGGACAGAGAACCGACTGCGAGTGGCTGGGGCGTCACGAATGACTTGGGCGAGTATCGCATTAGCGATCTAGCTCCGAACCGTTACACGATCGTTGCCGACCCACCCTCTAGACTAGCCCGACCTGCGCAGCCAGCAAAGGCCACAGAGAAGAATGTTCTCGTTTACGTGGCGACGTACTATCCGGGTACGTCCGAAAGGAGTCGTGCGCTCTCTCTTGATCTCCATGCTGGAGACGAAGTACCGGTCAACATCACTCTGGGCGTGGCGCAGCCCTTTCATGTTCGCGGACAAGTCACGAACCTGCCAGTCGAAGCGCAAGAAGGCGCAAATATCGTTTTTCGTCCGCTCGAGGAGGATTTTACGCAAACAGTCAGGCCTTGGCCGATTGACAAGGAAGGCAAGTTCGACGCGAGTGGGGTGTTCCCAGGGGCTTATAGTGTCCTGCTGATCTCCGGGAGCTATCAACACCCATCAGTGATGCGCGGGGACCATGTGGTGCAGGTTACAAGCGCCGATATAGAAGGATTGCGGATTTCCCCTATTCCGAACGGTCAGGTCCGTGGCCGATTTCGTATGGATAACGGTGGAAAGATGGATTGGTCTCAAACCGAGGTGGAACTCCTCTCTCTTTTCCCTGGCAAGCCTTGGCGTGGCGGTGCCGTCGATATCAGTATGGAAGCACTTTGGTGGGACGACCGACCGGCCCATGCCGAGCTAAAAAAGGATGGTTCTTTCGAAATCAAGGACGTGCCGCCTGACACTTATCTCTTGTCAATGCGGTCTCGCGGTAAGGTATTGGACGGCTACTTTGTCAAGGCTGTGAAACTGGGTGAAGAGGACGTAGGTGACGCAGGCTTCAGCGTAGCAGGCGGATCATACTCACTCGATGTTGTGGTTGGAGCCAACGGCGCGACTGTCGATGGTTTCGTTAGGGACGACGAAGACAAGTCGGCGTCTGACGTTTACGTTTTCATCGCTCCATCTGGTGAGGCCAGTCCGCGTCGGGATCTGTACCAATTTACAAGAACGGATAACCGCGGCCACTTTAGCCTGACGGGATTGAATCCGGGTGAGTTTGTGCTATTCGCGGCTGACGAAGACCCGGATCAAACCAACCTTATGGACCCTCAATTCATTCATACGCATCAGTCACTGGGCAAATCCCTTCAACTCAAGGAGGGTGAGCATCAGAGTGTCGAACTGAAGCTGGCGCCTTCCGGCAATTGAGGTTCGATTACGACTCCCCCGAACGCGCGCACGCACGCTCCCTGTCCCGCGCCCACTCCCGCCGCCCCAGGGGTGTGGCCGAATTTTTCCCGAAGTGTAGTACCCTCAAGCTTGTTTGCCGGGCCATATACTACCCCGCCCGTTGTTTGACCCCTCTTTCCTCACTCCCATGAACTGAACTTTCCATGGCAGACAACATTCACGTCAAGCTCCCCGATGGGAGCGACAAGGAATTTCCTCAAGGCACGACGGCGCTCGAGGTTGCCAAGTGATGAGCCCGCGACTGGCGGATGCGGCGATAGCGGTGAAGTTTAGGCCGATGTTTTCCGGCTGAGTATGAGTCGGCCTAGAAAGTACCACCAGATAGTTCCGAGCACTCCCCAAGCAATTAAAGCGTAAGTGAACCAACTCGCGTTCCACATCGCACCGAAGAATAAGAAAGAGATCGGAACGTCCGCAATGAAAAGTACTGCGAACGGCAAACCTGAGGGCCCGTCCATAAGCGGCTTGTTCTGCACCCAGTACAGACCCCAAGTCAGCGCAAACAGAAGGACGTGCAGCGCGGGTGCAGTCAGCTGGGAGCGCAAGCGAAGCGGCCTACTCGCCATACAACAAAGTACGGCCTTTCTGCCGAACCTCTTCCCACGGAACAGGTTTTACTTTGCCGGACTGAATCTCTTCCGCACGCCGAGCGATCTCTTCTTTCCATCGCTCGTCGGCGCCGGGATCGACCGCGGTATCCAAACTAGAAATCCAGTTTGGGATCATTGCGAGAATTATATGCTCCGCTGCAACGCGCTTGGTTTGACCCCTCTTTCCTCACTCCCATAAACTGAACTTTCCATGGCAGACAACATTCACATCAAGCTCCCCGATGGGAGCGACAAGGAGTTTCCCCAAGGCACGACGGCACTCGATGTCGCGAAGTCGATCAGTCCGCGGCTGGCTGATGCGGCGATAGCGGCGAAAACCAATGGCGACCTCATCGACCTGACTCGGCCATTAGAAAAAGATACTGAGCTGCGCATCCTCACGGAAAAAGACCCCGAGGCGCTGGGTGTCTATCGGCATTCGTCGGCGCATTTGCTGGCGGCGGCGGTGCTCGAGCTTTTTCCCGAGACCAAGCTCGGCCACGGTCCGGCGACCGAAAGCGGATTCTTTTACGACTTTTATCGCGAGACTCCGTTCACGCCCGAGGACCTGGAAAAGATCGAAAAGAAAATGCAGGAACTGGTGCAGCAGAACCTGCCGTATGCGCGCGAATTTCTGCCGCGGGATGAAGGCTTGCAGCGCTTCAAGAGTGAAGGCGATTTCATGAAGTGCCACTTCATCGAGCAGTTCACGCGGCCCGATGAAAAGATTTCGATTTACAAGACCGGTAAGTTTCTCGACTTCTGCCGCGGGCCGCACATTCCGTCGACCGGCAAAATCAAAGCGTTCAAACTGCTGAATATCGCCGGGGCGTACTGGCTGGGCGACGAGAAGAATCCGCAACTGCAGCGCATTTACGGCACGTCGTTCTTTTCAAAGAAAGACCTCGATCAGTACCTGCACCAGATCGAGGAGGCCAAGAAGCGCGACCATCGCGTCATCGGGCAGCAGCTCGATCTGTTTTCCATTCAGGAGTTGGCCGGGCCGGGGCTGATCTTCTGGCATCCCAAGGGCGGCATCATCCGCAAAGAGATGGAAGACTGGATGCGCGACCAGTACCTCAAGCGCGGCTATTCGCTGGTGTACACGCCGCATGTCATGCGCAAGCAGCTTTGGCAGACCTCGGGACACGAGGCCCACTACGCGCAGAACATGTTCGACACGATGGAGCTCGACGACGCCGAGTATCGCCTGAAGCCGATGAATTGCCCCGGCCACATTCTTATATATAAGGACTCGCTGAAGTCGTATCGCGATTTGCCGGTGCGGCTGGGCGAGCTGGGCACGGTGTATCGGTATGAGCGTTCAGGCGTGATGCACGGATTGCTGCGCGTGCGCGGTTTTACTCAGGACGACGCGCATATTTTTTGTACGCCGGAACAGATCGAGAAAGAAATTGCCGAGTGCCTTGAGTTCGCCCGCGACACGCTGCACGATTTCGGATTCGACAAGTTCGTGACTGAGCTTTCGACTTGGGACCCAGCGCACGGCGCGAGCTTTGTGGGGTCGGCGGAGCAGTGGAAACTCGCCACTTCGTCTCTCGAAAACGTTCTGAAGCGGCTGAACATCGAGTACACGACGGTCCCCGGCGAAGGAGCGTTCTACGGCCCGAAGATTGATATCAAGCTGGTCGACGCGATCGGTCGTTTGTGGCAGCTTTCGACCGTACAATTCGACTTCAATCTTCCCGCGCGATTCGGATTGGAGTATGTCGCCGAAGACGGCTCGCGCAAGCAGCCGGTCATGGTGCATCGCGCGCTGTATGGATCGATTGAGCGATTCTTCGGCGTGCTGATAGAGCACTATGCGGGAGCATTTCCAGTTTGGCTGTCGCCGGTGCAGGTGGTGCTGATCCCCATTGCCGAGCGGCACGTGGAGTACGCGAACAAAGTGGCGGCGATGCTGCGTGGAGATCGCGTAGGGGCGGACGTCCACGTCCGTCCGGCCGAGCACAGCTCGGCTGAGGTGCGGGTGCCCCATGTCTCGCCGGTTTTGCGAGACGTGGGATCGGTGAACGTCCGCGTCGAAGT
>Ga0209580_10001147_pt1 | contig 12556 bp, 12 predicted proteins | sample Coa_R1_5_FD_187153 | JGI IMG/M metagenome (GOLD analysis project Ga0209580, IMG submission 187153) | Surface soil microbial communities from Centralia Pennsylvania, which are recovering from an underground coalmine fire - Coalmine... | ecosystem: Environmental > Terrestrial > Soil >...
TTCCTGGACGGGATCGGCGTTTCCGCTCCAGACGACAAGACGTTCGTCGTCAAGCTCCAGCACCCAGCGCCGTACTTCAAGTGGGTGGCGAGCCTGTGGCTGGCCGCTCCGATCGAGGCCTCCGACCTCGCGGCCGGTGGCGCAAGCTTCGGCGCCGTCTCCGCTGACGCGCCGACCAAGATCCACGGCAACGGCCAGTTCATGTTGTCCGAGGTACTTCCGAAGGACCACATCACGCTCGTGCCGAACCCGCACTACCGGACGCAGCCGAAGCTGCAGAAGGTCGTCCTCTTCGAGATCTCGGACGTGAACCAGGAATACGCGAAGTTCCAGAACGGCGAGCTCTCGATGTCAGCCATTCCTCCTGCCGACGTCTCGTCGGTCCAGTCCGACCCGACGCTGAGCAAGGAACTGGTCAGTTTGCCGACGCTGCTCACCTACTGGATCGACTTCAACACCACGAAGGCGCCGCTCAACAACCCCGACCTGCGCCTGGCGCTATCCAAGTCGATCGACCGCGCTACATGGGTCACCAACGTCGAAAAGCGCGGCACTCCGTTCAACAGCATGATCCCGAAGGGCATGCCCGGCTACCAGCCGAACCTCAACGACCAGGCTTTTGACTGCACCGCCGCCAAGGCGCTGCTGGCCAAGGCCAAGACCGAAGGCGTGACCGACGCTCAGCTTGCGAACCTGCACTTCGAATACCGCAACAGCCCCACCAACAAGACGAACTCCGAGTTCTACCAGCAGCAGTGGCAGTCGTGCCTGGGCATCAACGTGATCCTGGATGCCAAGGAGAGCAAGACTGTCTCGCATGACCTGGGCACCCTCAACTACATGATCTCGGGCCTCTCCGGCTGGCAGGCCGACTACCCTGACGGCCAGGACTGGTTCGACATCTTCATCACCGGTTCCGGCAACCAGTTCTCCGGCTGGTCCGACAAGGCCTACGACACCGCCGTCGCAGCCGGTGACTCCGCTCCGAAGGACAGCGACCGCTACGCCTCGTACGCGATGGCGCAGCAGATCCTGGTCCAGCAAGCGCCGGTGGCGTTCATCTTCCAGCAGCAAAAGCTCTACTTGAAGAGCCCAAAGGTTCAGGGGCTCGTCGACACGCCGCTCGACGACGATTGGGCGGGTGATGTCGCATCGGCCTCAACGATGTACATTGCTGCGTAAGGAAACTTGGCAGTAACAGCGGGCGCCCCTCAGAGGAGGGGCGCCCTTCCCCTCGTTTCTTGGATTCCCCAGGGAAGAGCGGTCACCCTGGCGATCTACATCGTCAGGCGCCTGCTCTGGATGATCCCCGTCCTCTTCTTTGTCATCCTGATCACGTTCGTGTTGATGCACCAGGCCCCGGGTGGGCCCTGGGACCGGGAGGGCAGGCAGCTCTCGCCGGCGGTCGTCAACAACCTGAACATCAAGTACGGCCTGGACAAGCCGCTTCCAACCCAGTTCTGGCTCTACGTCTGGGGCGCCGCGCACTTCGACTTCGGCGACTCGCTGCAGTCTCCGGGCCAGCACGTATCGACGCTGCTCCTCGAGAGCTGGCCCTACACGATGACCCTGGGCGCGGTCACGTTCGTACTCCTGGTTCCGATCGGGATCGGGCTGGGCGTGATCGCCGCCATGCGGCAGAACTCGATCGCCGACTACTCAGCGATCGGGTTCGCCACGGTTACGGCCTCGACCCCCAACTTCGTGGTCGGCCTGTTCCTGATCATCTTGCTGTCGCTTGGCTTGAACCGCCTCACCGGCGGGACCTTCTACTTACCTACGGGCGGTCTGCCGGAGCCCTATAACCCGTTCCAGCTGCAGCTGATCATGCCCGTGATCACGCTGGGGGCGCTGCCCACCGCCTTCATCGCGCGGCTCACCCGGTCGAGCACCCTGGAGACGCTGCGGCAGGACTACGTCCGCACGGCCTGGGCGAAGGGGCTGAAGCCCCGCCTGGTCGTCATGCGTCACGTCCTCAAGAATTCCCTGATCCCGGTGGTGACCGCGCTCGGGCCGACCTTCGCGTTCCTGGTCACGGGCTCGTTCATCGTCGAGACGGTCTTCGCCATCCCCGGCATCGGCCGCAGCTTCGTGACCTCGATCGAGTCCCGTGACTACACGATGATCCTCGGTACGACGCTGCTCTACGCGGGCCTGATCGCCCTCATGAACCTCGTGGTCGACGTCCTCTACGTGTTCATCGACCCGAGGGTTCGGCTGACCTGATGGCGAGCGCAGTCGGCGTCGCCGCGCAGGTCGATTGGGACGTCCCAGAGCAGACCGGCCTCTGGCAGGACGCCTGGGTTCGGTTCCGGCGCAACAAGCTGGCCGTGGCGGGGCTGACCCTGGTCGTCGCGCTCGTCATCATCGCCCTCGGCGCACGCCTTCCAGCGACTCCCGGCGGCCTGTGGAAGATCCTGCACCTGACCGGCGACCCCTTCCAGCAGAACGTCATCAACACGCTCGCGGCGCCGACCTTTCAGCACCCGATGGGGACTGACATTCTCGGCCGCGACGTGTTGGCGCGTGTGCTTTACGGCTCGTCGATCTCGCTGTCGATCGGGATCATCGTCCAGTTCCTGATCCTGACGATCGGGGGTTCAGTCGGCATGGCCGCCGGCTACTTCGGCGGTCGGATGGACAACCTGCTGATGCGGTTCACCGACATCATGTACGCGTTCCCAGACCTGTTGCTGGTGCTGGTCTTCGTGGCCGCCTTCGGTCCGAGCTTCTGGAGCATTTTCATCGCAATCGGGATCACCAACTGGGTCGGACTGGCACGCCTGGTGCGGGGACAGGTGCTCTCGATCAAGGAGAAGGAGTACGTGGAGGCGGCGATCATGACCGGCAGCTCGCCGATCAAGCTGATCCTCAAGCATCTCCTGCCCAACTCGCTTGGACCCGTCATCGTCAGCTTGACGTTCGGGATCCCGGCCGCGATCTTCACCGAGGCGGCCCTGAGCTTCCTCGGCATCGGCATCCGGCCGCCGGAGCCCAGCTGGGGCGTCATGATCGAGGACGGCTACGCAGCGATCTTCGCCGACCCGTCGCTCGTCATCTTCCCGGGCATCGCCGTCGCCCTGACGATGCTGTCCTTCACCTTCATCGGCGACGGCCTGCGTGACGCGCTCGATCCGCGCATGCGCCGCTGACGGCCGGCTCCGCTCGCACGTCAGCTTTCCTTAAGCTTCACAACTAGGTGGCACAGACCCTCCTGCAGGTGGAAGACCTGCACACGCAGTTCTTCACCTCGCGGGGTGTGGTGCGCGCCGTCGACGGGGTGACCCTGCATGTCGATGCTGGGGAGACGCTCGGCGTGGTGGGCGAGTCGGGATGCGGCAAGACCATGACGGCCCTGTCCATCCTCCGGCTGGTGCCTGATCCGGGAAAGATCACCTCGGGGCGGATCCTGTTTCGCGGCCGGGACGTGACCAAGATGGATGACGAGGAGATCCGCGAATTTCGCGGCAACGACGTCGCGATGATCTTCCAGGACCCGATGACCTCCCTGAACCCGGTGACGAAGGTCGGGTTCCAGATCGAAGAGGCGATGACCGCTCACGACCGATTCACGGAGAAGCTGGCCAAGGGGCGGGTCGTCGAGCTGCTGAAGAGGGTGCGGGTACCGGCGGCGGAGACGCGCGTCAAGGACTACCCGCACCAGTTCTCGGGCGGGATGCGACAGCGGGCCATGATCGCGATGGGCCTCTCGAACGAACCCGCGCTGCTCATCGCCGACGAGCCGACGACCGCCCTGGACGTGACCGTCCAGGCCCAGATCATCCAGCTCATGAAGCAGCTCAACCGGGAGCTCGGGACGGCCATGATGCTGATCACGCACAACATGGCGCTGGTGGCGAGTCTCTGCCAGCGCGTGGTCGTCATGTACGCGGGCCGGATCGTCGAGGAGGGCCCGGTCGAGCAGATCTTCAAGAGCCCGCAGCATCCCTACACTTGGTCGCTGCTGCGTTCCGTGCCGCGGGTGGACGAGGCGCGTAAGGACCGCCTCGTTTCCATCAAGGGCCTTCCGCCCGACCTTTTGAATCCTCCGCCCGGCTGTAAGTTCCACCCGCGATGCCCGTTTGTGATCGATCGGTGCAAGGTCGAGGAGCCTGAGCTGGAAGAAGTCGGCCTCAACCAGACCGCACGGTGCTGGGTGCTGATGCGCAACGTGAAGGAAGAGGACATCGACGCGGCGAAGCAGAGCGCCCTGTCGCGGGATGCGGCGCAGAAGCTGAAGGCGGTCCCTCCGGCGGAAGTGGGTGATGGCAGTGCAGGCCGCTGAACGGCAGCCCGCCACGGCGGTCCGGACGGACCCCGTGCTGCTGCGAGTCCAGGGGGCGTACAAGCACTTCCCGGTGGTGGGGTTCGGCAGCGGCGGCCTGGCGGTGCGGGCGGTGGACGGCGTCGACCTCGAGATCCGCCGCGGGGAGGCGCTGGGACTCGTGGGCGAGTCGGGCTGCGGGAAATCGACACTGGCCCGGCTGATCACAGCCCTGTTGCCGGTCACGCGGGGCAACATCATCTTTGACGGCCAGGACATCACCAAGCTGCGGGGCACGAAGCTCAGGCGCGTCCGGCGGAAGATGCAGATGATCTTCCAGGACCCGTTCGCCTCGCTCGATCCTCGGATGACGGTCGGGGACATCCTGATGGAGCCCCTCCAGAACTTCCACATCGGGAACGGTCGGGAGCGGACGCGGCGGGTGCAAGAGCTGCTTCGGCTGGTCGGGCTGAACCCCAACTTCAACAACCGGTACCCGCACGAGTTCTCGGGTGGTCAGCGGCAGCGAATCGGCATCGCGCGGGCCCTGGCGGTCAACCCGTCCTTCATCGTTTGCGACGAGGCGGTCTCGGCGCTGGACGTTTCGATCGCAGCCCAGATCATCAACCTGCTCCAGGACCTCCAGCGCGAGTTCCAGCTCACGTACCTGTTCATCGCGCACGACCTCGCGGTGGTGCGGCACCTGTCGGACCGGATCGCCGTGATGTACCTCGGGAAGGTGGTGGAGACCGCGGGTCGAAACGACATCTACGACCGGCCGCAGCACCCTTACACGAAGGCGCTGCTGTCGTCGATCCCGGTTCCGGACCCGGCCATCGAGCGGGAGCGGGCGCTGATCTCCCTCAAGGGCGAGATCCCTTCGCCGGTCAATCCCCCGTCGGGGTGCCGGTTCCACCCGCGGTGCCCGATCGCTCGGGTGCCGGGGGTGTGCTCGGAGGTAGAGCCGCAGCTGGAGCCGCATGGCGCGGTGGACCAGGTGGCGGCGTGCCACTTCGCCGGGGAGGCCTGACCCGGGGGTTTCTCGCGAACCGGTCGGGGCCTGCCGCGCTTCAAGATTCCAAGCCCTTGCGGGCCCTCCCTCCTCCACGCCGGTCCCTCCCCCGCCGGCACTCCGGCCTTCAAGGTAGGAGCTCAAAAAACCGAGGTCAACCCAGCCTGTTAACGAAAGCCTCCGGCGACCTCGAGGATGCGGTAGCCCTTCTTGGACCTGAGCCTCCGGACCGCGAATCCCTGTTCGGCCAGCCACAGGGCCAGGGAGTCTGACCCCAGGTTTCGCTGGACGACCAGGTACGCCGCCGCCCCGGGGCTGAGCCTCGGCAGCCACCTCAAGAGCAGCGCGTGGAGCGGGCCCTTGCCGACCCGGACCGGCGGGTTCGAGTAGATCGCGTCCAGCTGGACGTCCGCCGGCACCTCGTCCGGCAGGCAGACCCGCACATTGGCGGTCCTGGCGGCCGCGGCGTTGGCACGGGCCAGCTCCAGGGCGCGCTCGTTGACGTCCACCGCCCAGAGCGTCGCCCCCGGCGCCCGAAGGGCCAGGGCGATCGCGATCGGCCCGTAGCCGCAGCCCAGGTCCAGGACAGTGCCCGAAGCGGGCGGTGGCGGCGCCTCCCGGAGCAGGATCTGGGTCCCCAGGTCGACCCCCTTCGAACCGAAAACGCCCCGGTCCGCCTGGAGCTCGAGGTTGAGCTCGCCCAGGCGCAGCCGGACCGTCCGCGGTCGGGACACGACGGCAGGCTGCGGATCGAAGTAATGACCTCGCCGCGGTGCTGTCCCTGGCCTCGATTTGGGCAGTCGGCTTTTGGGTATACTCATCGTTCGTCGCCCAATCGGCTGATGCCGCCTGGGAATCAAACCCCTACCCGGAGAAGTCTTTGCCAACCATCCAGCAGCTGGTTCGTTCTGGGCGCAGAGCGGCCAGAGCGAAGTCTAAAGCGCCGGCCCTCAAGGGCTCACCGCAGAGGCGGGGTGTCTGCGTGCGCGTCTACACCCAGACGCCGAAGAAGCCGAACTCGGCCCTCCGCAAGGTCGCCCGCGTCCGCCTGACGACCGGGATCGAGGTCACGGCCTACATTCCGGGCATCGGCCACAACCTGCAGGAGCACTCGGTCGTGCTCATCCGCGGCGGCCGCGTCAAGGACCTGCCGGGCGTCCGCTACCACATCATCCGCGGCACGCTCGACACGGCCGGAACCAAGAACCGCAAGAAGGCACGTAGCAAGTACGGCGCCAAGCGCGAAAAGAGCAAGGCGGCTGCCTGATGCCCCGCCGCAGCCGTCCCGTCAAGCGTGTCATCGCGCCCGACCCGGTTTACCAGTCGGAGGCGATCGCCAAGTTCGTGAACGTCGTCATGAGCCGGGGCAAGCGCTCGACTGCCGAGAAGGTCGTCTATGACGCGCTTTCGCGCGCGGGCAAGCAGGCCAAGAAGGAGCCGCTCGAGGTCTTCGACCTGGCCCTTCGTAATGCCACCCCATTGCTCGAAGTGAAGCCCCGCCGCGTGGGCGGCGCCACCTACCAGGTGCCGGTCGAGATCCGGCCCGAGCGAAGGCTGGCGCTGGCCCGCCGCTGGATCGTGCGTTTCGCGCGCCAGCGCGGCGGCAAGAGCATGTCCGAGAAGCTCGCCTACGAAATCCTCGACGCGTCACAGAACACGGGCGGGGCGGTCAAGCGAAAAGAGGAAACCCACCGGATGGCGGAAAGCAACAAGGCTTTCTCCCACTTCCGGTACTGACAGAGAGATGAACGTGGCACTGAAGATGCAGGAACGTCCGGTCGCGATCGACAAGGTCCGGAACATCGGGATCATGGCGCACATCGACGCCGGAAAGACCACGACCACGGAACGGATCCTTTTCTACGCGGGCCGCATCCACAAGATGGGCGAGGTCCATGAGGGCGCCGCGACCATGGACTGGATGGTCCAGGAGAAGGAGCGCGGGATCACGATCACGTCGGCCGCCACCACGGCGATGTGGCGCGACCACTCGATCAACATCATAGACACACCCGGACACGTGGATTTCACGGTCGAGGTCGAGCGCAGCCTTCGCGTGCTCGACGGCGCGGTGGCGGTTTTCGACGCCGTCGCGGGTGTCGAGCCGCAGTCCGAGACGGTATGGCGCCAGGCCGATCGCTACGGCGTGCCTCGCATCGCCTTCATCAACAAGATGGACCGCATCGGCGCCGACTTCTATGGTTCGTTGAATTCGATCCGTACGCGCCTCGGCGCGCGGGCCGTGCCGATCCAACTGCCGATCGGGTCTGAGGGGTCGTTCGAGGGTTACGTCGACCTGCTGAGCAAAGAGGCGGTCGTGTACACCGACGACCTGGGCACCAAGAGCACCGAATCGCTCGAGATCCCGGCGGGCATGGCCGACCTGATCAGCCAGTACCGCCATGACCTCGTGGAGGCGGTCGCCGACTTCGACGACGCAGTCATGCACAAGTACCTCGAGGAGCAGGACATCAGCGAGGACGAGATCAAGGCGGCCCTCCGCAAGGGCACGGTCAAGGGCGTGCTCGTGCCCGTGCTGTGCGGCGCCGCGCTGCGCAACCGCGGCGTCCAGCCGATCCTCGACGCGGTCGTCGACTACCTGCCGTCGCCTGCGGACGTGCCCGCGGTGGAGGGGACCGACCCCAAGACCGGCGCGCTTCTCCTCCGCGAACACGACGACAACGAGCCTTTCTCCGCGCTTGCGTTCAAAATCCAGATGGACCCGCAGGGCGTCGGCAAGCTGACGTTCTTCCGCGTCTACTCAGGGCGGCTGCGGGCCGGGTCGGCGGTGCTCAATGCATCCAACGGGCGCAAAGAGCGAATCGGCCGCATCCTGCGCATGCATGCGATCCGCCGCGAGGACGTGGACGAGGTGTTCACCGGTGACATCGCGGCCGCGGTGGGCCTGAAGTTCACCACCACCGGCGACACGCTGGCGGACGAGAGCCACCCCATCCTTCTCGAGTCGATCACATTCCCCGAGCCGGTCATCTCGGTGGCCATCGAACCCAAGACGAAGGCCGACCAGGAAAAGCTGGGGATGGCCCTGCAGCGCCTGTCGGAAGAGGATCCGACATTCAAGGTCCACACCGACGAGGAGACGGGGCAGACGATCATCGAAGGCATGGGCGAGCTCCACCTCGAGATCATCATCGACCGGCTGCTACGGGAGTTCAAAGTCGACGCCAACCAGGGCAAGCCGCAGGTCGCCTACAAAGAGGCGATCCGCAGGCCCGCGCATGGTGTTGGCCGCTTCGTACGGCAGACCGGCGGCAAGGGCCAGTACGGCCACGCCGAGGTCGACGTCCGACCGGGCGAGCCGGCGACCGGCTTCGTGTTCGAGGACAAGATCACCCAGGGCCGCATCCCGCGCGAGTTCATTCCGGCGATCGAGAAGGGTATCCGCGAGGCGCTGCAGACCGGTGTGGTCGCGGGCTATCCGGTCGTTGACATCGTCGTGAGGTTGGTCGACGGTTCGTACCACGCCGTCGACTCGAGCGAGATGGCGTTCCAGGTCGCGGGCTCGATGGCCGTGAAGGACGCGATGCACAAGGCCCAGCCGTATTTGCTCGAGCCGATCATGAAAGTCGACGTCGTCATGCCGGAGGAGTACCTCGGCGACGTCATGGGCGACCTCGCGTCGCGGCGGGGCCACATCCTGGGCATGGAGGGTCGCGGCACGTCGCAGAACGTCAAGGCGCACGTGCCCCTGGCCGAGATGTTCGGGTACGCTACCGAACTTCGGTCGATGACCTCGGGGCGGGCGACCTATTCGATGGAATTCAGTCATTACGCGGAGATGCCGGGAAATTTGGCGGAGGCTGTGGGCCGCCGCACCACGTCTCGCAGTTAAGGAGGAAACAGTGGCGAAGAAGAAGTTCGAGCGGACCAAGCCTCACCTCAACGTCGGGACCATCGGTCACATCGACCATGGCAAGACGACGCTGACGGCTGCAATCACCAAGGTGTTGGCGGACAAAGGCCTGGCGGAGTTCACGCCTTTCGACCGGATCGACAAAGCACCTGAGGAGAAGGCCCGCGGCATCACGATCTCGATCACCCACGTCGAGTACGAGACCGAGAAGCGCCACTACGCCCACGTGGACTGCCCCGGCCACCAGGATTACATCAAGAACATGATCACCGGTGCCGCCCAGATGGACGGCGCCATCCTAGTCGTCGCCGCCAACGACGGCGCAATGCCGCAGACCCGCGAGCACATCATCCTCGCGCGCCAGGTCAACGTGCCGTTTCTCGTGGTCGCGCTCAACAAGTGCGACATGGTCGACGACAAAGAGTTCATCGAGCTGGTCGAGCTCGACCTCCGTGAGCTCCTCAACCGCTACGAGTTCCCCGGCGACGACATCCCGATCGTGCGCATCTCGGCCCTCAAGGCCCTCGAGGGCGACCCCGAGTGGACGCCCAAGATCCTCGACCTGATGAACGCCGTCGACACGTACATCCCCGAGCCCGAGCGGCCTGTCGACAAGCCCTTCCTGATGCCGATCGAGGACGTGTTCACGATCGAAGGTCGCGGCACCGTGACCACCGGTCGTGTCGAGCGCGGAAAGCTCAAGAGGAACGAGGAGGTCGAGATCGTCGGCATCCACCCGCAGAGCTCCAAGACTGTGGTGACGGGCATCGAGATGTTCCACAAGGACATGGACGAGTGCCAGGCCGGCGACAACGTGGGTGCGCTGCTCCGCGGCATCAAGCGCGAGGACGTCGTGCGCGGCCAGGTGCTCAGCAAGCCCGGCTCCATCAAGCCGCACACACAGTTCAAGGCGCAGGTGTACGTCCTCACCAAGGAGGAGGGCGGCCGCCACACTCCGTTCCTGACCGGCTACCGGCCGCAGTTCTACATGCGCACCACCGACGTGACGGGCGAGGTCAAGCTGCCCGACGGCGTCGAGATGTGCATGCCCGGTGACAACGTCGTGATGGAGATCACGCTCGGCGAGCCGATCGCCATCGAGCAGGGACTCCGGTTTGCCATCCGCGAAGGCGGCAAGACCGTCGGCGCCGGTGTGGCCACCGAAGTCATCAAGTAGACGCATAGAAACGCATAGATAAGGACGAGGGAAAAGGCAAGCAGTGGCGCAGAAGATTCGGATCCGGCTCAAGGCCTACGACCATCGGGTCCTGGACCAGGCGGCGGACAAGATCATCGACACCGCCCGCCGCGCCAACGCGCGCACCGCGGGCCCGATCCCTCTCCCGACCGAGATCTCGAAGCTCACCGTCATCCGCAGCCCGTTCATCGACAAGGACTCGCGAGAGCAGTTCGAGATGCGCACCCACAAGCGCGTGGTCGACATCCTCGACTTCAACCCACGCGTGGTGGACGCGCTCCAGCGTCTCACGCTTCCCGCCGGCGTGAGCATCGAGATCAAGAGCTGAGATGAAGGGGCTCCTGGCCACGAAGCTGGGCATGACCCAGCTCTTCAACCCGGACGGCACGACCTCCGCCGTGACCGTGCTCGAGGCCGGGCCCTGCAAGGTCCTCGGCCTCCGCACCAAAGAGAAGGACGGATACTCCGCCGCCCGGATCGCTTTCAAGGCCGTGCCCGAGCGCAAGCTCACCCGGCCGCAGCTTGGCGAGTTCAAGAAGGCGAGCCTCGACCCGCACCGCCACGTGGTGGAGATCCGGGGCTACGAAGGTCTGGAAGCCGGCCAGGAGCTGAAGGCCGAGATCTTCGCCGCCGGCGAGCTGGTCGACGTGACGAGCACCAGCAAAGGCAAGGGCTTCCAGGGCCTGATCAAGCGGCACAAGTTCAGTCGCGGGCCCGAATCGCACGGTTCGATGAACGTTCGCCAGCCCGGCGCCATCGGCGCCACCGACGCCGCGCGTGTCTTCAAGGGCGTCCGCATGTCAGGCCAGATGGGCAACGAGCGAACCACCTCGCGCGCTTACAAGGTTGTGCGCGTCGACGCCGAGCGGAACCTGATCCTCGTGAGAGGCGGCGTGCCCGGCGCGAAGGGCGCCCTGGTCCTCGTCCGCGAGTCGACCAAGAAGATCAAGCCGAAGGGTCCGGCGGGCAAGCCGAACCCGAGGAAGGTCTGATGCCCGAGGCGAGAGCAAAAACCGCCGCCAGGAAAGGCACAGCCCGACGGGCCAAGCAGGCCGAGGCCGAGACGGTGGCACAACACAACCCGCTTCAGGCCCCCTACTTCGACGCCCTGGGTGAGCGCAACGGCGAGGTCGAGCTGCCCAAGGCCGTCTTCGCCGAGACGCCCAACGCCCCGGTCATGCATCAGGCCTACCTCCGCCAGCTCGCCAACGCGCGCCAGGGCACGGCCAGCACCAAGACGCGTGCCACCGTCTCCGGCGGCGGCGCCAAGCCCTACCGCCAGAAGGGCACGGGCCGCGCGCGCCACGGCTCGACCCGCGAACCGAGCATGAAAGGCGGTGCCGTCGTCTTCGGTCCGCGCCCGAGGAGCTACGCCCAGCGCATGCCGAAGCAGATGCGCCGCCTGGCCCTCCGCTCGGCGCTCAGCCAGAAGGCCCTCGACGGGCAGGTCCGCGTGATCGAGAACTTCGTCTTCGACGAGCCCAAGACGAAGCAGGCGCGGGAGCTCATGGAAGCGATCGGCTTCGACAGCTCGGCCCTGATCGTGCTGCCGGCGCCGAACTACGTCGTGAGCCGCTCCTTCGACAACCTCGCCGGCACCAAGCTCATCCTGGCCCGCAACCTCAACATCCGCGACCTGTTCTCGCACACCTACCTCCTCATCTCGAAAGACTCCATCGAGCTGCTCGAGGAAAACTTCAGCCCACGCGGCCGCGAAGGGCACGCCGCAACCGACGACACCGAGGAGGAAGGGCAGGAATGACCACCCGCGCCGCCTCCGAGATCGTGATCGGCCCGGTGATCACCGAGCGCACGTACCAGCTCTACACGCAGGGCCGCTACACGTTCCGCGTGTCGCCCCGGGCGAACAAGACCGAGATCAAAAAGGCGCTGGAGGAGCAGTACGAGAACCAGGGCATCAAGGTGCGCACGGTCAACACCGTGACCATGCACGGCAAGAAGCGCCGCAGCATGCGCCGCCTCGGCACTGTCGGCAGCACCGCGAACTGGAAGAAGGCCATCGTCACGCTTGGCGAGGGCCAGAAGATCGAGGGGCTGTTCGGAAGTGTCTGAGCAAGCTTTGACCATGAGGCTCGAATTGGGGGGTCCCCGCGAAATCGAAGATTTCGTGGGGTCCAAGATCGAGGGGCTGTTCGGAAGTGTCTGAGCAAGATTTGACCATGAGGCTCGAATTGGGGGGTCCCCGCG
>Ga0209580_10001149_pt1 | contig 12544 bp, 10 predicted proteins | sample Coa_R1_5_FD_187153 | JGI IMG/M metagenome (GOLD analysis project Ga0209580, IMG submission 187153) | Surface soil microbial communities from Centralia Pennsylvania, which are recovering from an underground coalmine fire - Coalmine... | ecosystem: Environmental > Terrestrial > Soil >...
ATGGATTACGATCTGGGCTATATTGATTTGGAGGAAAAAACTTTGCAGCCCCTGGAGAACCCCTTCGGGCCAAAAGTGTAACCCATGTCTCCGGAACGTTCTGTTACCTATGTCTCCGGAACGGACATAGTTTGAAATGGTCGGGGAGAGAGGATTTGAACCTCCGACCCCCTGGTCCCGAAACAACGGAAATTAGCCAAGTTGTTGATTTTTCAATTCATGTGAGTGGTGCTTCAACCGCATAAACTCACGTAATTCCTACTGGTCGTTCTCAGTCATTTTCCTATGGGTGCCCCAGAATGGGTGCCCCAGCCCAAGCGCTCAGATCCAGTAGTCCTGGGTTGTAGGACAAACCGTGTGCAATATTTCGTAAAGCCGGTAGATTGTGTTGCTGGCGGAGAGGGAGGGATTCTATTGACGACATTTCTGCTATCTAGCTGTGATCCCTACACTTTCGCGATAATAATCCGTCTTTCAGTAGCTTACAAGCGATCTCAATCGTGGGCTACAGTTTCTATAGTTTTTTCCTAGTCGCTGTAGTTCCGCTGAAAACGGTATCAGCGGTATCAGTTTCCGGCTCTAGTGTCACCTGAGACGTGAGTCCATTTCGCCCTTGCTTTAGTCTAGCCGAGCGGCCTTTGATCAGATTTCGACGATTAGGCGGATAGCGACCGAGGGCGGAAAGATTCCTATTTCCCCCACCAAGGCACAAAAACTACGAAGGGGAGACAAACCATGTATACTTTGGGGCCGAAAGGTGTGGTCTCTCGTTGCCGGGTGCGCGAGTACTCGTTCGGTATTTGACGCAAGTTCCGGCGAAACGCATGCGAACACGCGAAAAAGGCTAAAGTCTAAGAGCGCTCCGCCGGGCGCGACTCTGGATTGCTGACTCGCACGCCGTTGAACTTCCGAACAAAGTAGATGGAATTCCCTTCCCAAATCGGCAAATACAGAGTCGTCGGTCTCATCGGGCGCGGTGGCATGGGAATCGTCTACCACGCACGAGACGATGTGCTTGGACGTTCCGTTGCGGTCAAGATTATGACCAGCGATGTCGCCGCCAACTCCGAAGTGCAGCTCCGATTCTTGCGCGAGGCTCGCTCGGTCGCCTTTTTGCAGCATCCCAACATCGTAGTTGTGCATGAACTAGGTGAGCACAACGGCTGCCCATTCATCGCCATGGAATTCCTCGATGGCGATCCGCTAGACCGCCTGATCCGAGAGCAGACGACGCTCACCCTGATGGAAAAGATCCAGATCATTCTTCAGGTAGCCAAAGCATTACAGTATTCTCATCACAAGGGGGTGATTCATCGCGACATCAAGCCCGCCAACATCGTGTGCCTGCGCGACGGCACAGTCAAAGTGGTGGACTTTGGCATTGCACACATAACTGACCAGACCATCACAGGAACCGGAATGGTGCTAGGCACTCTAGCCTACCTAGCACCGGAACAGCTCAACGGAGAAGGTATTGATCACCGCACCGACATCTTCTCGCTGGGGGTGGTGTTGTACCAACTGTTTGCAGGCAAGCTGCCCTTCGAAGGTGCAACTACCGCCGAGACCATGATGAAGATCTTGACCGAACCGTCACCCGCGCTGCCAGCTAAGGGCAATGTGTATCCGTCCGAGCTTCAGCCCATCGTTGACAAGGCGCTAGCGAAGAAAAAGCATGACCGCTACCAAACCTGCAATGATTTGATCGACGGACTCACTCGCCTGTTAAAGCGCTATGAACTGGAGTCGCAACTGGCATCGCTTGAGCAAGATAAGGCGTTCACGCTGGCCCCTAAAGATGACCAAGCTCCCACGGAACCGACGACTGAGGAGACAGGCGCTAGAGCAAGGAGGGAACAAGTATCAAATGGTCGGCATGTAAGCCTCATGCATGTTCTAGTGGGTTTGGTTGCCGTGATACTCATTGGCGCCGGATCCTTGCTTTACTTGCGTTTAGCGAAGCACGAGTCGAAGGTGGGGGTTAGGACCAGTCATACTGACGTCTCGCCACCATCAGGGACCGATTCATTAAATACACAAACGGATCCTAGAAGCCCTGCTTCCAAGACGAGTAATTTCTCCTCTTCAGTCGATGGATTAAATTCTACGAGTGTGCCGGCCGAATCAGTCAAACCGGCAGTCGAAATGCGGCGGCGAATTAGAAGTGCTAACCAGAAAGGGGCACCGACTGCGGGTGAAGAGATTCCCGCCCCAACAGATCCTATTCGGGCAACAACTAAAGACATGCCCTTGGATGCGGATGTTCGCAGCGCGATCAGGGGTGCCATCACCGAGGGAGATTGGCACGTGGGCAGAGGAGAGTATCAGGAAGCAATTCAGACGTATCAGGACGCCCTGAAACTTGATCCGGCGAATGAACAGTTGAAGGAGAAGATCCGAACCGCCCAAAGTGCCCGAGAAGCGGAAGAGCAGATCTTAAAGCAATAGACTTTCCTTCGAGTCACACTGATGAAAATTCCTGAAGCTCATCTCAAGGCTCTAACGGTTGCTTTGTTGTTTCTCTTTGGGTTGGCGATATACCTTCCTCCCACAGTCGCGCAGATCGCGAAGAGTCCCTTGTCGATAGAGGATGTTACCGAGCTCTTAAGGGGAAAGGTTGCTCCCGAGCGTGTTGGGAAACTGGCCACGGACCGGGGTATTGATTTCGAATTGACCCACGAAAACGAAGTTCAGTTGCGGAATGCCGGAGCAACTGATGCTCTCGTAGATACTCTTCGTGAGCGGGCTCCAAAATCGAAGGTCGCTGGATCTGCGGAAAGTGCGTCCAAACTGATCTTCACGACCCCAAACGACAAAACTAGCTACGCTTTGGGGATGAATATTGGAACGGGCCTGCACAAGCAGGGCGTGTCGGTTAATTCCGAAATGATGATGCAAGGACTGAAGGACGCTATGTCCGGCAGCAAGACCCTACTAACCGAAGATGAGATGAAAGAGCTAATCACGCAATTGCAGAACGATGTCCGCCGGCAGCTGCGCGAGGTGGACCAACAGGTAGGCGCCACGAACCGTAAAGAAGGCGATGCATTTCTGACGGTCAACAAGGCTAAGGCAGGCGTTGTGACCCTGCCTAGCGGCCTCCAATATAAGATCCTGAAGGAAGGCACCGGCCCGAAGCCCGCGTTGAGCGACACGGTGTCGTGTAACTACCGCGGAACGCTGATTGATGGCAAGGAATTCGACAGCTCTTACAAACGTGGGCAGCCGGCGTCGTTTCCCGTAAGCGGGGTCATCAAGGGCTGGACCGTAGCCCTACAGATGATGGCCGTTGGATCAAAGTGGCAATTGTTTATTCCCGCCGATCTCGCATACGGCGATCGTGGGGCTGGCGGTGTCATTCGTCCGGGCGACACACTGATCTTTGAGATCGAGTTACTCTCGATAGAGCGGAAGTAGTCAAGCTGAACGAATACACAGTCAGTAAAAGTGGCTACCCGTTGCAAGGGGTTCCCCGGCCCTTCGTGCGAAACAGTTTGAGTGGGTATGACACTCAATACTCGTCATTTCGGCTGTGCGTTAGATTGTAACCAAAGGGAGAGTACAGGGCCGCGATTGCTCATTTTGAAGAAGCTCTAGTTAGCCCCGGGGAATTGTGGCCCCAGTTGAGGCTTCGTCAAGCACGTCGGGCCGAACAAACCGAGGAGTCCGTCCTCAAGAAGTGATCAATTTTGGTCCAGAGCGACTGAATCCTGGGTCGCCGCGAAGTTCGCTTCGGAAGCGGGAGGCAAACAACATGGACGCTAGCATCAGGTGTTGGGGCTGCCTCAAAGCTATCGTTTTGCTTGTCTGCATTGCCAGCGCAATAGGCACTCGCGGACAAGTATCAAAGGGCCCACTTTCTGAAGCTGACGTGATGAAACTGCTGACCGGCGGTGTCCCGCCCAAAAGGGTGACCACCCTAGTTCAGGAACACAAGATCGACTTCCAAGTGGATGATAGTAAAGAGATGAACTTTCGGCGGGCCGGTGCCACCGATACTCTCATTGCGGCGCTTAAGGAACTTCAACCCCGACCCCTGCAGCTTGGGCCGTACAAGTGTCAAATCCCACCCTGCCAGAAGGAACTCTTCGACCCGGCGATGAAGAGGATCGCAGCTCACCCAAACGATGCAGAGGCCTATATTAACCTCGCTCAGAGCATGTGTCCGAACTTGAATGCTGTGATTATTGGCCGGCCTTTACCCGGCGGCAAGGTGACTGTAGAAGAGATCGAATACGCACGACAGGACGGGCGCTGCGCGGTGGATGCCCTCAATGCTCTGAAACAGGAATTCGATAAACATCCGATCAGCCTGAAGCCCTGTAACGCATATTCCCCAGCGAGTGTGGCAAAGAGCTATCTCGATGCAATGGGCATCATCCTCAGTGAACACCCAAAAGCGGCCATACAAGAACACCTGAAAAGCGGCCATACTTTCAGAAGAAACGTCCAGGACATTGACAGCAGCGGGAGGGTAAGTAGCCTCTCGCAACATGGCGAATGTCTTGAAGGACGAGAAGAAACAGCAAATCATAGCATTGGGACGACTGGGATGGTCTCTGCGAAAGATCCAAGAGACCACGCGAGTTCGTCGCGAGACCATCAGCGACTATCTGCGTGCCGCGGGTGTGGAAATATGGCCGCCGGGAAGATGGAAACGCGAAGGTAAGGCAAAACCGGCCATACAAGTGATCACCGGCTCGGAAGCAGCAAAACCGGCCATTCCGGGGTTTGCCGAACCCGTCAACCCCAACCCCAACCCGGAAAACCTTCCTACGAAGGGAAAAGCAAAAGCAACTTCAAAACCGGCCATAGCGGTGATCACCGACTTTGGCGTGGGGTTGAGCGGCCAGGAGCCAGAAAACTCGAAAGGCGCGGGCTCGGCCAGCACCTGTGAACCCTACCGGGAAATCATCGAGCTGGGTTTGAGCCGGGATCGCAATGCCAGGGCAATCTGGCAGGACCTGGTTTCCGACCACGGATTCCAGGGCGGCTATCAAAGCGTTCGGCGCTTCGCTTACAAGTTGCGTGGAGCCCGAGTGCCACAAGCGCGGGCGGTAATCCTCACCGCTCCAGGAGAGGAGGGTCAAGTCGATTACGGCAGCGGGCCGATGGCACGCGAAGCGCAAAGCGGAAAGTATCGACGCACCCGTTTGTTCGTGCTCACGCTGGGCTATAGCCGCAAGGCAGTCCGGCTGCTGACATTCCGATCCAGCACGCGCATCTGGGCCGAACTGCACGAGAAAGCTTTTCGTCGATTGGGCGGAGCTCCGCGCATCCTGGTGCTGGATAATTTGCGCGAGGGTGTGCTGGTTCCCGACGTCTACGACGCCACGCTCAATCCCCTCTATCGCGACGTGCTCGCTCATTACGGTGCGGTCGCTCTGCCCTGCCGGATCCAGGATCCAGATCGAAAAGGCAAGGTGGAGTCGGCCGTGGGCCATGCCAAGAAAACCCCTCTCAAAGGACAACGCTTCGAGAGTCTGGAGCTGGCGCAAGCCTATCTGGATCGCTGGGAAACGAACTGGGCGGATACGCGCATCCACGGCACCACCAAACGGCAAGTGGCCGCCATGTTCGCGGAAGAAAAACCGACCCTGCTCCCGCTGCCGGTGGAACCGTTCCGCTATTACCAGTACGGCGAACGGGTGGTCCATCTGGATGGCTGTGTCGAAGTCGAAGCCGCCTACTACGGTCTACCGCCAGGCTGGATTGGACGCGGGGTGAAAGTCCAGTGGGATGAACTTTGCGTTCGTATCCTCGATCCCAAAACTGGACTACTCCTGCGAGAACATGTACGTCAGAAACGGGGCTGGTATCGCATTCAGCCCGAGGACCATCCTCAGCGGACTCCCTTCCGTGTGGTGCAGTTGCTCGGCCGCGCTGGCCGAGTAGGCACCCATGTCGGTACACTTTGCAACCTTATTTATAGCCAGCAGGGCGAAGTGGGCGTGCGGCGCATCCTGGGCGTTCTCTCTCTCACCAAAAAGTATGGCATCGCTGCCATCGATGAAGCTTGCGCGGCAGCCCTCGAGATGGGCATACACGAATATCGTTTCGTGCGTCGCTACCTTGAGCGTTGTCCGCAAGCCCCTCTCAGTTTGCGCCAAGTGGATCCCTTAATCCGCGAACTGGTGCACTACCGTGATCTGATCCAAATCAAAACCAAGGAGCAAAGTGAATGAATCTCATCGAGTTGAATCGTGCTTTACGACAACTGCGGCTAGGTGGAATCGCAGCTGTGCTCGAGATGCGTCTGCACCAGGCTCAGGTCGAATCTATGGCACCCATCGATCTGATCTCCGGCCTGGTCTCCGACGAACTCACCCGTCGTGGAGACCGCTTGCTGGAACGGCGGCGGAAGCAAGCCCAGTTTCGCGATCCGCAAAAAACCATCGATAACTTCGACTTCACCTTCAATCCCAAGATGAATCGCAGTCTGGTTTTCGATCTGGCGACCGCTGCCTTCATCGCCCGTCACGAAGACTCACTTTTCGTCGGCCCACCCGGCAGCGGCAAAAGCCATCTGGCACAGGCCATCGGCCAGGCCGCCATCCAGCAAGGCTATCGTGTGCTCTACCGCGAGACCCATACTCTGCTTGAGGAACTCGCCGAAGCCTCGATCGACGGTACGCGCAAACAGCACATCGAGTCTCTGGTCACAGTACCTTTGCTGATCATCGATGACTTGGGCATGCGGAAGTTATCCCTCTCCGCCGCCGAGGAACTCCTCGAGATCATCATGCGACGCTATGAGCGTGCCAGCACAATCATTACTTCGAACCGACCGGTCGATGACTGGGGGAAACTGCTGGGCGATAGCGCAGCGGTTACTGCCATGCTAGATCGCTTGCTGCATCATGGCCACGTGCTGAAATGCGGCCCACGCAGTTGGCGCACAAAAACAGGCTTGCCTCCGCAGTAGGCGGCAGGATAGAACAACCTATGTCGTGGACGGCCTTCAAAAGTATGGCCGGTTTTGAACTGATCATGTATGGCCGCTTTTCAGGTGATCACTGAGGCCTTCTACCTCTGCGTAATGCCGTATCGATGCATTGACAATATGGCTGGCGATGAGATTCTACGGTCGCGGACTTTTCGGGTGGTTGCGCATCCGGTTTTTGCAATCCTTGCACAAGCCTTCAGTTTCTATCTGTTCTGGAAGTTAGTTGGAGATCTGAAGTTCGTGTTGGCGATGTGGATTGGAATTCGAATTTTTGCACAGTGGGTCAATATGGTTCAAAACTATTGGACCCACACGCGAACATTTGGATACCGGCGATATTACGATGACGACGACAACGCCATGAACATTGGCGAGTGGCTACCGGTAACGGCAACTTTTAGCGCTTGTTTTCAAAATAATCACCACCACTATCCGCGTCTTTTGCGACTAAGCCACGACGAATCTGAATATGACTTTGGATTTATAACTGTCAAAGTCATGAAATACCTTGGCTTGGTAAAGGCAACGAGAACGGGCGAGGAAGTGCCCAAGGACGTTCCATTCGGCGCACTGGATTTTTAACAGGCTGCGGAAAAACCTCTGGCGACCCGCATCTTGACCCCAGCGGCCAAAGCCGCCATTAAAAACGAAGCGGTTATCGCAGCGCTGAAGCGAGCGATGAGGTGCCGGCCACGAGCAGATTTCTCCCGTCGGTCGGAATGACAAGGTTTGGCGGACAATCCAGAAGGGGCTGCGCCACCCAAAATCGATTGACAGGTCGACTGTTTCCGCAGCCTTCTAACTAAGACGTCGTTTTTCTCTTTGTAAATGGTTCAATCGTTTGCCCGACAAAGCCACGCGCAATTTCTTCGCCGTCCAGGCCGTAACGTTCCGGCCACTCATCAGGATAGTAGTAAGTTCCAAAAAGCTTATCAATCCACGGAAAATGAATAGCAAAGTTCTTGTCGATGCCCTCTTTTTGGGAAGTATGGTGCCAATGATGATACCTGGGCATAACCAGATACTTTTCGAGCCATTTCGCGTTGGGCCCGAAGTTACAGTGAGTCCATGTAGCGTGAAGTGTGACAAAGATCAGATAGGCAAAGATGATCGACTGCGAAAATCCAAGCATGAGAGGAGCCAGGATAAATCCGCGTACCAGCGTGTCATCGACAAAGTGGGAGCGGGAGCCCGCGATCCAGTCCAGCGCCTTCGAAGAATGGTGAACGGCATGAAAGCGCCATAGGAACGGTACTTTATGCAAAGCCAGATGAATGAAGTATTCGGCGACGTCAGCAACTACAACCGCCAGTAAAAACTGGAAAAGCCAGGGTATTCGAGCGATCGAATGTTGAAGAACCGGAACGCCTAAATACTTCACGGCTTGGGTTGCGGGCAATAAAACCAGAAAAGACAAAACCTGTATCGGGAGATGAGTTGACATGAAGTAGACGACATCCAAAGTCCATTCATTCCTGAATGTTCCTTGTTCCAGATACTGGGGCCAGAGTCTCTCGAGGGGCACGTAGATGATCGCCATCAAGAGCATATCAAGCAAGAACCAGTCCAGGCCGATGGCAGGTCCGTCCCGCAGGTTCGGGTTGATCTGTACGCTCGAGCCTCCCCATGCGGTCGCAGCGATGGCAAACAACGTTCCAGTCAATGACAAAATCTTTTTCTTGCGTCGAATCGAAGAAATGATACCGAATAAGATCGCGCCCACGATGAGACATTGGATCAAAACGCGCATGAGGTGCATCGGATAATGGGAACGCAGTTCAGGAGAGGTTAGTAGCTGCGGAAAATGCAGGCACAGAACTGCTCCGAATGCAAGAAAGCCAAAAAAGGCCGACAATATCCCGCTCCACCAGCCGGTTCCAAAGCCAGTAGACTCGGCATCGCCAAAGAATTCATTAATTTTTTGCTCGATCACGATATCCCCCAGCAGGCTGCAGCAAAAAAACCTCTCGCGATCCGCATCTTGACCCCAGCGGCTAATGCCGGACTAATTTTGTGGAACTTAGCGGCGCGGCTTGAAGCCACGCCCTTTCAAAACGGGTTTACAAATTGCATTTTCCGCAAGCTGTGAAGCGCTGCGCCACCCAAAATTGCCACCCAAAATCGATAGCCTAATCGACTCTTTCCGCAGCCTTAGTTTACTTTTCCTCGACTCATGCAAGCTATTAGAAAGATACCGACATGATGCTTTCGCTGAAAAGAACTAGGCAGTTACTGACGTTCAGCGGATCGGCGGACCTTTAGTTTGCAGTCGTCATGCGTTCAACGTCGTTCCAATCATCCCAATTGTGCCCACACGTGGGCTACTGTCCGAACTGCTGTCGAGCCTGAGAGACTTCCAGTTGCGGAGGTTGCAGGTTACGGCTGAGCGACGCTAAATTAGGTGCAAGAATTGGAACTGTACATGAAAGGACGCATCCCGATGGAACCGGCCTCTGCATTCATCGACGAGAAGATCAAGGAGCTTGGGGACTGGCGCGGGCACACGCTCGCGAAAGTGCGCACCATGATACACGAGGCAGATCCTGAGATCATCGAAGAGTGGAAGTGGGCCAAGCCGAAATCGCCGGGGACTCCCGTTTTTTCCCACGACGGCATCGTCTGCACGGGGGAGACATACAAGAACGTCGTCAAGATGACATTCGCCAAGGGAGCGGCGTTGAAGGATCCTTCCGGCTTATTCAACTCAAGTCTCGAGGGGAACGTGAGGCGCGCCATCGACATCCACGAAGGCGACAAGATCAATGAGGCGGCCTTGAAGGATCTCATTCGCGCTGCAGTGGCGCTGAATCTCAAGGGCGCGAGCAAACCGAAGAGCATGGCGCGGAGAAAATCCCCACCCATTCGACGAGCTCAGGGCAAGCTCTAAATTTCGCAAAGAACGCGAAATTTAGAATGGGGCACCCAGTGATAGCTGGTGAAGCAAAATGAAGTAGTGGTCGTTGCCACTGGCCACCGTTACCCAGGTTTCAAGCCCGGGTCTGGAGATGTTGCTATAATGCCTAGGTGGGGCAGCAGTCCATGTTGCTAATGGAGAATCACCTGGGAAAGCGTGTGCTTCGGCGCTGGGAAGTGGCCGTCGTTGTGCTCGCGATCTGCGGGCTGACGGTGAGTCTGGCGACGCGGACCTTCCGGACGAGAACTTCCACCGGGACGATCGTTAAATCGGTCACTGGACAGCCGGTCCGGCAGCACATGGATAGTGATGCGGCGAAATGGGTTCCGCCTGTTTCGACGCTGACGGTGCTGGAAGTGCCGGTTTTTTATCCGCGGTTCGCACCTGCTGGGCCGCCGCTGCCACGTCTCTACTACGAAGAAAGCCTCTCTAATCGCCCTCCGCCGTTTTATTCCTGAATTCATCCTTACTAGGGTTCCAAATTAGGTTTGATTTTTCGGTTGGTGTACGCCAAGCGTGTACCGATCAAGGATCGCACGTTTTCAACTCACGAACCCGATTGGAACTCCGAATCGTACCTTAATTCTGAAAAGGAGCCGGCGAAACTGCCGGACAGAGGAACGAATGAATTCAAAGCAGAGAATTGCGGCGATTACCGCGGTTGTGGTCGTGGGACTCATCGCGGCGCGCCTACTAACGAGGCCGACCACAAAGGCGGACGCGTCTGATGAAACGCTTCCGTCCGCGGCGGTGGCGATGGTGAAGCGCGCGCCGATCGAGGATGCCGTGACGCTATCTGGCGCATTTCACGCGTATCAACAGGTCGATGTGCATGCCAAGGTGGCCGGCTACATTCGCAAGATTTATGTGGATGTGGGCGATCACGTGAAGACCGGGCAGACGCTCGCGGTTCTGGAAGTGCCGGAACTGAGTGCCGAGGTGACGGGAGCGCAGGCTGGCTTGAGACGCGCGAAAGATGCGGTGACGCGGGCGCAAAGCAATGTGCATAGCGCGGAATCGATTCATGCGGCGTATCACACGGCCTACGCGCGGTTGAAGCAGGCATCGGAGTCGAGGCCTGGGTTGATCGCGGAGCAGGAGTTGGATGACTCCATGGCGAAGGACAAGGACACCGAAGCCAAGATTGATAGCGACAAGGCGGCACTAGCCGAAGCGGAGAGTCAACTGGCAGTGGCGCAGGCGGAACTTGAGCGGGTCAATGCGCTCGAGGATTACACGCACGTCACGGCGCCGTTTGCGGGTGTGGTGACGAAGCGATACGCCGATACGGGAACGATGATTCAGGCCGGGACTTCTTCCGATACGCAGTCGATGCCGGTGGTGCAACTGGCGGAGTACACCAAGCTGAGGCTGGTGGTGCCGGTGCCGGAGTCGGCGGTGCCTGGATTGCAGTTGGGCAGCGTGGTGCAGGTTCATGTGACCGCGATGAATCAGGATTTCGAAGGGAAGGTCGCACGCTTTGCGGATGCACTGAACGACGAGACCCGCACCATGCACACCGAGATCGACGTAAAAAATCCCGATGGCGCTTTGAAGGAAGGGATGTACGCGGAGGCGAAGCTGATTTTGAAGCAGCACAAAAACGTGCTCACGGTGCCGATTCAGTCGCTGGATAGGAATAGTTCGGGAGCTACCGTGCTGATTGTCGACGCACAGGGGCGTGTGGCGAAGCGTCAGGTGAAGTTGGGAGTGGAATCGAGCGATCGGGTGGAAGTTGTAGCCGGACTGGCGGACAACGATCGGGTGATCGTGGGAAACCGCAGCGAGTTTCGCGAAGGAGAAAAGGTGCAGCCGAAGGTAGTGAGTGAAGCGGCCCCGGGATCGGAGGGCGGGATCTAATGTCAGGATTCGCCATACGGTATCCCTTCTTCATCATTGTTCTTTGTCTCATGGTGGCGATTGTGGGCACGGTGACCCTCGTCCGAATGCCTGTGGACTTGTTCCCGCCGATCAATATTCCGGTCGTTGTCGTGGCGACCTTCTATTCGGGAATGCCACCGCAGCAGATCGAGACCAGCATCACGAATCCATTCGAAAGATTCTTTACGCTGGGCAGCGGGATCGATCACATCGAGTCGCGATCGCTTCCAGGCGTGAGCTTGATCAAAATCTACTTCCAGCCGGGGACGAATGCGGACTCGGATCTTAGTGTGATTTCGAATCTGGCGATGGCGGATCTGCGGAGGCTGCCTCCGGGGACTTTGCCGCCGGTCGTGTTGAAGTTCGATGCGTCGAGCTTGCCGGTGTGCCTGATCACGCTGAAGGGGCAAGGGCTCAATGAGACACAATTGCGCGATCTGGGGCAGTACACGGTGCGCAACCAGATCGCGAGCGTGCAGGGAGCGTCAGTGCCGCAGCCTTTTGGCGGGCGGTACCGGCAGATCATGGTATATGTCGACCCGCTGAAGCTGGATGCGCACGAGTTGTCGGTGATGGATGTGGTGCGCACGGTGAATGAGAGCAACCTCATTCTTCCCGCGGGCGACGTGAAGATCGGGCCGATTGATTACAACCTCTATACCAACAGCCAGGTTCCGAATGCGAACGACATCAACGAGATGCCGATCAAGACGGTGGGGCAGGCGTCTGTGCTGGTCGGCGATATCGGGCATGCGAAGGATGCGCAGCAGATTCAGACGAACGTTGTGCGCGTCGACGGACAG
>Ga0209580_10001151_pt1 | contig 12540 bp, 15 predicted proteins | sample Coa_R1_5_FD_187153 | JGI IMG/M metagenome (GOLD analysis project Ga0209580, IMG submission 187153) | Surface soil microbial communities from Centralia Pennsylvania, which are recovering from an underground coalmine fire - Coalmine... | ecosystem: Environmental > Terrestrial > Soil >...
TATAAACGCCCCAGCGGGAAATGAAATCTTCAAGCGCACCAACTCCGTTGAAGTCATGATGAAACTGAATTGACTCCTCAAGCGCACGACCGAAGAGATATCTAGCCTTATTCTCTTTCTCTCGCCATCCGAGAACACGACGAAGGAAATATTTGTACGGGCATTGATCATAATCATTCCCTGCGCTGTAGCTGTGTTTCTGCCACGGGTTGCCCTTGCTGTTGATGTACAGGAACGCCATGCTCTTCCTTCCGCGCCAAGTGCGCGTACGCGTTCGCAAGTGAGGCCGATTGTGCCTTCACGTAGCGATGAATTTTAATTAACGTCAACTTCTCAGTCTTAAGGTCTTGCGCTTGCTTTCTCACCCAGGTCCCGTGTCCGGGGATGTGCCCATATGAGGTCTCATTAGAGACTAAAAGCCCGGCATATGGGTACAACTCCTCGATCACCTTCTCGGCCTTATCCGCGATGTTCGAGGGTACAGCAAAGTAGAAGGCGTTGGGGACTCGACCTCCACGCCAAGGCTTTTGATAATCAAAGAGTGGGAGCCCAACACGTTCTCGAATGCTTACGTGCTTGGACTTGTCTATATCCCGACGCAAATCCGCAATCGAGACCTTGATCTCGATGATGTAAAGCTTCCGGCTGCGAGTGACGACAATCACGTCCTCGCTCAAGGCCTCGACCGCTACCACCGGCATCTGACGCTTGAAACGCCAGTATGCGGCCTGTTCAGCTTTCATTTCTAGAGAGTTCATGCGTTGGTTCTTCTTACTCCCTGTATATTAAATTTAGGTTGATGTTTGCGGATCAAATCTCGCTCCATTGTGCTTGCTTCCCCAGGCTGATCAAACCACAAAACTCTTATTGTATCGGCCTCTCTTTGAGCCATGCTGTGATTATCCCTCTTGCTATCAAATACGCGAAACAGACCACATTTAGACTTGCCCACATAAATGATCTCCCCGGCCTTTGAATAAAGGTATACACAAGGGCGGCGAAAATCTGTAAAAACATCAGGATGGCTGGTGCGCCAGCGCTGCTCTTTCTTTCTCCAGACTTCACGCTCCGCTATGTGGCGATTAAGAGCATTGATATATTCCTGAAGTAAACCTATGTACGTTTCTGGAGTCTTCGTCTCAACATTTTGATTTGGTGCCGCAACTGAGCAATTATCTTGAACATTTGCTGATTGTTCTGTTTGCGTGGGTGTGTCCATTCTAAGTTACCGGGAACGAATCCTTTCTCGTGATCTAGAATATGAAGCGTTGAGCCTCTTGGTCGCTTGCCAAGATTTCTGATGATCCATTGCTCGCCAGCGCGATAACTACCGCCCCTTGCTGGGTTCCAGGCCTCATAAAATGGCAGTCCTCGGTATGCCTTTCGTTTTGATTTCTTACTACAAATTGCATACCGATGATTAGCTACAGACTGCAACTCGGGATGACCTAAGAAGTATGCTTTCGCTAGTCTACAGCGATTCCAGGCTCCGTACTTTCTTTGACAACTCGCGCACCTAGTTTGTTTCGGCCCGATCCGACGAATTCGCTTCGGGCAGTCCCGACACTTCAGAAATGTCTTGAGCCTCATCTACTTCTGCCTTTGGTGTATACACCTGAATCCTATCTTTGTATGGTTCTAAGAAATAGGATCGATTCCCATTGAAACTGATAGTCAACGTTTTAGCCGCACGCGTACATCCGACGAAAAAGATTCTTTTTTCTTCAGCAAGCTCGCCGTCTTGATGGGGCATCTTATTGGCGTTCGCCCCAACGATAAAGACATTATCCCACTCTCTTCCTTTTGCTTGATGAACGGTGGAAAGAGTTACTGTCTTACACTTTTTGGGGTTTTTTCTAGCGTAAGTGACCTTTCGAACATAGTCCAAGAACTCCATTATCGTGCCTCGTTTAGCCGCGATCTTCACAAGGCCATTTAGATTTCCCGCAGGATCGCTTTCATCAGGATTGATCTGTCGATACAGGTCTACAAGATTGTGAGTACGAATTATCTCACTTAGAACCTCATGGGCTTGCCGCGAATCGTTTGTCCTCTCCTTCGCGAAAGAGAGGGCTTTTTTTATTTCAGGCTGATCCCAATAGTCCTTTTTCCCTAAGAAAGCGTACTTGAACCCTTTTTGACCCAGAATACGCTGGTAGATGAATAGTTGTCTGTTGGTCCGAGCGATGACGACTGACCGTGCCGGATCAGGAAGATGGGAAAGGACCCAGTGGGCTTCGGTAAAGTCGTCCATGAAACGGATGAAGGTTGGCTTTTCTCCTTCTGGGTTTTTCGTGACCATGTGTGATGCGATACCATTGTCCACCGGGAGTATCTCTTTGAAAAATCTGACCAACTCTCCCGTACTTCGGAAGTTTTCTCCGAGGTAGAGCTTTTTGGCTCCGGGGAAGAGTCGTTCGAAGTTAGTAAGTGACCCAGGTTGAGCGCTTCGCCATTCATAAATGAGTTGATTCTCGTCTCCTACTACGAAGATGTTTTTCTTGAAAATAAGCTGGAGTAAACGGAACTGAACAATGTCCGTATCTTGCGCTTCATCAACGCTAATGTAGTCTCGCTGGTGGCGATCCCGAACAACGGGGTTAGTCTCAAGGAGCTTGACTGTCTCTTCCATAAGAGAATCGAAGTCGAGCCAGCCTTCTTGTCGGCATCGGCGTTCATAATCACGATACGCGAGGGCGAAGAGATATTCTTTATCTGATCCTGCTTCTGCAATCGCTTTATCCGGGTTAGTTCCCGCTCTCTTCCATCCTGATATAGACTCCTTAAGAAGCTCATAGTTGCGTATTCCTTTGTATGTCTCCACGAGATTGAACAAGAGTTTGTACTCTTGAAGCTCGACCGGAATCACGGTGTCGCAAAGCTGAAACGGAAGATTGTTTCGCTCTTGCTTGATCAGGTCCAGGGCGAAGCTATGGAACGTGCGAAAGACTTTATTCGCTCCCAATAGCCCAACTCGCGAGACCATTTCCTCAGCAGCGGCAGAAGTGAAGGTAAGGTTCAAGATATCCTTATCCCTGATGCCGCGTATGAGCATGTTCATGTGTCGGTCGAGAAGGACAGTTGTCTTTCCAGAACCGGCACTCGCGATCACAACCCAGACCCCATCGATGGCCTGGGATGCTATCTGTTGTTCTTGGTTAAGGGGTACGATCACTTGCTGATCCAGGGATCGGCTTTGCCTTCTGCAACGTCATCGATGATTTTGACTAGAGACTGGGCGCCGTACTCTTTGATCACGCCATCCCAGTAACTGAACAAAGACTCCCATTGCTCTGCAGTCAAGTTCGTTAGCGGGACCTTGAACTTGGCCTGGGCGAAGCTTCTAACCTTCTGAGCGATACCGCCGCCCTCTACAGATGGGACCATGCCTGCCTTCGGAAAGATGTCGTTCGTGTACTTGAACAAGCGATCTCGAAAGGCCTTGACCTGGGTCGCATCGAGCACGGGCGCTGCTGGCTCTGCTTTAACCTCAGGTGTCGGTGCCACCACAATCGTGGCAGACGACGGCTGAGGCACGGTTGCGGGTGCGTCCAACAACACAAACTTTGTCTCGATTTGAGACACTTTCACTGGGGTAGTCTCAATCTTACGTGCTTCCTCTACTATCTTTTCGGCTGCAGGAGATGGTGTTGCTCCTACTGGAGCAAGCATCACTCCTGGAAGATCGAGCTTGAATGGCATCTCAAAAGTCACTTGCTCTTTCTTCCGGGAACGACGCTTCGGAGACTCGAACGTCGGCTCTGTAACCACTGCCGCTGCCGGAAGAGGCTGAAGCTGAAGTTTCGGGTCTGTCGGCGGTTGATCGTCATCAGGACCACCGATCCTTATCTCTCCGGCTGCTTTCGCCAACACCTCTGGCTTAACCGCTGCCAAAGTCTTCTGTGCTTCTAGCTGAGCCTTAGTTGGGAACGCACGTGCTTCTGGCGGAAAATCCTTGGCTGGGTCTCCGGTGATTGTTGTCATCGGGTCTCTAGCTGACATCACGATTGGGGCCGGAGGAACCTGTGGACCCGTTTCCTTCAAGGCTGGAGGAGTTGAGGCCTTAACCGATACCGAGGAGTCCTGGACCTCCGTCTCATCAAGCAAGCCTCCACCGACAAACTGGAGTGTCATGCGTCGGAGAGCCCGCGTCTGGGCTGTCATAACAGCGGCAGCGAGCGCTTGCCCGCGTAGACCTTCGGTGCCTACCGCACCTACCGCGCGTTCAACTCGACCATTCTTATTCTTACCCACAGCCGTGAACGAGACATAACCAGGACCATCGTCCTTATTAAGCTCTGTGGTGTCGATACCCAAACGTTCACGGAAGATATCGGTTGCTCCCTTACGAGCATAGAGCACGCGATGGCGACCCATCTCACCATCTAGCCACGCGTACATTAGGACATTCGCTTCGGGAGGAATCTTAAAGTATTCACAAGCCTGAAGGTAGTGGGTCTGCAACTGCTCGTCAGTTAGATTGTCCAGTGCTTCCGTCGCCAGGAACTTCTTCGCGCTCATCTTTGCCGTCCTTTATCGTAGCTAAATGCCATCCATCGCAAACTTGACAGGGGTAGGAGTAGTGGTGACACGGATGCTTCTTGAACCAGCCCGCGTTCATAGCTGATTCCGAACTCGTGAATCGCGTTTTCCTATAACAGGACCACGCAAACTTCTTGTGCCTCTCTCGAATGCGAGCTAGAAACGGGAGCAATCGCTCCAGCGAGAAAATTCGTTTCCGGCCATGAGAGACTACTAGGTTGAAATGAAGGTCCCATCTCATGCGCGTCTCCTTACTGATCTTTGAGTGCGCGGATGATGTGGGCAGTACCCAAAGAAACCTAAACTCATGTTACAGTTGAAGCATAAAACTTGGTGTGTATCTGGGAAACCTTCTCGTATCAATTTACGATATAGGGCACCAGAACTCATACCTCGGCCCAGCCGTCTGCGTTCATCACAACCTCGTTCCGCAATATGATCAATGGAAAGAAACTCAAAACGATCTTCCCCACAGCAAGAGCATTTGTTACCGTAACCGGCTATCACCTTCAACTTTAGCCGCCGCTGGTAATCATGATACCGTTGCTGACACCCAAGCCCAGTTAAGAAACCTAAGCGTCTCTTTTCGACGCCACACATAGAACACAGGCCTTTACGTTTCCAACGTCTTCTAATCAGAGCTTGATATGCTGGAGTAGAGGGCATAATTATTTATGATAGTAGCGATCTTCAAAGCCTGCTGCCTTCAGCGGAAGCCCAGGAGCCCACCAGATCGATTCACTCATGATGTATTCCATTTCCCGCACTCCTGGTTCAAACGGGTTATCTTCTGTTTCGGTTACGCCTTCGTCATGTACGTGTGCGACCACGGGGAGGCCTGCCTCGAATTCGAATTTAAGCAAAGACTCCGCCAATACGTCTCTTGCGATGCCCTGGTCCGCATTCTCAAAGATTTTGCCGCCATGACTCGTGACCTTATCCCATTGATGGGTTTTTTGATTCTGGCCCCGATAGTTAAGGGCTTTGCGATAGACTGGCTTCTCATTACCCTCTTCATCGATTGTGGTCCAGGGCATGAGCGTGTCTTCCCAGGTCGCATCCAAGTAGTGTAGACAGCGACCGCTGGGAAGCCACATCCTCAAGATCACGTGCTCAATATCACGATCTGTGACCACGATTTTATCGAACCGAATGTTAATCTCCTGGAGCCGGTTCACAGCGAAAGCGATATTCGGATCGTTCATACCCTTGACCGGCGCGTCCGTGAGAACAGACTCAACTACCTTCTCCAGTGCATACCACATGTACTTGATTTCCGCGTAGGACTCGCGGAAGACTCGAATGATCTCTTCGGCTTCCTTGAGCGTTAACTCGACGCCGTATCCTTCCGCGTACTCTACAAGCTGGCGGGCTCCCAAACGGTAGACAGCGCCCAGAACCCCAGGCTTCGCGATCTGGCGATGCTTCTTAGCTGCGGCCTTCTTAGCCGGGATATCAGATTTGAGATCACGGGCAAGGATAATGTACATGATCCCGGTCATCTTGACGGCGAAGTCAAGATACGGGTCCATTGGCTCCAATCGCTTACCACAAAGTTCACAGCGACCTGGAGCGTCGTGCGTACCCTTCTCAAAGTGCTCAAGACAATAGAACGTCTCAAAGACTTTGAGCAAGGGTTTGCAACCCGCTATCCAGGCCGCGACTCGGGTCTCGATAGCGTTTAGGTCCGCGACATTGAATCTATTTCGCAACGAATACTGTCCTGATGGTGTTTTTCACCACGAGTAAGACTGCGCCGTAGTCCGGTGGCTCATTTGGGTCTTCTGACTTCTTTCCAAACTCTCGGATGATGCCATCATAATCCGAGGCCATGATTAGCGCCCGCGCCCGATCCATGATCTTCCGGTCCTCAAAAAGTTCCTCGGGTCGGGCCATATTGTGAAGTTGAACCGCGTTTCCGCTCCAGCGTCCGCAGCGACTGCTTCCCATGTAGATGAATTGATTGCGAAGCCGTCCGTCTGGTGAAACCTGACGCAGAATCGCGGCTAGCTTCTGGTACGTAGTCGAGGCAGCCGCCTTGCGTGCTTCCAGGACCTTGATGCATAGCGGTGTCAAGAGATCGCGCTGTTTCTTCAGAACCGGAGTCACGAAATCTTTATCGAGGCTGTCTTCTGGATAACCCTGACTCTGGAACCAAGCCAACATCTTCGGGATTGAATTCGGATTCTCGACGCCAGTTAACTCGGAGATGCGACGCAGCGCCTGTTGCTTGGCTCTAATGGCGAGGTCCAAGGCCTTTTGCACGAACTCAATATCTACCGGGATGCCACGATCATTAACGCGTTGGTCAAAGACCCAGATTCGACGTTCACGCTCCGGCAGCGGAAAGGCTTGAACGAGGGCTTCTCGTCGCATCATCTCCCATTCCGCGACCACGTCCTGTTTACAGTAATCCTCGAATCCTTCCCAGGCTTCAGTGTCTGTAACGCAATCACGAAAATAGGCTTGGGCTGGTGTTCCCTTCTTCTTGCTCTCCTTCACGCGCGTGAGCATGGAGAACAATTTAATGTATTCCTCGCCTTTGTGTTCCTTTGCCAAGTCTGGAGGCAACCATAACGCCCGGCCATCGTCCTTCAAGTCTCCAGTTAGCGAAAGATATCGCGAACTCGCCTGCGGGTCCTGAAATCGCTCGATTGGGAGCATGACTCCCAGCTTGTACAAGAAAATATAACGCTCGAACTGTGAGTTCCAGGCCGCAATAGGTATGTTCGGGTTCGCGAGTCCCGAGGCAAGGTCCGTAGGCATCTGTTCTCGACTCCAAATACGCCACAGACTAGGACTGGGCTTCTCGCGTAACGTCGTAAGCGCATACCCCAACATCAAGGCTTCAGTTTCAGGGTGGGTTGCGTAATTGTGTAGGCCTACGGAGTTTTTACCCCGCAAATCCACGGCGCCCCTGGTCTCAAAGTCTACGATAAGGAATAATGTATTAAGAACGTCCATGTTGAAAGTTTGGAGACCCTGGCCAAAAAGGATTGATCTTACCTACCGCTTTGCCGGGTTCAATTAACGGCTCCGCGAGATTCGCGATATAATCCAGGAACTTCTGACGGTCGAAAAAGATCGCGGTCGCGAACTGATACATCACATCCCAGCGCTCTGGTTCTTTGTCGAATAGAATGAACCCAGGTTTGCCCCGGCCCAATGTATAACCCAGTTCCAAGTGACCAGACTTTCCGGCAGGAGTGAGTAGAACAGCGCCATCTGTACGATCCAGATGGAGCTTATCAAACTCGAAAACATGTTTCGCCGTATACCCATTTAGAGCTTCCTCGTAGTTGCGACCTCTGGTTGTTTCGTACTTCTGCCAGAAGTCGTCGGTTTCTGGCCCACTGCTAAACCAATCCTCGAAGACATCGAGTCCGAGCGCTCGAAGATCATTCCCCAGCATGGGAATGTTAGGGTTTCGAAGTGACCCAATTATGTAAATTGACTTCATAGTGTCTCCAACTTACTGAATTCCAGGGTTTGTGGATTCAACACCGTGATCTCAAGCCCATCTGCTTTCGCGAGCCGGATGCAGTCTCTGGTACCGCCCTTTGATCCATCCCAAATCGCTAACATCTCACTTGAGGCAGTCACAATTTCTTTGTTCCGGTTGTGCATGCACCATTTGTCATAGGGCTTGTCGCTAACGTATCGAACCTCGCCGCCACCCGCTTCAACGCGGCTCAATAGCTCCCAGTACACGGCCTGGGCATGTGCAGGCCATACCCGTTCCTGGCCCTTACAAGGGATAAGAGCCGTGACCTTGATCCCGAGCATCAAGGCGGCGCCAGTAGCCCACTGGTCCGCTCCCAAGGCCATGCCAGAAACTATTCGTTCCGGCGCCTTTTCCTGGAAAAAGCCCGTCATCTTGACCGTGAGAGGCCAGCACAGGCTCGTGTCGGGATCATAGCCGCCAAGTTTAGATGGGCGATGGCTGGTGATACCAAGATTCATTCTTCGACCTCATGCTCTTCTACGTTAATGAAATCGCATCCGTTTTCGTAGCTACCATCTTCCTGGAGTTGCCATCCTCCAGAAAAACAGGTTCGCATTTTCTTAGCGGCTTTAGTTGCGGCTTCCTTCGTGGCGTGAACGGATACGATACTGTAGCCTTCACATTTTTCCCCGTGAATGGCTATGTAAACCTTCATGGGCGTCCGGGTCCGCCTTCGAGGATTTCTCGACCATGGGTTAGCGTCACCCAGCCGCCGCCAGGATAGATTTCCTGCCACATATCTGCCCAAGGTCCACGGAAGCTGATGACCCAGGTATCGCCCGCACTAACGACTTTATGGTAGTTGTCGCGACTGGTGAAGATGGGTTTAAGACTTGGCCGATAAACGGTGACATTGGTCTTATCATCCAAGCGATAGGGGTTGACCAGTCTATTCTCCGTCAACTGCCCGCGTAGAACCCACGAGATCGTGTTGAAGGCATGACTGTGGTAGGCATCGCGTGAGCCGTCTTGGAAGTGCAACAGCACAATCGAAAACAGCTTCTTGGCCTCGATCAACCAATATCCAGTGACCGTTGACTCAGGACCACCGTCTTTCATCTTCTTGAATAATTTCATTCGTATACTCCATCCACGGAATTTTGGCATCGTTCAAGTACGACTTCGTGCGTGTAAACTCTTGAGCCCACCGCGAAAGCCCATCCGTCGAGGACTCCGGGAATACAAAGCGGTTGAGCCCGGCCTGGATCATTTGGACTGCACAGCGACCACAACTAGCGAACGGAACGGTGTAGAGCGTGTATCCTGTGACAGGTTCCTTCGAGTGAAGGACCGCATTCACTTCGCAATGAACCATACGCGGATACTTCTCTGTTTCTCTATTTTCGTTCGCAAGCCATTCGGGCTTATCCTGCATGCGCGTTGGGAAGCCATTGAAGCCTACGCTTGCGACCGTTAGGTCTGGGCGAACAATCACTGCGCCTGTTTTTGTGCTTGGGTCCTTGGACCAGGACGCCACCAACCGTGCCAGCTTCAAGAAACGAAGGTCCCACTTCATTTGCCTACGCTGCTCATCTGAAAGCATATGCACTTCTATTGTCATTCCTCTTCCTCCGGCGCCCACAGCAATCGCCAACGCTTTGGGTCGCCTTTCTTTCCACTACCCTCTTCGGCCATCTTCCCTGCTATTACCAGGGCCTTAGCGGCTTGTAACCACAGGAAGGCTCCCCAGGTTTCGGTACCGTGAAGCTCCCGATCCACGTCTCGCGTTGGCGCGATGCCGTCGTGCTGCATCAGATAGCTTTGGATGCTCATCTGAATCTCAGCTTCTCGGGTGCGCGTTTCATAAGTGCGGAAGTAACGCTTGACTGCTTTCTCGTAGTCTATGACAGCAACTGCACGCTCAATACAGTCTTCATCGATCTCGTCTCGTCCTAGGTCCACAGCCAGGGCGAGGGCGAGCTTCTCCACTCGCTGCTCCTGACGATTCTCCATGCGGGTTGCGACTTCGTTCAGTGGCAAATCGGTTGAGAACGCGTACGTCCCTTGCTGGAGGGCTTTGTCGATTAGCTTTCGCGTCTTCAGAGCACCCTCTCCGGTATTTACGTACACGTACGGCGTACGAGGCTTGAGAATCTTCGGCTGGAAGAGAAAGAAGAATCTATCTTTCAAGCCCGAGGTCTCGTTGCCCATCAACCGACCCCACAACTGAACAAAGTTCTTATCGGTTGTGCAGGAGATCAAAGAGGCTGTGTACGATCCAGGATCGAGCGAGTAGCTCTCATTCTTGGCCTTGATCGTGTTCGCGAACTTGCCGGACTCGTAGATCGACAACAGCGTCGAGACCAGGGACGAGGTATCAATGCCAGCTTTGTTCACGAGGTGCATGAACTCATCGTAGAACAGGATCGCGTTCTTACACTGAGTTCGCTGCATCTCCAGGCCGAGCCCTTCCGGCGAACCGGGACTGAAGATCAAACTCTTCCCTTCAGCATTTCGTGTTATTGAGTTGCCCTGGGCGCAGAGCCCGATGGTCTCGAAGTATTGAAAGGCATCCCGTACCGAGAACGACTTGATAATGGCTCCGCGCTTTCCGATACTGATCATGAAAAAGCTTAATGGGAGTCCATCCATTTTACCCGCGACCTTGATTTTGTTGCCCAAGTAATTCATGAGCACAACCATCGCCGGTATCCACATGAACTCAGGATAACGGGAGTTTCGGTCGCAGATCGGCTTAACTAGACCTTCGTAAATGCTTGTGCCGTTCATGACCCAGTGCGGAAACACTGGATACGGAACTTTTGGGAGTGTCACCGACTCCGGCTCTTCAGGTTTCTGTTGAGCCGCAGCGACATCGATAGGCACACCTCGAACTAGAATCTGGGATTCTTCCTTGACCGCATACCGCGCTATGGAAGCGGCAATGGTTCGGACTTCAGATTCGTCTAATGGCGGCTGGCATTGTTTGGAGTTTACGTCCAGAAGATAGTTGAGAATTTGGTACTCATCCATCTTCATCACTTGACGAGCTTTCCCGGCCAAGCTCGCGAGTGCGGAGTTTCGAGAGCCCGCTGGGATGGGTGCGCCCTCTTCTATGGTTTTGGACGCAGTCTTCTTGTCGAGCTTCTGAGTGATCAGGTACGCGATCAACCAGTCAGGAGCTTCTATAATCGGGCGATCATTTATGGCTAGGTACGGTAGACCAGAATCCGGGTGGATGGAGCCGGGCGCGACCACGTACTGATTATCTACGCGGGCACTCCAGTCCCCGAACTTCACGAAGGACTGGGCTAGGTTGCCCATCGCCAGCGAAGCCGGAGTCTGTTTCCAATAGAAATGTCCGCGCCCAGGACGTGAACGCACACGAAAGGTATCAGGAACCTGTTTGCCAGTTTCCTGTTCAATACGTTGACCGGCTTCTGGACGATCTATTTCTAGAAACCAGAATCCGGTAGGTACTGCTTTCGCAACTGCTCCTGCGTTCGCCTCTGGGTACTGTTTATCCCAGGCCTCGATCTGGGCCACGTCTGTAGTGGCTCGATCCGGCCAATCTTTCATGGCCGCGAGCGGAATCTTGCTCTTAGCCGAAAGCGGGATAACTGGTACACCACGGGCGACAAGGGGTACAGCAATAGCCTTGAAGAGTCCCATGAACCCCTAACGATCTAGCGAGTTGTTTGTGAGGATTACTTCTTAGAGGGCTTTGACGGAGGTATGGGTTTCAAATCGCCAGTCTTGACCCAATACTCGTGATTGCCGTCTGTAACGCGCGTAAGATTAGGACCGGGCACCAAGATCGTGACTTGCTCCTTACGGAAGATCATCACATCTCCTATGCCCATTCGGTGGTCCTCCCTACACTTATAGGATAACACGGTCTCTCCCCGTAAGTCAAGCCTTATTTAGGGTTGGCTTTCACCCATTGAGTCTGCTGACTTTAGAACGAGACGTTCGAGGTCTGAGCCGGAGCCGGTGTTGGCACCGGACCCACGCCAGCAGCGGTTGCAACCGGAGCCGCCTGAGTAGCGGCTGGCGCTGCCTGGGCGCCCGGTTGATTAGGAACAAACGGCTTACGATCCTTGGCACGTGTGAAGTCTGCCGGAATCTTGGGCGCGACTACACCAGGAGCAAGGGGCATGATACCCTTGACATTGGAAAACTCCTTGTCCCCTGTCTTTTCCTTCAAAATGAAGATCGAGTTCGCTCGACCGATCAAGCATTCAGTGTCGAACCCGCGAACCGGAGGCGCCTGTCCCAAGATCGCAGTCACGATCTTGTAGAAGTCAGACTTCTCCGTCAACACAGCGTTGACTTGACGCATTGCTCGCAACGGCTTCCCGGTGCTGTCATTCTTATCAAGAATCCAAACGATTCGAATTTTGTTCTTCTCGCCATAGATTGTCTTGACGCCGAACAACTCCACCACATCCGCGATTGTCGCGTTGTAGGTGTTTGTATCTGGCTTTTCGTAGTTTCCACCTTGGTCCAAAATCATACTCTTTTCTCCTTTTATCCTCGTTCTCTGTCTAATT
>Ga0209580_10001152_pt1 | contig 12539 bp, 11 predicted proteins | sample Coa_R1_5_FD_187153 | JGI IMG/M metagenome (GOLD analysis project Ga0209580, IMG submission 187153) | Surface soil microbial communities from Centralia Pennsylvania, which are recovering from an underground coalmine fire - Coalmine... | ecosystem: Environmental > Terrestrial > Soil >...
AAGTTGATCGGCGTAGAGGCCGGCGGCCGGGGCGACGAACTCGGAGAACATGCGGCCCGCTTCCGGGGCGGCTTGCCCGGAGTGTTGCAAGGTACATATTCGTATGTCTTGCAGGATGGCCACGGCCAGATTGCCGCTACCCATTCGATTTCGGCGGGCCTGGACTATCCGTCCATTGGTCCCGAGCATGCGGCGCTGGCTGACAGCGGGCGCGCTGAATATGTAGCGGCATCGGATCAGGAAGCGCTGGATGCCTGCCTGATGCTGTCGCGTATAGAAGGAATTATTCCGGCGCTGGAATCCGCCCACGCCATTGCAGAATGCGTGAAGCGTGCGCCCAGAATGAAGAAGTCGGAACTGCTGGTGGTAAATATTTCCGGACGGGGAGACAAGGACATTGGGATTTTGAGAGAAAGTTTGGAGATCGGGTGATAAATTGGGTGTCGGGGTTGAAGAGGCAGACGAAACCGTGTTCTGGCTAGAGATGTTGGCAGAAAGCGGAATTGTTAAGGAGTCCAGGCTTCGTGAATTGCTCGCGGAGGCAACCCGATTTGTATTTATCTATTCTGCATCTAGGCGGACTGCCAAACATGAATCCAAAACGAAATCCCGATTTCAAGAAGACAGGCCGTGGATCCTCCGATATCCCAATGCCCCGATATCCCGATGCCCCGATCTCTCGCCTTCGCTTTCGTCAGAAGCCCGGCCTGGTGGCTTACGTTACCTGTGGCGATCCTGATCCGGCTACCACTCGGGACATTGTTCTGGCGGCGATTGGGGCGGGCGCGGATGTCATTGAATTGGGCGTGCCGTTCAGTGATCCGGTGGCGGATGGTCCTGTTATCCAACGGGCCAGCGAGCGGGCGCTCAAGAATGGCGTCTCGCTGGAGGATGTTCTCAACCTGGCCGGCGATGTCCGCAAACAATCTGATGCCGGAATCGTTGTGTTCTCCTACTTCAATCCGGTATTGCGTATGGGGCTGGAACGCTTCTGCGCGGCGGCTAAGGAAGCCGGCGCGGATGGCGTGCTGTTGACGGACATGACTTTGGAAGAAGCGGATGAATACAGGCGTTGCGCAGAATCGCACAATCTGGCTGCTATCTTTCTGGCGGCCCCGACCAGCAGCGATCAACGCTTAAAGAAAATTGCCCAGGCATGCAGCGGTTTTGTATATGCTGTTTCCCGTACTGGAATTACCGGCGCCCAGAAACAATTGGCAGACGATGCGCAAAAACTGGTGAAGCGCATCCGCAAGTACACTGAATTGCCGGTGGCGGTCGGCTTTGGTATTTCCAACGCGCAGCAGTTTGCCGAAGTGGGAAGATTTGCCGATGCAGCCGTTGTCGGGAGCGCGATTGTACAGACCATCGAACAGAATCCAGGCCGTGCTCCCCAGGCAGTGGCGGAATTGATCAGGTCACTCAGAGAGGGAGCGGGTAAGAGCGCAACGCGCGGTTCCTAGGTCGTTATGCGCGCGAGTACGAAGATTCTGCTCATTTGAGGCATGCAGCCCTGCTCTCGCCAGGAATGTGGCAAGAGGATAATTTGAAATCAAAGCCAAAGTCCCATCATGAAGCGGACATTGGCAAGAGGCAATCCGAAGAACGTATGGACATAGCTGACTGGCGAAAGAAAATCGATGAACTGGACCTGCGGCTGGTGGAACTGCTCAACCAGCGCGCCACAGCAGCCAAGGAGATTGGCAAGCTCAAACGCAATACCAAAATTCCCATCTATGAGCCAGATCGGGAAAAGAAGATTTTTGAGAATGTCCGGCAGGCGAACCAGGGTCCGCTGCCGGACAGCGAACTGCACCATGTTTACGAGCGCATTATTGATGTAATGCGTAATATTCAAAAGCTGGAGATTCAACCGCCCGCTAAAGAGGAAACTGGAGGCACCGAATTTGATATTGAAGTGAATGACTGATTGAAAAAATGAGGTCACGACCCTGCTGGCTCTGGGTGTGGCGGCGAGGCCGGCTAGCGCGCGCCGGGCCGGCTGAAACAAGTGCAGATAAAACCCCGCTGAGGCAATGCCCTGTAGCGGTTTGGAGCAAAGCGACAGGTAAAAATGATCGTAGCAATGCAGGAAAAGGCATCAGAGGAACAAATCCAACAGGTAATTGAGCGCCTGATTACCATGGGTTTTGAGGTGCACCGTTCGACCGGCGAGCGCCAAACGGTTTTGGGAGCTGTGGGAGCCCGGCATGAATTCGACATCCGCGATATTGAGGTGCTGGCGGGCGTTGGCGAGGTGCATCGCATCAGTTCGCCCTACAAGCTGGTAGCCCGCAGTTTCCGGCCTGAGGGGACGGTGGTCCGGTTTGCCAATGGCGTAAGTGTTGGGGCTGATGAGGTGGTCATTATGGCCGGCCCCTGCTCGGTGGAATCGCCAGAGCAGATCACGGCTGTGGCCGAAATTGTTGCTAAGGGCGGGGCAAAATTTCTTCGTGGAGGAGCGTTCAAGCCCCGGACGTCGCCTTATTCTTTTCAGGGGATGGGAGAGGAGGCCTTGAAACTCCTTCGCGTCGCAGCCAATCAGTTTGGGTTGCTGGTAGTCAGCGAGGTCATGGAGATCTCGCAGATTCCGCTCATGCTCCCATACGTGGATATGCTGCAGGTAGGGGCGCGCAACATGCAGAACTTCAACCTTCTGCGAGAGCTGGGAAAAGTGCGGAAGCCGGTCCTGCTTAAGCGCGGAATTGCCGCGACCATAGAGGAGTTGCTGCTTTCTGCCGAATATCTGATGGCAGGCGGCAACTATGAGGTGATTGTGTGTGAGCGCGGCATCCGCACCTTTGAGACCTACACGCGCAATACGCTGGACATATCCGCTATTCCCGTTGTGAAAAAACTCTCGCATCTGCCTATCGTGGTTGATCCATCGCATGGCACCGGCCGGCGCGACAAAGTAGCGCCGATGGGACGGGCGGCCATCGCCGCCGGCGCCGATGGTCTTCTGGTGGAAGTGCATAATGCGCCGGACAAAGCCTTGTCCGATGGCGCTCAGTCCCTGTACCCGAACCAATTTGACCAACTGATGGGCCAACTGCGTATAATCGCGCCCGCGGTGGGACGGAAGCTGAGCTAGCAGATTCTTTTTAGCCGCGAATCACGCGACTGAATACGAAGTACTAAGTACTGAATACTGTGTTCAAACAAATCACCATCATTGGCGCTGGGCTGATTGGGGGCTCGTTTGGTCTTGCTGCGAAGGCTTCCGGCAATGGAAGCCGGATTGTGGGCTGCGACCGTGCTCACGTGCTTGAGCGTGCACGCAAGATGGGCGCCCTGGATGCCGGGGCAGAAGATCCGCTGGAGGCGGTAAAGGGAAGCGACCTTGTTTTGCTGGCCACGCCTGTAGGGACCATCATTGATCTGATCGAGCGGATTGGCCCCGTGATTCCGCCGCATGTGCTGATTACTGACGTGGGCAGCACGAAGAAGGACATCCTGGAACGCGCGCGCGCAGTCTTCGGCAGCCAGGTGGGGGAACGTTTTCTTGGTGGGCATCCCATGGCAGGCAAAGAACACAGCAGCATTTTTTCGGCGGACCCAACTTTATTTCGGGGGGCCACCTGGTTCTTTGTCCCGTCCGGCCCGCAGCAGAATCTGAGCAGCGCGCCAATCATGGAATATCGCAAATTGCTGGAACGCATGGGCGCGAACGTCACGATCCTTGAAGCTGAACGGCATGACCGCATTTGTGCGTGGATCAGCCACCTGCCGCAAATGGTTTCGACTGCGCTGGCAGGAATATTGCTGGATGAATTTGGCGATTCCCCCGACCTGCAAGGCATCACTTCCCGGGGATTGCGCGAGATGACTCGCACTGCTTCCAGCCCATATTCCATGTGGCGCGATGTCGCCCATACCAACACCGCTAATCTTGAGAAGGCCCTCTCCGCCCTGGAGCAACGTTTGTCCCAAATCCGCGAGAACCTCCGCACGCAGGGCTTGAAAGAACAGTTCGAGCAGGCCAATAAGTTTGAGCTGAAGCCGCGAGAGCCATAAGAAATCGCCGCGACCTGGTGAGTTTATCCCGAGAGTAGCGAGTCCTCTCCCCCAGCCCTTTTTCGGAGATTTCAAGAACTCAACCCTGCTATGAAAGGGCGGGGATCCGAGGGCAAGCTTGGGACGACGCTCCCTCTCATCCCAATCTTCATTTAAAATCATCTGTTTATGAACAAAGTCCTAGCCAGTGTTGATGAAGCCATTCGCGACATAACTGACGGTTGCACATTGATGGTGGGCGGCTTCGGCCTCTGCGGTGTTCCTGAAACCCTGATCGAAGGTCTGGTTCGCAAGGGCGTGAAGAACCTTACAACTGTATCCAACAATGCCGGCGTTGATGATTTCGGCCTCGGCAGGCTGCTCTATGCCGGCCAGATTAAGAAGCATATCGGCTCGTATGTGGGGGAGAACAAATTATTCGAGCAGATGGTCCTTACCGGCAAAGTGGAGTTGGAATTGAATCCTCAGGGAACCTTGGCGGAGCGCATTCGCGCCGGTGGAGCGGGGATTCCGGCATTTTTCACGCCTACTGGCGTGGGAACCGTTGTTTCTGAAGGCAAGGAGGTACGCGAATTCGATGGCCGTCCTTATGTGATGGAGAAGGCGTTGCATGCGGATTTCGCGCTGATCCGGGCGTGGACGGCCGACCGTTGGGGCAACCTGGTGTTCCGCAAAACTTCCAGAAACTTCAATCCTATGATGGCCACGGCAGCCAGGGTCACGATTGTCGAAGCCGAACACATTGTAGAAACCGGGCAGATTGATCCTGATCAGGTGCACGTACCCGGTGTTTACGTGAAGAGGATTATCCAGGTGCAAAACCTGGAGAAGCGGATAGAGAAGCGCACAGTGCGCAAGAGAGCGTGAGGAAATTGATATGGTTACCGTACCAGTCGGCAAGCAGAAAGACGTCGAAAAACGCGAGCGCATTGTGAAGCGTATTGCCCAGGAATTGCGCGACGGGTATTACGTCAATCTGGGTATCGGCATGCCAACGCTGGTTGCCAATTACGTTCCTGAGGGAATGGAGGTCATCCTGCAAAGCGAAAACGGCATGCTGGGTGTCGGACCCTACCCGCTGGAGGGAGAGGAAGACCCCGACCTCATCAATGCCGGTAAAGAGACGGTCACTGAGGTGCGGGGAACGGCTTATTTTTCCAGTGCAGATTCCTTTGCGATGATTCGCGGCGGGCATATTGATCTGAGCGTTCTGGGAGCCATGGAGGTGGACCAGGAGGGCAATCTGGCCAACTGGATGATTCCCGGCAAAATGGTGAAGGGTATGGGCGGGGCCATGGATCTGGTCGCCGGCGCTCGCCGGGTCATCATTGCCATGGAGCACACCACCAGGGAGGGTGCTCCGAAGATCCTGAAGAAGTGCACGCTGCCTCTTACCGGGATGAAGGTTGTGGATACCATTGCCACGGAAATGGCGTACATGAGGGTGACGCCCCAGGGCTTGCTTCTGGAAGAGGTGGCGCCTGGCCTGACCGCGGACGATGTACAAAAGGCGACCGAAGCAAGGCTGATTGTAAGTCCGCGCTTAAAGACCATGGAAACGTAGCAAGTAGAATTCATTTTCGGTACTCGATGGCGGCAAAGAGCCGGTCTTTCCGTACTACAATGGATTGCGACCTGCCGTGGATAGGGGTCTGGAGGCAATATGCAAGCCGATCGCGTAGATGTTTCCTGGGACGACAATAAATCGAAGTGGCTGGTGCGGATTCAAAGTGGGGAAGAAGTGATTCGCCGCTATTGTGACTTGCCCAGGAACGCGGAGGAGAGCGCCTTGCGCTCGGCCGCGCAGAAGACGGTCCAGGATGAGGGGTACGCGCTTGATGGCGCCAGCGTGACCATTGGACGGCCGGCAGCCTGAGATGAAGATGAGCAGTTAAGCGGAAACTGCGTCGGCGGCAGCCAATTCCTTCAGCGATTCGGAGTAGGGCGCGCGTGCGATGCCTCGCTCCGTGATGATGGCCGTGACGTATTTATTGGGCGTCACATCAAATGCCGGGTTCTCAACCAGCACGCCGTCAGGCGCCATCTGCTTGCCTCCATGATGAGTAATTTCCCGTGGTGAACGCTGCTCGATTGGAATGCGATCGCCGGTGGGAGTGCTCAGGTCAACCGTAGACCACGGGGCAGCCACGTAGAAGGGAATTCCGTGTTCCCTGGCCAGCACGGCAACTCCGTAAGTGCCAATCTTGTTGGCTACGTCGCCGTTGCCGGCGATTCGATCTGCGCCCACCACCACCGCATGAATCTTGTTTTGCCCCATCATGGCGGCGGCCATGTTGTCCGCAATCACGGTGGTAGGAATGCCATCTTTCATCAACTCCCAGGCGGTCAGGCGCGCCCCTTGAAGAAATGGGCGAGTTTCGTCGGCGAACACATGGATTTTTTTCCCGGCATTCACAGCCGCGCGGATCACTCCCAGAGCAGTTCCGTATCCACAGGTAGCCAGGGCCCCGGCATTGCAATGAGTGAGCACGCCTCCGGAGCTGGGCATGAGCGGTGCGCCGTTGCGTCCCATGAGCTCATTCGCGGCAATGTCTTCCACATACATTTGCTGAGCTTCTCTCACCAGTGCCGCTTTGATCTGAGCGATGCTCTGTCCTGATACCGATTCGAATTTGTCCTTCATGCGGCGGATGGCCCAGAAAAGATTGACCGCCGTGGGACGGGTTTCGCCAATGGTTCGGGAAATATCCTCTAATTCCGAGCGGAGCGATTTGCCGTCCGCGGCCTGGGACTGCTTTACGCCCAATGCAATGCCCATGGCCGCCGCCACGCCAATGGCTGGGGCGCCCCGCACCACCATATCTCGAATGGCTTTACCGACTTCCTGATACGAGCGGCAGGTTACATAGACTTCTTCCGTCGGAAGCCTGGTCTGGTCAATAAAACGCACGCCTTCGGGTGTCCACTCCAGGGTCTTGATCATCAATTTGATTGTAAGGGAAGAGCCGGGGATCGAGTGATTCGATTTGAGTTTATCCCACAGCGAAGCGAGGAAGCGCTACCCATGCCTATGTTTTCGGGGCATAGGCCCCAAGGACAGCTAAGCCGTGATCGCACCACCGTGATCGCGCGTGATCGCCGTGACCGCACGTGATCTGATGTAGCATTTGGTGTTTCTAGAAAACTCAAATTGGCGAGGAGACGATGAGTTTAGAAAACATCAAGAGCTACGAGAAAGAACAAAGAAATTTGCTCTGCGTATAATTCGCATGTCGCAAGCAATGCCCAACAATCGAGCAGCGAATGTCATTGCCAAGCAGATTCTGCCTTCCGCCACGAGCATAACTGCCAACTACAGAGCGGCCGGACGATCCCGTTCGAAGGCGGAATTCATCGCCAAGATCGGGCTGGTTTTGGAAGAAGCAGATGAAACAGTGTGTTGGCTGGAGCTTCTTGCAGAGAGCAGCATTGTCCCTTTCAGCAAATTACGTGATTTAATTGCGGAAGCAAACGAGCTGGTCGCGATCTTTGCCGCATCTCGCAGAACAGTTAGATCGTAAACACCGATTAGGTCACCAGATCACGCGCGATCACGTGCGATCACGGCGTTCACGCGCGATTCTTCGCGTACGCTGCCTTGATGTGGCTTGAAGTGAAGATAGAAAAGAAGGGCGCCGGAGCAGCGGCTTGTTCCACGGCTGGGCGTCCACCAGCCTCTTCCCGCTCTACCAGACAGGCTGCGGCGATGATGTTAAAGCCGAATTCACGAGCTGTCTGAATTGCCTGGATGGTTGAACCGCCGGTAGTGCAAACGTCATCAACAATCACCACCCTGGCTCCTTTTTCCTGGAATCCCTCTATGCGCTGCGCCATGCCGTGGGTCTTTTCTGCCTTGCGCACCAGAAATCCGTGAATGGGCTGGTGTTGCTGTGAACTGATGACTGTCACCGCTGTCACGATGGGGTCAGCGCCCATGGTAAGGCCTCCTACGGCCTGGGGATGCCATCCCCGCTGCCGGAAGAGATCGAAAAAGACCCTTCCTGTAAGCTCTGCGCCCTGAGCGTGAAGCGTGGTGGTGCGGCAGTCAATGTAATAGTCGCTCTTAAGACCGGAAGAAAGGGTAAAACTGCCTAACCGAAATGAATTCTCAATGATCAGGTTGAGGAGCTGTTCACGAGCAGTTGGATCTTTCATTGGACAAATTTAAGGTATCACACCTGTTTGTCAGACGTGTTCCAGATGATGGAACCCTTGCGTGCTGATGAAGACGAAGGCAAATACGGTAGCGTTGTACGCCATGTGCACAATGACGCATAGGGCGGCCGATTTGGTCCGGGCACGAATCACAGTCAGGACCGTACCAACCAGGAACAACCATGTAAGTGGTACCCAGGCATGCGCCAGTTGCCCCTGGTGCAATACCGCAAAAGAAGCTGCTGTGAGTAGCACCGCCGCGCCCATCCCAATGCGTCGCGCTAACGCTGGGTAGAGAAATCCCCGGAAGAACAATTCTTCCATCAGGGGCGCAAAGGTGATTCCAAACAGAGCCAGCAGGTAGGTTGAACGGGTATCGTGAAAATAATTGTCAATGGGCAAAGACTTGGGGATCCATCGAGACGTGAGGCCGGCAAAAATATTGGAAAATACCGCCAGCCCGGCGCCCCCAAGTATTGCCGAGAGAATTGTTTTCGGGACAGGCCAGTTCCAGGAGATGGATGCCAGGAAGCTGGTTCCGTGTCTCAAGCGCACAATCAGGACCATGAAGGCGATTACCAACAGGTACGAGATTGTCTGTACCGGTACGATGATCGTGGCATTCTGGGCCAGATCGGCTGGCTTCACGCCGCGGAAAGAGGGCAACGACTTCGCTATGCCTATGCCTAACCCGCCAACGATGATTAAGGAGACAATGGCAAATCCAAGGATGGCGCTTACATCGAACAGGCTCCAGATTGGATTCTCAACGGGCGGTTTCCTGAACTGCGTAATCTCAGAGCTTGGCGGTTCAACGGGCGGAATGGTATCGGGGGATGACAATTTCAGGGTTAGAAAGATCCAGGGAACAATTTACACCTTGAAAGGGATTTGGAGGAGGGCGGGGGAGGGTATCTAAAAATCGGAGGTTCCAACCCTTATAAGTCCCTTCTGAAAGAGTGAAGGGGTAGCAGTCATTTCTGCTGCTACCCCTCATTTTGCCCAGGTATAAGGAGAAGGTTGAGAAGCACTTTAGCGGACAATCTGAACTTCCCTTCAACAAAATTATTTTGTTCTGAAATCGGAACACGCGATTTGCGGTTTTGGCATTAAATCATGTTGAATCAACAAGTTAAGTCCTTTTTAAAATAGGCATCCAAGGCCTGTCCGGTGTAAGACTTTCGGGTTTTTAAAATTTGATCCGGCGTACCGTGGGCTACAATCCGCCCCCCTTCCTCCCCCCCTTCAGGCCCCAGATCTATGATCCAGTCGGCATTTCGGATGACATCCAGGTTGTGCTCGATGATCACAATGGAGTTGCCAAGGTCGGTCAGACGATGGAGGACTTCCAGGAGCTTGCTCACGTCGTCGAAGTGGAGCCCGGTGGTGGGCTCGTCCAGGAGGTAAACCGTGCGGCCCGTTTGCCGCTTGGAGAGCTCTTTGGCCAACTTCATGCGCTGGGCCTCCCCTCCCGACAGGGTCACCGCTGACTGGCCCAGCTTGATGTAACCCAGGCCTACGTCTTCCAGGGTCTGAAGCTTCTGCCGGATCTGGGGAATATCCTCCAGAACAGGCAGGGCGTCCGAGACCGATGTTTCCAGGAGGTCCGCAATGGAGAACCCTTTGAACTTGACCGCCAGAGTCTCATGGTTATACCGCTTGCCGCCGCAGACTTCACACAAGACATAGACATCAGGCAGAAAGTTCATTTCGATGCGCCGCTCACCTTCTCCCTGGCAATGCTCACAGCGTCCGCCGGAGACGTTGAACGAAAACCGGCCGGCCTTATAACCGCGTTCCCGCGATTCAGGCAACATGGCGTACAGGTCCCGGATGTGGGTGAACACACCGGTGTAAGTGGCTGGGTTGGAACGTGGAGTCCGGCCAATGGGCGACTGATCGATCCGGATCACTTTGTCAATGTTCTCGGCGCCGACGATGCTTTTATGCGCGCCTGGCTCTTCGCGCGAGTGATAGAGCTGTTTGGCCAGGGCCTTATAAAGAATGTCGTTGACCAGGGTGGATTTGCCGGAGCCGGAAACGCCTGTGACCACCGTCATCACTCCCAAAGGGAAGGTGACATCCAGATTGTGCAGATTGTTGGCCCGGGCTCCCAGAATGGTAATGGCCTTGCCATTGACTTCGCGCGGCTGGAAGCGGGTGGCAATGGTCCGGGCGCGAGAGATGTATTGTCCAGTCAACGATTGCGGCTGCTTCATGATTTCTTCCGGAGTGCCGCTGGCCACCAGGTCGCCGCCATGCAACCCGGCGCCCGGCCCCAGGTCAATTACGTAGTCTGCGCGTCGAATGGTGTCTTCGTCATGTTCAACCACTAAGACCGTGTTGCCGAGATCACGCAAAGATTCGAGTGCCTGCAACAGTCGCGTGTTGTCGCGGTGGTGCAGCCCGATGGATGGCTCGTCGAGCACGTAGAGGACGCCGCGCAGTTTTGAACCGATTTGGGTTGCCAGCCGGATTCTCTGGCCTTCGCCTCCGGAGAGAGTGGCGGCCGATCTATCCAGCGATATGTAACCAAGTCCCACAGCATGGAGAAATTGAAGGCGTTCGATGATCTCGGAAAGTACGCGTCCAGCTATTGCTCTCTCGCGCTCATTGAGTTGAACTTTCCCCGCCGTCTCCACTGCGCGGGACACCGGAAGCGCGGTGAAGTCAGCAATGGACAAGCTATTGATTTTGACTCCCAGGTTTTCCGGGCGAAGCCGTCTTCCGTGGCAAACAGGGCATTTGGTGGCTGACATGTAGCTCAACAGCCACTCTCGATAACTCTCGGATGTGGATTCCTCCAGGTTCTGCTTTAAAAAGCCCACCACGCCGTGGAAGCCCATTCGCGGAGCCTCTTTGTCTCCGGGGCCATATAGCAATAGCGATTGGGCTTTGCTGGAGAGCTTTTCAAATGGCGTGGAAAGATCAATCTTGAGGGCCGCAGCGGCAATCTCTACCATGCGTTGCAGGTAAGCGGAGCCTGATCCGGGGCCAAGGGCGCCCTCCAGCAGGGGCTTGGACCAATCCACGATGATCTTGCCGGGATCAAAGTCATATTTACTGCCGAGCCCGTTGCATTCCGGACACGCGCCGTACACGCTGTTGAAGGAAAAGGAGCGAGGCTCAAGAGAGGGTATGTTGATTCCGCAATCCGGACAGGCCATTCGCGATGAATACAGGTGCTCTTCACCTCCCACCACAGCTACCTGCACCAATCCATTCCCTAATTTCATGGCGGTGGTTACAGATTGTTCCAGGCGCTTCTCAATGCCGGGTTTCACCAACAGGCGGTCAATTACCACTTCGATGCTGTGGTTCTTGCGTTTATCGAGTTGAATGTTGTCCAGCTCTTCATCCAGATTGCGCAGCTCGCCATCGATGCGGGCACGCACAAAGCCATGCTGGGCCAGCTTGGCCAGTTCGGCTTTGAACTCGCCTTTGCGGCCGCGTACCAGCGGCGCCATCACCATCACCCGGTCATCCGGTTTCAACTGCATCACCCGCTGCACCATCTGTTCCGCCGTCTGCCGTGAAATGGGTTTCCCGCACTGCGGACAATGGGGCACTCCTATGGAGGAATACAACAGGCGTAAATAGTCGTAAATCTCAGTGATCGTACCGACTGTGGAACGCGGACTCCTTGAGGTAGTTTTCTGCTCGATCGAGATGGAGGGGCTCAGGCCGTCAATGGAGTCAACGTCAGGACGCTCCATCTGGTCCAGGAACTGGCGCGCGTAAGCAGAGAGGGTTTCTACGTAACGACGTTGGCCCTCTGCGTAAATGGTGTCAAAAGCCAGAGAAGATTTGCCTGAGCCGCTCAGGCCGGTGATTACGGTTAGCGTGTTGCGCGGAATCTCGACGGAAATATTCTTGAGGTTGTGCTGGCGAGCGCCGCGCACGGTGATGTTGCTGATGGCCATGGGTTCGATACCGGGATCAAGAGACAGGCGATTCGCCACAGGACAAAAGTGCAAGCACACAGAGAAGTCCGGAGAGGTGAATGCGCAACTCTACGTTTGTATCTTAGTAGTTACTCTCGCTGGGGGTCAATGCTTGCTATGTTAGCAGCGTCTGGTGATTCGCTTGCGCGGGTCCCGCTTTGCGGGGACAGACCTTCATCGCGGTGGCGATGAATCCAGGCATCAGGCCATGGGATGGGACGTTACCAGAGGGCAACGACAATTGTAACGGAGACTTTTAACAGGATTTTGACGACAATCCAAATGGCCGGGAATTCAGAAAACCGGGTACTTGGATTCTGTCATCTTACTAATTAAGCAATGAGAACGCTATTTGCATCATCTACCGTGCTTTTCACCATTGTCTGTTCACTTGCCTTCGGAATTGCCTGTGGTTATCTCGCC
>Ga0209580_10001153_pt1 | contig 12538 bp, 13 predicted proteins | sample Coa_R1_5_FD_187153 | JGI IMG/M metagenome (GOLD analysis project Ga0209580, IMG submission 187153) | Surface soil microbial communities from Centralia Pennsylvania, which are recovering from an underground coalmine fire - Coalmine... | ecosystem: Environmental > Terrestrial > Soil >...
CGACTCAGTACCGGCAAGGATTTTCAGCAGCGTGGTCTTGCCGGTGCCATTCGCGCCCACCAAACCGACGCGATCATGCGGCGTGATCAGCCAGTCCAATTCCTGAAAGAGGATTTTGGGGCCAAAGCGCTTGCCGGCTGCGGTGAGCTGGATCATCTCTATCTATCTAAACACAGTCAGCCGCAAGTTCACACCGAATGCCCAGACCACGGAGAAGACTAATTTGGTTTGGATTTCTGCATCGGCTCCAGCTTGGCCTTGACCATCTTGTAAAACGACCACACGTTGTCAGCCTCACCCTCGGTCAGCCGACGATGAATCTTCATCGAGGGAAAAAGCTTGTTGCCTGCCACAGTCAGCGTCAACGTGGCGAATTGCTTGCCCGGATAAGTGTCGATGCTCCAGTCGCCGCCAAAACGCCGCCGCACTACCTCACCGAAATAGCAGCCCCACATCTTGCACATCTCTGTCAGCTCATCAGCGGCAGGACCGCCCGGCGGCAGGTCAAGCGCAAGCTGGCTCAGGATACCCTCCAGTTCCATCAAAGAGTTCTCGCTGTAGTCCAGGCGCGCGTTAAACTCGCGGGCAATGATCACGGCCTTGTGCGCGTAGGCCTCAGTCATGCTGACAACTGAATCGTGCGTCTCCATCAAATTGAGTTTAACTCAGCTCATCCAAGGGCAGGGTCGGCGATCCAGTACCCCTCCCCCTGGCTGTCAGATGATTATATACTTGACTAAAGTTAGAGAGTAGGCTAATATTGTTTCCATGCCAGCAACTACTTCTTTTTCTTCGGCTTACCAGCAGCGGACGCTCTCAGCGTCTTGCGGATATCGCGCTTTATCGAAGCAATCAAAGTCCGGGTTGGCACTCGTTTTAGTTGCTCTTTTTTCTGCTTCTCATTCATGGGCGGTGACCCGGTGACGATTATAGACGTTCACACTCTTTTCTCCACCGATGAAAAATGCCGCGAATTGCTTGAGCGGCTGCGCTGGCCGAATGGCCCTGAATGTACGCGCTGCCATACCACACAGCTTGCGCGTCTGTCTGAGAAACTTCTCTACTGTAAAGACTGTGATTACCAGTTCACAGTCACCGCCGGAACTATCTTCCATGACTCTCATTTGCCGCTGCTCAAGTGGTTTGTAACTACATTTTTGCTCTGCGAATCCCGCAAGGGTATGAGCGCGAATCAGATCAAACGCACCCTTGGCATCAGCTACAAAACAGCGTGGTATCTCTGTCACCGCATTCGCAAGGCGATGGCCGGAGCGCACAAGCCAATGCTGGACGGAACGGTAGAAGTTGACGAAACCTATGTCGGCGGCAAGTTTCGCGGCGGTTACAGTGGACGCGCCAAAAATAATAAAGAAATCGTTATCGGCATCCGTCAGCGCGGCGGCGATCTGCGTTTCTTCCACGCGGAAGATGTGAAGTCCGGAACGCTGGCGAAGTACATCCAAGAGAATGTTTCGGCTGATGTTGATGTGCTCATGACGGATGATTTTGGCGCTTACCCCAATGCGATGAAACGCGCTGGACAGGCTGCTACCAAACACAAAACTATCAAGCATTCCAGCAGGGTTTATGTTGATGGCGATACTCACACAAACACCATTGAATCGGCATTCTCTCTGCTCAAGCGCGGCATCATGGGAACGTGGCACAAGATCAGCGCGAAACACCTAGCGGCATACCTTGAGGAAATGACGTTCCGGTTTAACCGCCGGAAGCGTGACGATCTTTTTGTTGATACTTTGCGCCACATGATTACCGCTGACCCGCTGACTTTTGAAACTCTGACGGCAGATTCGCAATCTCCAGCATAATGTCCAAGCGAGAGCTGTCCTTGAATGATTGCAGTTGCACTATGAGACCCATAAAGCTCACCAAGGCCACGCGCCGCTGATCCTGTACCCCCTCAAACCATTTCTTGGAACAGCTTGGACATTCCATTTCGGCGGGAAGTTTGTCACTAGATTCCTTCGTAAGAGGAAGTGCTATCACGGCTCGGCATGAGCATTGAAACCGCAGACTGATGATTTCATCAGGGCTTACGAACGTTTGAACCATGGTTGTCATGCTTTTATTCACAACTCCTTAAACAGTTTTGCCAGCGTTATATTGAGGCCAATCGCCAGCAATTCGATGTTCCGTAGGCATGGTTCCATTCTACCGTTCTCAATCGAGGAAAGCGTCTTCTGCTCCATGTCGATCTTGTGGCAGAGTTCCACTTGGGTGATTTTCGCTTGAGTGCGAACCTGCTTAACCCGTTCGCCAAACCGCTCACATATATCTTTTGACATCCATAAAGAATCGGACTTATCATCTCAAATCTGTACGTCGTATACGACGTAGGAGAGGATTCCGATATATGGAACCGGAATTGGAACAAATGAAAGCCGATGTTTACGAGACGTGGGCTGTTATCAATCGTGCCTTTGAGCAGATAGTCAGCGCACTTGACAAGTTGCACAAGAGAGGCGTTTTGACAGGCGATTACGTGCAGGATCAAAGCACGATCACAAATGACCTGTGGGCCAAGATCAATTCTCAGATCATGACCGACGTAGGCAGGCGAGAGGCAGACGACCTTAATCACTACGGCAAGATGAGGGCCACGATTGAGAGACGGATTAGAGGACGCCAATAGCTTACTCCATGTCAATCCATGCGTCTAAAGCGGCGCGCAGGTTTACGACTTCGCTCTTAAGCGAATCGACTTCAGCAGTGAAATCCTTTATGCGTTTTTTGAACTCTTCTTCCGTAAGTTCGATATCTCCGATGGCGACAAGCAAGGGGCCAATAGCTTTATCCAGCTTTCGGAATCTCTTTTTACCCCACTCAATTTCTGCGTCCCACACGATTTGAGTTTGCCCCTTGTCATTGAGCGATGCCAGAGTGGTATCTCCACCGCAATATTGAACATGCTCCTTGACATTATCCAGCACGTAGTTGGCGACAATCGCGGTATCCCTGATCGACATTGTTGGGAGATACAGCTTGTCGATTAAATACTTACTCATGTCTCGCCCAAACCCGATGCTTTCGTAAGTGTCAACTTTGTTTACTATCGGCCCGGCGATCCGCAGCAACTCTCTCTTTTCGGGAGTCCACAGTCCAACGAGGAGATGTGCGTCCGGTCGAATGTCGGCTGGATATATGGGCCAATATTTCTGGTAGAACTCAATGGCCGCGTTCTCTAGCGCGTCAATCTTATTGTCATATGAGTCGGCACGGTTCATCTTGGACCAGAGACAGTCGATGAGTTTGTCAACAAATGCTGCATCACCAGCACCAGCAAACAAGGCCACGCAATCCGGGCCGGGTTTAGGCGGCGGGGGTGGTGGAGTAGGATCAGAAGCGCGCCTGATGTCAGCGGGCAGGCCAGGAGGCGGGTTGTGTCGCGGCTTGATTACAATCTTCGACTGCCTGCGTTTGCCATAGTCCATTGTTTCAAGAGTGTCTGAGCAGATAACCAAACCGTCCACACATTTGAATCCAGCGGCAATAGTCACGATTTTCTCCTGAGGGAGCCGCTGGGGTTTGGGAGATAGGCTCTTTGGTTGAAGCGGCTTACTGAGGGTCAATTTTCACCCCCACGGCCACTTTGGTCAAGTATATAATCCTGGGCTGTCAACTAGGATTTCAAAGGACTTGGCTCCCGACATCCTAGATCATCCCATATTGGCGTAGGTTTGGAGTGGTCTGGGGTTCTGATCACCGGATCACCCGATCTCCGGTACCCCCACCCCCCTATTTTCCAACTTGCGTTGCAAACAAAGCACTTATTCAATTCGACGCCTGGGCGATCCTTGCGCCACGCTTGGGTGACGCTTGCGTGGCCCTTGGGTGGCCCAAGGGCCACCCAATCCCAATCCCAATCCCAAGCAGGCAGAGGGTCGCAACTCTCTGATGCCGCGCGGCGCAAAGATCGCCGCGCAACAAACTGTCATCGTGAGCGACCGGCGTAGTCGGGAGCCGAACGATCTAGATCAGGCAAAGCCGTACCGCTATTGGCTGAATACTGATGGCTGAGCGCTAACTGCTAAGTTGTCAAAGATCGTCCAGATACTGCTTTCCTCGCTAGGAGGAAATATGTGAATATACCATTTGTTCGCCCCTCGAGTCAAACAAAAACAGCGGTTTTAATCCTCATTTTTTGGCAAACTTTGGATTCCACCAAGTCATGCCCTGTTCGTATCCTGGCGCGCACGCCTTTTTGTAGAGCCCTGGCAACGACCATCTCGATAACTACGATCCTTCATCCCTCGCCAGAATCCAGTCCCGCTTGGCGGGACGACCGATAGTAGCCCGGTACGTTTCCGAGGCGCGCTTGCGCGCTGAGGAATAAGTGCCGGGTAAGGCAAAAAGATTTCCCACCGCTCTGCCGAAGGCCCGCGCGCAACGCAGCGGAGCGCGTTCTCTGTGTCCCAAACTATTCACTATTTAGCCGCCGGAGGCTTAATCTGAGAAGATGAGGTTGATATGACACTGCAGTTTAGTGAGCAAATAAATACTGACTTGGACCAGTTAATTCTAACAGATTCACGCCGAGGGTTGGCGAGGTTAAGAGAACTCCATCGGATATATGGTTCACAAATCGGATTCCGGGCCAACTACGGCGGTCGGTTGATGGACATTGGAGAAAGTCTACATGATGCAGCCCTTATCAAAGAGGGGCTCTCAGACGCAGAAGGAGCAGTCGAGTTGGTCCCCAATGCCGCGCGCCACCATTTGCTCCTGAACATCGCGAGCGGATACAGAAAACTTTATTCCTACAGGAAAGGACCAGCTTCAACTCTCGCTGATGCCGATTCGGATGAACTTTCGGTTGCCAAAGCCCGCTTCAATGCCCTAAACCGCGAGGTAAACGCCTTTGATGATGTCACTAAGCGCCGCTTTTTTACGGAGTTTGGAACTTGCCTCTCAAAGGTAGGAAGGTTTTTAGAAGGAGTGAGGCTTTATGAAAATGCGCTTTCAATCAAGGCGGACGACCCCGTTGCAATCGCAAACCTCGCATTGGCATTTCGCGAGATATCCCTGATTGCTAACGATTCTGAAGTCTTACGTGAGGCATCTGAATGGATGGGTAAGGCGCTCGCCACAAACGAACTGGATCGCGAAGGCGGCGCTGGCGCGTCCGATCTTATGGTCACAATGAAGAAGGACATCGACTCTGTCTTGTCGTCACGCCACTTTGAGCCAAGACAGAAGATTTGCGTTGCGGCCAACTCTTATCAAGGATTCTGTAAACGGACGCAGCTTTTCTTGAATTTTTGCTTTCACACCGAAGACTGTTGCCATATGCCTGCCGACTCGCTGACATTCTCAGTTGCCGACATCACAGATGAGAATAGGTTCGTTTATTGGCTAAGAACCATTAATGAAATTAAGCAACAGTTTGCGGTCTCTAGGTTGCTACTGTTTGAGGCTTTATTGCCGGGAGAAGAGCTCGAAAAAGCAGATCAATTGACAGAATACTTGGATGCAAACGACATGTCGGTTTATGGTATGCGCTCAGGGAAGATCAAGGTGGCATATGAAACGGCTTTCAATATTCTGGACAAAATCGGGTTTTTCTTGAATGACTATTTGGCTTTGGGTGTTTCTGAAAAGGATGTGACTTTTAAAGGGATATGGCGAGACAAGAAGGGATCGTTGCGGCCCGAGCTAATGCCCTACTCGAGCATCTATTTGCGAGGACTTTATGAACTGTCCAAGGAGCTACCCTCAGTCGAGCATTTCGGACAATTCACGGACGTGCGCAACCTCCTTACCCACAGATTTTTGGTTCTTCACTCGAGCACTGGCGACTGGAAAACCACGGCGGACGGCGACAAATATCATCTAGGGTACAAGAGTTTTTTCATGATGACCTCTCAACTGATCGGCTTAGCAAAGGCTGCCGCAATTTACCTCGTCGCTTTTGTTCGTGACAATGAATCCCAGAGAGGCGGAGCGAAAAAACAATATGTGCGAAGTCCCAGGTCGAAACGTAAAGATACCGGTCCACTAAAATCCGAGGTCTAGCAGCTGTCGAATCTGTATTTTCACTTGGCAGGCCATTTGCGATCATCCGCGCAAATCCGCGGTAGAGTCCTACACGCTGGCCGCGCCCGTTGATCCCAGCGGCAGGAAATACTGTGTCCCGCGGATGGGCTCGCTCACGCGGCGGAGCAGCTCTTGCAGGTCAGTATGGCGTTCCACGAAATCAATGTCATTGGTATTCACCACCAGCAGGTCTGATGACGTGTAGTGAAAAAAGAAATGTTCGTAGGCCTTGACCACTTCCTCAATGTAGTCATCGCTCACGGCGGTTTCACCGGCAACGTTTTTCTTGCGCAGGCGTTTCTTCAGCACGTCCGGCGAAGCCTGAAGGTAAATCACCAGGTCCGGTGCGGGAAGCTGCTCACGGAATAGCTGGTAATAGCGGTTATAAATTTCCAGCTCGGGATCGCTCAGGTTGATGTAAGCGAAAATCTTGTCTTTTTCAAAGATGTAGTCCGCCACAATCGTCTTGCGCGACTTGGGGCCCACTTCCAGCGCGCGCAATTGCTCAAAGCGCCGGACGAGGAAAGCAAACTGGGCCTGAAAACCTGCGCCGCGCTCGCCTTCATAAAACGCGCGTAGAAAAGGATTGTCTTCCGGTTCGATCACGCGCTGCGCGTTCAGCCGGTCCGCAATGATATTGGCCAGCGTGCTCTTGCCCACCCGGATGGGCCCTTCCACTGCTATATATTGTGGTGGTTCAAAAAGCTTGGCCATGTTTTACTGAAAAACGCTTTTCTGATAAATGCGTCACAAGTCGGCTGACTTGAACGCAGCATATATGGCAAACCGTCCGCTGGCAATGTGCAATCAGTTAACAGGCTGTGGAAAGCCGTCAGTGGATCAACGAAGTGCTTTATTATGAATCAGAGTTGCGACAGCAATCGTACTTAAAATGTAAGAGAGTGCACCGTGCCTCAGACAATCGTTCCCATGATTCACGTCCCGGATGTGCGGGCCACCGTCGAGTGGTACGTCTCGATCGGCTTTAAGGTCCGGGCGATCAATGAAGAGGACGGCGAGATGAACTGGGCGGCCCTGATTTACGGAAACAGCGAATTCATGCTCAGCGCCGGAGGAAAACCGAGCACAGCGCAGCGCCGTGAGGTTGATTTATACCTCCACGTGCAAAATGTCGATGAATTGTTTGGCCAACTCAAGGACCGGGCTCCAGTGGTGCAGGTCCCTTATGACGCGTTTTACGGCATACGGGAGTTCATCATCCGCGACAACAATGGGTTCTGGATAACGTTTGGACAGCCGAGAGAAAGCCAGGCTGTTGTGCCTCCAACGCGAGAGGCGTGATTTTCAATTACCCGTTTACCAAATTACCAATAGCAAATCTCTACCCATGCTCTGGCCTTACATCACGCTCGCTTCTGCCGCTGCAGCCAGCTATGCCGGATACGCCACCATGGCGCCCACGTCGCAGCTCTATGGCCGCGCGCTAACGCATGGCAGCGATCCCAACCAGATGGCGCTCACCTTTGACGATGGGCCCAACGATCCGCACACAATGCATTTGCTGGACGTGCTGGCAAAGCACAATGCCAAGGCGACGTTTTTTCTCATCGGCAAATATGTGCGCCAGCGACCTGACATAGTTCGGGCAATTGCTGCGGCAGGGCACGAGATTGGCAACCACACGGAAAGCCATCCCAACCTAGTTCTTGTTTCGGCGCCACGGCTGCGCCAGGAACTTGCCGACTGCGGCAAGGCCTTGGAAGACGCGCTGGGTCAGAAAGTCATGCTCTTTCGACCACCTTTTGGCGGTCGCCGACCGAATGTATTGCGGACGGCACGCGGCATGGGTCTTAGTCCTGTAATGTGGTCGGTGACTGGCTATGACTGGAGCGCCAAATCGACGGCCCAGATCCATGAAAAGGTAAGTCGGCAGGTGGATTCGCGGCATAAGCCGCAGGGGGAGATTGTCCTGCTGCACGATGGGGGACACTTGGCCTTTGGTACAGATCGCGGATATACCGTGGAAGCGACGCGCAAGCTGTTAGACCGCTATACCGTTAAGCGGTTCGTCACCATCTCAGGCCTTACCGCGACTACAAATACTTAGTCCATAACACTAAAGGATTAGGGTTATTTTCTTATAGATTGGCCCTGCTACAAGGCCGGTGGCTTTCATATAATAGATCCTGTGCGTCGCCTACTCTGCTCTCTCATCCTCGCGGGTGTTGCCGTAAGTTTGCACGCTTCTGTTCCCTCCGTGAACGGCCCTGCCACGTTGAATCGCAGCGCGAGCCTGAAGTTTGAAAGCTCAATGCAGATTTCGGCTCCTGGAATAACCGCCGCTCCTGCCGATATTTCTTTTTACGACGAATTTTTCCCGGCGACTGCCGCCTCTCAGGCGCAACCCAAGACTGGCATGTTTCATTGGGTCGGCAACCTGATCAAAAAAGGCCGCCAGAAAATAGCTCTGCTTTCACCGTAAAGGTTTTTCTAGAATAACTGCGCTGCTCATCCTCGCCGGTTGTGAACACCGTCACGGCGATTGTGCGCTTCATCCCGCCCTCTTGACTCACTTCTCTGGTATGTCCATGGCTCTAAACCATAGCCGCATTTCCAGCAACTAAGGTAGAATCGAACACTGAAATTCCATCCTTCTGGAGACTTTTTTGCGCACGCTTCGCTGGATTTTTCTGGCTCCTTTCATCCTGGCTGCATCCTTCTGCACCGCTCAATCGAGCGTGGAAGGTGTGGTAAAGACCGCCGCCGGAGAGCCCGTCGCTGCGGCGCAAGTCTCTCTCACGCACGCAGGAGCCTCCACGCCGGCGCAGATGACAATTGCTGACGCCAGTGGCCGCTTCCATTTTGCCGCAGTGAATGCCGGTCAATATGTCGTCAAGACCGAAGCATCGGGATATTTCACCCGCGACTACCAGATGGTTCTGCCGCCGCGCGAAACGGTCTCATTAACGATCGAACTGGCTCCGAAAACCACAGTCACTGAAAACGTGGAGGTAACCGCGCAATATCAAACGATTGATCCGGGAAGGACAGGCAGCTCACAGACTTTCAGCCATGAGCAGCTTGAGCGCCTAATGGACCCGATGGCGGAAAATACCAGCAACCTGGTCGCGAACCTGATGCCCGGCGCAAGCCAGAGCCATGACAACTTCATCAACGTCCGCGGCAATGAATTCTCTCTGCACGAATTTATTAACGGCGTTTCTTTTCTGGACAACACGCAGCCGCAATTCAGTCCCGGTGCCAGCCCGCAGATCTTTGAAACGGTTGACCTGATGACCGGCGGCTTCACCGCCGAATACGGCAACCGCTTTGGCGGCGTCCTGGATATCACGACCCGCTCCGGCCGCGACATGCAGAACCATGGATCGGTGAATTTTCGCGGCGCCACACAGGATAATTACGATCTGAACGCCGAGTACGGCGTCGCGAAAGGCAAGCTGGGCTATTACGTCTTTGCTGACGGATTCACTTCCGGACGCTTTCTCGATCCTCCGAACGCGATTGAGCTGCATGATTTTGGCTCAGCGCTGCGCGGCACTACGCAGCTTGACTGGGCCAGCGGGAAAAATAATTTCAAATTGCTGTTGATGGGCAGCGGTGCAAACTTCCAGCAGCCCAATCTGCCGGAAGACCAGGATCTAGGCCGCGATCCTTCACGGCATCTCCGCCAGCAAACGGCGATCCTGAGCTGGGGGCACTCATTTTCTCCTGATACCGTTCTCTCGACTTCCATCTATCAGCGCATTGGCTCAGACCGTATTCTGCCGACCTCCGATCCCATCACGCCGCTCTCCATCGGCTCACGCAGCACGCTTACCGTGGGCGCCAAGAGTGATGTGGTGCATTTGTGGCATGGGCATGTATTCAAAGCCGGTATCGACCTTACGCGCCTGCGCGAACTGGAAAGCTTTTTTATTGACGGCCGGGGCGACGCCGAGATTTTCAATCTCGATGCCAGCGGCGCGATCAGTTTCCGCGGCGGGATAAAAGGCGGGCAAGCAGGTCTCTACCTGCAAGACCATTTTTCACCGTTCAAAAATCTTACGGTGGATGCGGGCGCACGCTACGACTACTTTGATCTGGTTGATACGCACGTGCAGGTGAGTCCGCGGGTGGGCATGGCCTATCACATCACGCGCACAAAATCAGTGGTGCACGCTTCTTACAATCGGCTGTTCTCGCCGCCTCCGATCGAGTATTCTCTGCTGGCCAGCTTTATCGGCAACAACGCCGCTGATCCCGGCCAGCGCGTGGGCAACGTTCGCGCCTATACGCAGAATTATTTTGAAGTCGGCATACAGCAGAAGCTTCATCCCCAGGTGGCGCTTGAAGTGGACGCCTACACGCACACCGGGCACAACAGCTTTGAGAACCATGAAATCAGCATCTCGCGGCTGTTTCTACCTATTAACTTCAACACAGCGCGCTCCAGCGGAGCTGACGTGATCTTGAATCTGCGCAGCCTGGAACGGCTGGGCATAAGCGCCCGCATGCAATATACCGTGGCCCGGACGTTCTTTTACGGCCCAGTCACTGGCGGCTTTACCGGCGATGAGCCTCTCGACGCCGGCCAACGCATTCAGCCGGCCTTTGACCAGACGCATACGGGAACAGCCAATCTTTTCTATCGCAACCGGTGGAGAAGTTCATGGATCGGCAGCGCCTTGCGCTACGGAAGCGGGACCATCGTGGAAAATGGTCCCCGGCTGGACCAGCATCTCACCGCCGACCTGGGCGCCGGATTCAACATGTGGAAAGCCGAATCCCGCCGCCTTGACCTGGAACTGGATGCCACCAACCTGACCGACAACCGCTACAAGATATCCAAAGAGAGCGAAGAGATTCCGATTCAGTTTGCACCGTCGCGCACGCTGGGCGGCAGCCTTAAGTTTCAATTCTGAGGCCATCCAAGCTATGTGTGAAGACTGCGGCTCACGTAAAATATGGGATAAGAGCTTTCTTTTAAATTGGGAGCCGGGGGAGTGAAGTTGCGCCTGAATTGGGTCTTGATCGCGCTGCTTGCGCTGGGTTTAAGCGCGGCTGCGTTCGCCGCCGATGCCTCTGTGCTCAAGCCGCCTCGCGGAGCCACAGTGGCCATTGTGGTGTTTGAAGACTTGCAATGTCCGGACTGTTCCAAGGCTTATCCGGTGGTCTGGGAAGCCGCCAACGCGCATAAAGTCCCGGTGGTGCTGCATGATTTCCCATTGCCCATGCATAACTGGGCCTTTGAGGCAGCCGTGTGGGCCCGCTTTTTTGATCAGATATCGCCCGGCATGGGAAATGATTTTCGTAAATTCATTTACGCCAACCAGATACAGATCACCCGGGACAATCTGCTGCAGTGGGCGCAAAAATTTGCCGGAGAGAACAAGACGTCCATCCCTGCTGAGAAAGATCCGGATGGCAAGCTGGCTGAGCTCGTCAGGGCAGATTACTTGCTCGGACAGCGCATTGGAGTGGAACATACTCCCACAATCTGGGTTGTAGGTAATAGCGGAGTTTCTGAGCCTTTGGTGGAAGAGGTGAAAGTCCGGGAGAAGCTGGGGAAAATGATCGAAGACATGCTCGGCAAGGCGCAGCCTCTGGCGGTCGCCAAAGTGAATTCCCCCGCCAAGGCCGCGGTCCGCAAGAAAAATATCGTCAAAACTCCTAAGAAGGCAGGATGACCAGCACATGAACACATTGGCAAAACGTTTTATTCACATCGCCGCAGTATTCGCCCTTGCGCTTGCCCCAGCCATGTCCCACGCTGCGGACGGTTCGCAACTCAAGCCGCCGCCGGGCGCCCGCGTGGCCATTGTGATGTTTGAGGACCTGGAGTGTCCCGATTGCGCCCGTGCGTATCCGGTGGTCTGGGACGCAGCCAAGAAGCACAACATCCCAGTGGTGTTGCACGATTTTCCGCTGCAAGCGCATCCCTGGTCATTCGACGCAGCGGTTTTTGCCCGCTACTTTGACACCAAATCAGAGAAGCTGGGCGACGATTTCCGCGGCTATATTTTCAAGAACCAGCCCCAGATCGACAAGTCAAACCTGCGCCAGTATGCCGATAAGTTCGCCAATGACAATAAGGCGCCGATTCCCTTCGTCTTGGATTCAGACGGACAGCTCAAAGCCAAGATCCTGGCTGACCGCCAGATGGGAACACAAATTGGCCTGCAACATACGCCTACCATCTTTGTGGTGGGCAATGGCGGCCCTGCAACTCCCGCAGTTGAGGTTGAGGACCGCACCAAGCTAGACCAGATCATTGAAGATATGCTGCAGAAAGCGCCTGCAGCCCCGACGGCTAAGAAGCCCGCAGCCAAGAAAGCGCCGGCTAAGAAAGCAGCGCAGAAGTAAGCTTTCTCTCACTGGAAATACAAAACGCCCTCTCGCGAGGGCGTTTGCTTTGCGACAAAGAGTTTTCCCTATTTGACTTTGCCTAATTCGACCACCAGTTCTTCATAATCGGGTTCCTGGCCAAGCTCATAGGTCTTGGAGAATGCGATCTTTCCCTGTT
>Ga0209580_10001154_pt1 | contig 12538 bp, 15 predicted proteins | sample Coa_R1_5_FD_187153 | JGI IMG/M metagenome (GOLD analysis project Ga0209580, IMG submission 187153) | Surface soil microbial communities from Centralia Pennsylvania, which are recovering from an underground coalmine fire - Coalmine... | ecosystem: Environmental > Terrestrial > Soil >...
CTAAAAGATGGCGCCGTAAGATCGCCACCTTCTCCTCAGCAGTGTAATGCTTGCGCTCTTTTCTCATACGTTCGCTCCGCTATCTTAACGGACGAACGCTTTCTCCATTTCCAACTGAGGCGGGACAGTAGTAGTCGATTGTGTATTCCACAGGGGCTCCTCCAAAGTTCCCCAATACTTCGGAGAGAAGTTTTGCAGAAGTATGTCCTACTGGCACACGCGGGCTGTAAAAAAAATGTAAGGCGATTACTCAGAAGTACATCGCATAGCGGCGGCTACCTTGTTAAAGCTAGGGGGCCTAAGAGAATCAGGATTACCAGTGCGAGCACGAGCATGACTTTCGATTGTGTTCTGCGCTCTTTCTGCTCTGCACTAAGTCCGAAGATTCCGAGCGCTACAATCATCAAGGTGATCGTAAGGATTTCGGGCATGGGTAGTTAAGGTTACATCGGGGCGTACTTTTCTTCTTTGACGCTCGGCAAAGAGAGGACAGTGCCCGCCAGTAGTCGGTCAAGAAGAATCTGAAGCCAGATTCGAATTTTCGCGGCTAGGAGTCTCAGGCGGTACCTGCCATGTTAACAATTGGTAGCGGGATCGGGACGCGCCTCGACAGTCCTGACTTCTTCTCGGTTGCCTCCACCACGACAACATCATTCGCGATTACGATTGGCTCGCTCGTTAACTCAACACTTCCCAATACAGCCTCACCCGATTGCCTTTGGTCAAACCCAGCACTCTCAGCCTCGTTAAGAGGCCGTCTGTTTGTCTGTCATCATGCAGGGACCTGGGACTGCCTTGAGGTTAAAAAGGGAACAACACCCGCCGAGTCAGAAGAACCTGCTCTTCTCTATCATCTTCGTGCGCAACAGGCCCTGAAGTTCACACTGATGTCTGTTTACCTCCGCCGCCATACTGCGCGCATTTTCGCGAATTACGAGCAGGCGTTTTGCAGACTCTGAATCGGCGGGAAGTTCCGGACTGATAAGGTCACAATTCCCGATGATGCGGAACAATCGGTTCATCAGTTCATGCGCCAACAAACAAACCGGGACTGGCTTTCCATCTGACTTCTCCATCACCGCACCGCTTTTCTCCCCCTCGAATACAGTAAGAGTCTGACCGAAGGGGACCTCCGGGCGTGTGATTGAGATCACATTCAGGAGTGAGGGCAATCCTTCAGAAAGGGCGTTGGCATTCAGGGCACATGAAACCACGTGCGCAACACCGGAGAAGAGAGGGAAATCGCACAACCGTGACCACGATCACAGACAGAGTCAGCAGCTATCGATAATCCTAGCAACGTTAGTCTTCCCCCATTGCTTAACGAGCCCGTTGTGACGAGAGCCCCGGTGATGACTGGGGCTTGTTGATGCGCGACGTTGGAGTGACAGATGAGACAGCAAATCGAAGATCAATTCGAGACTCTAGAGGGCGCACATGATTTTGTTACGCTACTGGCCGAGACGGTGGCCGAAGCGAAACGAGAACTTGAAAGCGATGTGGAGCGCGAATCCGCCTCGAATGTTTCGCGCCGCCTGGACGCGCTACGTATCGCACTGTATGACGTCTGCAAGCTTGAGGATCACGTGAATCGAACAAGCAGGATTCTTAACGATCTTCGCATGCTGCGAAGGATCCTGCTCGACGAACGAGGAAAGGCAAGCGCCACACAGTCCGCAAAACTAGAACAAGGTCGTGCGGTGCAGTTACCACCGAATTCACTCCTCGTTGATACCCGGTTCGTCGTCGCCATTAGAAAGTCGCTCGCAGCCTAACGTTCGTGCAGGAGTAGCCGGGTGACAAATCTCGGGGATTCAACAGCAAAGCTCAAGCGACGTGTTCATCAGATAATTGAAAGAATCTAATCCCGCCAAGTACGACGAACTGGGCTCCGAAATCTGGCGAGTACTCAGAGCGCGAACTCCTCATGAGCCGGACTGGTATCTCTTCGCCCGTCCCGATTGACTCGCTGGACATCGTAATGGTCAGCCTGAAAATAATGGAATCGACTGTATTGGGAATGAAGCAATTGCGACCTTTCGTAGGCAGAGACGTTGCAACGGAGATGCTCGATTCGTCGATTCAAGAGGCCGAATTGCAAATCACGGAAATCAAACGGAGGGTAATCAAATAGCGGAGAAAACTTGGCGCTATCCCCTTCATGATTCCAGCAAGCTAACCCGTTGGTGGATTAACCTTTAAGAGGCTGGGGACGCATTGGTTGTTCCTATCGTCGTGAGGCAGCGAATTGAAGCTTTTCGTTCTAGTCCTTCTTGCCACCCTTCTCCCTCTTGTCGCGCGCCTCCGCCCGGTCGAATAGTACCTAGACTAGCAGGATGACACACACACGCCCGCCCGCGAATAGGTGATTGTGGCCCACCATAACAAGGTATCCGCACACTACTGGCCAGTCGAATGGCGTCGGTAATGGCACTGGTAATACCACGAAAGGTGGGCCAGCAGCCCACCCTGATGGGATGTTGGAGCGCACCCCAGATTGTGTAGGATCGGGGAATGATATACGGACTCACAATTCAAAAAGTCGGAAAGACCTTTGAGCTTCGTTGTCCCGAATGCACCTGCCTTACGGGTAGGCTCGGCCTGGTTCGTCAGGACGGGCCACGCATCAGGCTTCACTGCCGGGTGCATCCAGAAAACTTCGGCGAGTGGCGCTCGGAACCAGACCTCGAAACAGAAAAACTGGCGTTGGCGGGACGAATGGGACTGAAGTAAAGCCAAGGCTGTGTTCCGCTCAACGATCCTGCAAAGAGCGGGCGATGGAGGAAGGCAACTCCTTGCAAGACCGGAGCGGAACAGTGCTATCATAAGCGACGTTCTCTTGCCTGGCGGCGGGAGCTTTCCGTTTGTTCGCGATTTGTAAACGACCCGCTGTACCCTGTGACCTAAGACCGAGCTGGATTCTCAGTCTTGCGCCCTCACCCGATATGCGGTGACTGCATTGGGCTGCTTCGCGGCAGCCTCTTTCTCTTCAGTGGTGGCAGCCTGCCGGATGAGCGAAATCAACGGTGTCGCCATACCCAATTCCAAGGAGCGCACTATGGGCCTTGGCCCCGGAATTCAGCTGAGCGGGCAGGGAATCTGGTTCCGCGTGAATAGCTATATTGAAACCGACGTGCGCAATCGCCCAAAGCTCTGCCAAGCGGGGACGCCCAACCGTAGGACACCTTTGCAACAAGACTAGAGGAATCAAATTGTCAGGAAAACCTAAAGGAAAGTTCGCGATTGTCACATGGGGCGCAGCCGGAATCGGGCTTGGCACTATCGAGAGTTTCGTGAGGCCGCGAATCCGACTTATCCTTTGATCGAGCGGGCGCTTTAGTGGTCGGGTGCCATCTGCAAGCATGCTGTTTGTGAAGGCCGCCAGATTCAGACGGCGGTCCGGCGCATAAAACGCAGACTGGCATGGAGCCGCTCAACTCTCCTCCATCAGCGCGGCAGCGCGCTTGCCGACTTTCTTGAGCTTCACTTCAAGGCCACGAAGCTCCTCGGGGCTTAGTTCGAACAATACTCTCTTCATCTGCCCGGAGTGCTTTCGAAAGGCGGAAACAATGAGATCCTTGCCGCGTGGGGTGAGCGCAACGATCCGAACGCGTCGATCTTCGGCGCTCTCGACCCGGCTGACGAGGCCCTTCGCGACCAGGCGATCGACAGCGATACTGATCGAGCCTGGGGTCAGATCGACCATTGGGCCTATCGTATTGACGGGCAAAGGCCCTTTGCGCAGCAGGAGTTCCAGTACGCCGAAATCCGAGAGGCCTAGTCCGGTTTCTTCAATACCGGCGGCTGCGTACCTTGTCAGGGCGCGCATCGCCTTCATCATTACTATCCAGACGTGGTCTGTCATGGCTCGGGTCATAAAAAACCTGAATCTCCCAGAAGTATCCATCATCAATTAGATTAACATCAATATACATGACGCCAATGCAATGGCACCGACCCAAAAGGAGAACCAGGTTATGAGAACCGCTTCCGTAATCGCCCGGTCGTGAAGCTGGAACTCGCCCTTGTAATCGGTGCACCAGAGATCGTTGGGCAGCAGGCCCTCGGACAAGGGCGTGCCTTGGGCTCGACTGCGGCGCCGCCCCATGGGCGTGACCAGTCCATGGCGATCAGGCACGGCGTGAATGGTAGAGGCGGCGGGAGTCTTGACGGCATGCGGCAGGCGCCGCAGAAGACGCTCGCGGATCTTGCGTGCGCCCCAGTGCGGTTTCTCCCGCTTGGCGCTCACGATGGCCGCTTCCACCTGATCGGGTAATTGATTGGCGTAGCGGAAGGGCCGGCGAACTCGGTCACTCAAACCCTCCAGTCCGCATTGCTGGTAACGCTCAAAGATTTTGTAGCCGGTCTTGCGCGAGATACCGAACTCCCGACACAGCGAAGCCATCGTCTCGCCCTCCTTCAACCGGATCACAAACCTCATCCGTTCGTCCATCACAGAACGCTCCTTCCATGGCATCTCCTCTCCGCCCCCTTCGGGTCGAAAAGTGTAACCCATGTCTCCGGAACGTTCTGTTACCTATGTCTCGGAACGGACACAAAGCACTTGCGTGACTCGCCTCATGACCCTCCAGTCCGCTCTCAGTCCGCATCTAGAAAGTCGGGCAAGGCGACCAACGCATACGTCCGTGTCCTTGAAGGACTTATCATGAACTGTCTTCCCATTCAGTCCGCTGTCAGTCCGTTTTTGTCTGGCGCATGGCTGAGAATCGCGGTTAGCATTTTTCCCGCTGCGACCATGCGATCGCGGCTGACTGCGTGGGTGTAGAACTGAAGCGTCAGCTTGACGTCGCTGTGGCGAAGCAGCGTTTGCACAGTCTTTGGATCGGTTCTGATCCGGATGAGAAATGAGGCGAGGCTGTGGCGCAGATTATGAAAACCGAATCGTCGCGGGTCGTCATCCACGAGTCGGCCGTGATTGTCCGGGTGCGATGAAAGTATGCCTGCCTTGACGGCGGCTGGCCGCAGATGATCTTCGACAAACATGTTGGCGACACGCGGCTGCTTGCTATTTCGCTTCACACTTTCCATCCAACCCTCTGCATCAATTCCCCAAATCTTGGATCGGCGCGAATTAGGTCGAAAACCGGTTCGGAGTTGAGCTCGATCAGATCGGGATTGCCTTCCTTGTACGATGTCTCCAACCACTCGAACGCTTTCTCCGCATTCCCCATGGCGGAGTAAATCTTCGCGATGTTGTAGGGCAGAACATAGCGCTTGCCGGCCGGGTTCTCCAGTTCGTCCAGAATTGTTCGCGCATTGGTGACGTCGCCTCTCGCCGCATACGCTGTCGCAAGGGCAGCCAACGTTTCTGTGCTGCGGCCCGCCAAATCGACAGCAGTTTTCAGCTCCTGGGTCGCCTCGTCGTACCTGCGTTGCTGTATACGCAGCAGTCCCATCCGCATGTGCGGCAGGAAATGATCGGGCGTGATTTCCTGAGCACGTTTCAAAACATCAGCAGCCTGATCGTATCTTCGCGCCAGGTACAGAATCATTCCCAACGACGCACCAATCACCGGCGAAAGGGGATCGGTTTCGTAGGCTTTCTGCGTAACCGTAATCGCGTCTTCCGGGCGGCCCATTGACATCAAATACTCGCCATACCAGTAGTAAACGATCGCCTGCGCGGGATTGAGTTCGATGGCTCGTTCAAAGTCTTTCTCCAGGTCTCCCCAATCCCAATCATGCAACCGAACGTGCGCCAGAGACCCGTGCGCGTCGCCGAGTTCGTGGTCGAGATCGAGCGCTTTTCTGGCGGCGATTTTCGCCTTCAGAAAAGTTTCCTTCGCCGGCGCCATGCCCCGGCACGCCAACATCACATAGGAGTCCGCGATTCCGGCGTAAGCGATCGCATACTGCGGATGCTGGCGGATAGCACTTTCATAGCAAGCGATGCTGCTCCGCATGCTCTCTTCCGTGCGCTTATTCCACAAATGACGCCCTTTCAGGTAGGCCTCGTAAGCCACCGGTGAGACCTCTTTGACAGTGGCCAGACGTTTCGCTTCCTGGGGTGTGAGCTTGACCTGGATTTCCTTTGCGACTGCTTGTGAGACCTCGCTCTGCAACTTCAGGATGTCGCCGAGATTCCGCTCGTAAGTTTGCGCCCAGACGTGGGTTTCGTCGCTGACCTGTATCAACTGCGCGGCGATTCGCACGCGTCCCGCGTCTCGCCGGACGCTCCCATCCAAGACATACGCAACGCCCAACTCTCCGCCGACCTCTCGAATGCTTTTCTTCGCCCCCTTGTACCTCATCGCCGAGGTCCGCGCGATCACGCCCAGGCGGTCTGGATTCAATCGGCTCAACTGCGTGATCATCTCCTCGGTTAGCCCATCGTTGAAGTACTCCTGCGTGGCATCCCCGCTCAGGTTCTCAAAGGGCAGCACTACCAGCAGCGAACGCCCCTGTGGCGAAGACGGCTGCTTTGCCGTTTTATCCACTTGGGCCGCGAATCGATAACCGCGTTTCGAGACGGTCGCGATGTACTCCTGTTCGCTCTCGCCGAGCGCCTTGCGAAGGAGCGAGATCGTGCGAGTCAGGCTTCCTTCCTCCACAAAAGCACCGCGCCACACTTTCTCGAGCAGTTCTTCTTTGTCGACCACCTTACCCGCGTTTTCGACGAGAAGCAGGAGGGTGGAAGCGGCCTTTGGTGCCAAGGAAACGATCTTGTCATTGCGGAAGAGGACAGGTCCGCATGCATCCAATCGAAACGGCCCAAACTGATAGAAACGCCGTTCGGCCATCGGGCACACCCCGGTAGGAAATTGGTAAGAAAAATATCAGGTTCAGAGAAGGACTTCCAGCCACCTCAAACGGTATACCTCGCCGTGATTGGGACTCGCCTAGCGCTTCGATGCCTGGTGTTCACCCCCCCCAAAAAAATGGAGGAAGTCATGCCGTGCCAAAGAGATCGAAAGCCGTTGGTCGTGACCGGTCTGGTGCTCGCGACCGCGGTTCTATTTATCACCCTGATCCCGCGCGTCGCTGCCGAGGATGACAATGCAGGTAAGGTCCTCTTCATCTGTGCTGGGGACCAGGCACGCGTGTCGCCTGACTTCCTGGCCGTCATCAACTTCGACCAGAAATCTGCGGATTACGGCAAGATCATTGCCACCGCTCCCTTCGCCTCCCCGGACGCCACGGGGAACGAACCCCATCACATCGGTCTTTCCAGCGACGGAAAAATAGTGGCCTGTGGCGGCCTGCTGAGCGTCTTAAAGGGGCAGAAGGAAGTCTTCTTCTTCGATGTCTCCAATCCCAAAGTGCCGAAATTCATGTCCGCCGCCGATCCGCCGCTGTCCGCGATCACCGACGAGTTCCATGCCCTCCCGGAGGGTGGTTATCTCGTCACCATGATGGGCGGCGCGCAAGGCCACGCTCCCGGGCGAGTGGTCGCCTTCGACAAAGACCTGCAACTACTGAAGGAGTACCCCGACGACCCGCCCGCCGATGGCTTCAATCCGCACGGAATTTCGGTGCGCCCCGAGCTTAATCTGATGGTCACGAGTGATTTCGTATGTCCCTCCACCACGCTCGACCAGGTCCACGGCAATATCGACTTCCGGGGCAGCATTCGAATTTGGGATTTCAGGAATAAGCAGATCCTCCGCACCGTCAAGCTTCCTGGATCGATCGGCACCATCGACGTCAAACTCATCCCGCACGATCGCAACGCGCGCGCTTACACCGCCGGCATGCTGGACGATCACTTGTATCTCGTGGACACCGAGCATGGAACTGCGAAGGTGGTGTTTGACTTCGCTTCCATTCAGGCCGACGGTTGGCCCCAACTCATGCGTGTTACCCGCGACGGCCGCCGCTTGTTTGTCTCCATGAACCAGGCGGGGAAGATTGCGATGTTCGACACTTCCGACCCCAACCACCCCCGGCTGCTGAAGGCGCTGGATCTCGGCCAAGGCTCTGGTCCACATTACATCGCGCTCACCGAAGATGAGAAGCGCCTGGTGATCAGCGACTATTTCCTGAACGAAGACAACTTCGGCAAAGTTCACGCCGAAGGCGACCACAAGATCCATGTGGCCAAAGTCACGAAAGATGACCTGATCCTTGATTCCAAGTTCAATCTCGACTTCAACAGCGCCTTCCCAACCGGGCCTGCTCGCCCGCATGGGATCGCGATCAAGTAAGGACCTGTTTCGCGCTGCCAGTATTGATCTTTGCGGAGGGGGTTGCGACCAAGAAGTAGTCCGGTCCCCGCATGAGATTGGTAGCGACAAGGGGTCTGTAGAACGCGATGGATTCTCAGTTGTCAGATCGTGGTCAAACCGCTAGTAAGCTGGGAGTTGCGTTCAGAGGGGCCACTGGTCCGCGCCTGGGACCCGCGAGGTCGACGAATCGCTGGCTAGCAGCACGGCTGAGATTGGGCCGACGCTTAAGCGAACACCGGCGCTGGTCACAGAATGATCACAAAACTGGGGCGGTCTCCGCCTGTCGCACCTCGCTGTTAAGTTTGGGAGTTGCGAATCTTCGGCGGGATCTCTTTGCTGCGGCTCCAATAGCGAAATTTTGGGCATGATCTTAAGACAATTCTTCGCGTGAGCGGAAAGGAAGCAAACTCGCCTGGACAACTCGGCCTAAGCACGCTTTCTGGTTTCTCAGATGATGAGGAGCCCAAAGCCGTCAGACCGGTGGACGACGGCCCCACGCCGTCCACAGAATTGACGATGGCATCATGAAATCGGAATATTCCAGGCGCGCCAAATCGTCCTCGAATTGCTGTGCGGTAATGTAGTGAGCGGCAATCAGTCCTTCGTGAAGCTGCTCAAAGTTTGCCCGAAGAAGAGCCGCTGCAGGAGATCCGCATTGCGCCATGAACATCCGCCCCTCGGCACCGACTTCGACCAGCCGGTTCTCGCGAAAGCGCTTGCACAGAAGCCGCCCCCAGCGTCTCTCAAACCCGCGATCCGCCATTAATCGCCCCATCGCAACGTGCGTCGGCAAAACCACCTCGCCCGGACTGACCGCCGGATCCGGGGGAACAGATAGCGAGTCGAACTCTTCATCGACCAACCAGCCTCCGGGCTTGAGCGCGGCGATCAGTTTCTCCAGAACCTTTTCCTTTTCGGGCACATGTACGAGCACCAGACGTGCGTGAACCAGGTCAAACGCATTTTCGGGCAAAGGATCGCGAACTATATCGTGGCGCAGTACCTCGAGATTGGAAAGACTCAGGTCCCTAAGAAACCTCGTATCGATATCGGTGACAAGCACGCGGCCCGCCTCACCCACACATGTGCTGAGCCATCTCGCAACTGATCCTCCTCCACCCCCCACCTCCAAGCAGTGCCATCCAGGTCCTATGCCGCGGTCTTCCAAATGCCGGATCGTACTAGCGTCAAACATGGCGGAAAGTGCTCCAAATCGTGCCGGCGCTTGCTTTGCCGCGTTATCGAGCAGGTAGCTTCCGGGTTGCGAGCAACCGTCGGGCAAAGTTGCGTTATTCATTAGAGTGTCCGTCAAAGTTTGTCTCCGGTAGGTGATATCGATCCGGACCTAGTCCGGAAGCTGGTCGCTCTCAGGATCGCGCAGCCAGGAACTCGTGACTAGAGCAATCGTATAAACCAGAAGAACGACGATTGCAGCCGAGTGAGCAACGCGGGTTGCGGGACCGGCACCAGGCATGACGGTCGCGAGTTGCGTAGTAAGAACCACAGCAGAAGTACCCAGCATCCTGCCTCCGACGTTGAAGGCAAAGCTCTCGCCGGTTCCACGCAAGTGCGTCGGGTAAACGCGCGGCAGGTAGCTCCACATGAAGCTCATGGGCATATTCATCAGGAGAGCGCAGAGAAAGATCCCAAACTTCAGGAGAGCCAGGCTGTGCGTAGCCGCGTAAGAATACACGGGGAAAAAGGCGAGAAGCCCGAGAACCAAGAGAGTGCGCAGAAAGCGTCTGTGCGATGCAATACGGACTATGAGCACAGCGAACAACAAGCGGCCTGCAAATGTACCGACCTCTGCGATGAATTGCACACTGCCCACCGCCTGTTCGACTTGTCGAGCAGCCAGGCCGCGAACTCCGGGAAGTCCAGGAACCATGTGGGGCGTTTGCTGAACTACGCCGAACCCAATGGCATACAGGCAAGCCACCAATAGCGCAGTAACAAGAGTCGACCTCTTAAGTGCCGGGCGAAATAGCTCGACGATACTCGGGCGTTGTAGTGTTCCCCTCGCCTTCTTTTGACGCCACGTCGGAGACTCGGGCAGAAAAGGACGGATTAGAACCAGCGGGATCGCAGGTATTAACCCGAAGAGCAGAGTATAACGCCAGGCTTCGTGTCCGCCGTGAATCGCCGGAAAGTGGCCTCCGTAGGTCACGGCAAGGTAGTAAGCCCCGGTTGCCATGAGGCCTCCTAGCCCCACCGCGCCCTGCGTGTAACCAAGGACAGACTCCCGCTGCTTCGGATTGGCAAAGAGTTCTGCCAGCCAGGCAATCGCTGCTGGGTATTCAACCGCGACGCCAATCGTTGTCGTGCAGCGAAACAGCAAGAATGCAAACAGCGTGTTTGCATGGCTCGCGCCCAACGCGGACAAGGCGTAGATCATGATGCTCCAGACCAGCACGCGCCGACGGCCAAAGAAGTCCGTCAGATAGCCTCCGAGCAAACCAAATGCACCGCCGGTCAAAGCTGGAACGTAAAACAACAACCCGACCCAGAGATTGAAACCCGCGGTTCCGGGCTGAAGCCCCCCAAGCGAACTCAACGCTGGCCGCAAGACAACCGCCAGCACTAAGAGCTCATAAAGGTCGAACGCAAAACCGAGCGCAGCGACTCCGCAAATGAGCGACTGCACTCCTGTAAGGCGTATGGGAGCCTTCGTCGATTCAGAAATTCCAAGCCCGTGTGTCAGCATTCCAGCCCGCTCGTCAGATATCTTTATATCCATATGCTTTTCGACTTACCTCGCCGCAGGCAATCGAACCTTGCGCGGGCAGCGATTTTTGCCTGACGTTGAGTCTCCACCAAAAGATGCCCCCGAACCTCGAATTTGAGGTTACGGTACCGCAATCGCGGTCGCTGTTCCGAGGGTCGGACCCGGCGACTGGAAATCTACGTAGCAGTCTGAACCATCGCCTGCGCCTCCTTTCAAGTTGCAGCCCGCACTATCCCGCGCGTCAAATGCGAGATCGTACCTCCCCGACGCTATGGGACCAACCAGAACCGCGAAGGAACCGTTGCCGTGAATGTCGGTCGTGACCACGCCAAACTCGAGCGCGACGACACTTTCGGTCGCGCCTTGTCGCGTGATCGCCTTGCAAGCACCACCCCCGACGTCTGTTGGAAACTGATCGAATGTTGGTGGAAAGGTGTTGCAGAAGATATGAACACTTACCTGATAGAGTTTGCTGGGAGTCGCACCCACCAATTTGAAAGTGACTGTCAGTTTGTGGGTACTCGTATTCACTGACCAGGCGACATTGCTTTGCGTGAAATTCAGGGGCTCAGAGAGATTATCCCAGCCGGCCGCCCAGGTCTGCTTCATTGTGGCCGGCGCCACAATCATCTGTGTCCACGCACAATCTGAGAATAGGCACAATGCCGTTCCCAGCAAAAATGCTACTTTAATCTTCGCCGACCTGAAACCGAGAATCGTGGAGCATGAGCTCTGCATGGATTTCATTTACGCCTCCGAATGGTTCACTCCGAAGTTGTTTTCCGAACAGTGCATGACCCGTGGCATTCTGCACCAGGATGTCAATGGTCAAGAGGTTCATCAGCGCACTACAATCCTTACTCTGCCGCGATTGGACATCAGGATGCTTTATGACACAAGCTAAAAAATATCAATAATTGTTGAGCTATACTTAGTAATGGAGTTTACTTCTCGACAACTTCGCGCCTTCCTCCTGGTCGCGGAACATCGCAGTTTTAGTCGGGCCGCCGAAAGCATGTTGGTGACCCCATCAGGCCTGAGCATTCTCATTCGAGAACTGGAAAACCATCTCGGGTTTCGCTTGTTTGACCGGACGACCCGGCTCGTTGCCCCCACAAAGTACGGGTTTGAATTATTAACTGCAGCGCAACAGTGCTTAGCGGATTGGGATGCGGCCACATCGCGCATTGGGCGAACAGCCGTCCAGGCGAACCAGTCCCTTTCGCTGGGTGCTCCACCGTTGATCTCGGCGAATGTGATTACCCCGGCGATCAAGGAATTTCGCGGTCACCATCCCAACCTCAGAATCCAACTGTTCGACGGGAGCCAGGCGGAGATCCTGCAACGCATAGGAGCGGGCAAACTCGATATGGGGTTGGGAGTCTTTGCGCCCACGCCTGGCATTCGGCGCACACCTTTTTTTCGCTTCTCGTTGATGGTGATTCGTCCCGAGAAAGACCCCTCTTTCCGTCCCTCATCGACTACATGGTCTGCCCTGAAGGGAGAAACTCTAGTCTCACTGCAGCCGGCGAGTACGATTCAACGGGTTGTGGACAAACAGCTGAAAAAAATCGGCGTTGCATTTCGTCGTGGAGGGGTGGCTCACTTGCTCGACACGCAAATCGCC
>Ga0209580_10001155_pt1 | contig 12534 bp, 12 predicted proteins | sample Coa_R1_5_FD_187153 | JGI IMG/M metagenome (GOLD analysis project Ga0209580, IMG submission 187153) | Surface soil microbial communities from Centralia Pennsylvania, which are recovering from an underground coalmine fire - Coalmine... | ecosystem: Environmental > Terrestrial > Soil >...
TGAGAGCGTGCTGGATAGATCTAGGAGTTCTCCAATGGTGATAGTGCTGCCGGAGGAGCAGAGGCTGCTGCTACTGCTCGAACGAGCTGGTAGCCCATAGTAGCCCACGCCAATTCCAGCGCCGAGTCCTACAACTAGAAGTATGATTGCAAGGATTAGAGAGACTGTACGCTTGGGGGCTGTTGATCCTGAGGTTGTACCTGGAGTTGTTTGCATATTCGATGCTTTGTTTTTTCTGGTTGATGTATAAACCATATTAGAGTTTGAGACATATTCGGCTTGGGACTTCGAGGGAAAATGCTTGATCCATACGTAACAAGTTCCGTGATCTATGCTTCTCTCTTCGGCCTTATGGCGTTGGGGTTGACGCTAACATACATCACCACAAAGGTTCCGAACTTCGCTTACGGGTCTTTCGTAGCCGTGGGAATCTACACATCCTTCGTTCTTTACCGACTGAACGGTCTTAGTCCATACGAGTCGGCGCCGATCGCCTTCGGACTTGGAAGCGTGACTGCCTTGGCCATGTATCTAGGGGTTCTTCGAGTGCTCGCAAGAAGAGGCTCGTCCCTTGTGTCCTTGATGATCGCTACCATTGCAATAGACATCGCGTTTACCGGCGTCTTGGGAATTTACTCCGACTACCTAACCTCCCATTATGGGATCGTTGATAGTAAATTTTTCTTTCAGCTTCGAGACGACTTTAACTTGTTCGGCCTACCAGGAGTCTTCTTCATTGCACCCAGTATCTTAGCCATCATAACGGTCGTGCTGTATGTTTTCTTGACAGAAACGAAGTTCGGCGTTGCCTTGCGGGCCTCCGTTGAGAATCCAAACCTCGCGAAGGTGCTCGGGATCAATGTGGAGGTGGTCTACGTGTTCGCCTGGTTATTGGCTGGGGGATTCGCAGCTATGTCTGGATCCTTCTACGACTTGTGGCTCCCAGGTGGAACCGCGGCGGGCTCTAATCTAATTGTTGAAATTTTCGCCGCGAGCGTTCTAGGCGGACTCGGAAGCATCTATGGGGCAGTCCTCGGGGGAGTGATAGTGGGTGCCACTGAGATTCTAGTAACTGGTGGATTAATCGATCTGGTCGGTTCTTGGGTCTCGATCTACCAAAAAGGCGTTCCCTTGGCAGTGATGGTCGTAACACTCTTGGTGATGCCTCAAGGCCTTGTATCGGTTCACTGGCGCAAACTGTCATCTCGAATTCGACACGTTTCAATCCGATCTCTTGAAGCAAAATTGGTTCGGATTTTGAGGAGAGAGAGTTGAACGTCCCAGCCCTTCCAATCTTCGGGATTGACATTGTTGCGTTTTCCATCAGTCTCGCAACTGCATTTGCATTATTCTTGGCTGTCAGCCTAACACTGAACATCGAGGCTGGATACACTGGGATTCCGAACTTCGGGAAAGTGATGTTCGTCGCGGGTGGTGCTGCTCTCGCGGGATCAGTCTCGGGCCGTCTAGCAACTCTAATTCTCGCAATTAACACGAATGGAGACTACAACACGCATATCGCTCAGATAATCACAAAGATCAACACCGGACTATCGAACAATCCAATTCTATCAATTGAACTGCTCCTCACGGGGGTTGCGCTGGCCGCCGGAATCGGAGGTGGCCTTGGGCTCCTCGCGTCTTATCCTGCGATCAGACTGAGGGAGGACTACTTGGGCATGCTCCTGTTGGCTTCGGCTCAGCTCTTCCAGATCTTTCTCGGCGGATACCAACCATTCATCGGCGGAACTCAGGGAATCGAGGTGCCCGATGTTTTCCAATGGGCCGAAATTGGAACTGGCGTTAGAGACGTGGCAGTGCTGGGAGTATTGGCCATCTTTGTCGTTCTGGTATACATCTATGCTGAACGAATGGCTCGATCCCCCCTGGGACGGACACTAAGAGCAGTCCGCGACAACGAGCATGCAGCAAGGGCTTTGGGCAAGAACGATGTTGCAATCCGACGCAACGTGATTGTCATCGCTTCCGCTATCTGTGGAATGGCTGGCGCTCTCATCACTTTCTGGGTCTCGTCTGTGGGGCCCGACACGTGGACCCGAGTTACCTGGACCTTTTGGCCCTGGGTAATAGTCATACTCGGAGGGGCTGCAAACAACGCCGGGGTTGCGCTCGGAGCGCTTGTCTTTACGTTCATAATGGAGATTATCGGCCAAGTCAAATTCTCTTTGCAATCCTACATACCATTCGACGTCAACTGGCTGTACTACCTAGTTTTCGCTGCGATGCTGCTCGTCACGTTGGCGCTCAGACCAGGAGGAATACTGCCCGAAAAATCCTCGACAACTCTCCCAAGATACAGTGTTGCAAAGATCATGCAACCCTGGCCTGTGTCCGGCTGGGACAAAGTGCAGCCTGTCAGTCGCCCAGCTTCAGCTGAATCGACGGTCAAACCACAGTCGGATTCGCATCATGACTCTGGCTAGTGTGAGCTAAGTAGCCATCGGAGTATTGTCACATATTCAGTGGGACGAGATTGAGCGACAAACCGGAAGAGAATCTTCGTAGACGGGAGGAGAGGTACGACCGGGAGCGTCGCGTCCGGCGCAGGGTCGGCGAAGACTTGGAGACCATGGAAGAGGTCTTCGACGGGAGAACTCTGATGACAGTCATGCATTTGCTGAATACCGGACAGCTACGAGAGCTTCAAGGCACGCTCAAGTCTGGAAAGGAGAGTCGGATTTATCACGGAATAGACCCGAAGGGTCGTGATGTGGCCGTGAAAATCTACCTGACCAGCTCAGCCATTTTCAGGCAAGGACGCCTCAAGTACATCCGAGGCGATCCCAGATTCAAGGACGTCCCACACGATAGCCGGTCGCTCGTAGACCTATGGGCTTCGAAGGAGTTCAAGAATCTCCAGCTTGCTAAAGAGGCAGAACTTGCTGTCCCCACCCCTATTCACGTTGAAAAGAATGTTCTGCTCATGGAGTTCATTGGCAAGAACGGGGTTCCAGCACCTCACCTTCGGGATGTTCCTCTTCAAGCAGCAGCGTCCTGGTACAACAGAATACTCGAAATGATGAAGACGCTCTATGACAAGGCGAAGCTTGTCCATGGAGACTTGAGCGAGTACAACATCCTCGTCCCGGACGGGTATCCAGTGCTCATAGACTTCGCCCAGGCGGTGACGACAGAGCATCCTGAGGCGAAGGAGTTTTTGGAGAGGGATGTTGACAACTTGAACAATTATTTCAAGGGCCTAAACGTAAGAACTAGGACATTCGGGCACATATTCAAGGTGGAAAAGTGATACACGAGACTCGTGTCAAGGCAATGATTCCGCGGGAGAGGATCGGAGTACTTGTCGGACCCAAAGGGTCAGTCAAGTCCACGATAGAACAAAAGCTCTTCGTTGACCTCAAGATCGACAGCGAATCTGGGTCCGTAGACATTGGCGTAAAGCCTGACTCGCCCGACCCATCTGCTGCCCTGAGAGCGAAAGACATGGTCATGGCAATCGGTAGAGGATTTTCTCCCCCCAGAGCATTCTCTCTGTTCAACGAGGACATGACATTTGACATCATAGACTTGCACGACTATTTCGGCAAGAATGAGGCTGAGATCAAGAGGGTGGACGGCAGAATCATAGGCAAGGAGGGAAAGAGTCGGCGAAACCTCGAACAGCTTACTGGCACTCTGATCTCTGTCAGCGGACATACAGTTTCTGTGATTGGCACTTTTGAGTCTGTTTCGATGGCAAAGGATGCATTGGAGAAACTGATCGAGGGCCGGCAACATAATACCGTTTATAAGTTCTTGAGGAAGAAGCGCGGCCAGCTGAAGAAGGAGAAAGCTCTAGCACTGTGGGAAGGGTCAGTAGCAGAACAAAAGAAGAAATCGTAGCCGGCACGAGCCAGAGACGATGACCGTTGCTGAAGTCTTCCAGGAGATCAGCGCGGCCGACTTCTTCTACCGCAACCGGGACATCGCCGGATTCACCAGTCCCTCCAGATCAATCTATTCCACAATAAGAGAGCTGGTCGAGAACTCTCTAGACGCCTGCGAAACAGGCGGCATCCCGCCCGACATCTACGTCAGACTATTGCACGAATCTGGACCGCTAGATGGACCTGGAACCTACATACTCAGAGTCGAAGATAATGGAATAGGCGTTCCTGGCGACGTCATACCATCCGCCTTTGGCCAAGTCCTCTACGGATCGAAATACAAGCTCCGCCAGACGCGTGGGACCTTCGGGCTAGGCGGGAAAATGGCGTTGCTGTACGGACAGATCACGACCCACGGCGAAGCCCAGATCAGCTCCAGCACCAATCCAAAGCAGAAAATTACCGAGATCGGTCTGCGAACTGACATCCAGCACAACAAACCGATTGTGCTCAAGAAAAAGACTCGGCCGAACGGTTCTCATTGGAAAGGGACGATTATCGAGTTCAAGACTGAAGCGGACTATTCTAGGGCGATGCCAAGGATCCTCGAATACTTCAAGCAGACCGCCATAATCGTTCCATACGCTAATCTCACATTTGTCGATCCTCGCGGACGACTATACCACTTCACAAGAGGGACCAGTGTGGTCCCGCCTGCCCCAACTGAAACATTGCCGCATCCTTACGGGGTTGATGTTGAGACGGTCCAGCGGATGCTCAAGCTGACGAATGCGAAGACTCTTCAGGAGTTCTTGAGGAAGTCTTTCCAAAGAATCGGCGACACAACCGCCATAAAATTTCTGAAATATGCCGGTTTCGAGATACGGGAGGCACCCGGCAAACGGAAACGCAAACTGAGCAAGAAAGAGGCTGAGCGAAGAGACCCCAAGAACTTGCCCGCTGAAGATATCGTAAGACTAGTCAATGCGATGAAAAGCTATGAGGACTTTGTTTCTCCTGATCCGACAAGCCTCTCTCCCTTAGGCGCGGACCTACTGGCTACAGGGATCAAAAAAGAACTGGGAATAAACGATGAGGATGTCAAGAACGGATCTGCCTATGTTGCAACTCTTCAACGAAAGCCCGCGACATACTCGGGTTTTCCCTTCATCATTGAGGTAGGGATCGCAAGTGGGAAGCAGATCGAGTCACAGGGAAAGATACTGCTCTTCCGGTTTGCCAACAAGATTCCTTTGCTATTCGACGAAGCGAGCGATGTTTCATGGAAGGTGGTTGATCAGATAGACTGGCGGGGCTACAAGGTCATCCCCGGAGAGACCCCTCTTGCTATCTTCGTTCATGTTTGCAGTACAAAGATTCCCTACAAGACTGTCGGGAAGGAGTTCATCGCTGATCGGCCCGAAGTTGAACACGAGATCCTAAACGCCATCAGGGAAGCGTCAAGGAACCTTAGGATCTATCTCAGTCGGAGAGAGCATCTTGCCCAGGAGAAGAAGCGGGTCGATGTTTTTGAGAAGTACCTTCCGAAAGTAGCACAGTTCTCGACGAAATTGTCCGGGGCTAAGAAGGAGCCTGATATTCAGCCGTTGCTCAGGAGTCTGGTAAAATATGGTGTCGACGAAGGAAAAGAAAAACAAGAGTAGAGGAGTCATCAAGGAGAGGAAGGAGCACGTCCTCTCATCTCTTGAACAGCTCGGGAGCCAGGTGTATGATCAGCTGGCGAAGAAAGACTTTCCGACAGTCAAGATGCCGAGTAGGTCCATTGCTAATATAATCTACGACGACAAGACCCGGCAGTACATTCTTGGTAAGAGGAATGTGAAGAGGAGCGCACGGAATGTCGGGCAAATCCGACCTTTTACGCAGCTTCTCTGGACCGCCATGTTCACAGACGAGCTTACAGGACAGAACAAGACCAGTACTCTACGTGATGTCTTCTACTCTGCACAAGCCTACGAAATGGATTTTCAGGACCAGCAGGAAAGCGACAGTCTCATCACCGATCTAGAGACGGTAACTGGCTTTTCCAGAGAAGATTTCAACGTGTTTCCCGAAGAGCGGAGCGCCATATTCGGGGACCTGACAATCGAGTATACCGTGCCGGGATATGAAGGCCGGACACTAAATCTAGCATCGCACCCAGATGGAGTGATGATCGGTCCCGCACTTACAACCTCAGAGTTTGTCCGGCCAGACAAGAAGAAGGTCGACAAGGTGATAGCGATCGAGAAGGGTGGACTCTTTACGAGGTTCATTGAGGAGCGGGTTCACCAACGCTTCAAATCCGTTCTGATCCACACCGCAGGCCAAGCGCCGCGAGCAACACGGTTTCTTCTCAGACGACTGAACCAGGAGCTCGATCTCCCAGTCTACATATTCACGGATGGTGATCCTTGGGGAATGCATATCGCTATGGTCATAATTTCAGGCTCGGCGAACGCTGCCCACCTTCGCGAACTGAATACTCCGGATGCGATCTGGGGTGGGGTCTGGGCTACGGATATTGTGGATTACAAGCTGCCGAGTGATCCGTTGACGGACCTGGACATGAAACGGTTGAACGAGCTTGAGAAGGACCCGCGGTACGCGGGAGGTCTCTGGCAGAGAGAGATCGACACGTTCAGGAAAGTTAAGAAGAAATCGGAACAAGAAGCCTTCAGCAGATACGGACTGACATACATCGTGGATGAGTATTTGCCGAAGAAATTGAAACTCAAGTCGAACTAGGGATTCTCGCTTAATAGGCACCTCGTCGAACCGTCGACGAACAATCTCGGATTGTGAACAATGGCCAAGGATGTCAGAGTCTTCCTGAACCTGTTCGTAGAATCAAGAGAACTCGAAAACGTAACTCAGAGCCTGGTCAAGCTTCCCGAGGTGACTGACGTGTACGAGGTGACCGGCGAGTACGACATCGTTTGCATGTTGAAGGTTGATAGTATCCTTACTTTCCGCAATGTCCTCAAGGACAAGGTTCTCAAGATCAACGGAGTCAGAAGCACCGTCTCGTCGGTAGTTCTCTACGAACACAAACGAGAAGGAAAACAGATTCAGGAATGACTCTCCTTATTGACCCGACGAAACCTGGGAAACAAAACCTAAATATCATCACCGACGATTACTGCATTCGGTTGAATTAGAATGGGCGATCTTCTTCCAGATTCACCTGTATCGCTCTAGACTTTTTTCCGAACATCCCACGGAACGGATACTCAAATGAGCAGCAAGGATCTTGGCATTACTGTGAGGAAGACCGAAGATCTAAGCGAGTGGTACACTCAAGTCGTCACCAAAGCTCAGCTCGCCGACTATTCAAGCGCCAAGGGGTTCATGATCCTGATGCCGTATGGGTTCGCCATCTGGGAGAGCATCAAAGAACACTTCGATCGAAGGATCAAAGAGATCGGACACCGTAACGCCTACTTCCCCCTACTCATACCCGAACGGTTACTCAAAAGAGAGGCCGAACATTTCGAGGGCTTCACTCCTGAGGTGTTCTGGGTCACCCACTCAGGCAATAACGAGCTCGGTGAACGCCTCGCTATCAGACCCACATCTGAGACGATAATCAACGAGGCGTACAGCAGATGGGTAAAGAGTTGGAGGGACCTTCCCGTTCTCATAAACGTGTGGAACAGCGTTCTACGCGCCGAGATCACATCTACCAAACCGTTCATCCGCACCAGCGAGTTCCTCTGGCAAGAAGGCCACACAGTCCACGGGACCGAAGAAGAAGCTGAAAGAGAAGTCTTGACGATTCTGGAGATTTACCGACGACTTGTCGAAGACCAGATTGCAATCCCCGTGTTGGTAGGGAAGAAAACTGAGCGGGAGAAGTTCAAGGGCGCAGTCTACACCACAACTCTAGAGGCGATGATGCCGGACGGGAAAGCGATCCAAATGGGAACCAGCCATCACTTAGGCCAGAATTTCTCCAAGCCTTTCGAGATCAAGTACCTAGGCAAAGATGAGAAGGAGCACTTCGCTTGGACTACTTCATGGGGAATAAGCTGGAGGCTAATTGGGGCGTTGATTATGTCCCACGGCGACGACAAGGGACTAATCCTTCCTCCTCGGGTAGCGCCAACCCAAGTCGTGTTCGTCCCCATATCATACAAAGAATCAGACAAAGAGACCATCCTACAGGCCGCTAATCACATCGCGGAAGGCCTCGGGAAGGAATCCATACGGACCTACATCGACGATCGCGAACAGTATACTCCCGGGTGGAAGTATCACGAGTGGGAGATGAAAGGAGTACCCTTGAGGGTCGAGATAGGACCCCGAGACATGCAGTCGAAACAAATCACGATGGTCAGACGCGACAGTGGAACGAAGACGGCAGTGCCTCAAGCGGACGCTATAACTCGGATAGTCAACACCCTTGACGAGATTCAAGAATCGCTTCTCCACAAGGCTAGAGAGACTCAAGCCAAACTCACGACTACGGCGACTGACATGAAACAATTCGCCCATGCCATTGAAACCTCAGGTGGCTTTGTCAAAGCCTTCCTATCCGAAAACAACAACTGCGAAGACAACATCAAACAAGAGACGGGAGCAACCGTCCGAATCGTTCCCCTAACACAGTCTGAGAAAGGGAAGTGCGTGTATTGTGGCGCTTCGAACTCAAGAGAAGTAGTATTCGCAAGATCCTACTAGAGCCGAGAAAGTGGGCAAGCACAATCCTTAGCTTCCGTTAACTTACGTCGGCTCAAGACTCCAACGTGGGTTTGACGTGATCATAGACCCAGGTCGCGCGACGGAACAATTCTGTCCTGCTTAAGCGGAACTTTGACAATCCACTCCTCCGAGACGCTAAAGAGGCGAATGCCGAGCCCACAGACGAGGCCCAGACAGGATCTCTCGTCGAGAGAAACGTCCTAAGCCAGGACCCAGCGAAGACATCACCCGCCCCCGTCGAGTCTCGTATTGTATCGTCCGGGAAGGCGGGGACAAAGTGTGTGCCGTCATCTTTGGAGCCTAGCCAAGACCCTCGTTCTCCCATAGTCACAATCGCATAACGAACCTTGTCTGTGAGAAACCGTTTCAAGATCTGCCTTGGGTCCCGGGCTCGAACCTGTGATTGCGCCTCGTCGATTGAAGCCTGCATCATGTCACACTGCTTGAACAGCTGACTCAGATTCCGTGGCACGTATTGAACAGTTGTTGTCCTAGAAGCCGTGCGGATGAAGCCCTGGAGGTCAGCTGACATGAAATCGCAGCTCTTTCTGAGCGTCTTAACTAGAGAACCAGATATTTCGTTGAAGACTGGCCCAAGGTGAACCCCTTGCGAGTTGAATCCGCTTCGCGGAGCCACTATAGGCTCCCCCGGCTCGATAAGCTGAAGCCTTCGGGACCCGTTCGACGAGGTTATTCTGAACCTGGTTGAGGGTCCTGCAGTCCTTCTCAACATGCTGACATCTGGGTGCAGCGCTTTGAGTCGTCTCAAGATGGCAGGGGAGTAATCATCGCCGATATTCCCGAGGATTCCCACTCTTGCCCCCAGATAGGCGATGGCGCAGGAGGCGAAGAGGCTGCTCCCGCCGGGAGAAACCGCGATTCCATCGGCTGTTGCTAGCTCGTCAACAGTCAGATTCCCGCAAACTGTAATCCTGGTGGACTTCAAACCGTCTCCCTGCGCTCACTTCGAGTTCTGCCTTTCACAGGTGGGGTTTATATCGAATCACGATATTCTCGGATCTCGATAGATCCGGGAAAATGAGCAAGGCAGTAACGGAACGATTCGTCAAGAGTTTCCTAGACCTCTTCGTTCTCGACCTCCTAGACAATAGTCCCAAACACGGTTACGAAATAATGAGAGAGTTGAAAAATAGAACTGGCACGAGGATCGGAGCGGGCACGCTCTATCCATTATTGTACGAGCTCGAGGAGAGAAAACTGGTCGCGGGAGAATGGAATTCTCCAAACCGTAGAAGCAGAAAGATCTACAAGATTACAGATCAAGGCATCAAGTTCAAGAGGCAAGGGTTCGGTAGCATTTCCCTGTACGTCCGACCCTCCGGCAGCACACACATGGGCGCTTAGCTTTTCAACGGATCCTGTCGGCCACGCGCGTAATCTCTCTCGGATCCCCAACGATCGCTTCACAGAATGGGTCTCCTTTGCCTTGACACGTAACTTCGATCGATTCACACTTGCGTCCAAGAATCTCTTCCACAGCGCCCGTTAGTATGCCGCGTCCGAAATGACACACAGGCGTCTTCCCCTTCTTGTTTCGGACGGAGACTCCGTTCTTCCATCTTATCCTAGCAAGATGCTTCCCAAAATCGAATTCTACGACTTCGATCTTTCCCCAACCGCTTTGGGCCCCCAGGCTATTGGCGACCTGTTGGATTCCAGTTCGGCTATTGATGTCAAGACCCGCCTTTAGAGCAAGACTCGCGAACTGGGCTCCCCCTTCTTTCCCGATCTCATATTCGAAACTAGTCGCGGTCACTGGTCCAAGGCTCTTGGACAACCTGTCCTCCATAGAATGAATCAGGTTGACGGGTATAAGGAGAAACCTGGCACCGTAGGCGTTCAATGTACCCCGCTTCTCATCCAGAAACATCCCCATCACTGGTTGCGCAGGTCCGGCCTTCCCTTTCGATTTCATTTCGATCGTAGCCAAGTTCACGAAACCGAGACTAATAGACTAGTTGTGTGAAAAAATGGTCTGTCTGAATTTGGCTTCCTATCAGAAATGGTTAGTCCGAGACTAGTATAGGAACCTAGATTCTAAGCGAGGTTCGACGAACCCCCAGCGAAGCTGATCGGAGAGCGTTCTTTTATACCGAAGGACACCCTCGTCTACCAAGGAAAACGAGATGCCAAAGAAGAGGAGATCCCGTGGGCGTAGCAAAGGCGGCAAGGGCCGCAGCGAACTGACCCAGTGCTCCAACTGTGGAATGCTGAGTCCGAGAGACAAGATGAAGCGGGTGACCTCATGGGTCTCGCTGGTGGAACCCAGTCTCGCCAAAGAACTCCGTGCGAGAGGCGCATACATTGCGCGTCAACGCGTAATGAAAAACCTCTGCGTCTCATGTGCAGTCCATTTCGGAGTCTCGAAGGTCAGATCCAGGGAAGACAGAAGGCTATAGCACAGCCGACAACTCCCAGAACCGCCAGCTTCTTTGAACTACTAACGCGATAGGGCTATCGAGGCACGGTAGACCCTAGAGGCTACAGTAATCGATGAGAGAATCGCTATCAGAAGGACCCCTCCAGCCAAGAGATTATGAGACAATGGCCAGAAGAGTGTGGCAACAATAAGTATCAGCAATCTTTCAGGCCGCTCCGCGATCCCCACTCCCTTCAAAGTGACGCCTTCAACACTGACCCGCGCCCGAACATAACTCACCATTAGAGCCGCGGAGAGGGCCCACATTCCAATCCAGGGCTGCACAAGCGACCCGGCCAGCAAACCCGAATAGAGAGCTATCTCCCCAATTCTGTCAAGAACGCTGTCTAGGACCCCACCGAACTTGGAGATCTTACCGTATTTGCGAGCCATTGCTCCATCAACCGCATCAAAGAAGCTGGCGATCAGCAGAACGAGGACCGCGCCAATCCACTCCCAGCTGGACAGACCTCCCCAGTAGAGCGCCCCGGCGGCCAAGGCTAGCAAGAAACCCATGAGAGTCAACGAGTTGGGCGAGAAGCCTACGCGGTGGAAAAGTTTCGAGGAGGATTGGAAAAAACCCTCAACTACGAACTGTAGCCTTGACAGCATGATTGCTACGGTGACGTTTATCCGCTTTTTCTGGATTATCCTTACCTCACGAAACTTTTCTATTAGGGGTTTCAGGGGCTACGCCAAGGTCTAGCGTTGGGCAAAGTAGGCAAGGGAGTCAAATGCTCCGTGAGTGGTTGCGGAGAAGACGCAGTACGATCAGTCCCGGCTGAAGAAGCCGCTCATGCAGGACTCAGAGTCACCGCCACTACCGGCAGATGCTACCTCTGTAAGAACCACTACAAGGAGATGAAGAAGAAGACGAAGAAAGACAGACAAGTCGAAAGGTGGAGGATGAAGCCTTGAAACTACTCCTCATCCACGCCGACAAGTTCGAGTATGAGACCAAAGAGAAAGCGGTCAAGGAACCCGAACCTCTCTCTGATCTTGCGAAGAAGGGCGGACTCCAAGACGGACTAGTAGTCTTCTCTACAGTCGAGAAAGCAGACGAAGAATCGCCAGAAAAAACCGTATCAAACGCTGCAGAGTCGATAGCAGAAGTTCTTGGTTGGCTGAAGACAAAGCGAGTGATGATCTACCCCTACGCCCATCTCTCAACCAATCTCGCAAGCCGGGACCCGGCGATCAAGATCCTCAAGGATCTAGAACAAGAATTGATTGAACGAGGCTACGAGGTTAGCCGAAGTCCGTTCGGATGGTACAAGGGCTTCACGATCACAGCCAAAGGCCATCCACTCTCCGAATTGTCCAGGACTATCACTTCGAAGGAGGCAAAACACGTTGCGCCACCAATAAAATCGGAGTACGCAATAATGGACGAGAAGGGAGATCTTCACTCTCCTGAAGCGTTCAGTTACGGACCCGGCCATGAAGAATTCAGATCGCTCGTCGAGAAAGAAGCTCTCAAGAAGGGGTTGATCGGAGGCGAGCCCCACTTTCTCGAGTACGCACGCCGTTTCGGAATAGAAT
>Ga0209580_10001156_pt1 | contig 12533 bp, 10 predicted proteins | sample Coa_R1_5_FD_187153 | JGI IMG/M metagenome (GOLD analysis project Ga0209580, IMG submission 187153) | Surface soil microbial communities from Centralia Pennsylvania, which are recovering from an underground coalmine fire - Coalmine... | ecosystem: Environmental > Terrestrial > Soil >...
GCGTATATCGACAGGCACAGAGGGCACACGCTTCATTCAAAATGCCTTTTTAGAAATGGCATCTGGTTTGCGAGTCATATCCGCTGGCGATCCCATCCTCTTCCTCCAAGGAGAACAGCCATGATCGCCCAGGAAAAAGCTCTGTTGGATCTGACAGCAGGCGATCTGATGTCGCACAATCCGATTGTGCTCCACCAGACCACTCCGATTCGGGACGCGGCGCGAACCTTGATGCAAGCGTATATCAGTGGCGCTCCCGTGGTCAATGAACGCGGCCGCTGCGTTGGCGTGATTTCGACGACCGATTTTCTGCGGCTCACTTGGCCGGGAAAAGAAGAAATGAAGGCCGCTCCCGCGGCCAGCCATTGCCAATTTATTTGCCAAACGGAACAGGCGGACGGCACCATCAAGACTTGGTGCACGCTGCCTGAAGGCGCGTGTATATTGCAAGGCGCGGTGGACCCGCCTGGCGGCATGCCGCAGTGCAGCTTGCCGCGCTCCGTATTTATGGACGGCCAGATAGTTGATGTTGAAGAATTGCCTGGAACGAGCATTCGCTCACTGATGACGGCCGATCCGGTAACGGTTCATGTGGATGTTTCGGTGCGCACGCTAGCGCGAATGATGATGGAAGCGCACATTCACCGCATCATTGTCGTGGACGATGACCAGCACCCGGTGGGCGTCGTATCTAGCACCGACCTCCTGGCCGCGCTTGCGCGGGCCGAGGCTTAACACCGGATTCAGAAGGAGGTAACACGTGCGTCCTTTACTTCTCGGCCTCACCTTGGCTTGGGCCGTTCTGGTATCCGGCGCGCCCATTGCTGCGGCGGATGAAGATTTGGGACAGGTCGGCGGCAAAGTGATCTTCAACGGCAAGCCGCTCGAAGAAGGCGTGATTACGTTCCACCTGCAAAACGACCAATTCGTCGGCGGCAAGATCAAAGACGGAAGGTTTCTCGTGGACCATGTGCCGGCGGGGACCGTGAAGGTCACAATCGAGTCCAAAAAAGGCACGCTTCCGGCCAAATTCGCCGACCCGGAGACTTCCGGCATGCAGGCCGAAATCAAAAAGGGCAAGAACCCACGGAATTTCATGCTTAGTGGCTGAGCACCCAGACGTCCGCCCCTCGCCTTCGGAGAGGGGCGATGGGTTGAGAAGAGGGCCGTGTTCTTCAATGTTTCGCGAGGACTACTTATGAATGTTCCGCTTACGATACTGGTGGTTCTGGGCTGGGCCCTGTTCATGTATTGGCTGTTTTTTGGAAAGCGGTCCGAACCTAATTCGCCGAACGAAATTTACCCCGGCGGAGCCGCCTGACCATGAGCACACGCATGCTGAGCACACCTGAACGGCCTCGCGAAGATCGTGAAGCATTGCCAGTTCGCTATTCCATTTTCAGCGACAAGGACGGAAGCGCGTCTTTTTGGCGCTGGCTCGAAGGGGCGTTGCAGCGCGAAACCGAGGAGGACCCAGAATTCCTCCCATCGGGCCATCAGCGGCAGGAGATTGTTCTCGCGGAAGATTCCTGGCGTAGCGGTTAGAAGCGTGCAATGCCCCCCCAACCCCCTGGAACCTGCCCATGTGGGAAGGTCGCCGGGGGGTTATTCCGTTGGATTGACAATCGTGGAAAAAAATCCAGAATCAGAGCATGAGGCATGACAAACATTAAGCGAATAAAGCGAGGCAGTGGATGGCGAAGCTGGGGCGAATTCTGATCGTCGATGACGAAGTGCAGTTGAACCAGGGTCTTCAGGAAATGCTGGCCGAGCAGAATTATGAAACGGCCGGGGCCACTTCGGCAGCGGAAGGGCTTGCACTTCTGGAGCGCGGCAACTTCGACATCATCTTGAGCGACCTACGTATGCCGGAGGTCGATGGCATCGCCATGCTGCGCGAGGCGCTGCGGATCGACCCCAATGTCATCGGCATCATCATGACCGGCCATGGCACCATTCAAACGGCCGTGGAAGCAATGAAAACCGGAGCTTTCGACTACCTTCTGAAGCCGTTTCAATTGCAAGCGATGTTGCCAATTCTGGCTAGGGCGATGGACGTCCGCCGGCTGCGGCTCGAAAACGTGCGCCTGAAACAATACGTACAGCAGCTCACCTTTGAATCACCGCGCTATCACCTGATCGGCTCCGGCCCGGCCATGCAGCGCGTGGTACAGATGATCGAAAAGGTGGCCCCGACCGAGGCCACGGTGCTGATTCGCGGCGCGAGCGGCACCGGCAAGGAATTGGTGGCCCGTGCGCTGCATTACAACAGCCCCCGCCGGAGCATGCCGCTGGTCACCGTGAACTGCGCTGCCTTGCAGGAGACATTGTTGGAAAGCGAACTCTTCGGCCATGAGAAAGGCTCGTTCACCGGCGCCACGCAAGCGAAGACCGGCTTGATTGAGGTGGCCGAGGGCGGCACGCTGTTCATCGACGAGGTGGCCGAAATGGCTCCGTCGATGCAAGCGAAGCTCTTGCGTGTGCTGGAAGACGGGCATTATCGCCGCATTGGCGGCACCGAAGAGCGCAATGCCAATATTCGCGTGATTGCTGCGACGAATAAGGCGCTCGAAGATGAGCAGAAGGCCGGCCGCTTCCGCGAGGATTTGTTCTACCGGCTCAACGTGATCACCATTCCATTGCCTTCTTTGAAAGAGCGCCGGCAAGACATTCCGGAACTCGTCAATCACTTCCTCGGCTCTCGCCAGATTGGCAAAGTGCGCTGCCAGGTGGCGCCTGAGGCGATGCAAGCGCTGCAACAATATGATTGGCCGGGAAACGTGCGCGAGCTGGCTAATGTGCTAGAGCGCGCCCAGATTCTGGCGGAAGAGAACATGATCACGCTGGATGACTTACCGGAATCGATCGTTCAGAGCGCGCCCGTGGCCGCGAGTCCAGCGTCCAGCCCACTCGACTTGCGCGACGTCGAGCGCCGGCATGTGCAGCAGGTGCTGCAGCAGGCGCACAATAACAAAGTGAATGCCGCCAAGATGCTCGGCATCAGCCGCCGGGCGCTGTACCGGCTGATCGACAAATACGGCCTCGAAGGCAAACGCGCGGAGCCACAAGCCAACTAGAATTTGGAGGCCAAGTGCCCATTGGGCAGGCGGTAGGCGGCGCGTTTCGTTTCCATTTCACCGAAAGAAAGACACCCCCCCTGAAACGAAACGCTTTTTCGTGAAATCAAACGCATTTTTGAATGACTTTCCACTAATCGGATCGTACACTGCGGCTTGCGCGCATCCGCCAATGGTCAGCACCAGATTCAATTGATGATGTTTGCGCGCGCCCCACACAAAAACATCTGCCGGCAACGCCCCGGAAACTCTGGCCCTACCCCGATACGGAAAAATGACACAGATCCTGAATCATCCTTCGGCACCCCAAGTATAATAATGAGTCCGCAAGCTGGCCGGACGGTCGCCGGCCGGGGCAATTCTGCCGCCGGCCAGAGGAAAGTCCGGGCCCCACAGGACACGGTGATGGGTAACGCCCACCGTCCGCAAGGACCGGGAAAGTGCAACAGAAAGAATACCGCCTTGGTGAGGAGTGAGTGGTGAGTAAGTGAGTGGTGAGTGGTAGACATAATCCAAGCCGCGGGGCGAGTCTTCGAGCCCCGCGGTCACCACTCACCACTCACCACTCACTACTCACCAGGGTAAGGGTGAAAAGGTGCGGGCGCAAGCCTTAATGTAAGAGCGCACCAGCAGCCGGGTGACCGGCTGGCTCGGCAAACCCCACCGGGAGCAAGGCCAAACAGGGAGCAGGACTGGTCCGGTCCGTTATCGACTTCCGGGTAGGCCGCACGATCGGCCGGGCAACCGGCCGGCTAGATAAATGACCGTCGCGCGCTCTTGGGCGCGGCACAGAACCCGGCTTACAGGCCGGCTTGCGGAATTTTGTGACAAGGTGACAAGGTGATGGGGTGACAAGGTGATCATTCACCTTGTCACCTTTATCGCATTTATTGCGACAGTTCTTCCTTCATCGCCTTATGGTCGCGGTGAATCCGGCGGCGCACGAGGTATTCATCGTCGTCGAGCCAACGGCGCACGCCGGGGCCCATGGCGAAATCTTCCGTCACCACCGACATGACCACGGCTTCGATTACGTTCAAGTGCAAGCGCGCGTAGAAGCGGTTCGAGGTGAAGGTGTCTTTGAACCGGCGCATCGTTTGAAAAAGCGCTTCGATTCGCCGCATGGCCATATCCACCGGCGCATGGCCGAGCGCCTCTACGTAAGTGCGGGCCAACTCCGAATAGCGCAGGTGGGAAAGTGCGGCGAGGTTATCTCGACTGGCCGGGCTGGTCAACAGTGTGCGCGCCGCATCGACGATTTCCGCTGCCCGATCGTGCCAGCCGAAAAACATCCAGCCGCCGGCCAGGTAGAGCAGGGTTTGCAACGTGGCCGGCCATTGATTGCCGGCGCTCGCTTGCAGCTGCGCCAGCGTTTGCCCCTGCAGAATTAGCCGCGCGGACTGGTCGATCAGCTTGCCGATGTCATCGCGCAGGCCGAGCTTGCGCAGGCTACGCAAGCACTGGCGAAAGGCACGGTTGACCGGCCGCGACGGCGACTTGCTGTGCTGCGCCTGATCGAGCAGCAACACGAAATACGGCAACAGCCGTTGCACGATCTCGGCGCGGTCGTAATTGGCCGCCATTAGCAGCGCTCGTTCCAGCAATACGGCCTGGCCTTCGATCATTTTCATATCGGCAGTGGAAGATGCCGATTTCTTGAGGGCCGGCTCCACGCGGCTGAGCAATTCCATTGCGAAGCCATCGCCTACGCGCGGCGCCAGCATCATGGCCTCGGCCAAAATGCTCACTTGCTCTTCGGGCGCGGGCGGCTGGCCGGCGCCCTCGCGCCACAGTCGAGCCACGGTTTGGCTCAGCTGTTTGGGATCGCGAATGTCCTGCAGCTTGACCAATTCGCGTTCGAGTGGTGGCACGTGCTTCTGCGTAAAATCGCGATAGGGCTCAAATTCCTCTTGTGGATCGAGGATGTCGGACTGCTCGCGCATGCGGTCGATGCCGTAACGAGCCGTAGACATCTGGTCGCGCGGCAGCCGTTTGTCGAGTTCGTCGCGCAGTTCGGCCGGCAGATGGCTGCGGTGCCCATGGCCATTGAGCACTTGCTCAATCCGTACGCGGAACATACGCAACAGGAACTCGTCCACTTCCAGCGTATCTTCGGCCGAATCGGCCCGTTGTCCTTGGTTGCGCCGGTCTTCATCCGAAGCGGCCCGTTGCTGGGCCAGCAATGCGGCGTCGTGTTCCCTTGTGAACTCCGGTGCCCGCAGGGCGACCGCCTCCTGAGCGCGCTTGAGCAATTCCCGGCTTCGTGTCGCCTCGCCGAGCCGGGCGAAGCCGAACGAAAAAATGAGGTCCACATAATGTGACGTATCTTCGTGCGGCGACTTCACGTTTTCGCATTCCCGATACCAAGCCAATGCCAGATCATGCAGCTTATCGGCCTGGGTGCGGACCACGCGCAGCCGTTCGGCATCGTGGTGGCCGGCGGCGCGCAGGAAATGCGGCAGATCGTGTTCCGGATTCAAGCCGTGATGAATGAGCCGATCAAGCAGCCGGTCGCGGATGCGGGCCAACGCCAGTGCATCATTTCCGGCCAGTTTCGACAGGTAATACCAGCCCAGCCAGACTACGCGCACGCTGATGCTTTTTTCTTGTTGTTCCAGGAACCGTTGCAAGCGCGGCAGGCGGTCCACCAGCGCTTCCGGGACCGGCTTTTGCAAGGCGCCCCAGACGATGCCGGCCACCACGGCACGGACTTCGGCGGCCGACGGCGTCTCCCGGAACAGATGGCGATCCAGCGCTTCGCCGAGCAGCTTCGGATCGGTAGGAACTTTCTCCAATCGGGCCCACTTGCCGACCAATTCGCGGAGCGCTTCCGGTTCGCGCTCGGAGACTTCCCAAATTCGGTTGACCCAGCAAATGGCCGCGTCGGACGCGTTCTTCAATTCTGCCAGCCGCCATGCTAGCTCGGGCCACAGGGCGAGGCGCTCCGGTGCGTCGAGCCCGCCATCGAGCGCGAGGAACTTCTTCTGAAGTTCTTCCACCTCGGTTTGTAACTGCGTGGGCGGCGCCACGATAGCTTGATCCAGATCGCTGGGCAGCGGTTTGAATTCCGTTTTTTCTGGTTTCGGCGTCTCGGTCCTGGAGACGACTTCGATGTCATCATCGGGCGCCTTCGTTTGCGGCGGAGCTTTTCGGCGCGCGCCGGGCGGCGGCTTTGGCCGCTCGGCCGTCGTTTCTTCCTTGCAGATGAACGGCTCGAAATCGAAGCGGAATTGTTGCACCCAGTCGGTAAGAGCCAAGCGATCGTGGTCGAGCACGTAATCGACCCATTCTGACAGCGGCCGGAAAGCATCGTCGTTCAGATATTCCGGCGTAAAGGCGCCAGGCGGCTCGGCATTCGGTACGAGCCAGTTGATTTGGCCTGAGTCTTCGGCCAGCAGTTTGCGGATGGCGTCGCGGCGCAGGGCTGGGTGTAGCCGGGTGCCGATGGGAAGGAACAGATTAGGCAGCTTGAGGTAAGACGAGTACGGCTGAGCATCCAACACGAGTTGTGGCGGCGGTTGCTTCGAGGGTCGCACGCGCAAGATGATCATGGTCTCACCGTCGCGCTGGCCGACGGCAAAGATCAGCCGCTGAACCAGGCTTTCTTTGGCGTCGCGCACCAGGGCATCGAGCTGATCGATCGCGTTATGGTGCAGGACCCAAAGCTCCGCGTCACGCGCATCGCCTTCGATGAGCCGCAGCGGCACGGTGAGCTTTTGCTTGAGTTCCGCGGCTTCCCAATCGAGCCGGGTGCTGGGAAGCTGAAATTGCAGAATGTCGTAAATATCGCGGAAGGGCGCATCGTTCAAGAAGACCCAATCGCGCGGTGCGCGAAGCAACAACATCTGCCCTTCGCTGACTTGAATTTTCTCGGCGAGCGGATGCGTGTAGCCAATCTGCACCCAAACCCGGCTTGGTCCTTCGATGTAAGCCCGCACCGGGGTTTGCGATGCCTCTTTATCGATGGCTCGCAGCAGCGTGTAATACGGCGGGCCGATCACGCGGAGCAGCACCGTGCCCGATTTGCCGTTTTCCTGAAGCCAGCGGAAGCTCTGCCGATCATTCGACAGACGCAGCATTTCCTGCACGACGACGGGAAGCTGGTTCGCGTCGGGCAGCTCGAAGAGCACGGGGGCCTGGCTGTCCAGTTGCGGCGGCTCGGGCAGCTTTTGCAAGGGAATCGCTTGCAGCCAGTTGCCGAGTTCGGTTCCGGCCGACGGCTGCGCTTGCAGTGTCTTCACGCCGAGCTTGCGCAGTATGTCGGCCAGGGTGCGCGGCAATTTCGCGGCAGGCTGAAGCCAGGGGCGGTTGGCTTCGTCCACGCCGGCCAGCACCGGCGCGAGGCTCACCGCCGGCGGCACCACCGCACTGGTGATGGCCAATTGAAGCGTGTCGTAATCGGGGAAAAGAAAGATCATTTTTCGATAATCAAATCATCGAACAGAAAGAAACAAAGATCCTTAGCAATCGAGCTTGCGGGTTGCTCCACAATCCTACCTGTAGCCGCGGAGCGGCGACCGATGGTAGTATTCGGCGTCGTCCCATTGAGGAGTCTGGAAGGGCGATCGATTCTTTCGCCCTTCCAGGGCTCCGACGTTGGAGTTGGCCATCGTACCAGGGGTTGCGCTAGCGCTCCACCCCTGGCTACCATCGGTCGCCCCCTTCGGGGGCTGCAATCCAGCACTCTCCCCATCGGTGGCCCCTTCAGGGGCTGCAATCTAATACTTTCTTCGTTTGCTTCGTTTCCTTCTGTTCAATTTCCTCTTTTTTCCTTTTGCCGCTCCTGTTCCGGCGCATTACCTTGCGGTGCGGCCGGCTCAGGGGCGGCTTCGCGCTCCACGATCACTTCGCCGAAATCTTCCAGCGACTTGCCCAGCAGCTTTTCCACTAATTCTCGGTGCATCTGTTCGTGTTCGTAGGGCAGGGCGTCGGCATCGGAATCGAGCTTGATGATCACATTTTGCTTGCCAGTGGTCGGATCGCGGCGAAGCATGATGGTAAGTTCTGCCATTGGGGTTCTCTCGTCTAACCTAACCCCCTGACCCCCTTCCCTAAAAGGGAAGGGGGAACTGTTTGCCCCCCTTTTCCTTTTAGGGAAGGGGTTGGGGATTAGGTTCTTTGGCAAGCGGCTATTGTCGTCTAAACTCGGCAATCAATTCCTTCACGCGTTCGTGCTCGATCACCTTTTTTTCGCGGACTTCATCGCGCACGCGGATCAGGAAATCTTTGTGCTGCTGCAAGACATCGGCCGCGCGCTTTTGCTGTTCTGCAATTATAGCGCTAATCTGCTTGTCGATGCGTTCGGCCATTGCCCCGGAGAGGACTTCGCGTTCCCCCTTCTCGTTGCGGAAGACGCGTAGGCCGGTCTGATCGGCCATGCCGCAGACTTCGACCAGTTGCGTGGCAATCTGCGTGGCTCGGCCGAGATCGCTGCGCGGGTCGCCCAGGCCGCTGGCGCCGGTTGAGATTTCGCCGACGAGCAAGCGCTCGGCCTCGATGCCGCCATAAAGCACGCAGATCATGTCCAGAAGCTGATTGCGCGAGTAGCCGATGCGGTTTTCATCGTGCTTGAAGCTGACGAAGAACGGCGCCCACGGCATTTCGCTCTGAATGGTGATGCGCTCCGCCTCGGCATGATGCTCGCAGCAGAGCGAGACCACGAAATGGCCCGATTCATGCGTCGCGGCCAGGAGTTCGTCATCGGCATGCAGATTTTTCTTTTCGTCGTACTCGGTGAGGCCGCGTTCGACGTCTTTTGACGTGGTCTCGGCATCAGCGCGGTTCTCGCGAAGGCGGATACGGGCGACCGCCCGGCACATCGCTTGAATATGGTCGCCGCTGAACGGGGTACCGGTGGAAGTGATGTAGCCCCGGCCGGTGCGGCGCACCGCGTAGTCGAGCGCTTCGCCGGTCATCTTGAGCTTCATCTTGCGATCGTAAATTTTGACGATCTCGCGGCGGTCATCGTCTTCCGGGTAGGGAATGTGCAAATGAAACTCGAAACGGCCGGGACGGAGCAGGGCCGGGTCCAGGATTTCGACGAAATTGGTGGTGCCGACGACGAAGACGAGTTCTTCTTTGTGGAAGCCGTCCATTTCCGTGAGCAGTTGATTGACCATCGAATGCTCGACGCCGCTGCCGGTGTAGGTGCCGCGGGCGGAGGCGAAAGAATCGAGTTCATCGAAGACGATAATGGCTGGGGCCGATTGCCGGGCCTTGTGGAAGATTTGCCGCAAGTGCTCTTCGCTTTCACCCACCCACTTGCTCTTCAGTTCCGGGCCGCTGACGACGGTAATGGCCGCGCCGATGCTGGCGGCCATGGCCTTGGCGAAGAAGGTTTTGCCGGTGCCGGGTGGACCCCACAGGATCATGCCGCGCGGAATGAGTTCTTCCAGTTTCGAGATCGCATCGGCATCGGTGAGCTGGTCGCGGCGGCTCAATACTTCCAGAATTTCCTGCTTGATACGTCGCTTGACGCGCTCGTAGCCGCCGATGTCGGTGTCGAGATTCACTTCGGGGATTTCGAGGTTGCCGCTGAGCGTGGCTTGCCGCAACTGGCGGATGACATGCTTCGGCTCGGCGGGGTAGTCTTCGCCTTCCAGGGTCGAAAGCAGTTTCCGCAGCCGGACCGCATTTACGCCCGAGACATACTTGTACAACGACCATGGATTGAATTGCTTGCCGAATTTTCGGCTCTCTTTTTGCGTGATGAGTTGCCCCAGCCGCGCGCGCGGAATGCCAACAAGACTGGCCCGGTGCGGGAACAGGTTTTCGATGACTCGGGGCACCGAGAACGAGGGATCCTTGAAGCCCAGCCAGACGAAATTGGGGTTCTCATACAGAAGTGGAATAACTTCGCGCGCTTCCGTTGTGAGCCCGCCGGTGCTGGTAGTGAGCAGGTCGAGGTGCGGCAGGACAATGACTTTGGGTTGACCCTTGTCGTCGGTCGCCGCCTCCTCCACTTTTTCGCGCAGTTGGGCGATCATCATGCCGATGACGCCCATCGGCATGGCCCCGCCGCTGGGAGCATCGCCCGATTTTTTCCTGCCGTCCAGGTAGATGCACTGGATGTTGGCGGTCTTGAGCCGGCTGCGCACGTTGCGGTAGACGAACGGGGCCATGTCCTTGTCGCACTCGATCAGGCACGGCAAGCCGCGCTGGAGCTTCGAGGCCACTTCCGCCAACTCCGCCGCATACGCCGCCTCGACCGCCTGGTCCGGCGTCAGCGATTGCGGCAGTTCTTTTTCTGAGATGAGGATGCTGGTCATGAAACTAATAGTCCGTGGTCCGTGGTCATTAGTGTCGCACGTCGGGGGCACCGCTGGCGAAAGTCACCGGCGCAGCCGCCTTAAACGATATTTTCCCGGTGCGAGGGAAAATCTGTAAGTCGCGTATCTCCACCAACGCGCCATTATTATCGAAGGAAGCCTTGAGTCGCAGCGCCGCGATTTTCTCTTCGATGTCGTCGAGGAGGCTGAACATCTGGCCGTGAATGATTTCTTCAAATTCCTCAAAGAGGGAGCGCACACTGCTCGGAGTATTGCGAAAATCGATGGTCCCTGCATAATACTCGTCCTTGTGGGTGACCTCGGCGCTAGCGAGGGGCTTACGGTCCGCATCGACTAATCTGATTTTTTGAGTATCCATAGTCAGTGTCCTGTCGTTTCCACAAAAGCTTGCGCCCATCGCGCCAAGTTCGTATCGGAAAAGCCGGCAGCACCATTCGCATGGATGACACGGTAATGGTTCGGCAATTTCTTAGTCGGTGCGGGCATGATTTCAAATCCAGCGTTCCGAATCAGTTCTTCGGTTGTTGAACCAATAATCTTCGCTGCTTCATGCAGGTCCACTGCTAAAGGAAACGCAGCGCGTATTTGCTGTGCTGCGTCATCTGCTGAAGAGCACTTCAAGGCCGAAATTCCCGGGACAGGCAATGTGGTCTCTTTCGGCTTCAACCTCAGATTCTCGACGCTGGCACCTCCTATTCGGTGAATGTCTCGGACGGCACCTGCAGACATGTCGGAGCCCTTTTTGTTCCGATCACAGCCAATCCTCCGATTCCGCAATCCGCGGAATTATACCTCCACCTTGATCGTGAGCGAGCCGGATTCGGCGTCTTCGCTGATCTCCTTGATCTCGCCCATTTGCGAGGCCTTGCGCTTCAGTGCTTCGGCAGTGACGCGGTGGATGACTTCGGCCACTTCGGGCTGCAAGTCATCGAGTTCCTTCTGTAGCCGGTTGGTGGTTTCCGTTTGCATCTCGCCCTGTTGGCGCTCGGCGCGCTGGGCCAGGTCTTCTTGCAATTCTTTCGATAGGTTCTCTTCAACCTGCTTGCGGCGGGCGCCGAAATCTTCGTAGCCGAAGCCTTCCTTGCTGCCTTCGAGGATGACCGTCTCTTTCGCTTCGGAGCGGATGACGACTTTGCCGGTGCAGGGCTCGACTTCCACGCTGGTGCCATTGTCCTCGTGGCGCAGGAGCGTGCCGTCGTTTTGCCGCTCGAAGCCGCGCTGCTCTAATTCCTGCGCCAGCAGCTCGCCCATCTGCTCGGGCGGCAGGATTTCCAGGATTTCGAGCTGGGTCTCGATGGAATCCTCGGCCCGCAGGTCGCGGGTCAGCGATTCCTGGACGCGAATGCGATAGGCACGGCTCATGGGTCACCAGGGGTCAGGAGTCAGGAGTCAGGGGTCAGAGTCGGGAGTCAGGAGTTGGCCACCAACCTTGGCCCCTGATTCCTGACTCCTGACTCCTGACTCCTGTTTCATTTGCAGCGGCTCAATTTGCCGCAGCAGTTGCTGCGCGACGGGCAACAGCTCCTTGCCGCGGTATTGTTCCCAATCGCTCAGCCAAAGCTGGGCGGCGGCGTATAAGTCTTCATCGTCCACGAAGCTCACGCTGCCGGCCCATTTGGTCCAGTCGCCGAGTTTCTCAAATTGCCGCACCGTGGCCAGGGCGCCGCGTTGCACGTCGAGGCGCTCAGCCAGTTTCGGCGGGCCGCTGCCCTTGAGGCCGGCAAGCCAGAATTGCGGCGTCAGGTCGGGCGAGAGCAATTCGGACAACGCTTTCGGAAGGAAGCGCGCGAGGTCGGGGCGGTTCGCTTGCCGGGCGGCTTGCAGGAAGCCGGAGAGCGCTCGCTCTTGCGCCTGACCCAGCGCTCGCATTTTCGTCCAGTCGATGATCTCGTGCTTGCCGCGCTCCAGAGCAAGCCAGCGCTGGTGCAAGCGCGGCTGAAGCGCTTCGATGATGCTGGCGCCGCTGTCTTTCGTCCAAGTATCGAAATCGAGTGCCGGCGGATTCGCGACCTGCGCGAAATCTTCGGGGAAGAACAGCGCGATCAGGCCGTGTTTCAAAATCACCGGCCGATTTCGCAGCGCCTGCCCGGCCTCCTGCTCGCGCAGGTTGGAATAGGCCAGGAACAAGAGCAGCAAATCGCCGGTGGTAGTGTCCGCGGCTTGCGGT
>Ga0209580_10001157_pt1 | contig 12517 bp, 10 predicted proteins | sample Coa_R1_5_FD_187153 | JGI IMG/M metagenome (GOLD analysis project Ga0209580, IMG submission 187153) | Surface soil microbial communities from Centralia Pennsylvania, which are recovering from an underground coalmine fire - Coalmine... | ecosystem: Environmental > Terrestrial > Soil >...
ACCGACCTGGTGCTTTCCCACGGCGGCTCGCTCTCCGGCGAGCATGGAGATGGTCAGGCGCGCGCCGAGCTCCTGCCAAAAATGTTCGGCCCCGAGTTGATGGAGGCGTTTCGCCGATTCAAAGCGCTTTGGGACCCGGATTGGAAAATGAATCCCGGCAAGCTGGTGCTTCCCAACAGGATGGATGAGAACCTTCGTCTTGGCGCGAACTACAAGTCTTGGCAGCCGAAAACACATTTCAAATTTCCGCATGACGATGGCAGTCTGGCGCAGGCAACTCTGCGTTGTGTTGGGGTGGGGAAATGCCGCCAGTATGAAGGTGGCGTCATGTGTCCGAGTTTTCGGGTCACTCGCGAAGAGGAGCATTCCACCCGCGGCCGCGCCCATCTGCTTTGGGAGATGACTCAAGGCGAGATCATTCGCGATCAGTGGCATGACGAGCATGTGAAGTCGTCGCTGGATCTTTGTTTATCGTGCAAGGGCTGCAAAACCGATTGCCCTGTCGGGGTGGATGTCGCAACCTACAAGGCCGAGTTTCTTTCGCATCACTATGAAGGAGAACGGCGGCCGCTGAATCATTATGCATTCGGGCAAATTGACCGCTGGGCGCGGCTTGCGGCGTCGTTCCCGGGGCTGGCGAATTTTTTGACGCAGACTCCCGGGTTGCGCGAGATTGCGAAGGCCGCAGTCGGCATCTCGACGCACCGGCAGATTCCGGCGTTTGCGGGGCAGAGTTTCCGTTCTTGGTTTAGCAGACATCGTTCGCGGGAAAATGCGAGCCTCAAGGCACAGACCGTCATGCTTTGGCCGGACACTTTCAACAACTATTTTCATCCGGAAACCGCGATTGCGGCTGTCGAAGTGCTTGAAGCCGCAGGATGTCGGGTGACACTGCCGCAACGCTATGTCTGCTGCGGGCGGCCGCTCTACGATTTTGGCATGCTTGATCGGGCGAAGAAACTGCTGCTGGAAACAATCGAAATTCTCGCGCCGGAGATTGCCGCCGGAACTCCAATTGTTGTTTTGGAGCCCAGCTGTGCTTCTGTTTTTCGCGATGAACTGCTCAATTTTCTCCCAGATGACGATCGCGCTCATAGGCTTTCGTCGCAAGTGCTGCTGTTGAGTGAATTCCTCGAGAAGAAAGCCCGGGACTTTTCAGTTCCAAACATCGGTGGCCGAGCGTTGGTTCATGGGCATTGCCATCACAAATCCATCATGAAGATGACGGACGAGGAGACTGTGCTGCGATGTCTTGGCGTTGATTTTCAAATGCCTGCGCCCGGATGTTGCGGAATGGCTGGTGCGTTCGGATTTGAGAAAGAGAAATACGACGTATCGCTCGCCATTGGTGAACTGGAGCTATTGCCGGCTGTCCGCAATGCGCCTTCCGACTGGCTCATCATCGCCGATGGCTTCAGTTGCCGCGAGCAGATCCGGCAATGCACGGGAAGAAATGCATTGCATCTGGCCGAAGTGATTCGAATGGCTTTAAGAACAAAGCCTTCGTAGCAGACGCATAGCTCGCACGCCCCGATATACGGGAAACAGCGAATCCGGGATTGCGAGTGACTTCCATTCGCCAATGCTGGGCGTGACGGCGAGCCTCCACGCGAAGCGTGCTCGGTCTCGCCATCGTTCTCTCAGCTGCATCATGGTTCGGAAGTAGTCCAGTGAATCGATCTCGGTTGTGTCGCCGGTCTCGAGTTTGCGCTCGAAATCACGGGAGAATTTTTCGCAAATGAGCGTCTCGGAGTCCAAAGAAAACCCTTGCGGAACTCGGCATCCCAGCAAATTGCGAGCGAGCAAAAGAGAAATCAGCAAGATCCTGAGAATGCCCAACCTCCGAGCCTCACCTTCGATCCAATTCCAATTGAGATCAAACGACGCCAGCATCGCGATGTCTCGCACCATGCCAAGGTGTTCCCAGCCGTGTTTCGCGGCGTGAGCGCACAAAACCAGCATCAGGTCTTCGTTTCGAAGCATCTGTACGTGCTCGCCTTCAAAATCGCCTTCCACCGAGCGTGAAAACAGGGAATCCATGTGGAAGCCCACCGAGTAGAATCGGGGCATGATTTGCCATTGCAACTCGACGAGATTCCGTCCGGCGTCAGACCCAAAGACATGCTCATATCCCGATCGCAGATATGCTTCTTCCTTCCGCGCGGAAAGTTGGAGGTTCGCGGTGTAGCCCAGTTCTTGAAGCGCGGTTCTTGCCCGCGGGATGTCCTCCGCGCAGATCAGAAAATCCAGATCGCCAAACTGGCGCATCGCCGGATCACCATACAAACGTTCTGCCAACACCGGTCCTTTATGCGCCAGCACTTCAATTCCGCAACTCTCAAGTTTCTGCAAAATTCCTGTCAGCTCAGCGGACAGCCGTAAAACTTGTGTGGCATGTTTCTGAAATCTTGTCCGGAGGGCCGATTGAATGCTGGGCGGAGCCTCGCGCCGGCCCGGCAGGAAGAAAAACAACGCGGGCAATATCCGATGATGGTTTGCGAGGTACAAGACACGATCCCAATTCAGCGGCGAGTGGAGGATCGCGGTTAGTTCGGATTCCTCAATCTTCTTTCCACAGCAAGCGAGCAGGAGTTCGAATTCCGGATCCGAGGCGCAAGGCGCCAGTCCGGGTCGAACCGCAATATCTGCAGCCGCTGCCAATGAACCTCCTGTGAACTAACTATGTCCGCCTGCAAATTGTCCGTGGGGGAAGGGCGGCCCTGTCCCTAGAATCTTCTTACGGCAGACTGACTTTCAGAAGTGCCTGTTCGTGAACCGGCAAAAAGATGCAGAGCATCATCTTTGATTCCGTGCAGAAGACGTTTCGGCGGAGTGGGTTCTTTTTCTCACGCCAAAAAGTTGAAACCCATGCGTTGAACGGGGTTTCGCTGGAAGTCTCTACTGGCGAAGTCCTAGCCCTGCTGGGGCCCAATGGCAGCGGGAAAAGCACGACCCTGAAGCTGATTTCTACGATGCTGTTGCCGGATCGCGGCAAGGTTGTCGTAAATGGGCTCGATATCCGTTTAAGCTCCCAAAGCGTTCGCAGCCAAGTCGGATTTGCCGTGGCCGCAGAGCGATCTTTCTTTCCCCGGCTCACTGTGCGCGAGAATCTGGATTTCTTTGCTGCCCTCGAAGACGTTTCCCGGCGCGACCGGCCAGAACGCATAGGCTCGATTCTGACCGACATCAACCTCGCAGAGGCTGCGCCCAAGCAGGTAATGAAGCTCTCCTCCGGCATGTACCAGCGCCTGGGAATCGCTCGCGCCCTGATCAAAAGACCGTCTGTTCTGTTGCTTGACGAGCCAACGCGCAGCCTGGATCCGTCTGCAGCAAGCAACTTGTGGGGTCTGGTTCGCGAGCTATCCAGGGCGGGAATTACGATTGTTCTTGCCACTCACAACTTTGCCGAAGCGGTGGCGGTTGCAGATCGTATCGCAGTGCTGCAACGCGGCGAATTGCTGGCCGTGCGTCACACGGAAGGATTGAGCGTCGAGCAACTGCGCAGCTTTTACCTGGAAGCCACTGGCGGGTACGAATCTCGTTCATGGCTTGAAGAGGTTCTGGCATGATTGTGGACAAGGCCGGTGCGGTGCTAAAAAAAGACTTGCTCACGGCAATTCGCTACCGCAACGGGTTCGTGCTGAATGCGGTCGCGCAGGCAGCGCAACTCGCGACATTTTATTACCTGGCGCGCGCGGTGGGGCCGCAGTTTCGTCCCGAGGGCATGCCCTACTTCCTCTTTCTCCTGATCGGGGCCGGATTCTACAGCTTTTTGCTTACCGGTACGTACAGTTTTCTGCGTACTATTCAAGAAGCGCAGCAAAGCGGAACGCTCGAGGTGTTGATGACGACTTCGACGCGACCCGAAGTTCTGCTCGGGTTGAGCGCCGTCTCGGCTTTCGCGAGTGCTTTCGTGCAACTTTCGTTCTATGTGGCGTTTGGAAGCGTGCTTCTCGCGCGCAGCATGCACATCAATTTCTTTGCCACGGCGCTCGTGTTTACCCTCTCCGTGTTAATAGCTACAGCCATTGGAATGGTCGCGGCAGGCCTTCAGATTTTCATACAAAAAGGTTCTGCGGTGCTTTGGGCGCTCGGTTCGAGTTCCTGGCTGCTGGCGGGAACCATGTTCCCGGTCGCGGCACTGCCGAGGCCGGTGCAAGTGATTTCAAACCTGCTTCCGTTCACGCATTCGCTAACCGGCATGAGATTGGCAATGCTACAGCCGTTGAGTTCAGCCGTGCTCCAAGGTGAAATTGGGATATTGCTTTTGTTCGCGCTTGCTCTTGCCCCAATCAGCATTATTTTCTTCTCCTGGACGGTGCGGCGCGCGCGGCAGTTGGGGACACTGTCCTTCTACTAGCCGTTCCCATTGACCTTTTGCGGAATCCGGCCGTTACTTTGGTTTGGCTGTCGACCAAGGACAAAGAGCGATTTCAGACCGCTCTATCAGAAATTGCGCTTAGACTTATATCAAGGTGAGTACCCTTCTTCAGCGCCGTCAGGGGACGCGGGTTCGCGCACAAATTCCCTTGCGTATTACCAGCCTTGATCCGGCCATTTCCTTTTCTGAAAACTGCCACACCATGCTGGTGAATCCGCGCGGGTGCGGAATTCGCTTCGCCCGCCCATTGAAACCGGGTCTTCGCGTGCGCGTTGAAGGATTGCCGTGCGGCGGCAGTGTAACCGCGCAAGTCGCCTGCAACCTTGCGCCGGGGGAAGGAAGCAAGTATTGGGTGGTCGGCATTGGCCTGGATTCTCTGGGAAACCTCTGGTGCATGGCGCCGACGCCGCTAGATTGGGGTCCTTACGCGACTGCGCCAAAATTCAATCCTTTCGCTACGGCGTGTCTGCCCAACAGCTACTCTGGTTCCGAGGCTTGTCTTCCCCAAAAGTAAAGAATTGTTAACAGTTCTGCTCTAAAAGCAACCCTCCAGATTGAAACCGAAATCCAACTTGCGTTCGCGCAGCTCCGTCCAGCCCTATGCCTGCAATTCGCAATTTTGGAAAGTGGATTGTGTACGTGACATCCCTGCTGGTGCTCTTGTGGGCCTCGCCAGGATTCGCAACTTTGGGTGAAGACGCCTCGTCGGTTCAAGCCGATCAGGCCCATCTGAACGCATCGGTGCGTGTTGTCGCCACCCAGTTTTACTCGGTTCACGAGATGCAAACGCCCACTGGAACCAGGATTCGCCAATACGTGTCACCGGCAGGACAAGTGTTCGCGATTTCATGGCAGGGTTTCTCGCCCGACTTACGTCAATTGTTGGGCACACATTTCGACGAATACATGGCCGCCGCGTCTCAAACGGCGCATCGCGGGCGAGGGGGTCACATCGAGACGGGCGATCTGGTGTTCGATTCTGGCGGGCACATGCGCTACGTTGTGGGACGCGCATTCCTTCGCAGCAAGCTGCCGTCGGGGGTTAGTAGCGATGAGATTCGGTGACGCGCGAATATTACTGCCTTTGTCCGGCGCCATCATGTTGGCATTCTGCACCGCATGCGGCGGCGGCAGCAGTCATTCATCTACTGGCGGCGGCTCCGGCAGCAATACCCAGGCGATCGTTGTAAACTCCGGCCCGGATAACAATTATGCGAACGGTGTGTTCACCACGGTGACTGTGTGCGCGCCTGGCACGTCAAATTGCCAAAACATTAGCGGCGTGTTGGTGGACACGGGTTCTTTCGGCTTGCGGATTCTCTCGTCCGCTTTGGGATCGCTGAATAGCGCGTTGCCACAACAGAAAAGCGCTAGCGGCAATCCCGCCATTGAGTGCGCGCAATTCGTTAGCAGCGTGTTGTGGGGACCGGTGAAAACTGCTGACGTTGGCATGGCCGGGGAAAAGGCTTCCTCCGTCCCAATTCAAGTGATTGACCCAAGTGTCGCCCCAATTCCGGCTGCGTGCAAAGCCATTGGGCCGGCCGAGGAGGACCTCGCCAGCCTGGGAGCCAACGGAATCCTGGGAATTGGGTTCTTTATCTCGGATTGCGGCGGCGCTTGCGCCACAAGCTCCAAAAATCCAGGTTTCTACTACAGTTGTGCTAGTTCCTCGTGCCAGGTCATGGCAGAGAGCACCACTCAGCAGGTGCAGAATCCCGTGGCTCTCTTTTCGCAGAACAATAATGGGGTGGTCGTGCAACTGCCGGCGGTTTCCGCCAGCGCGCCAAGCGTTAGTGGCTCGTTAATATTCGGAATTGGCACACAGAGCAATAACGCGCTTGGATCAGCCCAGATATTTGGGCCCGACAAAAATGGCAATCTGAAGACTGTGTTTAAGGGGACCACCTACGAAGGTTTTCTTGACAGCGGGTCAAACGCGTATTTCTTCCTCAGCAGCAGCGCGGTTGGAATGCCTGATTGTCCGAGCCCGGAAAGCGGTTTCTATTGCGCATCCTCGCCGGTCAGTCTTACCGCGACCAATAACTCGGGTAACGGTTCGGGCGCGACTAGCACTGTAAACTTCACCATCGCGAATGCGAACCAGCTGTTCTCTAATTCTGCCGATTTTGTCTTTCCAACCCTCGGTGGCCCCAATCCGAATACGTTCGACTGGGGATTGCCGTTTTTCTTCGGACGCAACGTGTTTGTGGCGTTCGAGGCTCCGGCCGGCTCCGGACCTTACTGGGCGTACTGATCACTCGCCCATTCCGGTGAGCGGCACGAAATGTGGAAGGTTGCTGTCAGAGGCAGCGATTACAAGGTTGCCAATCCGTTCTCCTGAAATAGCCGGTTGGAAGACGACCTGAATTGAGCAGTTCGCGCCGCCAGCAAGCTTTTTGCCGCAATCTGTAGTCTCTGCAAAATCAATTCCGGAGACGATGATCTCCTCCAGAAGGATGGTCGAGGTGGTCGGGTTACTGACGGTGATCGTCGCTGGAGCCAGCCTGGAGCCTACGGGAGTTGCAGGGAAAACCACGCTTGCGGGAGAAATCAATGACGTTGGGCTCTGACCACTGGCCATACATGCCAGCGTAAGCAGAAAGGTGGTGGACAGCAATCCAATCCGACGAGCGTTCAAGCTGGGCTCCGCACTGATTTGCGTTCACCAAAGATCGCAGTCCCAACACGAACGCAAGTCGATCCCTCTTCGATGGCGATCTCAAAATCGTGAGACATGCCCATGGAGAGCACTTCCATGCGAATGGCGGGAAGTTGCCTGCGCGAGATTTCTTGAAATAATTCTCGCATCCGGCGGAAGTAGGGTCGAGATTTTTCGGGATCGTCATAGTATGGCGGCACAGTCATCAGCCCGAGAAATTCAAGCGATGAAAGCTCCGGCGCGATGCATAGGAGCTGACTTAATTCTGGAGAATCCGGGGCAATTCCGCTCTTGGCCTGCTCTCCGCCAATGTTGATTTCGATGAGCACGGGGAGCTTTTTGCCGAATTCCCGCGCCGCCGAGTTAAGTTTGCGAGCCAAGCGAACAGAATCGAGGGAGTCCACTGCATCGAAAAGTTCCGCTGCATGGTTGACCTTATTGGTCTGCAGATGGCCGATCATGTGCCACCATGCCGCGGAGAGATCGCGCAAAGCATCGCGTTTCCCGGCAAACTCCTGCACGCGGTTTTCTCCGAATTCGCGAATTCCGGCTGCGTAGGCCCTGCGAATCTGATCCGGCGAGACCACCTTGGTGACGGCCATCAATTCAATGTCTGTGGAACTGCGGCGAGCGCGGCGAGCTGCCGCGTCTATTCGTTCCCGTACTTGCGCGATCTTTTCGGCGATGCACATGCAAAGCAAGACCCACTAAGGACACTAAGGTACACGAAGGAAAACCTTTGCGTGCTTCCTTCGTGTAACTTAGCGTCCTCTGTGGTTTAAGGATTCACATCATCGCTGCGGGCGGCGCGGGCTCGTTAGGATCGCCTGCGGCTGTGAGCGGTAAGAGAATCATCAAAGCTGCGAGGAGCACCAGCACACCAATTCCCGCAAGATACAGTGGATTGGCAAAGATTTGTGGGGGCTGCTTGGGAGGTTGCCAGACGGATCCCCGCAATCCTGCCCAGAGTAATCCCAAAAGCGCTTCCCCGGCGATCAGTCCGGAGGCAGTCAGTATTCCGGCGTTCTCTACCCGCGCTTTTTGGGCCGGATTGTATCCGCGCCGCTGCGCGGCCCAGTCCCCGATGGCGCGGAAAACGCCGCCAACAAAAATCGCCAGCGTAGTCTCAAATGGCAGATACATGCCGACTGCGACCAGCATGGGACTGCGAACCTGCATCATGATCATGCCGATGCCCATGAAAATTCCGACTACGACCAAAGGCCAGGCCATGTTGCCACCGACAATTCCTTGCGCGAGCGTTGCCATCAGGCCCGCCTGCGGGGCGGGAAGCGCCTTGCTGCCAAAGCCGAAACCCTTCGACAAAAGATACAGAGGCCAGTACATCATCAGGCTGGCCACGACTACGGCGATTAGTTCTGCGATCTGAATTCGGCGTGGCGTTCCGCCGAGGATGTATCCAACTTTAAAGTCTTGCAGCAGCTCTCCGGCAACTGACGACGAAACGCACACCACGGCCGCCACGCCTAGCACCGCTGCAACTCCCGATTTTCCGGAGACGCCGAGCGAAACCATCAGCAGCGCCGCGATTAACAAAGTGGAGAGCGTAATGCCGGAAACGGGATTGTTGGAGGACCCAATGATTCCGCAGAGACTGCCAGAAACCGTGGCAAAGAAGAATCCCACGAGAAGCATGACGATCGCAGCCAGAATCGCCGGCAGAAACAATCCCGACACGTGGATATACAGAAAGCACATGAGGACGAACATGACTGCGATCAATGCGAATACTGTCTTAAAGCTCATGTAACGCTCGGTGCGGACCAGTTCCGGCGCTTCGCCAGTACTTTTGCGAAGATCCGCGAACGCTTTCCCCAAGCCTGCGGCCAAACTATTTTTCATTCCATAGAGTGTGTAAACCGAGCCGACCAGCATTCCTCCCACTGCAATCGGGCGCACGATGTTTCGCCAAACGGAGTCGGCGAGGTTTGTCCAGTCATTCGAAGTGCCCGTTGGGAGATAACTCGCGAGTTCGGGCCCTTTGAAATACATGATCAGCGGCACTAAGAGTCCCCAAGCTACAACGCTTCCGGAGAATTGAAGAGCTGCCAGACGCGGCCCGATAATGTAGCCGACTCCCAGAAGCGCCGGGCTGACGCTGGGTGCAGCGACGGTGCTTGCGCCGCCCACAGCCAGTGCCTTGCCGTTGGTTGCCGCGCCTAGAGGAACTTGACTCCGGCCTATGCTGCCGACGCCGAATTGGAACGTTTTATCGACGGCAAACAGTCCGAAAGCGCCGAGGATATAAACGACTCCGCCGACGCCGATGTTCCAGAACAGATATTTCGCGGCCTGTGCGCCGCGCCGCCCAGCTTTGTGGATCTCCGATGCAGCAACCGATTCGGGGAAGGGTAACTCCGGATCTTCGACCATGCCTTTCCGCACCAGAGAAATGAAAAGCACGCCTAAAACGCTGCCGACGGCGATCAAAGCGGTGGTCTTCCAATAGGCGTCAGCTGGACGAAATGAAGGCCAAACACCGGCCATCAAGAATGCGGGAATGGTGAAGATCGCTCCCGCGGCGATCCCTTCGCCAATTGTGCCGGCGGTACGAGCGATGTTTTCTTCCAGGATGCTGCCCTTCAATCCACGCAGCACGGCCATGCCGATTACCGCCGCGGGATAAGTCGCGGCGATGGTGACGCCTGCGCGCAGGCCCAGATACGCGTTGGCTGCCCCTAAAACAACTGTCATGAACAGCCCGAGCACGACCGCCCGCCAGGTGAACTCCTTCATCTCCATGCCTTCTGGCACAAACGGCTGATGCTTGCGTGTGGTTACCCCACCGACCGGCTTGGAATCGCTCATGTAAATTCCTTCGTTATTCAGACAACCTGGATTTAGCCGCGCTGCACCTTAGCATGCGCCGAGGCCGATTTACAAGTGCGGGCGCGCGCGAGGGGCTCACGCGTGGCCCTTTGCTATAATCGGTCAGCCACTTGGTTTGAGCCTGCCAAAGAGATTTTGGGGGTGTAAACCATGTTCTCCAGCCCGTTTCAATGTCCTGACTGCGGCAATTCGGAAGCATATCGCTCCCGACCCCGGACTTTCCTGGAAAAATACATTTTGCCGATGCTGTTTCTGCGTCCGGTTCGCTGCGCCAAATGTTTCCGTAGAAGCAGTGCCTCGACATTTGCGCCCATTCGGGAGCGGGGAGAGAAAACCGTAGTGCCACCAGGAGCGGCTGCCTGAAGAGTAAGTTCTCACTAAAAGCAACCTCGGGTATTCCTGTCGGCGTCTAGCTTGAAGAGGTTGCCACTTATCATTAAGCCGATACTGCGAAAGTTGTTTCTGGTTGTCTTCGTGTGCGCCCTGCTGGCGGCGGCCCTCGGCTCAGGATTTCAAGAGTTTTCGACGGCTATCGAGGCCCGAAAGTTCCCGCCACCTGGGAAAATATTAGAGGTCAATGGCAAGGCCATGCACCTCAACTGTATCGGCTCGGGCAGTCCGACAGTGCTGGTCGAGTCCGGGTTGCTCCACGGCTCAACAGATTGGGTCTTGGTGCAGCCGTCCGTGGCCAAGTTTACACGCGTTTGCGCCTATGACCGCGCCGGATACGGATGGAGTGAATACCGATCAGGCCCTCGCACTGCCGCGGTTATTTCAGGCGAGCTATCTGCTCTGTTGACAGCGGCTGGCGAGAAGCCACCCTTCATTCTCGTCGGCCACTCGCTGGGCGGCATAATGGTTCGACAATTCGCGCTCCAGCATCCAGGCGACGTGATCGGGATGGTCTTTCTCGATTCCTCGCACGAGCAGCAACTCGCGCATGTTCCGCCGCCGGGCAATTCAATCGAGCGGTCACAGCAATACTTCCGCAAACAAGTCATTGCCAACGTGTTCGGTGTTCCACGATTGCAGCACACCTGCGGGACCGATCCGCTTCGTGCCGACCTTGCGAACGAAACTGTTTACATCGAGTGCCGGCCAACTCGCTGGCTGACAGCACTGGCGGAAATCCAGATATTTGCTTCTCCTCTCCCGATGCCGCCACCAGGAGTGTTTGGGAATGTGCCGATCGAGGTACTAACTCGCGATGTGGACCTCGAAACGGACCCTGCAGAGCGCGCCTTCGCACCGACTTGGATTCAGCTACAAAAACAATTGGCGGCTTTGTCTACCCAAGCACACTGGTCAATTGTGAAAGGTTCGTCCCACGCAATTTATGCCGACAACCCCGACGCGGTGGTGGGTGCGATTCGCAGAGTTTGGGAATCGTCACAGCGCGAATTGCGCGATCAAATATCTCAGGGACCCTGAACGGCATCTGCAATGGCAGGCGATTGCTTGTACCGTTGCGCCTCGATATACTGAATACAATTCGTCCGGCTGGAGCCCAAGCAGGCGCCGGGCGAGGGAGGCAGGTCTTCAGCAGTACCGGAGACATAATCCGCGCCGCCGCTGGCACGTCCCCGGGCGCTAGACTGGGACGCTTCGGGCGATTTGAAGTGCGCCGCCTGCTGGATTGGGCACTTTCAGCAATTTCTACGATCTCGTGCGGCCTTTTTGCGGCGTTTTTTCCCTCTGATTGCCGTCTTTGCGGCGCTCCGCTTGTGAACATCTCGCGTTTGCCGGTATGCCGGACGTGCATTCTTTCCATGCACCCGATTTCCGGCAAAACCTGTGACCTGTGCGGAGAGCGCTTGCCGGGGCTGCAACGCCTCTCGCAGCTTCAAACCTGCAGCGCCTGCCAGGAGAACCACCCCCAGTTCGGCAGGGCCACTGCTTACGGTGCCTATCAGGACGAGCTGCGGGAACTCATCCACCTGCTGAAGTATGACCGGGTACTTCCGGCAGGAGACGTTTTGGGCGGGATGTTGGCGGAAGCGATCGAGAGGCTGAACTTTGGACAAGAGTCCGTGCTGGTTGTGCCGGTTCCGCTGCATATTTCGAAGCGTCGGCAACGTGGGTTCAATCAGTCGGAATTGGTAGTCCGCGCTGCGCTCAAGAAGTGCGGAAAGGCGAATTTCCGGCTCGCGACCAATGTGCTGGTTCGTCAACGGCCAACGATTTCGCAGATTGGACTGACCCGCCCACAGCGTGCCGAGAATATTCGCGGTGCCTTCAGGGTGGTGCATCCAAGTAGAGTAGTCGGGAGAACGGTTCTGTTGGTGGACGACGTTCTGACCACGGGAACGACCGCATCCGAGTGTGCGCGGGTTTTGCGAAAGGACGGGGCGAAGGCTGTTTTTGTCGCGACGGTGGCGCGCACTCTGAAAGAGTCAGATGCAGTTTTGCAAGTGGAGCCGGAGCTGGAACCCACGGCTCAGGTATCGTGAAAATGTCAGGGCACAGGCACAATCCGGGGTTTGAAGACGGCCGTCACTCGGTGACCGCGGTCTTCGGGATCCATCAGCAGAGCGATCCCCAGACGCTGCATGCGCCCGTGCTGGTACTAAACGCCTCGTATGAACCGATCAACATTTGCGCGGCCCGCCGCGCCATTGTGCTGGTGC
>Ga0209580_10001158_pt1 | contig 12514 bp, 9 predicted proteins | sample Coa_R1_5_FD_187153 | JGI IMG/M metagenome (GOLD analysis project Ga0209580, IMG submission 187153) | Surface soil microbial communities from Centralia Pennsylvania, which are recovering from an underground coalmine fire - Coalmine... | ecosystem: Environmental > Terrestrial > Soil > Unclassified...
TTCCACGGCCTCGACATCGTGGCGGATCCCATGGTCGAGCGCTATCAACTCCCCGGCGGGCAGTTCGATCGTCTGATCTGGTAAATGAACACGGATTCTGCCTTGGAGCGAATGGATAGAAATTCTGGCATCGGCATGGTGTTCTTTCATCTGTGTGTTGGCCTTCATCAGCACCAGCACGATGCGGAAGTCGGGGTACTTTGCAAGCGTCTTAGAACTGCGTCCGGTTTCGCGCTGCCATGAGTCCTCGTGGTGGAGTTGCCGGAGCTCATCCGGAAGATTGAACCGCAGCATTGGGCTGGCCAGGTTGGGCAGCCTGGGCAGAGCCTTGCTGCCTTCATTCGGTTTGGGTACCGGTGAATTTCTCGACATTTTCTCCTCCTCAGCTCAGATCTTATGAGCGGATCATGGTGAGCAGCATCTTGAAACGAGTGCCCGCCTTGACTGCGTGGGGTTGCGTGGCCGGCAATAGAACGACCTCCCCAGCTTTCACCGCGATGGTCTTACCAGCGATCAGTACCTCCCCTTCTCCTTCAACTGCTTGCACGAGCGCATCGAATGGAGAGGTGTGTTCACTCAATCCCTGCCCTTCATCGAAAGCGAAAATGGTCACGTTGCCCTTTTCCCGTTTCAGGATGACTCGGCTCACGACTGAGCCCTCCTGGTAAGTGACGAGTCCGGACAAAAGCAAAGATTGTGCGCCCGTGATTTCTGACGTTGTTGCCGTGGTTGAACTCACTGTGCGTCTCCTATCTTCATTGTTGGATGCCTCGGCGCAAGCTAACGACTCATCGTGCCGGAAGCGGGAATGGCGCCGTAAGCAATTTCGTCCGACCCGTCTTCATCGTGTGCCACAACTCGATTCCCCACCACAGCAAAGCGGTCAATTCGATGAAACCAGTGACCCAATCAGCGGATAAGGGACGTTGGGCACAACGCATCTGCCCGTCTGGATGGACGTCCTCTTCGGAACTTACAAGCGGTTACAAAGCTAATCCTTCGTCGATGTCTTCCGCGAGCGCATGGGAATTGTTGCGCTCCAAAAGGTTGTCTGAACGTCAGTTATCATCAATATGCTGTGGATTCTGGCTAGCCGAAACAGCGAGCACCTGGGAAGCTAACAGTGTCAACCGTGGCGCAATAATTCTGGATCATTTCATGAAAGTCGAAACGACTTTTGTGTGGCGACGAGTTTCTTGCCCTTACGGGGATACATGTCGGTCGAGGATCGTCACGATGCAAATTGTCACGAAAAAATCCGCAGTGGAGCAAAGGCCGTCGAAGCCAGGAAACGTCAATCCCCCTGACATCGCTTCCGCGTCGGTTCCCGACACGCTCGCAGCGCTCCAGGTCAACCCCGAGACCGGGCTCGCGCACGCGGAGGTGGACGTCCGCAGAAAGGAGCACGGCTACAACGAAGTAGCCGAAAGAAGAGGGCATCCGGTCCTCAAATTCCTCTGGAAATTCTGGGGAATCTCAGCGTGGATGCTTGAACTGATCCTGGTTCTGTCAGCCGTCCTCAGAAAATATTCAGACCTCGCGGTGGTGAGCGCGCTGCTGCTTATCAACGCCGTGTTGAGCTTTATGCAGGAAAGCCGAGCCGCCGGTGTCGTTGAGGCACTGCGCCGAAGGTTGCAGGTCAATGCGCGCGTCCAGCGAGATTCGATCTGGCAGGTCATTCCCGCCCGGGAGCTAGTCCCCGGCGACATCGTTCGCATGCGACCCGGCGACATCATTCCGGCGGACGTTAAGCTTCTCACGGGAGCACTGACCGTGGACCAGTCGGCGCTCACTGGCGAATCGAAGGACGCGGACAAGGCGCCCGGAGAAGTGCTTTCCTCGGGGTCCGTAGTCCGCCGAGGCGAGGGCAACGGCGTGGTCATGCTGACCGGGGCCAAGACCTATTTTGGCCGCACCACGGAACTGGTGCAACAGGCGCGACCGAAGCTCCACATCGAAGCCGTGGTGACCAAGGTCGTGCGCTGGCTCTTCGTCATCGTCGGCGCGTTGCTTTGCGTGGTGGTCGTGCTGTCGCTGATCCGCGGTGCGCCGCTCATCGAAATGGTCCCGCTCATGCTCGTCCTGCTGATGAGCGCGGTGCCGGTCGCCCTCCCCGTCATGTTCACGGTCAGCATGGCGGTCGGGTCGAAGGAGCTGGCCAAGCGCGGCGTGCTGGTCACTCGTCTCAGCGCCGCAGAGGATGCCGCAACGATGGACGTGCTCTGCGTGGACAAGACCGGCACGATCACGATGAATCAACTGGCCGTCACAGGCGTGATCCCGCTGGAGCACGCGACGGAAGCTGAAGTGCTGTTCGCCGGCGCACTCGCTTCGCAGGAATCCAACCAGGATCCGATTGACCTCGCGTTCCTGGCCGCGGCAAAGGAGCGGCACATCTTCCATAACCTCCCAGAGGTCGTGCCCGTCTCGTTCGCGCCGTTTGATGCGAAAAACCGACGGACGGAAGCCGTGGTCCAGCAGAACGGGCAGCGGCTGCGCGTGATGAAGGGCGCCGTGCGCACCATCGCCGAGGCTTGCGGATTTCAGCCTCCGGCCATCGAGGCGCTGGAGGAGCGCGTCAGCGCGTCGGCCGCTAAGGGCTATCGGACGCTGGCGGTGGCACGCGGACCCGAGACAGCCGCACCGGTTTTGGTCGGATTGGTGTCGTTGTATGATCCGCCGCGACCGGACGCCAGGCAACTCATCGCAACACTCAAAGACCGCAGTGTGGCCGTGAAGATGCTCACCGGTGACGCACTAGCGATTGCGAGCGAAATCGCGCGTGGCGTGGGGTTGCCCAATATTCGGCGAATGGCAGACCTGAAGGCCGCGAGCGCGCAAATTGACAACAAGACGCTTGATCTTTTCGCGGGCGCCGATGGTTTCGCGGAGGTATTTCCGGAGGACAAATACATCGTGGTGAAGTATCTGCAGGGAGCGGAGCATGTCACCGGCATGACAGGTGACGGAGTCAACGATGCGCCCGCGCTCCGCCAGGCCGAAGTCGGTATTGCCGTCAGCACCGCGACCGACGTCGCCAAGGGCGCGGCGAGCGTCGTCCTAACCGAACCGGGTTTGACGAACATCGTAGCGCTGGTCGAGCAGGGGCGGACGATCTACCAGCGTATCTTGACCTGGATTATCAACAAAATCAGCCGAACCATCCTCAAGGCGGCGTTCGTGGCCATCGCCTACGCGGTGACCGGCAAGTTCGTCGTCTCCGCCTTTGCGATGCTGCTGCTGACCTTTATGACGGACTTCGCCAAGATCGCCCTTGCCACCGACCATGTACGGCCGTCAAGGAAACCAGAGACGTGGAACATCGGCGGTTTCATCACGGTGTCGGTGATCCTGGGCGTTGCCATGGTCGCGGAATCGCTCCTGCTCTTGAGGATCGGCTGGTCGCGGTTCGGCTTGGCGACTAACAACAATAGCCTCTACACCTTCAGCTTCCTGCTGCTGCTCTACTTTGCTGTGTTCTCCGTGTTGTCCGCGCGCGAGCGCCGCGCGTTCTGGTCGACGATGCCCAGCAAAGCCCTCATGGCCGCTCTCATGGTGGATGCGCTCACGGGGACCATCCTGACGCGTGTGGGTATTCCGGGACTCATGCCATTGCCTTGGTCGCAGACGTTCGCGGTTTTCGCCTATGCCATGATCTCGTGCCTGATCGTGAACGACGCCGTGAAGGTCGCGATGATCAAGTGGCGCGTGCCCATGGCCATCGCTTAACGCACGGCCCATGCTAGCGCAGCTATTCCCTGTCTGACTTTTTGGTCAGCTATCCATCACCTATCCAAATACTGATTCTTTATGATTTGGATGCCCCAGGGATTCGAACCCCGATATGCTGATCCAGAGTCAATGGTACCGATTCTCTTTTCTTCGATACAACTGACAGAAATTAAATGATTTAACAAATCTCGGCGCGCACAGAGGAATACCCGCAAATGTATGAAAATGATTGAAATGTATAGCAACGAACAGCCACACTTACAGCCACACTGGAGGTCCTTTGGAGGATTCGCTCTGTAGGCTTGGATCAATCTGGGTGTGAACACTATCTGCGCGAGCCCTCGCCTCACTTCCCGGTGGGAAACCCAGTGTGAACTACTTCGATCTTGCGACCCTCTCCAGAGACTGCCCGAATGGTCGGCTATCCTCGCAGATCCGCCGAGCCCGCAAAGAGAGAGCTGTGCTCTCCTAAAGCGATTGAAAAGATTGAGATTAGAACCTTCGTGAAGCTACGCACATGGTAGCAAACGGTACGGCACGTTTGGCGTCCTCCGCTCCGGCTTAAACGCGCCGCCTTTCAGGCGACGCAGCCCTGTCTTATGTGCTTTCGTCACTAGCTTGCTGTCCACGAAAACACCCCAGGTACAGATCGCGCACGCATCTCCGCAATTTGCTTATCCATTGCACTATTGACCACTCCGTAAAGCGTCGCTCGATGGCACCCGCAAAGAGCGCATGGAGTTTCTGGAAACGGTGCCGTTACTCATCATCGATGACCTGGGAATGCGCAAGCTGCCCTTGACCGCCGCCGAAGAACTGTTCAAGATCATCATGAGACGATACGAACGGGCTAGCACTCTGCTGACATCCAACCGTCCTGTCGAGGACTGGGGAAAGCTGCTGGGCGATTCAGCCGCGGTCAGCGCGATGCTAGACCGCCTTCTCCATCACGGGCATGTTCTCAAGTGCGGCCCCCGAAGTTGGCGAACGAAGTTGGGCGCGTCGGACCAATAGCAATTATTGTTGATTAGGCCGCCTGTTCGCTGCAATAAGGGGTTCTGAGCGCTAACGCCGATTTTAACAGTTAGAGCGGTGTATCAGCCGCGTAAGCTGCCTCGCTGCGCTGCCTACTAGGGAGTGATAACGACACCGCGACCGCCCACTACCGTTGTAATCGTTCCATCCTTTGCGGAGATCTTGCGAATCACCAGCGTGCTCGAGTTACTGCTATAGCCATTAGGGTGGGGCTGGATGCCCCATAGGTCCACGAAGTAGATATTCCCCGCCCCATCGACAGCAACATCCGTCGGCCTGCCAATCTTGGCGTCCGAAGCCGGACCTTGATCTCCTGAAAAACAGCAGCCGGCCTCGCCGGCAACCGTGGTGATAATTCCATCCGGCGTGATTTTGAGGATTCTTCCGTTCGCGTCGGCAATGTAAACGACTCCGTCGGGGTTCACAGCTACGCCCCAAGGATGAAGGGTCGCTTCCCTGGCTGGCCCTCCCTCGCCGGAATATTTGGAGGCGCCTGGCGTGCCGGCAAGCCTGGTCAGTTCGCCGCTTGCCGCCAGTTTGGAAACCCTCGTAGCGCTGGCGTCTGCGATGTAGAGATTCCCGGATTTATCCAACGCTATCCTTTCCAGCATATAGTTTTTGCCGAGGTTGGCTGCGGTTGTGATAGTTCCGTCCGGCGATACTCTGCGGACGCGATTCTTTCCAGATTCCCCGATGTAAAGGGTTCCTGCGGAATCAACAGCCAGACCCATCGGGTGGAACAGGCGGGCATCCGTCGCCGGCCCGCCATCCCCCGGATCAAGGTTACCGCCGCCGGCAACTACGGTGATGCTTCCATCTGCTGCAACTTTTCTTACCTGACCCAACTGAAAGTCCGAAATAAACAGATTGCCGGCATCGTCGGCGGCAAGGCCGGGCGGGGGTGCGACCCCGTCGTTCACCGGAGGAAGCACAGCCCGCAACGTGTAATGGCCGCCAGTGTCCCCTTCGTATACGCACTGGGGCGTGGAGAAGTAAAGGCACCCCGAGGGAGCTACCGCGAGAGACGAAGGTCGGCCGCCAGCCGGGTCTTGTAAGCAGTGAGGTGGCGTGCGCAATAATTCGCTATTCGCCGGTTCTTCGTGAGAAGCTTGCGCACGGTACGCGGGTGGAACAGCAAGAAATTCTGTAGCCTGGCCAAAGGCACTGCCCCATAAGCTCCAGATCAACAAGAACAATGTTGCCATTCGTTTCATTGTCCTTCCTCCTGCATGACCATTTTAGACTTGCCAGGCCGTTTAGTCTGATTAGCTGACTGGCGAAAAATCGCCATTTCGCCCAGTGACTGCAGCTCACAAGACCAGCGTTGCCTCAACCTTTGTCGCGGAAGCGAAGAGAAGAATTTTAAGATAAAGTATCAGTTTGATGTGTTTTATCGGATATGAAGGTCCCAGACTGATACAATTACAACAGCTGGGTTATCTGCCTAGAGAATACATTCAATCACGGGCGGCCCACATTCGTAAGCTCACCAGCGCGGCGCCGGCACCACACAGCTGGCATGCAAGTTGACCAACGAAAAGAGTATGATCATGAAGACAAAGAAGTGGGTGAATATCTTGAACCTAATCGCAGCTCTATCCACGCTTGGCTGTACGGTACAGGCCAGCAAAGGAAGCACCGAGTCAGAAAAGAACAAGGATGTTGACATCAGCACCCCTGCAGGATCATTGAATATCAACACTAAGGCAGCAGCCGCTGCCGACCTAGGAGTGGCGATTTACCCAGGCGCGTGGCCGAAGCCTGACTCCGAAGATGACCATAACAACAGCAATACAAACCTGAGTGTTTCCAGTTCTTTTTTCGGCATGAAGCTGGTTGTGCAGAAATATGAAAGCAAGGACGCACCAGAGAAGATCGTTGTCTTTTATGAAAAACAACTATCGAAGTTTGGCACAGTCATCAAGTGCGGCGACGATGCCACTAACACCGCAGTCGAGCACGACAAAGATGCTCCAATCTCATGTGATGCGAAACCTAACAACGAATACAAGATCGAACTCAAGGTAGGGACGGAAACGAACCAGCACATTGTTGCAGTCAAGCCGCACGGCAAAGGATCTGCATTCGCCGTGGTTTATGTTCGTGTCAAGAGTGACAAGGAGTAATCAACAATCTTGACAAAACTGATATGGGAGTCAACCTCAGGTTTTTGCCTGTTCCAGCATCCACATGTAAAGACCTGAGAGTTGCCAATGGCATCCATACGTCAATAAGATTCCGGCGCTGAAAGCCCCCGAAATGAAGACAGCGATTTCGCGATCTCTCGTCGATTTGAGCCACACAGTCGAACACGGCCTGGTGACATACAGGGGACTGCCTGCTCCCGTGGTCAGCGAGTTCCTCAGCCGGGCAGATTCCCGGCAACACTACAGTGGAGGCACTGAATTTCACATTGGCAAGATCGAGATGGTCGCTAATACCGGAACCTACGTGGACGCGCCATTTCATCGCTTTCCTCAAGGCATGGATTTATCCGAATTGCCGCTGGAATCACTGGCTAATGTTCCCGGTGTCCGGGTCACCACAAACCAATATCCGGCTATCGACTGGGAAATATTTAGCGGCATGGACCTGGAAGGCAAGGCGGTGCTCGTCCACACCGGCTGGTCCCGGCACTGGATGACAAAAGAATATTTCGAAGGTCACCCATTTCTAACTAAGAAAGCCTCCGACTTTCTTGTCGCAGGCAAGGTCGCTTTGGTGGGTATAGATTCTATGAATATAGATGACACTAGTGACGGGGTAAGGCCAGTCCATACCACCTTGTTGAATAGAAATATTCCTATTGTGGAACACCTTACGAACTTAGCAGCAGTGCCGGTGGATGGATTTTTCTTTTTTGCGGTTCCGGTAAAGATAAGGTCATTCGGTAGCTTTCCGGTACGCGCTTTCGCAATCAGCTCTTAAGACAGGACTTGGACCGCACGCCAGCATCTTGTTCACTCCAAGGATGGTGGTCTCAAATGCGCGACATTCTCATCTCAGGCATAGATAGTCTCGTCGGAATTCATCTTGCAGCCCACTATCTGGCGTCATCCGACGACAATATCTGGTATTTGACAACCGGCCACCGATACGCATCGGAAGAGACGATCGGCAACGAAGTATGGAACACCTTGGAACAGATTGCTCCCATCCGCGGAGCGGAGACGATCCGCCGCCTACACAGGGTTGAAGTCGGCCACGCCGGCGATGAACTGCGACTGCCGAACGTAACTTTTCGTGCGGACCAAGTATGGTATTTAGGAGCTTGGCGCCCTGGAAACGGCGAGACAGCGGAACATAGCGCCGAAGCGGCCACGCTGCAGGCGCTGCTCTCCATTCTGCCGAACATTGGCACGCGGGAATTCAATTATGTCGGACCTAAAGGGGAGCAGGAGATTGAGGAGCAGTGTCAGGCGCACCAAATCGGCTATCGCTGGATGCGCCCCTCGGTCATCGTGGGAAAGGACAATCGATTACGGAAACCACGGGGCGGCGAATTTCTATTGTTTCTGCAGATATTACACGACGTGAAGGTCGAGATTGAAGAACGGTTGCCTGAATACTTCCAATTACAATCGTTGCGCTGTTGCGCACCTGCAGATGCACGGGTCAATCTAATCGCGGTAGCCGATGCAATAGCGATGATGGCACGCCTTGCGGGGCAGGAAGAGACGTTGGGCCGGCACTACTACATTGCCGCGCCGTCAGATACGAGTCTTGAGTCTCTTTGTGAAAGGGTGGGGACGATGTATGGATTGAGTCTCCTGGTGGTTCAGGACCGCAAGGAGCTGAATGCTATTGATCAGATTCTTGATGAACGTTGGGGGGGGGTGCGAACGTATCTCACGCTGCCGCAACAGTCCCTTTGCAATAGCCGCGGCACCGCCATGGAGATCGCTACCGAGGGCGCCTCTATCGATGAAGAGGAACAGCTGGTTTTCTTAGAGGCTGCCCATCGTAGCCAGGAGGCCAACAGGGCCGCGCGCAGGCAGCGAGTGGCTGGCTTGCCCGCTATTCTGACAAAAGAAACAATCGATCGGGACGGACTGGAATTGACCTACTATGCTGGTGGCGAGAAAGGAAGTCTTGTTGTCCTCCTCCATGCCCTGGGCCAGCGACTCGATTACTGGTACCGGCTCGTGGAGCAATTGACGCATTACCACCGAGTGATCTTATGGGAACCTCGCGGAATTACTTCGCCGCCACATCCGCTCCGGCTGACTGATCATGTAGCCGATCTTGATTCTATTCTGCGGCGGGAGGCAGTTGATTCTTGTCATCTAGCCTGCTGGTGCACCGGCCCCAAGGTTGCAGTGGAGTTCTATCTCCAGCGCGCGGATGCCGTAAGATCCATGGTGTTTCTGAACAGTACATTCAAGTGCTTTGACAGACCGCAGGAATTCGAAACGGACTACGAACACAATCTCGAGTCATTGTGCAGAGTTGTAGATGGCCGCCCAGGGATAGCCGGATCGGTTATGAAATCTATGCAGACGGGCTCTGCTTCAGAAGCGACTGAACTTCTCCTGGAGATGGAAAGCAAGGAACTCGCGCGCCATGTACTCTCCCTCGTTAATGTAGATTTGAGACCCTATCTTCTTTCGCCGTTTCAGACGCCGTTTACCACGGTGAACTACGCACGCCAACTGATCGATTTCTGGTCCCACGATACGACGTTGAAAGCGAATCAAGTGAAAGCACCTGTTCTGTTCATTGCGGCAGAGTATGACCAGATCGCCTCACCCGCCGCCTCACAGGCGGCCGCGCAGATTTTCCCTCTGGCGCAATATATTCAGGTGCAAGGCGCGACCCACTATTGTTTATATGACCGTCCCGACTTGATTGCTGATTTGATGGAAGCATTCTTCGACGGTCTATCATCCAGATAAAAAGAGAGTACAAATAACGATGCCAATTCCCGAGAGCGTCACCGCCACGCCGGGGAGACCCGTAATCCATCACCTATGCGATTGCCGTCTGCGCGGCAGGACACTCCGCAGCTTGCAAGAGGCCCTGAATATTCTTGTGCAGGACGAGCGACTTCTCCCTTTCATTCAGCTGGGAGAGCGGGCCATCCTCGCGTGCGATCGCTTCAACAAAACTTAGCTGGTCTCCCTGAAGCCGGAAAACCGGCCAATCCGTCCCGAAAAGCACTTTGTGGTTGATACCTTGCGAGACCGTATTCTTCACCGCGCTACATTGAGGATCCCATCCCAGCGTTGCTTGATATCCGCTGATGTCAAGATAGACGTTGGGTCTAAACCTGCACATCATTGCGCACTCCTCGGTGAAACTGACCGCGCCGTGGGCCAGAATGAAGTTTACAGTTGGGAAACGCCGAGCTGCTCCGTCAATCAGGAACGGATGGCAGGTTTCAAAGGACAAGGCTGGAGATGTAGGCCCAATGTGCAGGAGCACAGGTACCCGGTGATAGGCACAAAGCTCATAAAACGGAAATAGAGCCGGGTCGCTGGGGTTGAAACCGCATGGCGGATATAATTTGAGACCGCGAAATCCGAACTCCACGAGTGAACGTTCGAAGAGAGCCAGCCCATCGTTGCCCCATCGAGGATCCACTCCGCCGAACACTTCGAATTTGCCTGGATGCCTGACCAGGACATCACGGTGCCTGGAGAACGATTCCTCAATGGTGAGCGCGCAGTCCTTCAGCGCATAGGTAAAGTCCGCGACCAACAGGATGCTCTTGGAGATGCCTGACTGCGCCATCTCCATGACCAACTCGTCACACAAAGGGTCCTGCATCTTGCGGTAAAACAGGGCGGAGAGTTTCTTCGCCGTGACCGGAACGCCTTGCGCAGATAGAGCGGCCACCACGTTGGAAATCGAGCCGTCAATAAACGACCGGGAATGTTGTGCCTCAGAAGCTATATGGCAATGGCAATCAACGATCTGCGAAGTCCCGGCTACAGGGACACCCAGGTGATCAGGGTTCTCAAACATTTTGTCTCGTCCTTGCCTGGTCCAGGATATCTCTGCCAGCATTCATGACATCACGGACCGTTCGCAATTTAGCTATATCGATCTTCAGGTCCATTTGCGACAGATCGATGCCGAAAGCTTCTTCAAAACGAAACACGAGTGATAAGACTCCGAGTGAGTCCAGCCCTAACTCCCTCTGAAGATGCGTTTCTGGTGTGATTTTTGTCTTCTTGAACTTACCTGATATAGTGCCGGCGACGAGAACCAAAATCTGCTCCTCAAGATGTGTCTGAGTTTCCATCACGCGCTCCTGGCTGCTGCACCCGCTGAGATACCGGGCAGGAAGTATTGGGCGATCTTTTGCCGGTTAAGTTTTAAGTTCGGCCGAAGAAATCCATTTTCGCGAGAAAAGACGACGTCAATGAAAACGAGTTTGTGCACGCTGGTGGATGGCCGATCCTCGCCGATCGCTTCAATGAAGTGTTCGATACGAACTCTGGCATCGGGATCTTCCAAGTTCTTGGCCAGTACCATCGCTATCAAGCCTGGCTCTTCGGCGTGGCTGAATACCACAGCTCTTGCCACATCAGGGCAAGCTTCGATTTCTGATTCAAGAATCTCAGGGTGTACCTTTTCGCCTCCGGCAGTAATGATGATCTCTTTTTTCCGGCCAATCAAATACAGGTAGCCATCTTCATCAAAGCGACCAATGTCACCGGTTGCGATGCGGTTATTACCGAGAAACGTTTTTTCCGCCTCGCCAGCCGCGCACTCAAAATATCCGGTTGCAATCGTATTTTCCCGCAGCGCGATGATTTCTCCATCCGCCGCAATCTCAATCTGTACTCCAGGAAGAAGGCGGCCCACAGATCCCTGCTTGCAAGCTCCCGGGAGATTGAGAGCAATGTTGCCGAACTCGGTAAGCCCGTAGGTTTCAAACAAAGGCAAATGCATCAGCCGGAAAAGCTCCAATGTCGAGCGCTTGATGGGGGCCATGCCGGTGATCATGAACCGCATCCGGCCACCAAGAGCTTCGTACACCTCTTTGAAGACAAGCTTCGCGATCTTCGCACGGGCCGTCTGTGACGGCAACTTGTGGATCATTTTGCCGGCCACCAGGGCAACCTGCTGTTTCCATTTCGGCATGTTGGAGAAGCGTGTTGCAAAGGTCTCGTACAACATGGGCGGCGCAATCAGGATCGTAGGGTGAAGGTCCTTGAACGCCCGGAAAAGACGGCTTGGGTCGGTTACGATCAAATCGAAGCCGTACCAGAGCGCTGAGTAGTACATCAGGCGCTGCTGGAAATTCGACATGGGAAGAAACAAAAGCAGGCAATCATCATGGCGAGGAACCACGGCTTGCGTAAATGCGTCTACGCTGGCCTCGATGCCGCGCCGGTTCAGAATGAGACCCTTGAGCTGGCCGGATGATCCCGACGAAAACACAAGTCCTATCTTTTCAAAATTGTCATCGGCCGATGGTGGGCCACAATCGAGGACCTTTACTTCAGAGTTCTTCTTATCCAGAAAGACAACGGAATGATTCGGTGTGGAGTCACGCGTCTCTGTGCTAGAAGTCACCATCAGCGACAACGAATACTGCTGCAGGAGTTGTTCAACGGTCTGACTCGCAAAGTCGTCAGTGAACACGACCGAGATCGCGCGTAGATCGATTAGAGCGAGGTCATAGACGATCCAGGCATAGCAGTTGGCTGCCCTGAGGCCGACCCGCATTCCCGGCATCACACCCCATTCTTTCAGATTTGCACAGGCGGCCGTCACGTCGGCATAGATGGCGGCA
>Ga0209580_10001159_pt1 | contig 12512 bp, 12 predicted proteins | sample Coa_R1_5_FD_187153 | JGI IMG/M metagenome (GOLD analysis project Ga0209580, IMG submission 187153) | Surface soil microbial communities from Centralia Pennsylvania, which are recovering from an underground coalmine fire - Coalmine... | ecosystem: Environmental > Terrestrial > Soil >...
GGCCGATGAGAACCCGAAGATGGGCCAGGGGCACACCAGCGCAGCTACCATCGGCTCCAGCCCGGTAAGCCTCTATTTGTATATGCCCGATGTGGACCGCGTCGTGGAACGTGCCGTAGCAGAAGGAGCAAAGATTCTAAAGCCGGTGCAGGACCAGTTCTACGGCGACCGTTCGGGCTTTATTCAGGATCCGTTCGGGCATCTCTGGGGAGTTGCCACCCATGTTGAGGACGTGGCCCCCCAGGAAATGAAAGCCCGCATGCAGAAGATGATGCAAGCCGCCTAACCCGAAACTAATACGAGGAGAGCGGTTGAAAACCAGCCGCTCTCCTCGAAGACGCAAACCCAAGACCAACAAATCGAAGCCGCAAACCCAATACCAACAAAAAAGGCGGCGGCTTACACTCGAAGTCTCTCCGACCCTGTCCGGGCCGGCGCGTCGAAAAACCAAGGCGCCTTTCGCTCTAAAACTTCGACTGAAGCCGCTGCCTGTGTTGACGGTTATCTCGGGGGCTCAGGTCCCTCAGCGACTTTTCTGTGCCAAGGGGAGAAAGTGGGTCGTTCTCTGCCGACCCATCGCATGCCAGTGCGTCTCGTTAGCCTGACGCTCGGGATACTCCCACCAACTGCTACATTATCCCGAGGCAGGGCAGAATCAGTCTGTGGCCTGAATCACTGCTCTGTGTGATCGCAATCATCAGACGGATTCTGTCATCTGCGTTAGCAACTGCTTCAAGACGTCCTGCCCTACATCGCTACTTGCTCGTCGGCTCACTGTTCTTCATTCCGCCCTTCAGGGCCTTCACGCTCATCACGTGAATCGCGTTCTTATCTGCATACACGTGGGCGCTGACTTGCACGTGTTGACCATCGTGGGCCTTCAATTCCTCCGGGTTCATCACATCGTAGCTCTTGCCATCCTTATCGCTCATGAAGGTCACCTTGTCGCCCTCCGCTTTGACAGTTCCTTTCAAGGTCATAAGCGGGGCTTTCGCCGACATCTCATCCGACGAGGTCTGCGAATTCGGAGACATCGTGCTGTCTTGCTGAGCAAAACTCCCTATGCTCATTGCAAGAAAGAGAGCCAAACTACAAACCATTACCTTCTTCATCGAAAACCTCCTTTTGATTCGTCTATGTTCCGGCCAGATTTGCACTCCCATCTGGTGCGCATATCAACGCAACACGCAACACAACCCAAAGAGGAGTTGGCGATAAAGATTCGTAGCCCGGAGGAGGCAAGAGGTTGCCGGATACCGCACAAAGAGCCTTCTGATAAACTTGCTTGCCCTGTTGTTCCTGTCCGATCCTTGCTACCCGGTACAGGCTACCGCAAGATCTAAGGTGAACTGACATGAACCAGCACGACGTGTCGGTGCTGTCGGAAGCGAAGAAAGGTCTGCTTTATCTCACCGCCAACGATTGGGCTCTGGTTGCTGACAAGGCCGCGAGGGTGGCTTTCAAGAAGGGAGAAACCCTTGTTTATAAAGGTAAGCCCACCGATGGCATTTACCTGTTGCTGAAGGGATCTGCGAAGGCGCAACTGCCATCGCGATTGACTCTTGTTCCCATTGGCGCAGGGGAAGTGTGCGGCGAAATCTCTTTTCTCGACGGATTGCCCGCAAGCGCCGATGTTGTCGCTTACGAGGATGTAGAAGCCTACTTCCTCGACCGATCGACTCTGCAATCGCTGTTCGAACTGTTTCCCCATCTGGCCTCCCGTTTTTACCGTTCCCTGGCGACCAATCTTGCCAGCCGGCTGCGCAACGTGATTGGGAGTAGGACGGGGGCGGTCGCGAAGTAGCAATCTCGAAGCTTTCTCGACAAAGTTCCGGCGCACTTTCTGTGTAAAGGATTCTTTGATGCCGCCGGATTGCAACTTCGGGGCTTTCTAAGGTGTGAATTCGGATCTAACTTAACGGCTGCACGCAGCACTTTGGTGGCGATTCAGGCTTTCGAAGTCTCCGACTGGGCCGCATGTGCTAGCCTACAGAGCATCAATGGTCGATTCCGTAAATCTGCGTTTAGCGCTGGCCTCGGCGGCAATGCTCGGCTTCCGGCATGGCCTCGATTACGACCACATCGCCGCCATCAGCGATATCACCAGCGTGCAAGCCAAAGCCACCGATGCCATGCGTTACGGGCTGCTTTACGTCAGTGGACACGCGGCCACAGTCGCAGTCCTGGGAGCAGGCGCAATTGCCTTCCGCCTTTCCCTGCCCCCGGCCAGCGACCGCTGGGCAGAGCGGTTGGTCGGAATTACTCTGCTTCTATTGGGGATCTACGTTTTGGGAACCTGCTTTCGCGAATCCTCTCATACTCATCGCCCCCGCACGCGTCTCACCTTGCTCATTAATGGAGCGCTGTGGCTGTACTGGAAGTTGAGCCGCGTTTTTGGCGGGACGCGCGCTATCCCTCCCCAGATATTCCGTGATGGTTACGGCACGGGGTCGACTTTCCTGGTGGGTGTGATTCACGGGTTGGGAGCCGAAACCCCGACTCAACTTCTGCTCTTTTTGATGGCGGCGAATCTTGGCGGAGCCGGAGTAGGCCTGCTGGGGTTGCTGATGTTTATCGCCGGACTGTTGCTGATGAATACACTGATGTGCGCCTCCGCGGCAGGATTGTTCTCTGCCACGCTGGGGCGTCCTTATGCCCTGCGCACGTTGACCCTGCTCACTTCGGCCTACAGCATCATTGTGGGCGGAATCTTTCTCTGGGGAGCTGCCGACAAGCTGCCGTCATTGACAGGTTAGAGACTCTAAGTACAGCGGGTGCGGTCTTCAGCTGGGTTCAAATGCGCTACCCTAGCGTTCTGATAAGAGCCCTCGCCTCCAAAAATAAGAAGCGCCCCGCCACTCTTTCGAGTCGCGGGACGCCCGAACAGCCCTCCCCCAGAACTGCTCGCTTCGTACCCTAGTTCCTTCCGTGAAACTTGTGAATTCCCCTTCCGTGCTATACCGTGGCACGGATTGGCTAAAGTGGACGAACCGGAAGCCCGCCTAAGCCGAGGCGGGTGTTAAAGTATGCAACAACTTGCGCTTTTTTTTGCACAGCATCGTAGGGTCATATCCCTTAAAGCGCGTAGCTGCACATTCTTGCGTTTTCGCATCATTTGGTACTCAAGGTGCTTTAAACCGAGCGGGGTGTGGTCCGTCGACCTGGCGGAGGGGTAAACCTGAATCAGTTGTAGAGTTGCAAGTCTTAGCCATAAGGAGATCATATGAAGCGGTTGATTTGGATTGTGGCTCTAATAGTGGTGGCTTTGCCCCTCGCAGCCTTCGCCAACAGCGGTGTGGTAATAGACTTTGACAATGCTCAAAGCTCCCTGACGGGCGGGACCAACAATTTAACTCTGACTGGCGCCCCGATAATCGGAGTTCAAAACTGGCCAGGCCTGAGCCCCCTTATTACCGGCAATAACTTGGGCTCCATGGCGTTTTCGCTTCCCACCACATCTCTTACTAGCGGCGGCCTAGACCAGAATCATGCGACATTCGGACCCGGTGGAACCTTTAGCATTACCCTCAATGGAGGCCAAGGGCTTCCCAATGGATTGGTTTTCAACGGATCTTTCGTGTTCGCCAACTGGAGTCTAATATCCTGCACTGGTTCAAACTGCTTCTACTCGTTCACGGGCCAGATATCGGGAAGTTGGATGAATAAATCCACTGCAACCGCCGATTTTACCTGGGAAATTGAAAGCGTCGGCGGCAAGTACAACGGCCAAAACGGAATCCTTAAGAGTGGCAATACCACGTTCACCGTGGTTCCTGAGCCCGGCACTCTGGGCCTGCTCGGCACGGGTTTGCTAGGGCTCGCCGGAGTTCTGCGCCGCAAAATCAGCGCATAGCGATTCTTCCTTCTGGCATACCAAGCCCCGCCTCATGCGGGGCTTTTTCTTTCCTCTCTCTCCATTGTTATCCTGGAGTTCCCGACGCCCAATTACTCCGGTAATCTCTGCGGGGGGATTACCGTTGACCCCACCCGGCACCGCTCCTTAGATTTGTCCCAGGGGGTTGTATGAAAGATATCCATGAGGTCCTGCGGCAAAAGCAGGCAAAATACGCCCAACTCGGCAAGCAGATCGAGATGCTCCAGCAGGCCGCGGAAAAGCTCCGCGAAGTGGCTCCGCTGCTGGCAGAGAACGACGACGAGGACAATTCGGTTCTCGCCGAAGTCGATGAAGCCTCAGGCCAGGGCGATGCCATGGCGGCCAAAGCGGGCGCCGGTGCCTCGGCTGCATCCAAGTCGGCTCGTCCGGCAGCGCCACGCTGGCCGTAGTTTCGCCCATGTTGCGGTGAAACCTTCCTATGAATCTTCAGGCGCTACTGGTCTCAAGCGACAACTCTGCGGCGGACGTCCTCGGGCGGGTCCTAGCCGGGTTCGGTATCGCTCTGGACCGCTCCAGCGATCCTGAAACCACGATTGCCCGAATCCAGCAACAGCGATTTGATGCCCTGCTGGTGGACTTCGACGACGCCAAAACTGCGACCCAGGTGGTTGAACTGGCGCACCAACTGGGCTGGGGAAATGACTTGCTCACGGTGGCGCTGGTAGCTGATCGCGCAAGCGTACGCTCCGTCCTCAGCAGTGGCGCGCATTTCGTGCTCTACAAACCTGTCTCGGAACGCGCTGCCCAGGCCGCATTGCGCCCTGCCGCCGCTTTGCTGAATCGGGAACGGCGTTGCGCCGTCCGGGTTCCTGTGCAGGCGGCCGTCGAGGTGACGCTGCCCGATAAGCGCAAGCTGGAGGGCATTCTTCTGGACCTCAGCGAGACCGGCATGGAGGTGCTCACCGCGGAGCCTCAGTCGCCCCAGGCGCTCCTATCGTTCCGCTTTCAGATAGACGGGATTGCATCCGAGATTGAAGGCCATGGGCAAGTAGCCTGGGCTAATCCCAACGGCCAGGCCGGAGTTCATTTTGTCGGTATACCCCCAGCTATCACCGAGGAGTTGAAAATGTGGCTGCGCTCCGCAGCCATGAGTCTCGGTGACGCCCCGGACGAAATAGTTCCTCACTGCAAGCTCACGGACCTGAGCTTGGGCGGCTGCTACGTAGAGACGGATGCTCCTTTTCCAGAACGCGCCCTGATCGACCTCGGTCTGAAGACCGGCGAGATGGAAGTCCATATTGAGGGCATGGTCCGGGTTGCGCATCCCGGTCGCGGCATGGGAGTGGAATTCCCTTCTCGCACGTCCGAGCAGCGGGCACAAGTCGGGCGCCTGATTGATTTTCTTCGCAGCTGTCCCGATCGCACCCCCGAACTGAACATCTCGCCTCGCGCCTTGGTTGCCGATCTTACACAGTTCCAACCCCAACGGACCTCGGGTGAAGTTGGCGATGAATTGGAAGACCCCCTGCTGGAACTCCTGCAGCGCGGAGCCACACTCCAGGAAGCCGACTTCCTCGGCGAACTCCAGCGTCAACGAACACCGGAAGACCTGGCGTCCGTTTGACGCTTTCTTATCCGTCGAGCGGGCCTAATACCTTCTCACGCAGCAGCGCTGCGCTCAAGATCGTGGCGCATTCACAAAGCCTCCCTAACAGGTAATCTGGAAGGACTTTAACCAGGTGAACTATGCCGCCGCAGGAATTGCGGTGGCTGCGGAGATTCGGAAGAATCGAAGAACCCATACCCCCGTCTCTGGCACGGGCCCTTCAATTCGACGTGGTCTGCTCCCCAATTGCCGATACGTTATTCCTTTTCCGTTGCACAGTGATTTCGGCAATATTAAGCGTGCGTTAAATGTAGACTGAGGCGAATCTGAAGCGAGTTGGAGAAAGGAAACCTTCTGCCCTGGGCCCGGAAGCAGGTTGCGCTACCAGCCACATCGAGCGCCGCGATCTCGTCCCATCGCAATCGATGGTGGACGCCTCTACTCGCCGTAGCCACGGCCGCATTCGCGGTGGAGATTCCCTTTTTCTTTTACGGCACACCTTCCGGTCACGACGTCGAATTTCATCTTTACTCGTGGCTCGAAGTCCTGTCTCAGTGGAAGCAGGGAATCTTGTTTCCCCGCTGGGCATCGCTGGCGCACTTCGCCTACGGCGAGCCACGCTTCATCTTTTACCCGCCGGCTTCGTGGATGGCGGGCTCGATTCTGAGCTCGATCTTCCCTTGGACACTGGTTCCGAGCATCTACATCTGGCTCGTTCTGATGGCGGCAGGAATGTCGATGTTCGTGCTGGCGCGCCGCTGGTTTGCGCAGCCGGACGCCATCTTTGCGGCCGTGTTGTACGCCGTGAATCCTTACCACCTGCTGATCGTCTTCTGGCGAAGCGCCTTTGCCGAATTGCTGGCCAGCTGCCTGGTGCCGCTTTTGCTGCTGCTCGTGCTCAGGGTGACGGAAGAAGGCTGGCGCGTGCTGGTTCCGCTGGCGTTTCTGCTCTCCGCGGCCTGGCTTACGAATGCGCCAGCAGCGGTGATGATCCACTATTCCCTGGCCTTGCTGGCACTGCTGCTGGCCTGGCAGCGGCGATCGCCGCGTATCGTGCTGGTGGCCGCATCGGCGGTGGTGCTCGGTATATTACTTTCGGCGTTCTATCTGCTACCGGCAATCTACGAACAACGGTGGGTCAATATCGCTGAAGCAGTTTCGGCGGGATCGCGTCCGCAGGATAATTTCCTGTTCGTCCACACCACCGATCTCGATCATGACAAGTTCAACCGGATCGTCTCGTGGATTGCGCTCGTGGAAATGGCTGTGACTCTCATTGCGGCGTGGCTGGCAAAGTTCTGGCGCCCGAGCGCGCGATCAATGTGGACCGCGCTGGTAACCTGGGCAGCCGCTTGCAGCTTGCTGATGTTCTCAGGAACCAGTGTGCTCTGGGATTATTTGCCCAAGTTGCGCTTCATGCAATTTCCCTGGCGATGGCTGCTGTGCCTGAGCATGGCTTTTACTTTATTCGTTGTGGCGGGGGCGCGGCGGTGGCCTCTGCGGGTCGCAGTCTATCTGGCAATGCTGCTGGTGATTGTCGCCGGCTGGACGCGGATTCAGCCACCCTGGTGGGACACGGCGGCCGATTTGCGTGAGATGCAGGACAACGTCGCAACCGGCATCGGATATGAAGGGACGGACGAATATACTCCTGCGGGAGCCGATCCGTCCGCGATCGACAAAGATGCGCGCCGGGTTACCGTTGATGGCCCCGCCCACGCCGCAATTCGCGTTCTGGAATGGAACGCGGAGTCGAAATTTTTCACGGCTGAAGTATCGGCCCCCGCTAATCTCGCTGTGCGTCTGTTCGATTACCCATCCTGGCGTGTAGAAGTGAATGGTAGCGCGGTCGCGACCAATGCGCGCGAGGGGACCGGACAAACGCTCGTTCCGGTGCTCGCCGGCATGAATCGTGTTCGGATCACATTCACACGGACTTGGGATCGAACGGCAGGAGGCTGCATCTCCCTTGTCACGCTGCTGTTTACACTGGTGTCGCTGCGAAAATCTTGCTTCCTCCCGGGAACACAAGGGCGTTGATCAGAGTCATGATGCGAAGAGTACTGGTCGCCACTTCCAATGTCGGCAAGCTGCGGGATTTTGCCGGCGCCGCGAAGTCGCATGACATCGACATCGCAGCCCTTTCAAATTTCTCTTCTTTACCGCCGGTAGTGGAAGACGGACTCACATTTGAAGCGAATGCCCGCAAAAAAGCGGCGGCGTATAGCCGCTGCGTGCCCGGAGAACTAGTACTGGCGGATGACTCAGGCCTCGAAGTGGACGCTCTGAACGGCGCTCCCGGCGTGCATTCTGCCCGCTACGCTGCCAACGAACCTCAGCAAGCTGAAGCCAATACGAACGATGAAGCCAACAATGCGCGGGTTCTGCGCGAATTGAAAGACATCCCTTCGGCACGGCGGACTGCACGATTTGTTTGTGTGCTCGCCGCCGCGCGCGATGGAAAAACTCTGGCCACGTTTCGCGGCATGGCTGAAGGCACCATTCTTGATCAGCCCCGCGGAAACCATGGCTTCGGCTATGACCCGCTATTTTGTTTTCCGCAGATCGCCAAGACCTTTGCCGAACTTACGGCCGAAGAGAAGTCGCGCTACAGCCATCGGGGCGCGGCGTTTCGACAGTTCTTGGACTGGTACGACAGATTTGGCCGTTGACGCGCTGCCCCGCCTTCCCGAAGGTCTTTTAATACGATGGGGCAGCCTCGGTTGAACAGCTGCGTAGCGTTCGCAAAAGAGCTTCTTCCTCGGGCACGATCTCCTGATAACCGAGTCATCGCGAATTCGGCTGGTGTCATAGGCAATGTTTTGTGCGAAGTTGAAGCCGCTCTTGAGGTCGGGCTCGAGCGCGGACGGCGGCATCCAGGCCAGTCTCTCCGCTACCGTTGGAGTGTGCTCCTCACCGACATTGTAAATGTGACTTGGAACAATCGAGCGTGTCGCAGCGAGCACCACGGCGGCCGCCACATTTTCGACATAGCCATGAGTCCAGCGCCAATTCGGCTGATGACGGTAGCGGTATATGGTTGCCAGGTCCGCATTCCCTCGACGCCCATATACCTTCGGAATTCGCAGAGCAATGCCGCGAATGCCCCTGCTGCTCAAGACAGCTTGCTCAGCCAGAATCTTGTCGTACCAGTATTCAAGCGATCGCGGCGACGCCGCCCGCTTGCGATACGGAAATCGTATCGTCCTCAAAGGTGAACTCTCCGACAATAAACCTTCCTCGATCGGTCCGGTCTCAATTCCTGTCAGCAGTCCGTAGGCCCGATACACATCTCCGCTGCTCAACATCACGAGCCGCTCCGCTTTGCCGGCGAAGGCACCTACGACTGCTTGGGCGTCGCTTTCACCCATCGCCATGGTGTGCACGACCACCTCCGGGGCAAAGTCGAATAACTGCTTTGGAAATTTCACGATCGGCATTACAGAGAGCGGATCCAGAATTTCACGTACCCCTTGCGGAAGCACAACCGCCGTCTGCCCGCGATGGAAGACAGCCACATCGTGTCCGCCGCCCGCCAGTTGGCGCACAATATGTTCCCCAATCAAACCGGTGCCACCGACGACAAGGATTCTCATAACGTTTCAAGAATAGCGAACCCGACGGCTGCTTGCCTTGACTTCACTTCTTCCGCGCCCCGATAATAATTAGTTCGTCTGTCATCGCTGTGGGAATCATACGAGATCATAAGGAGCGCACGTGGCGTCAGTAGCCAGTTCTACTGCTCCAGAGATGAAAACCGTAGCGCACGGGGTTGCTCCCCTGCGTGCTGGCCAAGGCACGTCGTTCGCGTTGCGGCGTCTTCACTCCCTGACCGGAATTATTCCGGTTGGCGCCTTTCTGTTTGAACATATTCTGATATCCAACGCCACGGCAATCAGCGGCCCCGCCGCCTACGCTCGCCAAGTGGGTTTTCTCGCGAATCTTCCGCTGGTGTTCTTTCTGGAGCTTTTCGGCATCTGGCTGCCCATTGCCTTCCATGGTCTGTACGGGTTTTACATCTGGTATCGCGGGGATGGCAATTCCGTCGCTTACCCGTGGACAGGCAACTGGATGTACACCTTGCAGCGCTGGACCGGCGCCATCGCCTTCGCCTACATCGTTTGGCATACCTGGACGATGCGCTTCACCGGAGTCGACCTGCACGCATATCCCGACGCCTCCTTCGGTAAAGTGCAGGGCGAAGTATTGCAGACGTTGTTTTTCCTGTTCTATGTTGTGGGCCTGATCGCGGCTTCGTGGCATTTCGCGTATGGCGTCTGGCTGTTCTCAGCCAAGTGGGGCATCGTTACCGGGGACAAGGCGCAGAAGCGGTTTTTGGTTTTGTGTCTGGCCTTCTTCTTTGTGCTGACTGGAGCAGGATTGGCCAGCCTTACTTCATTCCGGTCTCGCCCCCAGCAGCCCACTGATCCTGGAACCGCAGTGACGAGCCGGCAACTAACTAAGATCCGATAAGGAAACAATGGCAGCTCCGAAAATTATCGTCGTCGGCGGCGGGCTCGCCGGACTTTCCGCCGTCATTAAGATCGCCGAGATGGGCGGCAGCGTTGATCTGTTTTCGATTGTTCCGGTAAAGCGCTCGCATTCCGTGTGCGCGCAGGGCGGGATCAACGCGGCCAAGAATTTGAAAGGCGAGGGCGACTCCACCTGGCAGCACTTTGACGACACCGTCTATGGCGGAGATTTTCTGGGCAATCAGCCTCCGATTAAAGCCATGTGCGAGGCGGCGCCAGGCATCATCGATCTGCTCGACCGCATGGGGGTCCCGTTTAACCGCACGCCGGAAGGGTTGCTCGACTTTCGCCGCTTCGGAGGGACGCTCTACAACCGGACGGCCTTCGCGGGCGCGACCACCGGTCAGCAATTGCTCTACGCACTCGACGAGCAGGTCCGCCGCTACGAATCCGAGGGCAAGGTTAAGAAGTACGAGCACTGGGAGTTCCTCTCGGCCGTGCTCGACGGAAACCGCGTCTGCCGCGGCATCTGCGCCATGGATCTGCGCTCGATGGAAGTGCGCACCTTCCCCGCCGATGCCATCATCATCGCGACCGGCGGCATTGGCGCGATCTTTGGCAAGTCCACAAACTCAGTAGTGTGCACTGGATCGGCACAGTCGGCGCTCTACCAGCAGGGCTGCTACTACGCCAACGGTGAATTCATTCAGGTGCACCCCACTTCGATTCCCGGTGAGGATAAGCTGCGCCTGATGTCAGAATCGGCCCGTGGTGAAGGCGGGCGAGTATGGGTGCCGAAGACTCAGGGCGACAAGCGCGATCCGAAGTCGATCCCGCAAAGCGAGCGTTGGTACTTCCTCGAAGAGTGGTACCCGAAATACGGCAACCTGGTGCCGCGCGACGTGGCCACTCGCGCCATCTTCAAGGTGGTCTACGAACATAATCTCGGCATTGACGGCAAGCCGATGGTGTATCTCGATCTGACCCATATCGACCGCAAGATTCTCGACCGCAAGCTGGAAGGCATTCTCGAAATCTACGAGAAGTTTGTCGGCGACGATCCGCGCGACACGCCCATGAAGATTTTCCCCGGCATGCACTACACCATGGGCGGCTTGTGGGTGGACTACAAGCAGGCTACAAACATCCCCGGCATTTACTCGGCCGGTGAGTGTGAGTACCAATATCATGGCGCCAACCGCCTGGGAGCGAATTCCCTCGTGTCATGTATCTTTGGCGGGGCGGTCGCCGGGCCGGCGGCGGTCAAGTATGCGCAGGGATTGCAGGCGCTTTCCGACGGTAATGGGTGTTTCGATGCAGAACGCAAGAAGCAGGAAGCCAGCAATGCCCTGCTGATGAACAACCAGGGGACAGAAAATCCGTTCAAGCTTTGGCGCGAACTCGGCGAGTTGATGACGAAGGATTGCACGGTCATCCGCTACAACAAGAATTTGCAGCAAACCGACGCCAAGCTAGTCGAGATGCTCGAGCGCTTCCGCAAAGTCAACTTGAGCGATCGCACGCAGTGGGCGAACACCACGGTGGTCTTTACCCGGCAGCTCTACAACATGCTGCAGTTGGCGCGAGTCATCGCCCAGGGCGCGCGCATGAGGGACGAATCGCGCGGGGCCCATTACAAACCGGAGTTCCCCGAGCGCGATGACAAGAACTGGCTGAAGACGACGAAGGCCTATTTCGCGCCCGACGCCGACGAGCCCAAGTTCGAGTTTGAGCCGGTGGATACGTCGCTGATTCCGCCGCGGGCGAGGAAGTACTAATGCGGGAGAGGTGGAGACAATCTGCTTCCGCAGTCGGCGTCTTCCTTTCGGTCTTGCTATTTACCGCGCAAGCGACGCGCGCCCAGCAATCGGAAGCCGCGATGGAAAAGCAAGCCAGCGATACCGTTGCTAACTTGGTGCAGCAGATAAGCAGCCAGAACAAACTTTCAGAACTGAAGAGAATCGAGGATCCTTTTTTGCGTGAGGATGCTTGTGCGCGTGCAGCGAAAGGGGCCACCAACTGGGAAACGGGTACTGGAGTATTTGTCAGGAATGGGGCGATTTCCCTCACACATATTGCCTATTCGACCTCTGATCCTGGTCACTCGGCTCCGCAAATCGAGTCTTGGGTAAAGGAGAGCGACCCCAGAGGTCCTCGCCGGTTCGCGGTCGGCGTCTGCTTGGTGCACACAGCCGAGACTCCCGAAGGAAAATATTGGATCGAAATTGGCACCTACAAGGGCGCGACACAATCTTTTTTCTATCGCACGGGAGGGGGACTGGCTCGTCTGTGGTCGCGATAGGCATTGTTGCACCATGAAGACGTGTCATCCTGAGCGAAGCGAAGGACCTATGGCGAGGAGCTAGCTGGAACCGGGAAGGGCACGAGTTCTACGAGTCTTCCGGGTGAGCGCTAGCTACAATCGGGAAGGGCACGAGTTCTACGAGTCTTCTGGATGAGCGCTAGCTGCAATCGGGAAGGGCACGAGTTCCACTCGTGCCGCAGGAGGTTTGCTCAGAGTTTGCGGCTTTAGCCGCTGAGGGCCACGGGTCGAGTCTGAATCCGGGAAAAGCAGAGCAGTAACGATATTCGCGAGGAT
>Ga0209580_10001160_pt1 | contig 12499 bp, 19 predicted proteins | sample Coa_R1_5_FD_187153 | JGI IMG/M metagenome (GOLD analysis project Ga0209580, IMG submission 187153) | Surface soil microbial communities from Centralia Pennsylvania, which are recovering from an underground coalmine fire - Coalmine... | ecosystem: Environmental > Terrestrial > Soil >...
CTAGTTGTGATGACCGGATTCGCGCGCAATATGAACCATATCGTGATGGGAACGGATGACCAGGGGCATATGGGCATGTATCTGGGATTCGTGGGAATAGGTGTTGTGGTTCTCTCATGGATCGCAGCGCACTACATTTCCTGGAACCATCCGCGTAGTTTGCAGCATGCGCTAAAGTCGGTGACGTACCCCATGCAACTGCTCACGTTGAACCGGCTCGTTCCGCACCAGAACTACTCGGAGCAGGATATCTCGCCGTATTTCTGGCCCAATGGGAAGACGCCGGTGCGAGAGGATTGGAAACGTCTCGCCGAGCACGGCTTTCAGGATTTCAAGCTGCAGGTAGGCGGGCTGGTCGAAAATCCAGTTGCGCTTTCGCTTGCAGATATCGAGAAGATGGGTGTGGTCGAGCACATCACAATGCATCACTGCATTCAGGGCTGGAGTGGTATTGCCAAATGGGGCGGCATTCCGATGCAGACGCTGATTGACCTCGTGCGCCCGAAACCGGAAGCCAAGGTGGTGGCTTTCTTCTCTTTCGGCGAAGCACTCTACGGTGGCCCATACTACGATACCCAGAGCCTGGAGAATGTACTGAAGGCCGAATGCTTGCTTGCACTTCGGATGAATGGCCAACCCCTTCCAGACGTGTATGGAGCTCCACTGCGGCTGCGTGTCGAGAATCAGCTTGGCTACAAGATGGTTAAATGGATCGAGCGCATCGAGTTTATCCAGTCAGAGAAACAGTTGGGCGCCGGAGAAGGCGGCAAGAACGAGGATGACGAGTACTTTGACCTTTTGCCTAACATCTGAGCGCCGGGCAACAGTTCGCCTCCCTCTGCTCTACGAGCGGATCATCGTCAACACCATTTTGAAGCGTGTGGTCGCTTTCACAGCGTGCGGCTTGTCAGCGGGCAGTAGGACGACGTCACCTGGTTTCACCGCTATGGGTTTGCCAGCAACGGTAATCTCTGCTTCGCCTTCAACAGCCTGCACGAGCGCATCGAACGGAGAGGTGTGTTCGCTCAATCCTTGCCCTTCGTCAAACGCGAAGATGGTGACGTTCCCCTTTTCGCGCTTGAGGACGACCCGGCTCACCACAGACCCCTCTTGGTAGTTGACCAGACCTAGCAACGGTTGAGCTTCTGCTCCAGCAATCTCTGAGCGTGCAATTGTGGTTGAACTCATGTTCTATATCCTGCCTTTCCTCATTCTTAGATGTGTTGAGGGGCTCCCCGTACCAACGCCAACGTGCGACTCACCGTGCCGCCAGGGGAAACGGTGCCCTCAACAATGTCGTACGACTCGTGCGGGCGAGGTTCATGGTGCGCCACAACTCGATTCCCCACCACAACAACGCGATCAGTTCAATGAACCCCGTAAACCCGATCAGCGGGTAAGCCACACTGGGCACGAAATCCGTTAAAATCTGCAAAAGCACTCGTCCGGTACAGCCCACGTCGAACAGCACGAACGGCGCCCACAGTGAGTTCATTCGCTTCGCATCGATTCCCGCAAGGATAGGCACAACGCGCGAAGAGACTCCCAGGATCATCATGCTGACAAGGCCGACCGTGAATGCGTGCCGATGAGAACCCATATACGTGTGCGCGAACACCTGATGGGTTAGCACCCCGTAGAGTGGCTCCGGGACGCGGCTTACGCTGCCGACTTGTCACGCTTTGATTGGCGATCGGACCCGAGCTTCCTTTCCAAACAATCACGGAGGACGACCGCATTGTTGTGCTCAGTGTCGTGAGAGCTGTAGAGCAGGGTTACCGTGCCGTGTCGTGCGGCTTGCAGAATAGGCTCGAGCGCCACTTCGTGCTCCCTCATTTCGGCCTGGTAACGACGCTGGAACTCCGCCCACTTCCTGGGATCGTGACCGAACCACTTTCGCAGCTCGGTACTCGGTGCAACATCCTTCAACCAGATCGCATCGGCAAGCGCCGTCTTCTTCACGCCCCGTGGCCACAACCGCTCAACGAGAAACTTCTTGCCATCATCTCTTCCCGTTGATTCATATACACGCTTCAGCTTGATCATGTTTTGCCTCGGTTCAATCGTCGATTGGCCATTCGATTTGAGTACATTCAGGATACTGACTGTCCAGATAATTGAGCCAGGAGAGAACATCCCGTAATGTCAGGCAGCCGGTCCCCGCTGCCAGTGCGCCACACGGCAAAGACCTCCAGAAACTGGTCAGTAATGTAGAGCGCGGCGCCTGCGACCGCCTGCGCGCCACACGCTCCTACCATGTTGTGAACCCGCCTATCCGGATCGGATAGAACCGGAACCGGGAGATGCATCTTGCGCCTAAATTCGTCTGCTTGTGTGACGGATTCTGCGAGTACAACGACGACCTCTGAATCTGTCTCCGCGATCTCGCCGTAGCGATTGGCCAAGGTGCTGAGCAAGGGCTGTCGGTAGAGTCTCTTGTACGACCGGCAAAAAATAGCACCAGATTGGAGCGGCCGCGGTAGTCGTACAGGCTCACCTGCTTACCGTCACTCGATGACAGCGTGAAATCGAGCATCAGGTGGCCGCGGGCCGGAAAAGTCTTAGCTGCTGTCACTTTTGTCCTTCCAATCTCTGCTTGCAGCATGGGATGCCGTCCTGTTTGACAATCTACGCCGCTGCCTGTCCAGCTTTGAAGCTGAACTCGGAGGGCTTCGCAAAGTGAAAGGCCACGGTGCCTTCCGCGACGCTGCTGCGGCTCAACAACTTAGTTCGAAAGCCCGCTAAGGGAATCTCTTGAGCAGCCATGAAAGCCTCCGCTGTTGTATCGAGGTTGATGACGCGGCGATCAGCTCATCGCGTGTCGCTCCTCCGCACTTCCTCCGGGCCAGGAAACTGTGATCAGGAACGCACTCTCCTCGAGTGCTTTCACATCGTGATGAATGCCGGATTCCAGACACATTAATTCGCCACTGCCGAGTTCGACAGCTCGGTCGGAAAGCTGGAGACGAACTCTGCCTTGGAGTGTTTGAATCGAAATCCTCGCGTCGGCGTGATGTTCCTTCATTTCCGAACCGGGCTTCAATAGGACAAGGACGATTCGGAAATCCGGGTACTTCGCTAGCGTCCTTGAGCTACGTCCGCTTCCGCGGGTCCATGAGTCCTCCTCCCGCAACTGGCGAAGCTCGTCGGACAGATTGAAGTGCAACAGCTTGTCCGCTAGATGAGGGAGCCGGTCCAGGGTCGAAGTCGATTCGAGAGACTTGTGCACTGCCGCATTCTTCGCCATTGTGCCTCCTTAGCACATCGAGAAGTACACATCGTCTTACGATATAAATAGATGCGAACAATGCCTCCGCGGTGGCAAGGAATATCAGGTGTGTAGTTGCCACGAATGGTGAGGAGCGCGCCATCACCGATAAAGTCTTCAAATGAACGCCCTAGCGCCCACAGATTGGGCTACTAATTCTCGTTTCCGGTTGGTCGGCCATTCGGAAGTTGTCCAGAAACGGGCTTCTGGGAACTGCGCGAGCGATAGATTTCCCTCCAAGGATTGCGATGAGGCACACTACCCGCACACCTGTGCGGCCCACAAAGCGGGTATTTATCGGTGTATCGGTCAAGAGAAGGATGATGGGCCGTCAGCCGAAGAGATACTTGATCGTCGAGGTTATTCTTGATCGCCAACAGAAGATTCCACCTGTTCTCCAGGTCTCCCGCTACCATGTTCTCGTCAGGAGCTTGAAACATTTCGGTGACAGGGTACCCTCTTCACTTTTGGGGTAGCATGGTCTAGCAATCTGTTAGAATTTAAACGATCGAATACATCACCCATTAAATTTTCGAAATTGTTTCCTGTCCATTTCACTCGCGTAAATCTCGTGGCTCAACGCGTAGGTTGTTGAAAGCAGTAGAAACTGTAGAATTGAAGGCGAGTGATGTTGAGTTGGATTGTTTTGTAAGTGTTTGTTAATCAATAGGTTAGGGGACGTAGTTCAGTTGGTTAGAACGCTGCCCTGTCACGGCAGAGGCCGCGGGTTCGAGTCCCGTCGTCCCCGCCATTCCTTTCAAGCAGTTGCAAGGAATTGGGAATTTGCGTCATGGTCCAATTTGGTCCAGTTAGGCCAGTGCCTTTCCCTTGTTGAGTACCATCCGAACAAGTTTGCTCTGTGCCAGCCTCTTGTTCGGCATACCTGCCTGAGCGTAAAGATCGAGCGTAATGCGACTGTTCGCATGGCGCAGGAGCTCCTGTACCACCTTCACTTCCTCGTTGTTTTGAGTCAGCACCAATGCCACCCATGAGAATTTGTTTACGTCTCCGACAATGAACATGTCGTAAGACGTGCTGCCACCAATTCCGAAAGAACGCGATTGGGGGTCCATGTTGCGCTGCGTCCGCACAAAGTCGATGGGAATTGTGTCTTTCACGGACAAGTCTTCGTATTCGCGATAGTAGATCCCGGTGCCCACGTCGAAAGGATCAGCAGCAGAAATATTGTCATGGGTTTGCTTGAAAAGATCGTCCGGTTGCTGCACTTGAGCAATTGCAGACACAGAGGTAATAAGGAATGACAGAACAGTCAGACCACGACGCTGTAGGTGTGAAACCGTGCCATCGCGTTCAAATACTGCGTTAACACTTCACTTTCGCCTGACTCCAGTGCTGCCACCAGATAGCTGAATGCCTCGTTGGTTTTGTTGTTGATTTCCTCTAATTTCATTGTTTTTTCCCTTCTGCCGGTGTCGGCTTGTTTTTTCTTTCACTTGAGCGGCAGCGAGAAAAAACAAGGCGACACGGGCGAAGGGACGAAACGGAGCGCGAAGGAGGGTGGCAGGGCGTGAGGGAAAGCGCGGTGAGTGCGAAACGCTTTTGCTTTATGTTTGGCGCGAAACCGGCGCAGTCCGAAACGCCCGTCCGAGCCGCGGCCAAGCGGCGCCCACCCGGAAGAGGGCGCAGTGGGATAGAAGACGCGAAGCTACCTAGAAGTATGGTCTATCCGGCAAGAACTGGTTGCTGAAAGATCAGTAGCTGAGTTGATAGAACAGACAACGATATCCGCAGCGATTCGGCAGAAAATCCGTTACGGCTTTAGTTCGAATCCAGTAGGGGAGAAGGGGGCAAGGAGAAGTATTCTCCGCGATAGTGGTCAGAATGTCCTGTGAATCGAGCGAGTGGAGAGCCTTCTGAACGTTGGATGCCGGTCCAAGCCGGAACTCTTCACGGACGGCCTGAAAACAAAGTTCTGCGGCCCCGATGCGCTGAGCCTGCAAAGCCCGGCGTTGAATTGGGGGGATTTGGTGAAATTCATTGGTCAAGGAATATGCTCTTGTCACACGGTGTTCTTTATGAGTTAGACCGGAGGAAATTTATCCGCCTAAGTTGTTGATATTGGCTGCCCCCCAGGGATTCGAACCCCGATATGCTGATCCAGAGTCAGCTGTCCTGCCGTTGAACGAGGGGGCAGCAGCGCGGTTGCGCGGCGATGGAGTTTCAGCCGCACTCTGATTTTATGGGCGCGCGCGGTCAGCGGTCAATTGTGGAGAGGCGCGGGCACAATCCCACGTGCTCCCGGCGATCTCAGCATCCTCTGCGGTTTAAGGTGAGAGGCGCGTTTAGTGACGCATCGACAAGAATACGAGCGATCCGAACGCCGCGAGCAAAACGAACAGCACTAGCAGGACGGTTTTCTGGCGCCGCATCGCGCCACGCTGAATGGCAATGGACTCCTGCTGATTTTTAAGCGCGTCCTGGTAGTTCTGAATGTGCAGCTTCTGCAAATCCCGAATTTCCTGCAATAACGCGATTACCTGCTCGTCAGCCACGCACGCCTCCTTCAAACAGATGTGCAGATTCTATGACACCGGTTTGCGGTGAACAGTTACTCATCGTGCTCCGTGCTTCGGTGCGCAGCCGTGCTAGACTCCAGCTAATACGCTCCGAATGCGCATCTTCACTCGCTACATTCTCGGCGAAGTCACCTCTCATGCCCTGATTGGCACGGGCATTTTCACGTTCGTCATTTTTACCCGCGAATTGGGACAGGTCCTTGAACTCGTTGTCCGCAACAGCGCGCCTTTACCGAGCGCTGTCGAGTTGTTCGCGCTCATCATCCCTGAAGCGTTGACCATCACGCTTCCGGCCGGGGTGCTGATTGGGATCCTCATCGGACTCAGCCGGCTTGCCGCCGACAGCGAGATCACTGCTATGAAGGCGAGCGGCATGGGAGTCTGGAGTTTTCTCCGCATTCTGTCGATTTTCTTTCTCGCGGCATGGCTTTTGGCGCTGGGAAATAGCGTGTACCTGGCGCCGAGATCGCAGGCGGCGCTGGTCAGATTGCAAGACAAGCTGAAAGGATCGCAGGTTTCGTTTCAGATTCAGCCGCGCGTGTTCTACGAAGGCTTTCCCAAGATGGTGTTGTACGTTCACGACGTGAAGAGCGCGCGAGGAGCGGCCATCTGGAAAGGCGTGTTTATCGCGGACACCTCAAACCCCGCCGCGCCCCGAGTCACGCTGGCGGAGCGCGGAATTCTGGTCAGCGAGGGGAAGAACACGCTGCATCTGCATCTGGTCAATGGATCGTCTCACGATACGGACCCGGCCACTCCGAACAAGTATCAAATTTCCACGTTTGATGAAACAGATCTTCCCATCACTTTGCCGGAAAGCGCGAACGCTAAAGATCAGCCGCCAAGCTCGATTTCAGAAGTGCCTACGCTGGAGCTGCTGCAACAGGCGCGCTCACGAAAAAATCCTGTGACTGCGCGCTGGTATTGGATTGAATTTCATCGCCGCTTCGCATTGCCGACCGCATGCATTGTTTTGGCGCTGGTGGGGTTTCCCCTGGGACTCTCGGCAAAAAGGGGAGGGAAGTCGGCGGGATTTGTGCTGACCATCATTCTGGTTTTCGCCTACTACTTTGTTTCGTTGCTCGGAGTCTCTTTGGCGCGGCAGGGCAAAGTCTCTCCCGCGGTGGGAGTGTGGCTAGCGGATTTTGTTTGCCTCGCGGTGGGCGCATTTCTGCTTTGGAAGTCGGAGCGGCGGCCCTTCGAAATTGCGGCGCTCAAAGGCACCTGGGCCTCGCTCAAGGCCCATGTGCAGGGTGGCACGCTGCTGCTGCCGGTTTCGCCCGCAGAAAACGCGTTCGAGCGCGCGTCCACAAGGAAACGCGTGTTCAGCGCGGGTTTCCCGATGCTCCTCGACGATTATGTGCTGCGCGACTTCGTTTTTAACTTTGGCTTGGTCGTCGGGACGTTGGTCATCTTATCGCTGATTTTTACCGCCTTCGAACTGCTCGGCGATATCCTGCGCAATCACGTGTCGTTGTGGGTGGTGGGCGAGTACCTGCTCAACGTGACGCCGTATTTTCTATATAACATCTCTCAGTATGGCGTGTTGCTCGCGGTGCTGATCACCCTGGGCCTGATGCAGCGCGCGAATGAAGTCACCGCGCTGAAGGCAACAGGGATCAGTATTTATCGCGTGATCGTTCCCGTATTGCTGGCGGCGGTGATCATATCGGTGGGCCTGTTTCTGTCCGACCAGTTCTATTTGCCGCACACCAACAAACGCCAGGACGCTCTGCTGAACACGATCAAGGGCAAGCCGGCGCAGACCTACTTGAATCCTTATCGCAAGTGGATCTTCGGGCAGCACTCGACGATCTACTATTACCAGGTGTTCGATTCGGACCGGAACCAGTTCGGCGACCTTTCTGTGTTCCAGTTCAATCCCACAACGTTCCAACTGGTCAGCCGCGTTTACACCGACCGCGCGAATTGGGAAGACCGGCTGCATCGCTGGGTGTGCACGCAGGGGTGGCAACGATCGTTCAGCGGCGCGGCCATTCAGAACTATCGCACGTTCGATGTCGCGACCTTTGACTCTGTTTCCGAGCCGCCGCCTTATTTCAAAAAGGAAGTGAAGCAGTCGCTGGAAATGAATTATGAGCAGCTTCGGCGTTACATTCACGATCTTCAGCAGAGCGGTTTCGAAGTGGTGAAGTTAAGAGTGCAACTGCAGAAGAAACTGGCGTTTCCGGTGATCACGTTTGTAATGGGAGTCCTGGCGATCCCGTTCGCGTTGTCCGCCGGAAAGCGAGGCGCAACGGCCGGTGTGGCCACGGCAATCGGTATCGCAGTTGTCTACACAGTCGTTTCCGGGCTGTTTGAAGCCATGGGCAACATCAGCCAGCTGCCGCCGGTGCTGGCCGCCTGGTCTCCGGATGTCATTTTTGCGTTGGTGGGAGGGTACCTGATTCTGAAGGTGCCCACGTGAGCATTTCAAGCGCGATTCCGCGTTCCGACTGAAGCTTCGCTGTAACCTTTTCCTGCGTACCTGGCTCTATCTGATTAAGGACAACCATGCCAGCGATCGTGACGGAGAAACTGAACATAACTGAGCCACTCTCGGATGAGGAAGTGGTACGCAGGGTCCTGGACGGCGAAACCGCGCTGTTCGAGATCATCATGCGGCGCTATAACCAGCGCTTGTATCGAATTGCGAGAGGGATTTTGCGGGACGACGCTGAGGCCGAAGACGTGATGCAGGATGCCTACGTGCGTGCCTATGGGCACCTGGGGCAGTTTGCCGGCCGTGCACAGTTCTCCACCTGGCTGACGCGTATCGCGATTCATGAAGCGCTGGCCCGGGTGCGCCGCCGGCAACGCATGGATCAACTAGGCCCCGAAGAATCGAACGATGGAGAAAGGGAAATGAATTTGACGTCAACTTCTCTGAGCCCAGAGGAGCACACTTCCGCAGCCGAATTGCGCCAAGCGCTTGAAGCCGCGATTCTCGCCATTCCCGAGCAGTATCGTCTGGTGCTCATGATGCGCGATGTGGAGCAGATGAATACTTCGGAAACTGCAGTCGCCCTGGAACTCAGTGAAGAAAACGTGAAAGTTCGCCTGCATCGCGCGCGGGCGCTGGTCCGCAAAGAACTATTTGCGCGCGCAGGCGCCGAGGCGCAGTCCGCTTTCGGCTTCATGGGAGTGCGGTGCGATCGCGTGGTGGTTGGAGTGATGGAAGCAATTGGCGCCGGAGCAATTAACCGCAGTTAACGAGTTGCGCGCATGCTTTCGCTTGCGTGCGCCAGTTCCGGCCTCTTGGACTGCGCCGCGGCACAATTTCTCAATAGCTGAGCGTAGTATTTTTGGGCTTGGTCATGCGCTCCTTGTAGCTCGGCAGCTTTTCCAGCTCCATACAATCCATTGAATCGATTCGGATCGACTTTCATTGACCTCTCGTATTCCACGAGAGCGTCCGCAGGGCGGTTCATATCGAGCAGCATATCGGCGAGCATCTCGCGCGCGGGCAACTCGACTTCTCCTTTGCCCTCGACGTCCTGTTTGTCGGCCAATTTTCGCAAAGTTTCAGTGGCTTCGACGTCTTTGCGCTGAAGTAGCAGGAGCCACGCGTGTGCCTCGTCGTGTTTGGTCGCCATGTATTTGGCGATGTGCGACCGTGGGCCCTTCGTCGTGAGTTCGAGCATTGCATCATATTGATCAACCGCCGCCTGCACTGCGGAAACATCACGCAAATGCCCGGCAGCGACGGCCTGCGCCCAGAATGTAATCGCCTGGTTTTGGGGTTCTGCTTGCGGATCGGGCGTAAGTGCCTCCGCGGATTTCCAATTTCGAGTTTCCAAATAAAAAAGCGCCGGCGAATTGGCGCGGGTGCGATTCACGTAGTCGTGCAGATTAGGATCAACCTGGTCGTAGCTGATCTTCTTTTGGGCCTCCATCATTTCTTTTGCCCTCTCGACTTGCCCAATCTGCAAATAGGCGTATTCGAGAAATTCCATTGCATGAAGCTGATTTTCGGCACCAACGTTCGCAGCAGGATCTTGCGCAGCGTGCAAAGACGCGAGATTCGACTGAATGTCCTCCTGCCAAAGGCCAAGCCGCGCGAAAATATGCGATGGCATGTGCAGCGCATGCGGTGCAGCAGGCGCGATCTGCGCGTAATGGCGCGCCGCGTCCAGTCCTTGTGACGCGAGCTGCGGGGCGTCGGCGGCATGGATTATGTAATGCGCCACTCCCGGATGATCTGGATGCTGAGAGAATATTGGATTCAGAATCGCGATGGCCTTTTCAGAGTCCTCGATCGGGTGACCGCTATCTGCCAAGGTCAGGACAGAGAGCGCATAGAACACCGCTGCTTCGGTATCTTCCGAATAAGCAGTGTGGATCTTTTCCAGTCTTGCCGAGTATTCATTGTTGCGCTGCGTATAACTTCTCGCGTCGGGCCGATAGAGGAGCATCGCAGCTTCAACGTAATCTTTTTCGCGCGGCGTTTTGGGTTTGAATTCATCGGCCTTTTGAATCAGTTCCCAACCTTTTTGCATGTCGGCATCTGAAGGCTGGTAGGCGAGGGGGCGATACAAACCGATTGCCTGGGCCCAATCGGCCATTGCGCAGGCTGGATCGGCGATGGCGGCGGCCCTAAACTGGGCTTCTGCGTCATCGAAAAGAAACGAGTGAAACATTGCCAGGCCATGCTCAACACGGTCTTGCGCCTGCTTCGAGCAGGAGATTGGAAAGGACACCTTTCCGACTTCCGCAGGAGAGCCGGCATGATCGTGCGTGTCATGAGCGAGCGCGGTTTGAAAGGCCACAAGCGAGATAGAGAGAATTACGGCAGGAATTCCGAAGGATTTTTTCATGTGATTGGAGACGCGAGCGCCGCGCACTTGCTGAAGGCGGATCTCAGGATATTGGAACCTAAGCTTTGGCGCCGGGATGCCTGTCCACCGTGCTCCAGGTCTTATCTTCCGCGTGACAGGTATTTTCCAGCAGGCAATCGACGCATTTAGGCGAGCGAGCAAAACATAGCTTGCGACCGTGCCAGATGACTTGGTGTGAGAACAGAATCCATTTCTCACGCGGAATCACGCGAATGAGATCTTCTTCGATCTTTTTCGGATCGTCGTTCTTGGTGAGTTCCAAGCGGCGCGAAATGCGGTGAACGTGCGTGTCCACAACCACGCCTTCAGCTTTCTTGAACCAGGTGCCGAGCACAACATTCGCCGTCTTGCGAGCCACGCCCGGAAGCGTGAGCAGGTCGTTCATGTTTTCAGGGACCTTGCCGCCGAACTCATTCACAATTTTTCGGGCCGCACCGACCACGGACTTCGATTTGTTGCGGAAAAATCCGGTAGAGCGAATATCAGGCTCGAGTTGCTGGGGCTCAAGGTTCGCGAAGTCCTGCACCGTCGGATATTTGCGGAAGATTTCCGGCGTCACCATGTTGACGCGAACGTCAGTGGATTGCGCAGAAAGAATCGTCGCGACCAGCAACTCCCATGGATCCTTGTGCGTTAACGCGCAGGTCACAGCGGGATAGAGCTGATCGAGACGCTTTAAGATTTCGGAGACTCGCTCGGGCGAAGTTGGATCGTAATTTTTAGGCGCGGGTCCAGTTTTGTCGGCTTTTGCTGCCCACTTCACAGATTTGATAGGGCGAGCGGAAGGCGAAACCGCTTTTCTGGACTTCTTTGGCGCGAGAATTCCTTTTTCATTTAGCGGCTTCGATTTCGCCGCTTCGTGACGTCCAGTCTTTCCGGGACGGCGCGGCATGATTCCTCTAGGCATCGATTTCTCCGAATCGGGGTCATCTTAGCAGAAGGTCCATGTTGCCCGTAATCGCGTCGAATTGACGATCACTTCTCCTCCCATTACTCTGGATGCGAGGTTCGCGATGGCGGTGAAAGCGATTCAGCTAGGGCAAGTCTGGCGCAAGGACGACAACGGCCAGGATTATCTCGTGACCAAGGTGTACAGCGAAGTGTTCACACAATATGCGGTGTTGCGCCCGGCCGAAGTCACCGCGCCCGATGCCCCGACGGTGAAGGTGAAGGTCACCAAAAGCGCGGCCGGCGCGGCGTTGCCCGGATTTACGTTCACGCAGGAAGGTTCGTTCTGAAATCAACGGCCGCGACAGAATTGTCGGCATCTCACAACCACAAAGGAACCCTCGATGTCCCCCGAGGAAATCCAACAGCTCTATGACTACAACGCCTGGGCTAATCACCGCGCTCTGGGCGCCGCAGAGACGCTTAGTTCGGAGCAATTCATACAGCCAGTAGCGTCTAGCTTTTCGTCCGTGCGCGATACGCTGGCGCACATCTGCGGCGCTGAGTGGATCTGGCTGGAACGTTTTCAGGGAAGATCGCCGTCGAGTTTGCCCGATCTCGCCCGATTCAAGGACGTGGCGAGCTTGCGTAGGCACTGGTTGCCGCAAGAGCAGCGTTTGGTGGAGTTTGTTCACGGATTGACTCAGCCGGAACTGGAAGGCGAGTTCGAGTACAAGACTCTGAAGTCTGAGGTCAGTCGAAATCCGTTGTGGCAGCCCTTGCTTCACCTTGTGAATCACGGCACTTATCATCGCGGGCAACTGACCACCTTGATGCGGCAACTCGGCGCGGAGCCGGCCTCCACCGACCTTATTTATTTTTATCGGGAACGATCGCTGGCGAAGAGCTCGTAACCGAAAAGCATCGAAGCTGCACAAGCACCTTCCGATCTGGGCTCGCTAGCAGCT
>Ga0209580_10001161_pt1 | contig 12492 bp, 4 predicted proteins | sample Coa_R1_5_FD_187153 | JGI IMG/M metagenome (GOLD analysis project Ga0209580, IMG submission 187153) | Surface soil microbial communities from Centralia Pennsylvania, which are recovering from an underground coalmine fire - Coalmine... | ecosystem: Environmental > Terrestrial > Soil > Unclassified...
AACGCTTTCATAGCAGGGCTGGGTGAGAAACGCGGCAAAAATGAAATGATACCCGAAATTAGATGCGAAGCAATGCGCGCGGAAGCATTCTCCGCGAGGCAAGAGGCACGCAGATAAATGGCTGCGCGCAGATGAATGGTGGGCCGGAATCAATGGCCGGCCCCGCCCTAGAACTCGAATCGCAAGGTGAACTGCACGTTCCTTGGCGTGTCAACCGTGCCAAAAGGCACACCGAAGGTTCCGTCGTAAGGACCGCTGTCCGGTCGCGAAAAAACATGCCGGTTAAAGGCGTTGAATAGTTCTGCTTTTAGGACCAGGCTAGTCTTCTCAGTGAGCGACGTTCGCTTGATGATAGAGAAATCCTCGTTGACATAGCCATCGCTTCGAGCCTCCCCAGTAATGCGTGGGAAGTCCCCGAAGGAGTAAGGCGTTCCGGGAACATTCGACACCGCAACGTTAGGATCGACGAAGGCGGCGCAGTTGAAATACTGATTACTTCCTCCGCTAAGCTGCCCTGAACTAGAAGCGGTACACCCGCTGCCGCCATGGAAGAACGCTTGCGCGAAATTGAACGGCCCACTGCTTCGCAAGGATTGTCCCGGAACGCGGTTAAAGCGAATCGAACCGTCAAATGCCGGTATGCTAGTGGCACAGCAAAGAGCAAGCGGCTGGCCGCTTTGGTATCGTTGAACGCCGCCAACCTCCCAGCCGCCGAGTGCCCTTCCCACTGCACCGCCATGAGATAGAAACTTCTTATTTGGCCCAATCGGCAATTCGTAGACGTAACTCACCACGAAGGTGTGCGGAACGTCCTGGTAACTGATGCTTTTCTCGCCGTTCAGATTGTAGGAATTCTGCACGAACCCGCCACCCGAGAATCCTGCAAAGGCGGGCAAAGCGCTATCTGCATCGGTCAGTGTTTTTGACCAAGTGTAGGAGGCGAGCAGGTTAAGGCCATTATGGAATCGCCGCTGCAGGCTTGCCAAAAGCGCGTTGTAAGTGGACTGTCCGAGGTTTTCCAGACAGCAGTCCGTGTTGATGGATTGGTATTGCGGGAATGGCCGCAGCGCTTGTGCCACCGTCCCCGGACCATAAAGGCTTTCAAACTGCGGAAAGGGCGGATTGACGCCAACCGTATTGGCGTTAATGGGCTCGCCCAAGGCGCTGCCCAGCGAGAAGAATTTCGGATTCAGATTGTTAATCTGAGCAAGGGATGACCGCAGGTGCGTGGCATGCTGTCCTACATAGCCCAGGTTGAGGATCAGGTCAGTAGTGAACTGGTGCTCCATTTCGAAGCTCCAGTTCTGCACCATGCCCGGCCGGCCATAGCTCGGAGCCACGTAAGTGATTCCCCCAAAACCGCCTCCGCTTCCGCCATTGTCTTGCGCTGGATTCAGGTTTGGTGGCGGCGGAAAGGGTGGAACTCCGGAATCGAGCAGAATCGGGGAAGGAGTGAAATGGTCAGAAGATGCAAAGCTGGGAGAGGCGGTAAACCCATCAGTAAGGGCTTGACCGAAGTCGGCATAGTCGAGCCCCGAGTAGTAGATGCCATAACCGCCACGGAAAATGGTAGTTCGATGCAAGAAGTCGGGCGCATAGGAAAAGCCTAAGCGCGGGGCGACGTCTTTTAGCCAGGTTTTCGCCCACGTCCCGCTACGTCCGCTTCGTCCCGGTCCGGAGCCGGCAAAGACCATGGCTCCTAAGACGCCGGTGGCTCCAGGATTTGGCAAGTTCGGGTCAAAATTGAATGTGTCGCCATTGGCTTCCTTGCGCGGCGTCTCCACCTCGTAGCGCAATCCAAGAGTCAGCAGCAGAGAATTACTGACCTTGAAATTATCTTGCACGAATGCCGCGTAATAGTTAGAGCTAAAGCGGGGTTGTTCGGAGCGAACCGCCAGGCTCACACTATCCGTAACGCCGAGTAGAAAGCTTGCGTACTCGTTGCCGGTGTTGTTGGTCAGCGTGGGTTGATATGCGGTCTGCCCAGGAGTGAAATTTATGCTGGGCGATTGGTGGGACTTGTCAATCACAGAGAATTGAGAGGCCCTCCAGTCGAGACCCAAATGCAGACTATGCCGGCCATGCTGCCAGGAGACACTATCCGAAACCACCAGGCCGTTGATCACATCATCATCGGCATTAGGATCGCCGTAACCCGAATAACCATAGTTACCGTTGAAGCTCATCGGCGGAAAGGTCGGCCCATTCGCGCCGTTCAATCCTATTGCCGCGTCCCAATTGGTACCGTTGACCGCTCCGGCGACACTGTTGCTGTTCACCCGGTTCAAACCGACATTGAGGTGGTTCATGAGGCTCGGACTGATGAAATAATCCCAGCCCACACGCTCGTAGTGAGTGAAGAAGGATGAGAAGAAAGTCGTGTCCAGCGGCTCAGGAAATGCCGGCTGCCCGTTGATATTTTCATTGTCGCGGCTGCTGTAGGAGAAGAAGAGCTTGCTCTTGTCCGACAGATTCTGGTCGATGCGAAAGGTCATCGTGGTTGACAGAATCGGATTGTGGCTTACCAATACATAATTATTTTTCAGCGCGGTTGATGTGGGTTGAGGGACCAACTTCAGCACATTCTGGGCCACTGTGCTGATAGGAACCTGATTTCCCGGAAAAGCTGTGCGGCACTGTACGCCACCGATGGTTTGGGTGGTCGCCGGGTTAAAAATCTGCCCCTGCAACACTTGACTCCCATCACACGGATTGATGATTGGATTGCCTGAGCCGTCGACAACCGGACCACCCAAGCGGTCGGAGAAATCGCCTCCGCGTTCGGCGGTCGTAGGCACCGTGCTTTGCACGTTGGAACCTTGGGTTTGACGGTATTGTTCCCACGAAAAGAAGAAGAAAGTCTTGTCGTGCCCATCATACAATTTGGGAATTCTGACTGGTCCACCGAAGGTGCCGCCGTAGTCGTTCTTGCGGTCCAATGGCCGTGCGAATTGGGACCGTGCCGCCCGAAGTGTAGTCCCAGCTGGCGGTGTTACAAAACCGGTATCGAGCGCGCCCAGATTAAAATCGTTGAACCAGGTGTTCGCGTTCAGGTCTTCATTGCGGAAAATATCGTACGCGGCTCCGTGATAGGAGTTGGTTCCGGACCTGGTGGCAAAGCTCTCAACTCCGCCGGATGTCCTGCCGAAGTCGGCTGGAATGGTCGATGTGGTGACCCTGAACTCTTGGAGCGCCTCAACGGACGGGGCGGTCTGATCAAACGAAGAACCACTGTCGGCCCGAGCCGTACTTGCTCCGTCTAAGATGATTTCATTGCCGAAGTTCTGGCCGCCCGCGAGTTTAGCCTGAAATACGCCATTGCTATTGTCGGCAGTTCCCGGCCCGGTCGTGCCAGGGGTTAAGAAAACGAAAGCCTCGGGTGCCCGCAAGACCCCCTGGCCGCCAAGAGCTAGTGGCAACTCCGCGATTTCTTTCTTATCGACCACCGTGCCGATATCGGTCGACTCCGTCTGTAAACCCGGGGCATCTGCCAGCACGGTCACTTCCTGCTTCACGTCGCCCGGTTGGAGAGTAATGTCGAGTGCGGTCACGGAATTGATCTGAACAATCACGTTTTTCTGCACAGAAGTGCTGAAACCGGAGACTTCCGCCGTCACGTCGTAACGTCCGAGGGCGAGATCGGAAATGCGGTAGATTCCCTCGGCAGTGGAGACAGTTTTGTACAGGTTTCCAGTATCGACACCTCGAACAACCACCGATGCGCCGCTAACGACTGCGCCTGAGCTGTCCCTGACTGTTCCAGCGATCGATCCGCGATCAGACTGGGCTACGGCGCTGCCTGATAAGAGCAGGCATAGAGTTCCGATTGCAAGTGCCAAGTGTTGCTTCATATCCACTCCCTGGGATCCCCCCAATAGGTTGGTCCGAAATCCAATGCTTTGGGCCGAGCAGTGACCAGCCCGCCACGCCGGGACACACCAAAGCGCCCCTAATAGAAAACAATTAGATAACTAAAGTGTCCCTAATAGAAAACAATTAGATAGAGGTTGTCAATACTACTTCCGTACAGCTGGAATGGGGCATTCAATTATCGGATTTCGGAGAATCGTTTCCCTAACGCGTCAGAACGAACCTGCTGCGAAGTTGGATGTTGTCCGAAGCACTGCCGACGAGAATTGTGAAGTCACCTGGCTCAGCGCTCCAGTCTCTCTTTCTAACGTCGTAGAAAGAGAACGCCCTGCGGTCAAGCGTAAGGCTCACGCGCTTGGTCTCGCCGGGTTCGAGGTTTACCTTTGCAAACCCCTTCAACTCCTTAACCGGGCGTGGAACACTAGCGTGAGAGTCACCGACATACAATTCCGCCACTTCCGCCGCCGCACGATTGCCCGTGTTTTTCACATCGAACGAAACCGAGACTGGCTCGCTCAAGTTTCCCGTTGGAGGTGTTACCTCCAGGTTGCAGTAACCGAAGGTCGTGTAGGAAAGGCCGTAACCGAAAGCGAACAACGGCTTTGTTTCAGAACGGTCGAAATGCCGGTACCCCAGGAAGATACCTTCGGAATACCGGACGCGCTTTTCGCCTTTTTCAGGATAGTAGCTGTGAAACGTCGGATTGTCTTGCCAACGGCGCTCAAAGGATGCAGGTAGCTTTCCCGACGGGCTGTAATCGCCAAAAAGAATTTGCGCCAACGCCGTGCCGCCCTCCTGTCCGGGATACCACGCGTACAAAACGGCTGGCACATCGTCAATCCATTGCGTCATATCCACGTTGCCGCCGGCGGTGAGCACAACGATGGTGTTCTTGTTGACCGCGCTGATCTGCCGGATGAGTTCGTCTTGTCCGCCCGGAAGCTGGAAGGTCCTGTCGAAACCCTCTCCCTCTGTCTTTGGATCGAAACCTACGCAGATGACCACAGCGTCAGCTTTTGCGGCGAGCGCTCTTGTCTCGCGACCGATATAGGCCTCAGCTCGAGTCACGCCGAAACCGACGATGGCGCTGCCCATGTCATCGAAATATTCAAGCCGGATTTTGTACGCCTGACCAGCCTCCAAATGCTTGGCATACGCGTCCATCGTCTGGGAATGAGGTAGCCAATCATCGATTGCTATTTCGTCGCCGATGTAGAGCCGAACTCCATCGTCTGCGGACGTGAAAAACTTGTAGTCCCCGGTCGTCTTCGGCACGAAATAACCTGTCCAACGAATCGAGAAATGGTCCACGGGTTGATCCGGGGCAAAGCTGCCTTCTCCCCAGTCAAAATGAACGTGTTTGTCAGTGCGGACCAGCGCCGGGGCGCCCTTCAACTCTTGATTGCCGAAGTATTCCCCCTTTAGGCCGCTCTCTCCACCAGGAGCAGTAAGGAATTCGGAGTTCTCAAACATTTCGTCAAGAGGAGGTGTGTCAACCGCGTACAAGACTTTGACTTTGGTCCCCAGGCGGTTGCTGATGCCCTCCAGATGGCTAACGGTGTTGAACGGCTTGGTTTCCGAGCTGCCCCCTCCGCCAATCACAGCCGGATAGGCGTCAGGTCCAATTACCGCAATGGTCTTCAATTTGCTGTCATTCAGGGGAAGGATATTGCCGGAGTTCTTCAGCAGCACTATGCTGCCCCTGGCCTCTTCGAGCGCAACCTGCCGCCCCTCTTGACTCAGTAACGGAATATCTGTATCGGCTTGTGCGTGGTCGAAGAAACCAAATTCGATCGCCTTTTGGAGAATTCTTCTAAGCTTGTCATCCAGCGACGCCATTGAGATTTTTCCGTCTCTGAGGGCAGAGAGCAGGGTGTCACTATTCATGAAAGTGGGAGAAGGCATTTCAAGATCGAGACCACCATTGGCGGCGGCAATACCGTCATGCGTCGCGCCCCAATCCGACATGAGAATGCCGTCGAAGCCCCACTCCTTCTTGAGGATTTCATTGTTCAGATGGGTGTTCTCCGTCATGTAAACGCCGTTTACCAGGTTGTAGGCGTCCATGACGGCGCCCACATGTCCTTCCTTGACGGAGGCTTCAAATGCCGGCAAGTAGATTTCGCGCAAGGTCCTCTCATCGATATCGGAGCTGAGAGTCGTGCGCGCGAATTCCGAATTGTTCCCAGCAAAGTGTTTTGCGGTCGCGACGACGCGTTGCTCCTGAATGCCCTTAATCACCGAGACCGCCATTCTCGATGCCAGGAACGGATCTTCGCCGAAGTATTCGAAGTTACGGCCATTCATCGGTGCGCGGTAAATGTTCATGCCGGGAGCAAGAATAAAATGCACGCCTCGGGCGCGTGCGTCATTGCCCATAGCCATGCCGACCCGGTGCGCGAGGTCCACATCCCAGGAAGCCGCCAGCGCGATACCCGCTGGATACGCAGTCGTGAGCCCGTAGTCGTGAACACCCATCGGGCCGTCCGACATCCTGAGAGCCGGTATCCCCAGCCGTGGAATAGGACGGGTGTAGAAGTCGTTGATCCCGCCGATTATCGTGATCTTCTCCTCTTGCGTCATCTTGCTGAGGATCGAATCGACACGCTTCTCGACGTCTGTTTTCGATTGCGTGGCTTGCGCTACACAAAACTGCGCGATTAAAAGAAAGATGATTCCCGCCGCTAACCTTCGATTGCTCATAGTCGTTGGCTCCATAAGGTAATGATGAGGGCCTTCGGATGCTACCAGTCCGAACACGTGTGCCAGCAAAACGTCAATTTGGCCTTTTGCACTATAAACGAGCAACCGGTCGCTGAGCACAAGAGCTGAGTTATTTGCGAAGCCTTCGGTTAGTTCGGAGCACTCCGCAGAAAAACGTTGCCGGATTGATGGATCTTATCGAGACCAACGAATACTACGGAAGCTGGGCTCCTGGCACGGCAGAGGATGTGGCTCGTCATTTGGATGAACTTCACGCGGCATTCCGGGTAAGCCAATAGTGGTCTCGGAATACAGATACTGCGCTTGCACAGTAGACTGGCCGGAGGGTGATAAACAAAGAAGCGCCAATTCACCTCCAGCTTCAGTCGAACGAATACACCGAGAGTGAGGCAGCGTACTACCCGGCCAATGACTCGCACGAGCCCGTGTGTTGGAATCCGATTTTGCGGAGTATCATGTCGCGAGGACTCGATTGGTAAGTCCGATATGACGGAGTTGAATCTCAAACTAAACAAGAGGCCCTTTAATTCTATGAAGCTTCGAAGCGCGATTTTTGTCGTGGTGATACTAACTTCGGTTTTCTTGTCTGGAGCGTATTCGGAGAAAACCGCCTCCTCAAACGGAGCTGCGTCGGTCAAGGCTTTCTTGGGACGATGGGACCTGACTCTGAAGGCTCCCGACCGCGAATATCCCTCATGGTTGGAGATCCAGCAGGAAAATGGACAATTGCGGGCGCAGATGGTGAGTCGTTGGGGAAATGCGCGACCGCTTCCCAAGGTTGAAATCTCGAACGGCACTCTTACATTCGTCTCCCCGAAAGAGGAAGAGGATCGGAAAGACGACATGGTCTTTGTGGGAAAGCTCGTGGGCAATACTCTATCTGGAACGACCACTGGTCAAGACGGCACTCCGTGGCGATGGACGGGCCGCAGGGCGCCGACTCTGCGCAGAACAAGCGCCCCGAAGTGGGGTAAGCCGATCGCCTTGTTCAACGGAAAAGATCTTACTGGGTGGGGGATGGACAAACCAAATCCAGACGGCGCGTGGAAAGTTGAGGACGGAAAACTGGTCAGCCCTGGACATGGCGCCGAAATCATCAACGATTCCAAGTTCGAGGATTTCAAGTTGCATATCGAATTCAATTGTGGACCTGACTCCAACAGCGGCGTCTATTTGCGCGGTCGCTACGAAGTCCAGATTGAGACTGACTCCATCCAGGAACCTCCGAGTCATCATATGGGTGGAGTATACGGTTTCTTAGCTCCGACGCCCGAAATGCCGCGCAAGCCGGGAGAATGGCAGAGCTTCGATATCACGCTACTGGGACGAAAAATCACCGTCGTCCAGAATGGTCAGACGATCATCCACGATCAGGAGATCCCGGGTATCACGGGCGGTGCGCTTGACAGCCACGAAGAACTGCCGGGGCCGATTTACCTCCAGGGTAGTGAGAAAGGACACGTGGCATTTCGGAATATTGTGATCACGCCGGCCAGTTACTGATCAGAGGAGGAATCCCGCAGGCCGAAGCAAGAAGTGGGGAACGAGAGATTTGATCGATGAAGACAGCCAGACATCTGATGCGATTAGTGTTTTTGCTCACAGTTGCCAGCTTGGTTTATGCGGAAAATCCTACAGTTTCGCCCTTGAACATCGTTCCGCTGCCGGTCAACGTCAAGCCTTTGCCAGGCAGTTTCACGCTCAATAATCAGACTCGAATAGTAGCCGTAGGCGCAGAGTCTCACAGGATCGCTGGCCTCCTGAACGATTTCTTACTCAGCAACCACGGCTTCCATCTGAAAATCGAGACCACTACGCCCAAGAGGGGGAGATATATTTCTCTCACCCATGTAGGAAGTCGAAATTTGCCTGCCGAAGGGTATCGCTTGGTGGTCACGTCAGCAGAAATTCGTGTTGTGGGGCAGTCGGCGGGATTGTTTTACGGCATGCAGACCCTGACACAACTGCTGCCGTTGGGTGTCAAACCTGTGGTGGTGCTGCCGGCCATTGACATCACTGATTATCCGCGCTTCCACTATCGCGGAGTACTGCTTGATGTCGGTCGACACTTCTTCTCTGTCACATTCATCAAGAACTTTCTCGATCTGATGGCGCAATACAAAATCAACAGATTTCAATGGCACCTCACAGACGATCAAGGATGGCGCGTCGAAATTAAGAAATATCCTCAGTTGACTGAGACTGGTTTCCAGAGTGGGCATCCCTCTAGAGAAGGAAATTTTGATCCGTACGTTCGTGGCTATTACACGCAGGAGCAGATCAAGGACATCGTGGCCTATGCCCAGGCGCGGTTCATCACGGTGATTCCCGAGATCGAAATGCCTGGGCACTCGCAGGCTGCGCTGGCCGCATATCCGGAACTGGGATGCACGCCTATAGCGTCCGCGGGAAGCACTGGCGGCAACCTTCACAACGATGTTTTTTGCCCCAAGGAGGAAACGTTCTCATTCCTGCAAAACGTGCTGAGTGAGGTCATCACGCTGTTTCCCGGTCCTTATGTCCACATTGGCGGCGACGAAGTGTCGAAAGACAGCTGGAAGCAGAGTGTGGACGCGCAAGCGGTCATGAGGCGCGAGGGATTGAAAGACGAGAATGAACTGGAGACCTATTTTGTGCAGCGCATGGAGAAATTCTTGCGCTCCAAGGGAAGACGAACTATCGGGTGGGACGAGATTCTCGAAGGCGGCTTGGCTCCGAATGCAATTGTGATGTCGTGGCGTGGGGAGGGCGGAGGCATCGCGGCAGCAAAGCAAGAGCACGAAGTCATAATGACTCCAACCGACTACTGTTATTTCGACTACAACCAGGGCGACGCCAAGCGCGAACCCCCTAACATGGGCGGTTTTATCCCACTTGAGAAAATCTACAACTACGACCCAATGCCTGGAGAGCTGACGTCAGAAGAGCAGAAGTACGTTCTTGGCGCGCAGGCAAATCTGTGGACCGAATACATCAGCACACCCCAACATCTGGAGTACATGACGTTCCCGCGATTGTTGGCATTGTCCGAAGTGGTGTGGTCACCGGTGGAGAGTAAAGACTATGCTAGTTTCCAGCAGCGGCTGCCGTATCACCTCGGTCGACTGGAAAAGCAGGATGTAAACTACCGGATTCCTGAACCAGGGGGGTTGAAGGATTTCTATACTGCCACTGACGATCACGTACCGGTACAACTGAGTTCCCTCATTCCCGGCAGCCAGATTTATTACACGCTCGATGGCAGCACCCCAACCGACCAATCGCCGAGCTATCAGACGCCGTTCCAGGTTCCGCTTCAGCCGGATCAAAAGACATTATTAAATCTTATTGTCGTTACCCCGCGAGGCCGGCGCAGCATTGTTTACTCGGCGACTCTGTTGCGGCGTGCGTATCGAGATGCGGTCACTTACGCCGGGAGCCAGCCTGGCCTGGCGTATACACTGTTTGACGGGAAATTCACCAGCACGCACGATATCGATCTTGGCGCGAAGTCGACGACGGGGATTATAAATTCGTTTGACCTGCAGCAGTTCAGTCGGCGGGTGAACTACGGGGTCACCTTTGACGGATACCTTAAAGTTCCCGCTGACGGCTTCTACAACTTTGCGGTGGAATCAGATGATGGAACGGTTCTGCGGATTGACGACGAAGAAATCGTCAACAATGACGGCAACCACGCCAGCCAACTAGTCACCGGCTACGTCCCTCTCCGGCAGGGATTCCACAAGATGCGACTCAAATATTTTCAAGGTGAAGGCGGAGCGTCACTGCGGGTCGAGTGGGCACTTTCAGGGCAGGAATTGAAACCATTGGACGGCAGTTCTCTATATCATTAGCCACATAGAACGGCAAAGTCTTGCCGCTCGGCTTTTGTTCGCGTCTGGATTCAGCTACGCTATTCCGGAGCAGCGCAAAGGCTGTTCCCGGAGCCCGATGGTGTTGATACCGCCCAACCGTCCATTCTTGGGGCCGATACTCGCCCGCAGTAGTGCTTTCATTTCTCTGTCTTGTTCAGTTTTTCTCTTCTCAGTATTCACCACAATCTCTTCGGCGCAAACGTCGAGCAAAGCCGCAACTCCGCTCACCCATGCAAATCAGATTCGACGGCTGACCGCGGAGCAGGCGGCACAAGAGTATCCGGTCAGAATTCGAGGCGTTATTACGGACGACGTTCCGGCACCAGATTTTTTCATTCAAGACGCGACCGCTGGAATTTACGTCGAGGGGAATCACTCTCTAGTTTTCGAGCACCACCTGGGAGATCTGGTTGAAATAGAAGGCGTGACCGGGCCGGGAAAATTCGCTCCTGTTATTCGCGAGCAAAGATTTCGAGTGTTGGGCAAAGGTACTCTTCCGAAGGCCAAGGTGTATCCCTTCGGTGAACTCGCCGGCGGGCAAATGGACAGCCAGTGGGTACAGGTGCGCGGTATTGTCAGGTCGGCCGCAATCGATCGCACTTCGTGGCATGAGACGACTCTTGCCTTGCGTGTCGCTTCAGGCAGCGGAGAATTTGCAGCTCGTGTGCCGATCTCGCAAGAACAGGATTTTTCTTCCTGGGTCGGCCGGGAAGTTTTGATCGAGGGAGTGTGCGGCAGTTTGTTTACCAGCCGGCGCCAGCTGAGCGGAATACTCTTTTATGTGCCCCGTCTGAGCTTCATAAAAATGGAGGCGCCGGCGAGAGAAATCCCGTTTTCCGCACTGCTGCAGTTTGCGCCGGGCGAAGGACGTCAACGGGTGCGAGTTCGCGGAGTGGTGGCCTATCAACAGCTCGGCAACGCACTCTTTCTGCAATCGGAGGGAAAAGGTCTCCGCGTTCTGACCCAGCAGGACACACCCTTGCAGCCCGGCGACGTGGTCGAAGTCTTCGGGTCTCCTACCATGGGCGAATCTGCCCCCATTCTTTCAGATGCGATTTTCCATCGCATTGGGCAAAGCGCGGTTTCCGCTCCAGTCAGCTTCAACGTGGACTCACCGTGGGAGGAATATGACGGAGCCTTGGTGACGACGGATGCGACTCTGCTCGATCGTCAGCACCAGAATAGCGGCCTGCGCTTACTGCTCCGCTCCGGCGATTATTTATTTGAGGCAACCGCGCCTTCCGGAATGGAGGAGCGCTTCTTTTCCATTCCCCTCAATAGCCGAGTGCGGACTACCGGTATTTGCCTGGTGCGCAGCGGTGGGCTCTGGTCGGTCCCGCAATCGTTTCGCTTACTGTTGCGATCACCCGCCGATATTGCTTTGCTGCGCGCGCCTTCGTGGTGGAATTTCCGTCACGCCATGTGGCTGCTTGGAATCACCGTAGGAGCGCTTCTGATTGTGCTGGCGTGGGTGATCGTCCTGGGTGGGCGGCTGCGCGAGCAGATGGCCATCATTCGACAAAAACTTCGCAGCGGCGCGGTACTCGAAGAACGCAACCGCATTGCCCGCGAACTTCACGACACCTTGGAACAGGAACTCGCAGGAATCACCATGCAGTTGGATCTAGCGTCCGACTGCTTTGATCAGGTACCGCGGGTAGCGCGAGAGGCGGTTGAGACCGCGCGCCGCATGAGCCGCCACAGCATGGTCGAAGCGCGCCGCTCAGTCTGGGACTTGCGCTGTCACTTGCTCGAAAATGGCGACCTGGTTTCCGCTCTCAGCGAGATCGTCAAACCGCTGGCCCTGCAAGATAAGGTGGAAATGAGTGTTAATATCAGCGGTACTCCCGTCCGCCTGCCAGCCCCAGTCGAGATGAACCTTCTACGCATCGGACAAGAGGCGGTTGCGAACGCAGTCAAGCATGGCGGGCCCCAGCACGTTACTATCGAATTGCAGTATGCTCCGGAAAGCGTTCGCTTGTTTGTAAAGGATGATGGGTGCGGGTTTGCTCTCGAAGAAGCTCTTTTGACTGGGCATTTT
>Ga0209580_10001162_pt1 | contig 12491 bp, 7 predicted proteins | sample Coa_R1_5_FD_187153 | JGI IMG/M metagenome (GOLD analysis project Ga0209580, IMG submission 187153) | Surface soil microbial communities from Centralia Pennsylvania, which are recovering from an underground coalmine fire - Coalmine... | ecosystem: Environmental > Terrestrial > Soil > Unclassified...
CCGCGCATTAAGGCAGCAGTCGATTGGATTGGCCGGCATTACACTCTGGAAGAGAATCCCGGCGCCGGCCAAAACGGAATGTATTACTACTACCACCTCTTCGCCAAAGCGATGGACGCGCTCGGCGAGCTGGAATTCGCCGATGCCAAGAAGGTGAAGCACAACTGGCGCGCGGAGCTTTTCGACGCGCTCGAGAAGCGGCAGAAGGCCGATGGGTCTTGGGTCAACGAGAGCCGCGCATTCCTGGAGGACGTGCCGGAATTGTGCACGGCGTACGCCATATTGGCGTTGAGCTATTGCCAACCCAAAAAATGATATGTCTTATGGGCCGTATCCGGCCTATAGGACCTATCGTTTAGCGCGCTGCCCCGCGGAAGTTGTTTTCCACGGGGCAGTGTTTTTTACCGATGGTGGCCGCCGCCGCCCGACGAGCCGCCCGATGGCCTGTTGCTGCTGCCACCGGAATAGGGGGCCGAGAAGCTGTGGCCCCCAAAACTCGAGAATCCAGGCGATCCCGAAAACCCGCTGTGCATGCCGGCGGTCTGATGGGAGTAAGACGGTGCGCCCGAGAACGAGTTATGCATGCCTGCGGTTTGGTTCAGGAACATCGGTGCGTTGGAGAAGCCGTTATGCATGCTTGAAGTCAGGTGGAAATTCGAACCTGCAAACGTACCGTTGTGCATCTGGACGGACGACTGCGTCATCTGCTGGCTGTGGGCACTGAGTTGCTGCCCGGCCTGATGATACGTCTGCAACTGGTTGGCCGAAACCGTCTGGAAGTGCGCTCCGGATTGCTGCAGCTGAGTGGTCGTCCGCAGCGCGCCATTCGTTCCCAAGGAATTGGGCCCGGTGGTGCCGTTGACGTGTGCCTGCACATTCGCATTCAGGTTCGACGCCCAATTTGGGTTGTTCCCATTCGCAATTCGAGCGGCCGCGAACACCGGGTCATAGTGAGCCGCAGCGTAGCCTGCCCACGGCGTATACCCGGCGTGTGCGAAGCCGGCGCCGTAGTAGTTGCCGTAGTAGTAATGCCCGCAGCCGGGGCGGAAGAACAATGAATTCGGCCCAAAGCCGCAGGCAAAACCCGGTCCGTAGCCGAAACCAAAACCGAAACCGGGGTAACCAAATGCGAAGCCGCCCGGACCGAAGCCGAAACCGAGGCCGAAGCCATAGGTGTAGTAGGGACGATAGATGAATCCGGGGTCGAACGCATAGCCTGCACCAAAGTAGTAAGGCGCGAACAACAGGCCGCGCGCCGGGAACGTGTAATCCCAGTAGCCGCTGGCAAAGATCCAGCCGCCAGGCGTCCAAATATAGGTGGATGGTGTCCAAATGAAGCCGGGGCGGTATGCGGTCCAGTAACCGGACCGCCAGCGATAGCCATCATCGGTATAGTTCCACGTGCCCGGAATGTAGAAGCTTTCCGAATCGGGCGCCGGCGAACTCGGACCCTCATCCAGGCTGGCCGGCGGCGTGGGAACGTATTGATAGTCGTTTTCGCGCGGATCAGCCCAGTGGCCGCTTACCCAGCGCCAGCCGGCATTCGTGTCGGCCCAGTAGCCGGGAACCCAGCGGCGGCCATCCGGCACGTCGCGCCACAGGCCGCTCACCCAAATGAAATCCTTGCGCTCTTCATCCCATTGCCAGTAACCGGGAATCCATTCCACATTCTTGCCTTCCGGCTTCACTCCGGGCGGCTCTTCTGGAACCGGCGCCGGTGGTTTCATGGGGACCACATCGTTTGCGGTCGGATTCTTGTCCCAAGGCTGGGCGTATGCCTCGTGGATCGGGCCGCGCGACAAGGGCTCGCCCGGCCCCTGATTTTGTTGCGTCTCACCCGCCACGGCTCCCAAAGCCATCAGACCCGTCGCGATGACGGGCAATAAATGTGCGAATCGTGCGTTCATCGTTGAACCTCATCGACTAGCCCTTCCCCAAGCTGTTCCCACAAGCATTCCCCTTGAATTGCGCCCACACAAGACAGTCTCCGGCCATTTCGTTGATCGGGGACAAGTAAGTGTTAAACTCTTTGGGAATTGACGCAATTGCCGACGACCGGTTCATTGCAGCTAATCGGTAGCGGAAAGCGCGAGAATTCCGCTTGGGTGGGCGGAATTCTGGCGCTTTCCGCTACCGTGCCGGACCACTAGTCGCGATCCTGTTAATGGTGATGTTGGCCGCCGGAGCCGCTGGAACTCGGATGATACGAGCCACCGGAACTCGGATGATACGAGCCGCCTGAAAAGTGGGGCGTCGTATTCATGCTCGGATGATACGTGGGCATGCTCATGCTTGGATGATACGTCGATTGCGGCGTAAAGTTCGCTCGCGAGAACGACTGAGAGTTAGGCATCGAGAAATGGTTCTGGAAGTTTGTCGCCGGCATTCTCGTCGTTCCCGGATTCGAGAAGTTCGTTCGCGGCGCTGAATTCCAATTGGGAGAGAAGTTCTGCGTCCGCGGAACCGTCACGTTATTCGGCGTGAATGTCTGCGGTCGATTCCATCCCTGGTTGAGGTTGGTATTGGGCGACCCTGTCCAATGCGGGGTGGTCAGTGACTGCGTGTGCGGAACATTCAGGTTCGGTGTCGTCGTGTGGACGTTCGGGAAGTTCATGTTCGGTGTCGTTTGAATGCGCGGTACCGTCGTGTTCGGCGTCGTGGTTTGAACGCGCGGGAAGCTGTTGTTCGGCGTCGTTGTCTGCATCTGCGGGAATCTTTCATTCGACAGCGGGCTTTGCGTGCGCGGGAAGCTGTTCGGCCTCGTTGTCTGCATTTGCGGGAATCTTTCATTCGACAGCGGGCTTTGCGTGCGCGGCACATTATTGTTCGGCGTCGTCGCGTGGATACCCGGGGTGCTGCTACCTGGCGTCGTAAACGAATGCGCGGTGGTGGAAATGCCTGGGTGTCCACCTATGCCGTTATTGAAGCCCGCCGTTTGCGGAGTGCGAGAATTCACGGGCCCGCCGTTGTGGGTCCAGTGCTGGCTTTGCTGCGTCAATTGTTGGGCTTGTTGCGTCTGAGCTCGAATCTGAGCGGCGGATACGTTCTGCAAGTTCACACCGGAATGTTGCAGCTGCGTGAGGCTGGTCAGTCCGGGATGCACATTCCCGCCGTGGGCGCCGAGGGCCTGCTGCGCCGCCAGTGTATGCGGAAAATTAGGCAGCGTGCCGTTGGCTCGGCCGTTAATGCGCCCATGCAGATCATTGAACCATTGCGGGTCGCCCCGATGGGCAATGCGTTCATGGGCGAAGATCGGATCGAAGTGCCGTGAAGCGAAGTCCCCCCACGGATGGAATCCGGCATGAGCGAAGTGGTTGCCGAAGAAATCGCCAAAAAAGAAATGGTGGAAGCCCGGGTGGACAAACAGGGAATCAAATCCGAAGCCAAAACGGTTTGCAAAGAATGGGTTGAAGAAACAGCTGTAAAACGGCCGGAAGCAGTAGCCGTTGTAGAACGGGAACGTGGGCCCGAAGTACACCGGCGCGAACAACAGACCGCGATTGCAGAAATCATAATCCCAGTAACCGCTACAGTAGGAGTAGCCCAAGGGCGTCCAAAAATAGCTGGCGGGCACCCACGTCGAGCCAGGCTGATAGGCCGACCAGTAACCCGGCTGCCAGGCGTAACCACTGGTGTCATAGACCCAATTGCCCGGAACGTACACGCTCTGATCATCCGGCGCCGGCGTGCTTGGCCCTTGATCGAGACTCTGCGGCGGTGGCTGCGGCACGTACTGGAAGTCTTGCTCCCTCGCTCCAGCCCAATGCCCACTCACCCACTGCCAGCCACCACTCGCTTGGGTCCAGTAACCGGGAACCCAACGGCGACCTTCCGGCACATCGCGCCAGAAGCCGCTCACCCAAATGTAATCGTTCTTGGTGGTGTCCCATTGCCAGTAGCCGGGAATCCACTGCACGTTCTTGCCATCCGGCTTCACGTCGGGCGGCTGCTCGGGGATGGGGTCCGGCGGCTTCTTGGGAACAACTTCGCCCGGCGTGGCGTTGGCGTCATATGGCTGGGCATACGCCTCGTGAATCGGGCCGCGGCCCAAAACTTCGGGTTGGGCCTGGTCTTGTGGCGGTTGATTATCATCCGCTCGCAGCGGAAAGGTCGTCAGCCCCATCGCGAAAATGGAGATTATTAATAAGTGTTTCATGGTGCATATCTCTTTCACCGCGAATGGGCGGCGAATGAGGCGCGGTTCGTTCGAATTGGCGGAATTCGGAAAACTGCGTTCGTATCCCGCGAAGCCTGGGGAACGGACCGCGCAAGGCGATTATTTCGATGTTTTCGATGAGATCGCGTAGTCCCTGATCTCGATAGAAGAGCGCTGAACATCGTTATACTTGCGCTCCCCCATTGAAATTATATGCACCGCCAAGCAATTTATGAGAACGAGCCCCGGGGCTCGACATTGCTTTCCATGTTCGCCTCGGGCAACTACAACGGCTCCAGTTGTCGAAAGCTTTCCACGCGTGCACTGAATCCCATGGCCATAACGAGCAAATGCCCCGCTTGCGGTGAGCCGATTTCGCTATCGGCCGATGCTTCGCGAAGCAGGTTCGCATGCCCGGCTTGCGGCATCGGGCTGACAACGAACGAAAATGGCGATCTTGCGGTGGAAGCCGTTCGCAGTGCCACGACTTCAATCGTCGCCGCCGTGCCGAAGCCCCCTCCCAAGCTGGATGATGCCGACGAGGATGACGAGTGGGATGAAGAGGTAGCCAATCAGCGACGGTGGTTGCAGCAACGCCACCGCCGGGACGCAGCGTTAAGAAAGGTCAAAGCGCCAGCCATATTCCTCCAGGTCGTCGGCATATTGATGATCCTGGGATCCGTCGCGTTGGCTGTATTGGCCGCGATCCTACCGTCGCTATCCCAAAACAAAAATGACGATGATTTTTTGATCACAATGACCATCCTGTACTCAGTTGGAGGCGCGGTCTCGCTTATGATCGGGATCGCAAACTTCTGGGCGGGTAGACGAATGAAGGCATTGCGCTCGTACGGCTCAGTACTGGCCATCGTCATCATGACCTTGATCTTGGGTGCAATGCTTTGCATCTTTCTAGCCGTTGTGCCAATCTGGCCGCTAACAGTTTTGGTAAACTCCGAAGTGAGAGCGGGCTTTGAGGCGCCGGAAAAAGACAGTGCAAACCCTGACGGTGACCGTGATCAGAAAGAGAATAGTTCAACAGGCGACCAATAAGTGGCTCATGTGAATTCGCATATCAGCGAGCCGAGCCGCGTAAGCGGCCGGCTTGAGCGGCCCCTCACCCGGCCGCTTACGCGGCTCGGCTCGCCTCGTCGCTATTTCTTTTCCAACAACCCCCGTTCCTTCAGCCACGCTTCGAGCTGCTCCGGCCACTTCGATAACACGGGATCTTTGGGCGCCAGGCCCACGCCGTGAGGGCCCTTCTCGAATATCACCAGTTTCACCGGCACACCGGCCTTCTTGCAGGCTTCCTCGAATAGGCGGCTGTTGGCAGGCGGCACGCCCTTGTCTTCTTCCGTGTGGAAAAGAAAGATCGGCGGCGTGTCTTTTGTCACCTGGAGCTCATTCGAATAGTATTTGACCAGCTCCGGGTCTGGTTTCGTGCCGATGAGGTTGTTCCGCGAACCACGGTGCATCGAATCCTGCGTGAAGGTGATCACAGGATAGCACAGAATGCCGAAATCAGGCCGGCAGCTCACCTTGTCGATCTCGTCACCATCGTTTTTGCCGGCGTCGAAATGAGTGACGGCCGTCGAAGCCAAGTGCCCGCCGGCCGAGAAACCCCAGATGCCCACGCGGTGTGGATCGATGCCAAATTCCTTGGCCCTTGCTCTCACGGTGCGGATGGCCCGCTGGGCATCCATGAGCGGATAGGGATGCAACGGTCCCGGCCGGTCCTTTTGCACAATGCGATAGCGAAGCATGAATGCCGCCACGCCGCGGTCGTTCAACCACTTGGCGATGTCTTTGCCTTCGTGTCCTTCGGCCAGGAAGCCGTAGCCGCCGCCGGGGCAGACCACGACGGCACAACGATTTGCCTTTTCGGTTTCCGGCAGAAAGATCGTTAGATTTGGCCGGTCTTTGTCGCCTTCCACGTGGCCGGGAGCGCCCTTCGGCCAGAGCGGTTCGGTTTTCGGCATCGGCTCGGCCGCCGGTGCATAGCTGGCGAGAGCGAGAATCAATGCATACGTCATGATGCTACTCCTTGAAGCAATGAAGGTCACAAACGGGGATCGGAGGGAGAGTTGTAGTTGCTATCATCTTCAGAAGCGCGCCTTTCGAGAATATCGTCAGCCGGCGGTTTCGCTTTCCATTGCACGTCTGCGGACTTGTGGGCCGCCGCGAACCATTCGGTGATCGGGCTGCTCTGGCTGCAACGAGGACAAGTAGTCGTATCGAATTCTTGCCAGCAGCGCGGACAGAGGCCTTTGGTTTCGAAGGTGTCAAAGGAGGCGCCGCACGAGGAACATCTCCAAAAATTGCCCACGAGCGGTCGCGTGTAGCACCGCGGGCAGGCAGCATCTTCACGCCGCTCGGTATCCGCCAGTGCGGCCAGCTGACGGGCTTGCTGGAAGCCATTCCAGCAGCGCGAAGCGATGAAGAACGCCATGATGCCCAACCATAAGCTACGCTGCAAGACGGCCAGGGCAATCGCGGCCGCCCCCGCGATCAATCCGATGACGCTGACGACCAACAAGCTCTTCGCCCGGCCAATGACGAACCAGAGCAGCGATTGGAGAATTTGCCCGCCATCCAGCGGATAGATGGGCAGCAGGTTGAAGACCAGCAACCCGAAATTTATTTTCGTGACAACGACCACAAATTCATTCGCATCCGGATGGGTTGCGCGCAGCCCATAGCGGCCCGCCAGGAAAACCGCGCCCACGGTAATCGGCACAAGTACGGCATTCACCAGCGGCCCGGCCGCGATGCTCCACAGCCAGGCGCCGGGGCGAGGCGGCGGCTTCACGAAAGCGATGCCGCCCAGCGGCCACAAAACGATTTCATTCGCCTGACCGCCTACCTGCCGGCAAGCCAGCGCATGGCCGAATTCATGGAGTAACACGATGACGAAGAGAGCCAAATATTCTGCGACGCTCCACACGACGGAGCGATATTCGTTTTTTCGAAATTGAAATGCCAGCACGGCCACCAGGAACCACGACCAATGCATGTAGACGGATATGCCGGCCAGGCGGAAAATGCGAAAGGAACCGCTCATCGAGGGCGCCGGCTGCTGGCCCATAAGTCACCCGCAGATTCTCACTTGTTTTTCGACCTGGAATGTCGGATATAATACTTGTTGTGCGGGCTAATGCCAGCACCATGAGGGGGCGATCTGGCTTCGACCGGGTAAGTTGAAGTAGTCGTGGCGTGTCGTGGTTGGTCAGTCGGCCACGTAAAAAGCTGACCACACTTTAACTGCTAACCCGCAGTTTTCTCTGGCTGCGTGAGCCTAGCTCACAAGCCCCGAGTCCGCGAGCTTTGCCCGAGAGGTCGCGGCTCGGACGCCAAATCGGGATCGCTGTTGCCTGAGGCTCGTCGCCCAGACGAGCCGCTTCGAGGGCGGTGACAGCTAAAAAACCTGCTCGATAGCGAATTCCGCATCCTGCCTGCCGGAGTCGGAACGAGCGAACGTGGCGAGAAAGACGCCAGGCATCGACGGGCTACACACGTAGAAGCGGCTACTGAAGTGCCACGGGACGCGGGTTCGATTCCCGCCGCCTCCATCGGAAACGGCTTGCGAGCAATCGCAAGCCGTTTTTTTTCTTCAAGGGACGCCTTGGATGCACTGCCATCTTCTCTGTGAACGGCCAAGTTTTGGCGGCGGCAAACGGTGATGGCAAGGACGAGGTCACGACCTACAAACTGGCCTTACACCGGCGGTGAGATACGAGAAAACCGAACTGATCTCAGTCAGCGATTGAGTATGCCGCTGCCGGGACGCTCTTTGCACCGCCTGAGTACCAGCGCGTTCTTATCAAATAATCTGCCTGATCGGTTCCGCCCCCTCGACGCCAACAAGTTTTTGATTCAGCCCGCTGTGGAAATAGGTCAGCGCATTCGGATCGAGGCCCATTTGGTGCAGAACCGTGGCATGCAGGTGTTTCACGTGGAAGCGGTCCTTGATACCGGTGCTGCCGAGTTCGTCGGTTTCGCCCACACTGACGCCGCCTTTGATCCCGCCGCCGGCCAGCCACATCGTGAAGCCGTAGGCGTTGTGGTCGCGGCCGGTGCCCTGGGCGTATTCCGCGGTCGGCTGGCGGCCAAATTCGCCACCCCAGACTACGAGCGTTTGGTCGAGCAGGCCGCGCTGCTTCAGATCCTTCAGCAGCCCGGCAATCGGCTTATCCGTGTTGCCGGCGTGTTTCGAGTGGTTGGCCACCATGTCAGTGTGGGCGTCCCAGTTGTCGTCGTTGTGGGCGCCGCCCGAATAAACCTGGATGAAGCGGACGCCGCGCTCCACCAGCCGCCGGGCCAGCAGACACTTACGGCCATAATCCGCGGTACGCGGCTGATCGATGCCGTACAGCGCCAACGTCTGCTTCGACTCCTGCGCGAAATCGACTGCTTCGGGAGCGTATTGCTGCATCTGGTACGCGAGTTCATAGCTGGCGATGCGGGCCGAAAGCTCGGAGTTGTCGCCGCGTGCGCTAAAGTGTTCCTCATTCTTCTCGCGCAGGCGATCCAAGATCTGCCGCTGTGTTTCGCGCGACATGCCCGCCGGAACGCTGAGGTCGTGAATCGGCGTCTTGTCGGCGCGAATGACAGTGCCCTGGTACGCCGCCGGCATGTAGCCGCTCGACCAATTCTTTGGCCCGCTGATCGGCCCGCCGGTCTTGTCGAGCATGACCACGAAGCCGGGCAAATTCTCGTTCTCGCTGCCCAGGCCGTACGTTACCCAGGTGCCCAGGCTCGGGTGGCCGCTGAGAATTCGGCCCGTGTTCATCATCAACATGGCCGAGCCGTGAATGGGCGACTCGGCATACATCGCATGCAGAAATGCCAGATCATCCACGCACGTGGCCAGGTTCGGGAAAAGGTCGGAGACGTATTTGCCGCTTTGGCCGTATTGCTTGAATTTCCATTTCGGCCCAACCACGCGGCCCTGGTTCTTATGCCCGCCGCGGCCAAAAGTCTTCACCTCAATTGTCTTACCGTCGAGATCGTAGAGCTTCGGCTTAAAGTCGAAGGTGTCGAGATGACTCGGGCCGCCGTACATGAACAGGAAGATGACCGATTTCGCCTTGGCCGGGGAATGTGGTTTCCGCGGCGCTATGGGGTTGACAAATTTGCTCACGCCATCGTCAGCGACGGCTTGCCGCGCCAGGAATCCCGATTCGGTCAAAAACGCGGACAACGCGACCGAAGTGAACCCGGCCCCAGCTTCCCAAAGGAATTCGCGGCGCGTGCGTCGGCAGAATTGGTGGGAGTTGTTGTTCATTTTTCCGATCCTATATCTATCTCCCGCACCGGTAGCGGAATTCGCAAGAATTCCGATCTGGGAAGATCGGAATTCTTGCGAATTCCGCTACCAGTCAAATGCAATGAACCGCTAATCCAAATACACAAACTCATTCGCGTTCAGCAGTAGCAGGCAATAGTATTTTAGCGCATCGTGCGTCGACAGCTTGCCCTGCGTATGCAGCTTCTGGATGAATTCGACGTCTTTTTTAATTTCCGCAGAGGCGGGATCGCGAGCCGTCGTCAACCGGATCGCACGTCCGACTTGGGCCGGCAGGTCGCGCGGATGTTCGCGCTCCAATCGCTCGGCAAATGCCGCCGCCTGCTGCTGGCTGAAATCGCCGTTGAGCAGATTGAGCGCCTGTGTCGGCACGGTCGTGATGTAGCGGACGGGACAGCTCGAATCGGTATCCGCCTGGTCGTGGTGCGCCAGCAGCGGCACCTGAAGCGAGCGCTTCACAAAAACGTAAATGCTGCGACGAGCCGCCTCTTGTGGGCTCGATTGTCCCCAGCCATCGCCGGGTCGCGATTGACCCGCCAGCACTTCCTTTGGAATCTCGGGAAAGACGCTTTCGCCGCCCGCCTTGACGTTTAGTTGCCCGCTCAGGAAAAGCATCGAATCGCGAATTTCTTCGGCGGTGAGCCGGCGCATTGGGAATCGCCACAAGAATTCGTTCGACGGGTCAGTTCGCAAGCCCGCTTCCATTCCACGAGCCGACATTTGATAGGTGCTCGACATCAGCATCAACTTGTGCATGTGTTTCAGGCTACAGCCGGACCGTATAAGCTCGCCGGCCAGCCAGTCGAGCAGTTCCGGATGCGTCGGCGCGGTGCCGAATTTGCCGAAGTCGTTGGGCGTGGCCACAATGCCGCGGCCAAAGTGGTGCTGCCAGAGGCGATTGACGATCACGCGAGCCGTTAGCGGATTCTCCCGGGAAGCAATCCAGTTTGCCAGCACCGAGCGCCGGCCGCTGGAATGTGCGTCTTTGGCCGGCGCAGGAATCGTGGGCGCCGGCAACGCAAACACGGTTGGAAATGCAGGCGCCACTTCCTTGCCCGGAGCGTGGGGATTGCCGCGAATCATGATGTACGTCGAACCGGGATTGACCGCGCAGTGGTTGACCGACAGGGCCAAATCACGCGGAGTGCCGGCCGCTGACATCAACGCTTTGAGTTCCTTCCTCAGGTTCGCATAATCCTCGATTTGCTCCGACGTAAGAAACTGTTTGAGCTTCAGCCGGATCAATTGTTGCCGTTCCGGCCCCTCGGCGGCGCGCTGATCCTGCGCCGGCATCTTGCGGACACCTTCGTCCTCCAGGCGGCGCAGAGCCGTGGTAACTTCGTTTAAGCGCTTGGCACGCGCGCGGTCTTCGACTTCGTGTTGAGAGCGAATTTGTGCCGGCGCGATCTCCGTTACCGTCGAGCTCGAAATCGGATTGGGGTCGTTGCTGAAGCGCGGGATCTCCTGAAAGAACGACAGCAACCGGTAATAGTCGGCCTGTGGAATCGGGTCGATTTTGTGGTCGTGGCAGCGGGCACAGTTGACCGTCATGCCCAGAAAAACTTGCGATACCGTGGTGACAATATCGTCCAACTCGTCGAAGCGAGCCTGGGCCGGGTCGGCTGGCTCATCATCAAAGAGGCCCAGCCGGTAAAAGCCCGTGGCGATGATCGAATCCGGATCGCCGTGCGCGAGTTCATCGCCGGCCAGTTGTTCCCTGATGAACCGGTCGAACGGCTTGTCGGCATTGAAGCTACAGATGACGTAATCGCGATAGCGCCAGGCCAGCGGTTTCGGCCCGTCTCGCTCGTAACCATTGCTTTCGGCAAAGCGCACGAGATCGAGCCAGTGCCGGCCCCACTTTTCACCGTAACGGGGCGAACTCAGCAAACGATCAATCCAGCGCTCGTAGGCATCGGGAGCGGAGTCGGCGACGAAGGCATCGACTTCTTCCGGCGTCGGCGGGAGGCCGGTCAAGTCATAGAAGATCCGGCGAATTAGGACCACCCGGTCGGCCGGCGAATTGGGGGCAAGATTATGCGCTTCCAGCTTTTGCAGAACAAACAAGTCGATCGCGTTCTTGGACCAACTCTTATCCTTTACGCCGGGTGGTGCAATACCTGTAAGCGGTTGGTAAGCCCAATATGGCTTGGCAGGCTCATCTGCGAGAGATGTCTTGAATTCGGCCAGCGCCGAAACAATGAAGAGAGACGCTGCGACGCTCGGAAGTATTCTGAGTATTCCCATGCTTCATATTAATACCCTTTTTTCGCTGAAAAGGCAGCAAGTTATCGGCGCAGCCTGCGGCTAGAACATGCCAGCCCTCTACTCTACCAGCGTGAGAATGCGTGTGGGGGCCGCCATGCCGGGGTAGCGCAGGAGGACATTGCCGTTGCCCGAAATTCCTAAGTCCTTTGTGATGTATTGCGAGCCGACGGCGCTACCCGATTGAATGCTGCCATCGGCAGCTGCGTATTGGCCGCCGTTGCCGGTTACATTCATCAAGGCCCCGGCCGCATATAAGGTGCCGCGCAATGTGAAGGTGCCATTGCCATCGATCTGCATCGGCACGGCGGAGTTGCGGTCCTGCCATAGCATAATGCCGGAGTACGGGCCGTTTTGTAGCGGCGCCAGGTCGACGATTCCACTAGCATTTCCGGTGATCTGAATCTTCTCGGAGTTAGCGCTGGAAGCAGGCTGATTATAAATCAAGACGCCGCCGCTTGTGAGCGGGTCCATCGTAACGGTGGCGCCGGTGGACTTGAAGCCGCCGCCGTTGATGTAATAGATGCCGCCATTACTGTTGGCACTGGCCTGCTGCAGGATGACGACGTCACCTTTGTTGAATGTCGGCAGATTTGTGTAGGTTCCCGGAGATAGCGTGTACTGGAAATTCCCATTGCCGATAGCTGTCTTAGTCATCGTCCCATCCGGAGGCATGGATGGGGGCGGCAAGTAAGCCAGCGGGTCCGGAGTCGGATGTACACCCTGGAAGATCTGGTTCGGTACCGGGCTGGTTACAAACGAGCC
>Ga0209580_10001164_pt1 | contig 12480 bp, 12 predicted proteins | sample Coa_R1_5_FD_187153 | JGI IMG/M metagenome (GOLD analysis project Ga0209580, IMG submission 187153) | Surface soil microbial communities from Centralia Pennsylvania, which are recovering from an underground coalmine fire - Coalmine... | ecosystem: Environmental > Terrestrial > Soil >...
ATTACGTCGGATGATGAATTCATGTGAGTGGTGCGTGGCGGGTAGTGAGGGGTGAGTGGTCGGCGTTGACCACTCACCCCTCATTACTCGCCACTAACTATTTAAGAGTTATTTCGGTGCCCACGCCCTTGTGCGTGAAGATTTCGAGAAGCAAGGAATGCCTGAGCCGGCCGTCGATCAGGTGCGTTTTGCGGACGCCGGCCCGGAGCGCGTCGAGACAAGCTTCGACTTTCGGGATCATGCCGCTGTCGATGACGCCTTGTTGGATGAGGCGGGTGCAATCCATGGCATCCAGACACGGCAGCAGGGACGCGGGGTTCGCGCGGTCCGCAAGGATACCCGGCGTATCGCTCAGGAACATTAACTTCTCAGCATTCAGGCTCGCGGCGACGGCAGCCGCCGCGGTGTCCGCATTCACATTGAGCCACTTACCGTCCGCATCAATCGCGACGCAGGGAATAACCGGAACCACGCCGCCGGCGCAAAAGTCATCGATTAGTCCGCGATCGACGCGCGTCACCTTGCCCACGCGGCCGAGGTCGATAAGTTCCCCCTTTTCGCCTGGTAAAAGCAACTTTTCGCCAAACAATGCCTGCATCGACCCGGAATGCAAACCGACCGCGCGGCCGCTCAACTGGCGAATAAGCGAGACGATCTCGGCATTGATTTCATGGCAGAGAATCTGGACGACGATCTCGAGCGTGGCTTCATCTGTATAACGCCGGCCCTGGATCTTGCGGGGCTGCAGGCCGGATGCGGCCATCGCCCGGTCGATCGGTTTGCCGCCGCCATGAACGAGTACTGGCCGCATGCCCACCGCGGCCATGAAAACGACGTCCTGCAGCATGGTGCGCAGCGCGCCGGGTTCTTCCAGGACACTGCCGCCCAGCTTGATGACCGTGCGGCGATCGTGAAACGTGCGGATGTAAGCGAGCGCTTCGATCAGGACGTCCGCTTTGCGTATGGCATCGTCCATCCCAGGCCCAGCCGGGGACAAGCAAAAGAATAAGCGTAGGCGCGCCGGAAGGGGATGTCAATGGCGGAATGCCGCGCACGAGCGCTGAATCGGTGACGGAGGGCGGCATCGCCCTCGCTGGTGCTCCAAGCTTTTATTACATTGGAAGATCAACGGAAGGAGTGCCGATGTTGAGCGTGGCGACCGATCAACTCCGGAAGGCCGGCTTGACGAGCCAGCAAGCCGAGGAAAGACTTCGTCAGTACGGCCCCAATGCCGTAGCAGAAGAACGTCCCCATCCGGTGCTGCTGATTTTGCGTAAGTTCTGGTCGCCGGTGCCATGGATGCTTGAGGTCACCCTTGTCCTGGAACTTGCTCTCGGAAAATTCACGCAAGCCGTCGTCATCGGCACACTGCTTGTTTTGAATGCCCTGCTGAGCTTTTTCCAGGAGCGTCGGGCCAGCAACGCTCTGTCACTCTTGCGCCAGCGCCTCGCGGTCCAGGTGCGAGTCCGGCGCGATGGTTTGTGGCAAGAGATCTTGGCTCAAAACCTGGTCCCGGGCGACGTCGTTCACGTACGCGTCGGCGACTTTGTGCCGGCGGACCTGCATCTTCACAACGGGCAAATACTGTCCGATCAGTCCACTTTGACCGGCGAATCCATTCCGATCGAAGTTGGCCCAGGGAAGACCGCTTACGCGGGCAGCGTGGTCCAACGCGGTGAGGCCACTGGCGAAGTATCCGCCACGGGATCACGAACCTTCTTCGGCAAGACTGCCGAGCTGGTTCACGCAGCGAAGACGCTGAGTCATCTTGAAAATGTGATTCTAGCCATCGTCAAATACCTGGTCGTGATGGACGTATTTCTAGTCATCGTCATTTTGATATACGCTGCGGCGACGCACATCTCTTGGAGCGAGATCGTTCCTTTTGCTCTCATCCTTTTGATCGCTTCGGTTCCAGTGGCCCTGCCTGCGACATACACCCTGGCCGGTGCTCTCGGCTCGCTCGATTTGGCCAGGCGTGGCGTGTTGGTCACGCGGCTCTCGGCCATTGAAGAGGCAGCGGCGATGGACGTGCTATGTAGCGACAAGACCGGAACCATCACAAAAAATCAGTTGGCCGTGGCATCACTGCGTGCAGTTACTCCTCAATCGGAAGATGAATTGCTTCGGTTGGCGGCCCTAGCCTGCGAGGAATCCACGCAAGACCCAATCGACCTCGCGATTCTGCAGGCTGCAAAAAGCCGCGATTTGCTTGCGAATCTACCACGTTGCATTCAGTTTTTCCCGTTCGATCCAGCGACGAAGCGATCCGAAGCCGTCTTTTCTCAAGACGGGACGGTTCTGCATGTCATAAAAGGCGCTCCTGCCGTTGTCGGCACTTTGACGAAGGCTGCCGCAATCTCCGACGCTGAGTTGCAGGCTTTGGCAAGCACGGGTTGCCGCATCCTCGCAGTTGCCGCTGGCCCGAGCGCTAACTTGAAACTTGCCGGCCTGGTTGCCTTACAAGACCCGCCAAGAGAAGATTCTCAATCCGTCATTCAACAGTTAAGCGATCTCGGTGTCCGAGCTGTAATGGTGACAGGAGATAGTTCGGCAACCGCGCAGGCGGTCGCTTCACAGGTCGGAATCAAGGGCCGCACTTGTCCGGCCGAAAGCCTCCGAGGAGAGACTAAAGGCGGGATTCTTGATTGCTCCGTCTTTGCCGGCGTTTATCCCGAAGATAAGTTCCGCCTGATTCAAGCCTTTCAAAAGGACGGCCATGTTGTCGGCATGACCGGCGACGGAGTAAATGACGCTCCTGCATTGAAACAAGCAGAAGTGGGCATTGCCGTGGCGAATGCGACCGACGTAGCCAAGGCGGCCGCCAGCATCGTATTGATCGAGGCTGGGCTCGCCGGCGTGCTGGCCGCGGTCGAGACCGGCCGGTGCATTTATCAAAGGATGCTGACCTACACACTGAACAAGATTGTAAAGACGATTCAGATTGCCCTGCTCTTGAGTCTGGGCCTACTCGTGACCGGAGAATTCGTTACCACGCCGCGGCTCATTCTGTTGCTATTGTTTGCCAACGACTTTGTCACCATGTCGTTGGCTGCTGACCGTGTCATCTTCTCGCGCAAGCCTGACCGCTGGCAGATTCCGCCCCTGGCAATCAGCGGCCTGGTGCTCGGATTGGGCTGGTGGGTCTTTACATTTGCAGTTTTTCTGGTCGGACGCGATTGGCTTCATCTTGAATTGGAAGAACTGCAAACTCTGGTCTTCGTGGCCTTGGTTCTGACTGGCCAAGCAACCGTGTATCTGTTGCGGGAACGCCGGCACATCTGGACCTCGGTTCCCGGCACTTGGTTGCTTCTTAGCACGTTTGCCGATGTGGTAATCGTCAGCATCATGGCCACTCAAGGCATTCTCATGGCCCGGATAAGTCCTGCGTTGATTGCCGGGTTGATCTTGGCTTTGGCAATGTTCATTGTCGTGTTCGATTTCGTGAAAGTGAGATTCTTTCAGCGATTAGGCTCACATTGATGGCGCAATGCTTAAGCCTAACAATTTCCCCAGTCTACCGCAAACAATTACGATGGTGACATCTGGTTGGGGGCTTCTAGGCAGCGCGGCCAGTGCTTATAATCCAACTCCAAAGTGCAATATCGCTTCTATATCCGAAAGGTCCCCATGAGCATTCCTCCTCTAGCCATTGGCGTGTGCAGTTGGTCGCTGCAAGTGAAGAGCATTCCCGAACTGACAAAGTTGATGATTCAGCTTGGCATCGACGTGGTGCAGCTGGCCTGTGGCGATCCGCACCATGCTTCCTGGGACGAAGGCGAGGCGATGCCGAAAGCCGCCTTGGCCGCCGGCTTCACGATGACCGGCACCATGCTGGGCTTCCCGGGCGAGGATTACACGTCGCCGCAGACGATTCAAAAGACGGGCGGCTTCGGCGACCCGGCCACGCGGCCCGAGCGGCTCGAGCGCTTCCAGTGGGCGCTCAACCGCACGAAGGCGCTGGGACTCAGCGACATGATGCTGCATGCCGGCTTTATCCCGGAGCCGCGCCGGCCCGAACGCAAGTCATTTCTCGATACGCTTGCCACGGTCAGCCAACTGGCGAAGGAGAAAGGCGTTACCGTGGCATTCGAGACCGGCCAAGAAACTGCCGAGCTGCTGCGCCTTACCTTGGATGAACTCAAATGCCCGAACCTGAAAGTGAATTTCGACCCGGCCAACATGCTGCTTTATGACAAGGGCGATCCCATTCGAGCGGTGGAAATCCTGGGCCCCGATATTCGCAGCGTGCATGTGAAGGATGCAAACCGGCCCACCGTGCCCGGCCAATGGGGCGAAGAAGTGCCGCTTGGCCAAGGCCAGGTCAATATCAAGAAATTCGTGCAAAAACTGAAGAGTGCCGGCTATCGCGGTGCGCTTTGCATTGAACGCGAAGTGGGTGACCAGCCGGCCCGCATCCGCGACATTGCCCACGGCATTCGCCACTTGCAAGAGTGCCTGGCCGCATAGAAGCCGCTTGAAGCGAAGCAGGAAATTCTCATGGAAATGCCGTCGGAAAAGCGCGAGCGCCAAATCGGCCGCATCAAGCAGTTGTTGCTGCGCCGCGGCCATCCCTATCTTCTGATGGCCATCTTCCTTGCGCTCATGGGATTGTCGGGATTTCTGGCCTCTGTGTTCATGCATGCGTGCGGCTTGAACTCCATGGCAGCCCGCTATCCGCTGGCCGTGGGCGTCGCTTATCTGGTGTTTCTGGCCTGCCTGGGCATTTGGCTGGCCGCGCATCGAAAATCGCGTGGCGCGCCGCCGCCAACGTACCATCCGGCCGGACCTAATTACGGACCGTATTATGACCCCTATTATTATGATTTGTTTCCCTGGTTCACTTTTCCGCGCGTCGGTTCGGGAAGCAATGCCGGTACCTCATCGGCTTCGGGCAAGTCCGGTTCATCGGGCGGCGGACTCGATCTCGTGGACGGCGACGGATTGGTGCTGCTCGTCGTCATCCTAATTGCCGTGGCCGTGCTGGCGGCACTCATCGCCAGCGTTTATGTGATCTTCATTGCGCCGGCGCTGCTGGCCGAATTGCTGGTGGACGGTGTGTTCTTGGCCGGACTGGCCGGCCGGCTGCGGGCGCCGAATGCGCCGCACTGGAGCATTGGCGCCATTCGCCGCACCTGGGCGCCCGTGGCGATTATCGCCGTTGTCTTCCTGGTCATCGGCATCGCGTTAGAGTTTTTCGTTCCGGGCGCCCACAGCATGGGCGAGGCCATCCGCCTGGCCCAGTTAAGATAAAGCATGGTTCAGCGTCGCACGCCAAAGCTGTGAAACTGCCCGGTCACTGGTTGCGATTCAACTTGCTCGTCTCGAATGTAGCGTGACCAGTACTCACGAATATGTCGCACAAAGCGCTCGATCTCTGCATCTTCGCCTTCCACCAGCATCTCCACGCGGCCATCGGGTAAGTTGCGCACCCAGCCGGTGACCGCGTATTGCTTGGCCATGCCTGCCGTCGTGGCGCGAAACCCCACGCCTTGCACTCGGCCAGTGTAACGGACCAGCCGGGCGACCTTTCCGTCGCTCATGTTGTGTTCCCGGTAGCGGAATTCGCAAGAATTCCGATTTTGATCGCTTCGGAATTCTGGCGAATTCCGCTACACGTCTATCGTTGCCGAACCACTTTTGCGGGAACGCCGGCAGCAACCACGTTGTCGGGCAACGGCTTCGTCACCACGGCCCCCGCGCCAACGACAGTGTTTTTTCCCACGTCGGCCATTACCACTGCGGCGCTGCCGATCCAGGCGCCGGCCCCGATGCGCACCATGGTGCGTTTCTGCGCTTGTTCGCGGATCGGCCTCGAAGGGTCATCGGTGCCATGCGTTTGCCCGCCGCTTGGAATGTGGACGGCCGGACCAATGAGCACATCTTTTTCGATGTGCACCAGCCCAAGATGGCAGCGCGGTCCAACGTAGACATTCTCTTCCAGGATTGCGCCGTTTTGGGAAAAGAGCGTGCCGAATTCGACAACCACCGTCTTGTGGCAGCCGGCCAGGACTTGCATGAGAAATGCCCGGCGCAGGTATTGTCCGATAAGCCCGGAGAAGAGCGATAGGGTCTGCGAGGAACCCTCCAGTGCCCGGTCGCGGCCGAATAATGGCGACCGACACCAGTAGGAGATAAGGAACGGCAACACCGCAACGAGCGCGAGTCCGCGCAGGCAACTCTTGATGCATTCACGCATGAGGCATTGCCACAGTCTGGCCAATCAATCGTCTTTGGCCTTGTCCTCGTCGAATGTGTGTGCCGTTAGCAGCCACGACATTTCGACGGCCACGTGCTGGAAAAATTCCTGCTGAAAGCTGTCTTTGCTGCTATCCAGATCCAAGAGGCGGGCGCCGAGCTGCGGAAATTTGCGGGTAAATTCCTTTTGGAAGGGCGGCGCCTCACCTTCCTTGCTATCCACATCCAGGAGCGTGAGCGAAACGCGGATATTACCCAGAAGGAACTGTTGCCGGCTCTGGCGGTCCATTAGACTCAGCGACGACAGTTCCATATCGAGTACATAATCGGCCTTGAAGAATTCGCCAATGGCCTTGGGACCCATGGACTTCCAGTCCGGGTGCGCCTTCTTAAAATTCTCCACCTCGTAAATCGGCACAATTGTTACCGATTCACGGTTATCGCCGAACTTCTTCGCTAAATGCTTTACGAACGCGTTGGCCAGCTTCAGGTCGGCGCCGTTGTAGTCGATCGGCACGCTGCGCGAGCGATATGGCAATACCACGAGCTTGAAGTCACGCTTATGCTTTTCTTCGGTGGCTTTGGTGTAGAAGGCATATTCCGACGGAAATCGTTCGCTGTCGGGGTCCGGCCCTAACAGCATGAACGGCAACGTCAGCATGTTGCCGCAACCCATGCTGCCGGCGATTAACAGCAATGTCAACGTGAGCCAGCGTCGCCGTGGTTGAACCGTCCCTGCCATCGTCGTCCCCCTTCCCTGGGTGGGATTCTTACTGCGTCAGCCCGATCAAAAGCCCCCAGCGCACCAGCATGATCACGATGAAGAAGATCAGGCTATACATCAGCGCCTGCTCGAGCGAGCGAATAAATAAATAGCGAGCCCGCCACGCACTGATGATCGTCCACGGAATCAGTGCAAGCCAATAGAGCGCGAGCAATGTCCCCACACAATTGGCCCGCAGCGAATTCACAACATCGCCGTGAATCAACAGCGAGAAGCTCGTGGTGAAGCCGCACGATGGGCACGGCAACCCCGTGGCCCGGTAAAACGAGCACGGCTGCAAGCCGAGCTGACGGTGCGTGGCCATGCGCAGCGGCGTGCCATCGGAATCGTACGGATGCAAGCACGCCGCAGTCGCAAATATCCCGATGAAGCCCAGGCCGATCAAAATCAATAGACCCCGAATCGGCCAAATCAGCGGTCCATTATCATCCGGTGGCCGGTAGCGCAAGCGCCGCTCAGTCAGGGGCCGCACCACCGGCACAGGTACTTCTTCTGCCATTTTCGGAGCGCGTTCCATACCCAACTCTCAACTGCGATGCAAGCGCAATATGAATGCAATTTCAGCGCGAAGGCGCAAAGGGCGCAAAGTTTAAGGCTGAGGAAACGCCAGGCGGATCATGCCTATTCCGTCTTCTTCGCGTTCTTTGCGTCTTCGCGGTGAATCGTTCTTTTCTATCATAGCAAACCGCCCCGTCGCTTTTCTTGCTAAAATACAGCTCGATTCATCCCTGTTCATCAGCCAAGGAGCCATCGGTGTCCAAAGACATCAGCGAAGTATTGCAACAGTTCAGCCAAATCCGCGGCCAAATGGTCGAACAACTAAAGCGCGTGGTGGTAGGGCAGACTGATGTTATCGAGCAGATTCTCGCGGCCATCTTCACACGCGGGCATTGCCTGCTGGTCGGCGTCCCGGGGCTGGCGAAGACACTTATGGTCAGCAGCATCAGCCAGATTCTCGACGTGACTTTCAAGCGCATCCAGTTCACGCCCGACCTCATGCCATCCGACATCACCGGCACCATGATCATGGACGAAAGCGAACAGGGCCGGCGCCAGTTCCGCTTCGTGCAAGGGCCTATTTTCACCAACGTCCTGCTGGCCGACGAAATCAACCGCACCCCGCCCAAGACCCAGGCCGCACTGCTCCAGGCCATGCAGGAGCGGGAAGTCAGCGCTGGCGTGGAGACCATGAAATTGCCCGATCCCTTTTTCGTGATCGCCACGCAGAACCCGATCGAGCAGGAAGGGACCTACCCGTTGCCCGAGGCCCAGCTCGACCGCTTCATGTTCAATGTGAAAGTGGATTATCCCAATTACGATGAGGAAAAACGCATCCTGCAGATGATTGCCAAGGACGAGAAGCTGGAACTCACCAAGGTGCTCTCCGGCAAAGCGATCTTGAATCTGCAGAAACTGGTACGGAGCGTGCCGGTGGGCGATTTCGTTATCGACTTCGCCACCCGGCTCACGCGCGCCACGCGGCCCAAGGATCCCACGGCTCCCGATTTCGTGAAAAAGCTCGTCGATTGGGGCGCCGGGCCGCGGGCAGGCATCAATCTGATGATGGCCGGCCAGGCCTTTGCCGCGATGGATGGCCGCTTTAGTGTGGCCATCGATGACATTAAGAAGGCCGCGATCCCGGTGCTGCGGCACCGCATCAGCACCAACTTCCAGGCGCAGGCGGAAGGGAAGAGCAGCGAAGACGTGATTCAGATGCTGGTGCAAGTGGTGAGCGAACCTGAGCCGGCCAAGTACTCGGCCCGACGGAGGATATAGGGCTTTTTTGTAGGGTGGGTGGAGCGCAACCCACCGAAGCAAGCAGGTGGGTTGCGCTGCGCTCCACCCACCCTACGATAACCGATTATGTGGTACCGTGTTTTTGCCCTGAAGCCTGACATGCCGCAACCGGCGGCGTTGCAGGAGCACCTGCGCTTACTTGGCGTCGAGACGTCATTCGAAGTGCGCGGCGACGACTTGGGCTGGACCGCGTTGACACTGAAGCTCGCTGAGAATTCTTCGCCGCTGCAAGTCGAGCGCTATCTGCCAGAGGAAGACGACATTCGCGACGACCTCGACACCTGGGCCGCGTGGCTGGAGACGCAGGAACATGAGCCGAATCATTCGAGGCTAATGCAACACGTGATTGGCACGCAGCAATTATTCACGCTTCGCGGGCCGCTCGACGATGCCGATGAGGACTTGTTGGAGCGCGTCTGCGAAGGGATGGCGAAATTCCTCGCCGGTACTTGCGAAGGCATTTACCAGATAGATGGGAGAGGCTTTTTCGCGGCGGCGGGGACGATTTTATTGCAAGAGCTCTAGATGAAATGGCCACGGATAAACACGGATTGCATAACACGGATGAACGCGGATCAGAAAGAACAATTATTTTCTTATCCGTGTGAATCCGTGTCACGAAGTCCGTGTTCATCCGTGGGCTGATTCAACAACCGTATGGCCAGCACCGAAAAGTATCTGAAGCCCGAAGTCATCCGCCAGGTGTCGCGGCTCGACCTGCGCGCCAAGTTCATCATTCAGGGCTTCCTCACTGGCCTGCACGCCAGCCCGTTCCACGGCTTCTCGGTTGAGTTCAGCGAGCATCGCAAGTACGTGCCCGGCGATGACCTCAAAAACCTCGACTGGAACATCTACGCCAAAACCGACCGCTACTACATCAAGAAATTCGAAGCGGAAACGAACATGACCGGCTACCTGGTCATGGATCTGAGTTCGTCGATGGCGTACACCTACCGCCAGGAGCTCACGAAATTCGAATATGGTATCTGCCTCGCCGCGGCCCTGGGTTACCTCATGATCCACCAGCAAGACCCGGTGGGCCTGGTGACGTTCGATACGGAAATCCGTGCTGCCTTAAAGCCGCACAGCAAGCGCTCGCAGCTCGGCTCCATCCTCGCGCTGCTGGCCAACCTCAAGCCGACCGGCCTGACCGATATTCCGCACTGCCTGCACCAGCTGGCCGCGATGGTGAAGGGCAAAAGCTTGATCATGCTGTTCAGCGACCTGCTCACCGAGCCCGGCCCGCTGCTCGATAGCATGTACAACCTCCGGCACCGCGGTCACGAAATAATCCTGTTCCACATTCTCGACGAGGCCGAGGTGCATTTCCCCTTCGACGGCATCATCGAATTCGAAGACACCGAATCGCACGACAAGCTCACGCTGGATAGCAAGGGCATTCGCGAAGATTACCTGAAGTCGCTCGGCGAATTCCGCGAACACCTGAAGAAGGAATGTACGGCCGCGAACATCGATTATGTGGGGATCGATACCAGCGTCACCTTCGACAAGGCGCTTTTGGAATATCTGATCCAGCGGCAGAGACGATTCTGATTACCTTCGCCTCTTTCGGTGTAGCCGCAGGCTTTAGCCTGCGGAAACTGCCGCGGGCTAAAGCCCGCGGCTACAATCCGTTGGGAACCACATGCCTGACACTTACGGCCTTCTCATCCTGGGCGGCGGGCCCGGCGGTTATGTCTGTGCCATCCGCGCTGCCCAGCTGGGCCTGAAGGTCGCCTGCATCGACAAGCGGGCCGCGCTCGGCGGCACCTGCCTGAACATCGGCTGCATTCCCAGCAAGGCGCTGCTCGATTCCAGCGAGCGCTATGCCGAGATGAGCAGGCTCGAACGACACGGCATCATCGCGGGGCCGGCCAAGCTCGACCTGGCGAAGATGCTGGCGCGGAAGAACAAGATCGTCGATGATCTCACCAAGGGCATTGCATTTCTCTTCAAGAAATACAAAGTCACGTTTCTGCAGGGCGTCGGCAAACTGATCGGCAAAGGCCAGGTTGCGGTGCAAGGCCCGAAGGGCGAAACGACGCAAGTCTCCGCCAAATCCATCGTGCTCGCCACCGGCAGCGAGCCGAGCAGCTTGCCCGGCATCAACTTCGACGGCAAGTTTGTCGTCAGTTCCACCGAAGCGCTGTCATTCGAGCAGGTGCCGAAGCAGTTGCTGGTCATCGGCGGCGGGTATATCGGCCTGGAACTGGGTTCCGTCTGGCAACGGCTGGGTTCGAGAGTTACAGTGCTGGAATTCCTACCGCGCATTCTACCGCTCTCCGACGGCGAGATTGCGACCATGGTGCAGAAGTCGCTCACCAAACAAGGCCTTGAATTTCACCTGGATACGAAGGTGACCGCTGTTGCGACCAAAGGAAACGAAGTCACGCTCAAGGCAGAATCCAAAGGCCAGGCGATCGAATTTAAAGGCGACAAGGTCCTGATGGCCGTGGGCCGCCGGCCGATGAGTGCCGGCATCGGCCTGGAAGAAGCGGGTGTCGAGTTCGATGCCAAGACTCGAAAAGTGAAGGTCGATTCCAACTGGCAGACCAACGTGCCTGGTATTTACGCAATCGGCGACCTGATCGACGGCCCGATGCTCGCCCACAAGGCCATGGCGGAAGGCGAAGCGCTGGCCGAGCGCCTGGCCGGGCACGCCGCGATGGTGAATTACGATTGCATTGCCAGCGTAGTGTATGTCCACCCGGAATTTGCCAGCGTCGGTCAAACCGAAGAGCAATTAAAGCAGGCCGGCCGCGAATACAAGATAGGCAAGTTCCCATTCCAGGCCAATGGCCGGGCCAAGTGCCTGGATGAAACTGAGGGCATCGTGAAGGTGCTGGCCGACGCCAAGACCGACCGGCTGCTGGGGGTACATATCTTCGGCCCCCGCGCTTCCGACATGATTGCCGAAGCCGTGGCCGTGATGGAGTTCTCCGGCAGTTCCGAAGACGTGGCCAGGATCGTGCATTCGCATCCCACGCTATCGGAAGCTTTCGGCGAAGCCGCAAAGGCGGCGGCTTTTGGGATGCCGCTGCATGGATAAACGATGGCGAACCCCGCCCGTAAAGGCGGGGGTGATGGAACCGCCGGCCCCATCACCCCCGCCCTTACGGGCGGGGTTCGCCATGTTTGAGAGTATTGCTTATGCAACCAAGAACTGCCACTGCCGCACCTGCTGCCAAGCGCCGCCGCTATCGCTGGCTCTGGCTCAGCCTCACCGCCTTCCTCTTGCTTCTTCTCGCCGGCTTCATCTATGCCGCGTGGCCGGGCCGCTCGACCTTCACCGTCAGCCCGGAAACCACCTACGTCACCGGCCCGCTCGATAAAGACGGCTACGTCGATTATGTGACCGCCGTGAATGAACGCCTGCGCGGCAACATCAAGCCGGAAGACAATGCGAATGTGCTGCTGTGGCAAGCGATTGGGCCGCATCCGGAACGGGGCAACATGGCCCCGGAGCATTTCCAGTGGTTGGGCGCACCACCCCCGCCGGAACAGGGCGAGTATTACGAAGACTTCCTGAAACAGCTTGCGAAAGTTGACGACCTCGGCCACGAGAGACGCGAAGAACTCGACAGGCGAATGGATAAGGCGACGAAATGGCCCTGGCGCGCACAGGACGAACCGGAGCTTGCCAATTGGTTGAACCGCATGGAGAAACCGTTGGCTATCGCGATCGCGGCCAGCCGGCGGCC
>Ga0209580_10001166_pt1 | contig 12474 bp, 10 predicted proteins | sample Coa_R1_5_FD_187153 | JGI IMG/M metagenome (GOLD analysis project Ga0209580, IMG submission 187153) | Surface soil microbial communities from Centralia Pennsylvania, which are recovering from an underground coalmine fire - Coalmine... | ecosystem: Environmental > Terrestrial > Soil >...
AAGCATAGATATCGATATTCTGTTGTTTGGGAGCTCGATAATCGAAATTTCGTTGCTGACCGTGCCTCACCCTAGAATGCATGAACGCCGATTTGTTTTGGAACCGCTGGCCGAAATCGCGCCGGACGCCAGACATCCAGTGTTCAAACGGACGATACGAGAACTACGGGACGCGCTGCCAGCGGGGCAGACGGTGAGGAAAATTGTGGTTAGCGGTTAGTGGTTAGTCGGGCCACTAATCACTAGCACCAATCGGCTCACGGAACGATGATGCGGCTGCCTTCTTCGGCTGCGGCGATCGCGGATGCCTGCTCTGGAAATTGGAGAAACAGAAAATCCAGAAACGCTCGGGACCTTGGCCGTCCTGAGGTCCGCGTCAGCGCCATTCGCAGGAGAAATACCAGTGCGCGCAAAATATCGGAATCCCGCAGGCGCGTGTACCCCAGTTGCTTCTGCTCCAGTTCGCGGTACTCTTTGATCATTTTCTGGATCTCAGACGTGATCGTCTGGTGAGTCAAATTCGTGATTGGAGTTTCGTAGTGCAGTCCGGAACTGGCAAGAGTCTCATAATTCTTCGCCAGCGCGCTTAACACGGCGATCAAATCAGAGTCGTGGATGCCATGAGCGGAACGCGCGCTCTTCGCCAGCGAGTAACTCAGCCCTAGAATCAGATTCTCCTGCTCGTATAGAAACTGATTGCCGATTTCGACCTTCGGAAATAACGCGCTCTGGTCTAGTCCCTCGATCGGTCGCGCCTTCTCGTGCTCGCGTGCCTGCAGCAGGTAGATGCAGTCGCTTGGGCAATCCAGCGTGACCTCCCGCTGCTCACCACAGCATTGCGGGCAGATGCGTCCGTGCACCGCCGGGCAGAATCGCTTCTCTTTACGTTTTTCGCAGATGGCGCAGGACAAGAAATCAGCCTCGATTAATTATGGCATGTGAAAAGAGTCGTCGGTCGTCGGCTCTCGGGCGTCAGGCTTGCGGCTCTAGGCTTTGGGCTCTAGGGTCTGGGCTTTGGGGTCGATTCAGACCGTGGGAGCACATGTTACAAGATGAAAACTCGCACCCAAACCGCGTGTGCGTAGCTTTTCCGTTACTACGTGACTCAAAAACCTCGCCGGCATCTAAAGCTGTGCACCTGAAGTCTAGCGCCTAAAGCCTAGAGCCTAGAGCCCGCGTAGAACCCCCATTTCCGCCGCTGCCAGCACTCGCAGCGTGCCTTAGCCGCATTTTTTGTGGCTGTTTTTGGTTCCTAATGCAAAAAAGCCGCATAAAATCTGGTTATTTTGCTGTTTTTCCACAGGCCACAGTATTAAGATAGCTGCGCAATCCGTTAAAACTTACTCGCGAAAGAGGAGGATTCATGGCATCTGGCATGACCAAGACACAACTCGTACGTCACCTGGCGGAAAAGTCTGAGATCAACAACAAGACCGCGGCGGCATTCCTGGAGCACCTGGCTGACACCGCGATTAAGGAAACCAAGAAGAGCGGCGTATTCGTCGTCCCCGGCATTGGCCGCCTGGTGAAAGCGCACCGCAAAGCCCGCGTGGGACGTAACCCGCAGACCGGCGAACCCATTCAGATCAAGGCCAAGACCGTCGTGAAGTTCCGCGTCGCGAAAGCCGCGAAAGACGCGATCGCGCCCAAGAAGTAGCATCGACTAAGTTTTCAAGCGGAGGCCGGCTTCTCGCCGGCCTTTTTGATTTCCCCCACATAATGCCGCGAGAATTGGCTTGACAGTTTATACTGTGCGATATACAGTATGTGTCATACAGTATGACTCCGCCCTCTGACAACAACGGCGTCCTCGAAAGCTTGCGGCTGGAGCTGCGCCGCGGATGCCTGGTAGTCGCGGTGCTGGCCGGGCTTCGCACCGAGCAATACGGATACACGCTTCGCAAAGCCCTCGCAGAGCACGGCATGGAGATTGACGAAGGCACGCTCTACCCGCTCTTGCGCAGGCTTGAGGCCCAGGGTTTGCTGGTGAGCGAGTGGCGTGAGGAAGACAAGCGCAACAAGCGTTTTTACAAGATTTCGCGCGACGGCAAGGCCGTCCTCAAGCAAATGCTGGCGGAATGGGAAAATCTGGGGACATCCCTCGATGCGATTTTGAAAGGGGAAGCACATGGAACTGCTAAATCGTTACCTGCAGGCAGTTAAGTTCTGGCTGCCGCGCGCCCAGCAAGACGACATCATCACGGAGCTAGGTGAGGACATCCGCTCGCAAGTTGAAGAGCGCGAGAGCGAGCTCGGCCGCAAGCTGACTGACGCCGAGATGGAAGCATTCCTTAAGCAACGTGGACGTCCGTTGCTGGTTGCAGAAAAGTATCTTCCGCACGAATTTCTGATCGGCCCCGTGCTTTTTCCGGCGTACTGGTTCGTTCTGAAACTAGTGCTGACTTGCTACATAGTTCCGTGGGTCGCGGTGTGGGGCGCGTTCATGATGCTGGACACGTCGTATCGCATTCAGCACACAGGCTTCGGCATTGTGAGAGATGCCTTCACTCTGTGGGTGATAGCTCTGAACGCGTTCACGGTGGTCACCGTTGTTTTCGCCGTGCTGGAGAGGGCCAAAGACCAAAGCTGGTTGTTTGACCAATGGAGCCCGGGCAAACTTCCCCCAGTTAGGAACATCGAGCAGATATCTCGCTTTGGCTCGGCAACGGAACTGGTTTTCGGGATCGCGTTTTTTACTTTTTGGTGGCTGAAGATACTGACCCCCACGCTGTTCGACAGTGCTGGTGTAACAATTACGCTGGCGCCCGGCATGCCAGGGTACTTATTTGCCACTTTTTTCTGGTGCTTCCTTCTTCTGGGGTGTGGGAATATCGCGCTGTCAGCCTTCAATCTTGTTCGGCCATACTGGACACGCTCTCGCAGGGCCATTCGAGCCAGCCTTAATTTCGCCGCGGCCCTTATTTTGTTGCTGTTGGCCAAAACGCACGCTGGCCTGGTGGTTAGTGGAACCGCCGTTCCCCTGGACAAAGCCCCTGAGATCTCTCGCTACCTGACCCTATCGCTCGGAATGGCTTTCGCGATCGCAGCCGTAGTCTGTGTGATAGTTGGTGCGGTGGATCTGTGGCGCATGCGTGGCCACGACCGTCAGAGCATGCGTCATCGCATGGCGTTTTGATTCCGTGCCTCACTTCGTATGGCGTTTTGATTCCGTGCCTCACTTCGCGTAATCGTTCTTGAGCACTTCCCCGCAACTGCGTAATGCGGCTGGTGGTTGGAGAGTAAGCCGCGTCTGGTTTTCAGGAGCCGGCTCTGGAATCATGATGAGCAGTGCCGGGAGCCCACTGAGAAATCGGCGAGATTTCGAAAGAGAGGCAATTATATGAGCGCTGTAGAGAAGGTTTCATACGCGTCCGATTTGGAGTCTTTAGCGCCAACGCCGGTTGGTGTGCAGTACAACGTGGCCATCGGATACCTGCGGGCGTTCATCACCGTGCTGGTGGTGGCGCATCACGCAGCGCTCGCTTATCACCCGTTTGCTCCGCCACCACCGGCCACGTTGTTGGGCCCGTCACGCTGGTGGCAGGCGTTCCCTGTAGTCGACAGCGCACGGTGGAGCGGATTCAGCTCGTTCGTAGGATTCAACGATGTTTTCTTCATGTCGCTGATGTTCTTCCTGTCCGGACTGTTCGTCTGGAAAAGCCTGCAGCGCAAAAGAGCCGGCGCATTTCTACGCGACCGCGTGGTACGACTCGGTATTCCGTTTGTAGTCGCGGCAGCGTTGATTGCTCCGTTGGCTTACTACCCCACTTATCTTACGATCGCGTCGCATTCGGGACTGGCCGGCTTCTGGGAGCAGTGGCGTTCGCTGGGGAACTGGCCTGCAGGCCCGGCGTGGTTTGTCTGGCTGCTGCTGGCATTTGATTGCGTTGCCGCCGTGCTCCTTCTGGTGCTGCCTACGTGGGGCGAGGTGTTGGGCAAGATGTCCTCAAAGACATCCCGTCGACCTGCACTGTTCTTTGGATTGCTGATCGGAGTCTCCGCACTCGCCTACATTCCGATGGAGTTGAAGTTCACTGCTTTCGACTGGACTTCGTTTGGCCCATTCTTTTTCCAGACCTGCCGGATACTCCACTACCTGGTTTACTTCCTGCTGGGCGCGGGAGTTGGCGCGTTCGGGACGGATGAAGGCCTGCTTGCCCCTGACGGCAAACTGGCTCGTCGCTGGATACCCTGGGCGGTTGCAGCGCTAGTTGCCTTCGCAATCGCCAATGCGGCGACCATCGCGGCATTCGCGCCGCACAATTCGCCGCGTGCGTGGGAAGTCCTTGTGGACTCAAGCTTCGTGCTGTCATGCGCGGCGTCGAGCGTCGCGTTCCTGGCACTGTTCGTGCGGTTCGCGAAGAGGCGAAGCAGAATTTGGGACAGCCTGACCGCGAATGCCTACGGGATCTATCTGGTCCACTACGCGTTCGTGAGCTGGTTGCAGTACGCACTGCTGAAGACGACCCTGCCGGCAGTTGCGAAAGGATCGCTGGTCCTTCTCGGGGCACTGGCCCTGAGTTGGAGCCTGACCGCTGCCCTGCGGCGGATTCCCGTGGTCGCCCGAGTGATCTAAAAGAAGAGCTGCAGTAACAAGGAAGCGCGCATCGAGCCAATGAGTGCGCCGCTTGAACATACATTGGCGTTTTCTAGACCATGCTACTTCTTGTATTCATCCCTTACCACTTCCCCGCCCTTCATCACGAACTTCACGTGCTGGAGGATCGTGATATCCTGCAGCGGGTCGCCATCAACCGCAATGATGTCCGCCCACTTGCCCGGCTCAAGGGTTCCCACTTTGTCCGACCAGCCGAGCAGGTCAGCGTCGTTGATGGTTGCAGTCTGAATGGCTCGCAATGGGCTCATGCCGAGGCTCACATAAACTGCAATTTCGTGCGCGTTCAGTCCGTGAGGATAAACTGCGGCATCGGTCCCCATGCCAATCTTCACGCCCAGCTCAATTGCCTTCTTGGCGTTGGCTCTCGCGGCTTGCGCAACCAGGTCCATTTTCCTCTGGGCGTAATCCGGAAGGTGCGCTTCCTCTGCGTGTTCTCGGTGCCAATCGAGCAGATAGAGGGTCGGGACCAGGTAAGTCCCGTTTTTCTTCAGGGTGGCGATGGCGGCATCATTCATCAGATGTCCGTGCTCGACCGAGTCCACTCCGGCTTCCGACGCCCAAATCACTCCTTGCGCTCCGTGGGCATGCGCGGCAACCTTTCGGCCCAGGCGATGCGCGTCGGCGACAATGGCTTTCATTTCCTCTAACGTGTATTGCGAGGCATTCGGATCATCTCCCTTCGAGAGCACGCCGCCAGTGGCGCAGACTTTGATCAGGTCGGCGCCATATTTGATGATCTCGCGAACCTTGTGCTGCACCTGTTCCACGCCGTCGGCGACTCCGTCAGCGGTGGCGTGATACTCGTAGGGGAGCAGGTCGTTATCGCAGTGGCCTCCGGTAATGCTGAGCGGCGGACCACTCACCAACATGCGAGGACCGGGGACATCGCCGGCGTTAATGGCATCGCGAAGAGCGACATCGGCGTAGCCACTGGCGCCCACGTTGCGCACCGTCGTAATCCCAGCTTCGAGCGTGACCCGCGCGTTGCGAGCGCCGATCAGCGCCTCACGTGGCACCGAAATGGCCAGGCTGTCGTAACCGAATTGCGGATTGGAGGTGAGGTGAGTGTGCGCGTCGATGAGTCCTGGCAAGACGGTCGCATTGGGAAGATCGATGGTTCGGTCGCCCGCAGAAGCCTTCACCGATGATGCCGGACCGACGCTGGTAATCTTCTCGCCTTCAATCACGATGACCTGATCCGCCGCGATCTTTCCGGTCCTCACATCGAGCACCTGGCCGGCACGCACCAGCGTTCTCGGCCCCGCCTGGCCGGCCGATATCACGCAGGTGGATAACGCGAGAATTGCTATTGATAGGAGCTTGCAAATGCCACCGGTTTGTATCAGGGCACGGCTTTCAGCCGTGCCATAGGCGTAATTATTTTGAGTTACGGCACGCCTGAAAAGCGTGCCCTGATACGAATCGTGATGAAATTGTTTCATTGTCTTCTCCAGCTGCTTTATTCCGGCACAATCGCATCCGCTTCAATTTCCACCAGCATGTCCGGAGAAATCAGCGCGCTCACCTGGACCATTGAGGTCGCCGGACGAATGTTGCCAAACACCTCGCCATGCGCCCTGCCGATCTTCTCCCACTCGGCGATGTTGATGACGTACATGCGCGTGCGAACTACGTCCTTGAAGCTGGCGCCGGCTTTTTCCAGTGCCCATGCAATGTTTTTCAGAGTTTGAACTGTTTGAGCGTACGCATCGCCCTTGCCGATAACTTTGCCATCGGCTCCAATTGCGGTCGTGCCGGACACCTGAACGTGGGATCCGATGCGCACCGCGCGCGAGTAGCCGACAATCGGCTCCCAGGGTGCGCCGCTTGAAATATTCTTTCGATCGCTCATGATCTTTTCACCTGAGAATTCGGGGAAACAAATATATAAGAGAGGGCTGGACTCACGCCAGAAGGGTTGGGACGCAGATCGGGAGTCGGAATGCGGCAGAAGCAGAGCCGAAACCTAGTCCTGCCCCTTCTCAGTGAAATTGTTGCCCTTCGGGAGTGAGATCGGCGGTTCCGATGTTTCCGTTTGTAGAATCGCGGGTCACCACGCGCATGCGCACGGCCGTCGGCGGAATCCGCATTACCAGATTCATGACCATGCCTTTGTTCATCAGCTCAGCATATTTTTTTTCGTCCACGGTTATCTCGAATTCCTGGGCCGCGTTCGTGACTACTTTTCCCGCAGATGAAAAGCCGGCAGCGACTAAGGTGATCTCGCATCGGTGTCTCTCGTCCGGCACAATCTGCCAGTGCAGTCCTGACGCGTCCAGAGTCACATGCATATGAGCGGTGCGCGTCTGCGAACCGGAGAGTTTTGCCTGAGCCTCAATATTCAACGCATGATATGGCAAAGGATTTACCAGTGCTCGTGACAGGAGCGTGTCAAGTTGCGCGTAAGTGGGAGTTGACTCAGCATAGGCAAAGTAACCCGCCCGCGTCCGCGCGACAAAATCGGGGTTGCGTATGACCACACGCACTCGGCGAAACTGGCCATCCCAGTTGCGATTGGAGGGGTAATACGAGATCGCGTAATACGTACCGCCGTTTTCAATACTGCTTGCAATCTGAGCATCCACGTCGTTCAGTCCGCGAACAATACGGCCACCCGTCAATAGCGTGATGGACTCCAAAGCCAATTCGCTCGTCGTTGGCGGAAGCACCTCCTCGGGAAAGACCTGCAACCCGCGCGGGTCGATTGTGTAAACAGACATTCGGGCTTGCGAGATCAAATCCAAGGTCTCCCGTCCCCAATTTTGGACTCGGGCTTTCTGGGCCGGTGAACCGCGTAGATTATTCAGACTCGGAAATCCCTGTCCAATCCAAACTACGTTTTTGCGTCCTGCAAATTGGGTGTTGGAGGTCGCGATCTCCCGTAAAGCGGCGATTGCGTCCTCTGAACGTTCGTGAGCGCCAAGTCGCATACCCTCGTCTGCCATCATGCGAAACGGCAACTCCGCACGATAGCCTTGCAATGCGTCTTGAAGCTCCCCTGCATCTCTCGTGTAATCGTGCAAGAGTTCAAGGCGTTTCTCTTCCAGCGCCATCAGCGCGGTCGGCTGCGCAAGAAGTGGTCCGCGGGCGACTAAATACTTTTTGATTTCATGCCGCGCATAAGCCTGGTCAAGGATTTTCGTATCCAGGGCGTCAAAGACCAGAATGGTTAATGGTTCAGCGCCAATTTTCTGTGGTGCATTTTCGGGTCGCGAGATCTCTTTCTCGCGATGGGCCTCGACGGTTACAGGAGCATGCTGATCCGGAGGCTCGAAGGATGCGACCGTCTGCTGGGTCCCGTCTTCAACAATCGTAAAATCGTCCTTTGAAAGGTTACTAACCGGCTTTCCCTGCTTATCCGTAACGACAACATCGAGAACTACCAGTCGCGTCGCACTCTGAAATGTTGTTACTGGTACCTGCGGAGTTGAGGAATCCTGTCCCAAGCAGGTGAAGGCCAACGCGCCCAACAGGAAAATTCGACTCCGCATCGCATCTCTGAGTTTACACAGCGCTGATACCGCACGAGATTGTGTGATCGGAATCACGCCCGATGTTTGAGTTACTGACAAAGGTTTACGCAGCTTCACCAAAACATGCGTGGTATTCACCGCACCTGTGGTAGTGTTCAGGTGGACGAGCACCTCTTCCTGCCCAGCCCAAGAACGCCCGGTGTCATTTCGGTGTTCCCAGGAGGTGGGTATGACCACCATCAGTTGCGGTTCGTTCTCTTACTCTCATCCATTCATTCAGAAGACGTGGACGTTTGCGCGATGTCTGGCAATTCTTCTACTCGTGACAATTAGCCTGCGGATAGCACAAGCGCCGGCAAATGCCCGATCCGGTGTGCAATCGACTTCCCAAGCCACGGCTCAAAATCAAGCTCCAGAAGCAAAGCCGCAAGTTAACGAGGGGACACCTTTATTCAAGGCTGAAACGCGACAGGTTTTGGTAGATGTAGTGATAACGGACGGTCGCAGACACTTCATTCCGGGCCTTAAGTCGGACGACTTCGCGGTAGTTGAGGACGGCAAGCCGCAAAAAATATCCGCGTTCGACGTACACTCCCAAACGACGTCGGAAAAACCTGCACCGCCCATCCAACTCCCGCCGCACCAATATTCCAATTACCAGATTGCCGATCCGGCGCGCCCGGTCACGATCATCCTCATGGATGTGCTGAATACGGGCACGCAAGATCAAGCCAACACGAAGAAACGCATGATCGAGTTTCTGAGAGAGCTTCCACCGGGACAAAGGGTCGGGTTATTTGCATTGAGTACTCGCTTGCAAACGATTCAGGGGTTCACGGGAGATTCCGATACCTTGGTCAACGCAGCGAAGATGCTGTTGCGGAATTCGTCCCCATTAACGAGCGGTGAGCAGGATCGACAAACTTCTGAAATTACAGCGTCGAACGAGGAGGTGAACAACGGTGCCGCTCGTGGGCTTCTTAAGAATATGCTGCGCACTCTAGCAAATGAACAGGTGTATCAGCAGCTGCAACGCATGGATCTCACCTTGGCGGCGTTGCAGAGCTTGGCGCGAGCGGTCTCAGCATATCCTGGGCGCAAGAACCTGCTCTGGCTATCTGCCGAGTTTCCACTGCGATTAAGTCCGAGCCTTTTACCGATCAATAGTGCGAGCGATCAAGCGCAGAATGGACTTGAGGCCAGCAGGAGAGCCGATGCTCTGATGACGAGAGCATCTCAGGTCCAGGAGACGGCCGCGCTAATGACTGCCTCGCAGATTGCGGTATATCCCATTGACATTCGCGGCACGATCAGCACAGGCACTGGCATTGATATAAGTTCCCCCAATGTAAGTGGAACTCCGGGACGCTTCGAAGACATTCGCAAATATACTGCGCAACGCCAGACCACGATGCGGTGGGACGACCACGAAGCGATGACCGATATTGCACGTGAAACCGGAGGCCAGGCTTTTTACGGCAGTAACGATCTTAAGGCGGCTTTGTCGCGCAGCATGGAGGATGGGAGCAATTACTACACAATCTCCTATACCCCAGAAAATCATGATTGGAATGGGAAGTACCGAAAAATCGAAGTCAAATGCGCTCAGGGTGGAACCAAATTGACCTACCGGCGCGGCTACTACGCGTTCGCGGAAAGCAGTCTGGCTGCCAATGGGAAACCGGTCGATGATCAAGTTGCGCTGCTATTTGCGACTGCCATGCATCCCGAGGCACCCACCTCGACCATGGTGCTGCTTAAGGTGCAGGTATTGCCCCCAGACGCTACCCACAAGTCTGTACGCATAGACTATGCGATCAACCCGCATGATGTAACTTTTCTCGATACTGAAGAAAACGCCAAGCGAGTGATGCTCGATTTAATGGCTGTAGCTTGGGACAAGGATGGTAATGCTAAGGGGGAGGGCTCCGGGAAGATAGACGCTACCGTGCCGCTCAACGTTTATGAGGACGTGATGCGCTCCTACATTTCAGCGCATCAAGAACTCGACGTGAAGGCGGGTACCTATACTTTGCGGTTGGGCGTTGTGGATAGAACCAGCAGAAGGATCGGCACACTGGACGTGCCGTTGACCATTCCGAATTCACAAGGTCCGACAAAATAGCAGATCGCTCGGAATGCGGCACAAGGACAACCGAAATCTAGCCCTGCCTCTTCTCAGTGGAATTGTTGCCCTTCGGGAGTGAGGTCGGCGGTGCCGATGTTTCCATTTGTCGAATCACGCGCCACCACACGCATGCGAACCGCATCAGGCGGCAGCTGCATGGCGAGATTCATCACCATGCCACGCTTCGTCAACTGAGCGTATTTTTTCTCGTCCACAACCACTTCCAGTTGCTTGACGCTATAGGCGACGACCCTGCCATTGGAAGAGAAGCCGGCGGAAACGACGGTCACCTCGCAGCTGCGTTTTTTCGTCTGCTGGCTTTGCCAGTGCAGTCCTTCCGGGTCAATATCCACAGTGACGCGCGCGGTGCGCGTCGGCGATGCGGAGATTTTTGCATGCGCGGAGACAGTCAAGGCGTGGTAAGAGAGAGGGTTGATGACTGCCCGCGAGAGCAAGCGATCGAGATCCCGGAACGTCGGGGGGAGCTCCGGAGTTGAGTAATAGCCGTTGCGGGTGCGAGCGATCAATTCCGGATTGCGCATGACCACTCGAATGCTGCGGAATCTCCCGTTCCAAATCCGGTTGGCGGGATAGTACGAGAGCGCGTAAAACGAATCGCCGTCTTCGACGCTGCTGGCGATCTGCGCATCGAGGTCATTCAATCCGCGGAAGATTTTACCGCCGGTTTGCGGGGCGACTTGCTCAAACACTAACTCCCCAGTCGCAGGATCGGGAGGAGCAAAGAAACCGCCAGTTGCCAGATTGCCGCCGATGTTCTCGTGTACAACCTCCAGCCCGCGGGGGTCAACGCTATATACCGCGAGCCGGCCCTGCCACATCAGGTCGGAGGTTTCGCGCACGTATCCCAGCAGTTCGGCCTTTTGGCTGGGATCGGCGCGCAAGTAGTTGAGGCTGGGGAAACCCGGACCGATCCATATTACATTCTTGCGTCCGGCAAAATGGGAGTTAGCGGCGCCGATTTCTCGCAGGGCTTCTAAAGCGTCACCCATGCGCGCCGAAGCGCCCTGCGGGCCTTCGCCAGTCATCAGCCGAAACGGCAGTTCAGCGCGATGGTGATGCAGAGCTTCCGCCAAGGCATTTGCGTCGCTGGTGTAGTCGTGCAGAAGTTCAAGCCGCTTCTCTTCCAAAGCCATCAGAGCTGTCGGTTCCGGCAGACGCGGCCCATGAGCAGACAGATATTTTCGAATCTCGCCACGCGCGTAGGCCTGGTCCATGATTTTCGTGTCCAGTTCATCCAGAACCAGGATGGTCAGGGCTGAGGAGGTGATCGCCGAGGTCGCATTTGGATTCTTCGATCCAGGGCGAGCCTGCGCATTTCCCTCAACCAGCGCCGGAGCGTGCTGGTCTGGAGGTTCGAAAGACGCAACCGTCTGCGGCTGCCCATCTTCGAGAATTGTGAAATCGTCTTTCGAAAGAGTACGAACCGGTTTGCCGTGCTTATCCGTCACCACCACGTCGAGAACTACCAATCGTGTAGCACTTTGAAATGTAGCGACTGGTTCCTGAGGAGTTTGAGGGTCCTGTCCAAAGCAGGTGAGTGCAACAGCAGCGAGCAGAAGAACAAGCCTTCGGGGCATGTTTGTAGGAACCGAGTTTAGCCGAAGTGGTTGTTCATTGCACGTTGATGTTCACATTGGATTGGAAATAATGCGCAGCGGCGTCCTTGGCTTGCACCGTCACTCGGTGTGCGCCGGTCGCAAGAGCTAGCGATGTATTCACGCTGCTGCCCGTGCCGCTCCACTGCTTTACGCCATCGACCCAGATGAACATATTGGTCACCGCAGATGCCGAGTCTTTTGTTGCGGCAGTAATAGTCACCGGAGACTTCACCGTGGCGTTCGCTGCCGGTGCGCAGATGGTGACGGAAGGATCCGTGGCGCCGGGAGTGCAGGACGGGGAAGTCGAAGGAACGGTAACGTAGATCGTCTGCTTGGTGATGATGTTGGTCACGTCAGCCGTTTGAACTGTGAGGCGATGTACTCCGCTTCCGGCATTAATCGAGGTGCTAATAAACGCACCTGCCACCTGATACTGCAGCACCCCGTCCAGCCAAATCTGGGAATACTTGACGGGATTCGCCGTTCGCGCCGCGGCCTGCACCGAGAACGGAGAGGCCACACTCGAGTTGTTCACCGGGCTGCAGATATTTTCTGAGGGAACAGCCGTAAGTAGCCAGCAGTTCACAGCCGTGACGTTGATGGTTTGCGTGAACGTCTGCTTCGCTCCGTTTTGCC
>Ga0209580_10001167_pt1 | contig 12453 bp, 9 predicted proteins | sample Coa_R1_5_FD_187153 | JGI IMG/M metagenome (GOLD analysis project Ga0209580, IMG submission 187153) | Surface soil microbial communities from Centralia Pennsylvania, which are recovering from an underground coalmine fire - Coalmine... | ecosystem: Environmental > Terrestrial > Soil > Unclassified...
GAGGACTCCACTCAAGGATTGGGGGGCTACCACGGATCGATCCATGCGGGCGCACAAACGATTTACTATGCCCTGGGTGTTTTTTCCGAGCAGCTTCCCGATGGCACGGTCAACGGAATTCCTGTGTTCGATGAATCGTGGAAAAATGTCGTCGCTACCTTCTACCACGAACTCAATGAAGCGAGAACAGATCCAGATGTCGAGGATGCGATCCGCGCCGGTAACGATCCCAGCGCTACTAAATTTCTGGGTTGGACGTCGCAGCAGGGAGAGGAATGCGGTGATTTCCCGGTTTTCGAAGCGAATCCTCTTGGCCAAGTCTTTCAGGAAATCCCACTGACAAATGGCGGAGGCACGGTTCCCATACAATTTCAATACTCTGACGCGGATCATGGTCCTGGGGAACCGCGCGACGAACCAGCGCCGTTTGCCGGTTCTTTGCAGCAGAGCGTGCAGCAAAAGGCGGGATAGCGAAAGCGGGTTGGGCAACCGAAACGCAGCCACCGCTGGTGATGGTGCCACTTGATATTCAGGCGAATTGCGTTCCAGCGGCACAGCGCGTCCCGCAATTATCTCTCAACGCTGATTCGCACCTGTGTCCGGCCGTGTCTAACAGCTTGTAAAGATCGAATGCAAGCATCTTCGCCGCGGTCTGCAGGATCGCAGCTTGTTTTCTTTGCCCATGGGGTGAGCTCCTTTCTCTGGAGTCAACTTCCGCCAGGAAATTCGATCGGGATGGGTTCCACGTCCAGGTTAGGAATTCTTTGGCGGAGTAACTAAAACCAATAAGTTCGGAAGCAAGCAAACGGACGAATCTCCCCTATCGAAGAGCCTCGCAGGTGTACTCTACGAGTGCTCACGTACTTATGCTAGCTACGTCGTTCCATATAGCTTTCGGTATTGCCGGTGCGCTACTGCTTTACATGGGCCTGTTTCTCACCGACACGGAGGAGGGCAACCTAGAGAACCGGCTGGAAGGTCTGTGGATCCGTGTCGACGATATCCATTCGAAAGCGATGTCGAGGCAAGCGGTATTGCTGCGCCAAGTCGCAACGTTAGTAGCGGAGGGTTTCAAGGGCGTCTTTGGACGAAAACTTTTCTCGGTGAAAGCCATCGCGAGCTGCCTGTGTTTTTGCCTGGCTTCGCTGTTTTTGTCTCTGGCACTTTTCGTAGGCGAAACGCCGTTTTCTTCAAAACGGGTGCGGTTGGCATGCTCCCTGATTTTTCTCGTTTGTGGATTTACCAAGTACTTACGGTATTTGGGTTTCGTATCAGTCGCGTTTGGAATTGTCGTGGAATGGATTGGCCTAACGGGAGACTTGCATGCATACCAGGGGTCACCCAAACAAGTACTCCTTACCTTCTTAACCTATGTCGTAGGGATACTAATTGCCGTGTGCTTCATTTCTTTAATCCGCTGGTCCATGAACCTAGCTTCGCATTTGTCGAACGGTGCAAGCCTGATCGTGGTCCTCGCCGCAAATGTTGCTTTGGGAGCCGCACTTGTCTGGCCCCTTGTTTACGTGCAGCTTCGATATCGGCTTTCAATCTTCACTCCGCGAGGGGCTGCGAACCCAGCCCCGCAAACCCACGCGCTGTTGATCTTCGCCTATTCCGTGTCGGCGACGAATGTGTTCACCGCCGTCGCCGCTTTTGGGGTCCTAGTTACGCTTGTTGTCGCTTTGCTTCACCATCTGATGTGGCCGGCAATATCGCGGCCGATCTATGCCGCTCATCGGTATGGCCTCGTGAGGCAGCACAAGGTACTCGTGGCCTTAGGAGCTGCTTGCCTCGGGCTGGCGTGGCCTAACAACATCGTTGTCAAGGCGATTGAGAAGGGAGTGCACCTTGGAAACTAGCTTCCAGGAGGGAGCCCCGAACTGATTTCTCAGGCAAACATCTCGCCGAATACTCCCATGGGTGCAAACCTGGTCAGCGGAGGCGGCGCGACATTTCGCGCGTGGGCGCCACTGGCTACAGCGGTCTATATCAATGGCACCTTCGGCGGCACGCCCACAACCGGACAGAACCCTAATCTTCTACTTGCAAAGGATGTAAATGGATACTGGACAGGTTTTGTCAGCACTGCGCGGGAAGGCGATCCGTACGAGTTCTGGGTTGTAGGGTCAGGGGGCAACGGGTACAAGCGCGATCCCTATGCGCGAGAGCTCGCGCCCTCTGCGGCATTCCCCAACTGCAGCAGCTTGATTCGTTCCGCCACGGCATATCCCTGGCACGATTCGGCATTCGTCACGCCCGACTTCAGCAACATGATCATCTATCAGTTGCACATCGGAACGTACAGCCCCAGTGCACCTGCTGTCGCGTCCACGTTTCTCGATGTGATTGGGAAGATTCCCTATCTTGTAGCGCTCGGCGCCAATGTTCTTCAGCCGCTGCCCATTGATGAAATGGAGACCGACCCATCGATGGGTCACAACGGTGCAGATTTGTTTTCTCCAGATTTTCCTTATGTGGTGACCGATCCCACAGCTCTTAGCCGGTATCTGACCAACATTAATGGCTTGCTGACGGCCAAAGGCGTTTCCCCGCTTGGCCTGCAAGACATTGCTCCCGGGCCGGCTCAACTGAAGGCGCTTGTAGATCTTTGCCACATTTACGGCATTGCGGTCGCGTTTGACGTGGTCTACAACCACGCCGGCGGCTTCACGGTGAACGGGCGACTGGACGATAACTGCATCTACTACTGGGACCGCGCCAAGAACGTCGGCAATAACAACGACAGCTTGTATTTCACTGATCAGGACCGGGGAACCGGCGGCCTTTCGTTTGCTCTCTGGAAAAACGATGTCTGTCAGTTCCTTATTAATAACGCGCTGTACTACATTAATGAATTTCACGTCGATGGATTTCGCTATGACGAAATTAGCGACCTGATTTCGATGAATTGCGATTCGGGATGGACCTTTTGTTGCAACTTGACCAACACGCTTCGCTACGTGAAGCCGCGGTTGGTGCAAAACGCGGAGTTCTGGCCTGGCGAGGTGGGCAACTATCCAAAGTCCGGGCCGTCGATCGTGGCCCCAGTCGCCAATGGAGGAGCCGGATTCGATGTGGTGCAGCACGATGGGTTGCGCGGTGCCGTTCGCACCGCCGTTCAGGCGGCTTCGTATGGCCAGAGTGCCGCAGTCGACTTCGATGCAATCGCCGCCAACCTCTATCCCCAGGGATTTGCTCACGGCTGGCAGGCAGTGCCATGTGTTGAGAATCACGACATCGTAAAAGTGGGTACCGACCTCCGCATTCCCGCCCTTGCGGACGGCTCGAACCGCGAGTCGTGGTACGCGCGCAGCCGCTCGCGGTTCGCCACCGGCTTGCTGCTCACCGCTCCCGGCATTCCACAGATTTTCATGGGCCAGGAATTTCTGGAGGACAAGCAATGGAGCTGGGATCCCACATCATCGAATCTGATCTGGTGGGCTGGTTTGAATGCAGGCACCGATAAACCTAGGGTGAATCATCTTCGGTTTACCCAGAATTTAATCCGGCTTCGATGGAATTATCCCGCGTTGCGCGGAGACAACGTGAATCCGTTTCACGTTCACAACCAGAACCGTGTAATTGCATTTCAACGCTGGTTGGAGGGGAGCGCACAGGACGTGATTGTGGTTGCGACCCTGGCGGAAAATACCTGGTACAACTATGGCATCGGGTTCCCCTTTGCTGGTCCGTGGCGCGAAGTATTCAATAGCGACGTCTATGACAATTGGGTGAACCCGATCGTCGCAGGCAACGGAGGCGGTATCAATGCATCCGGCCAGCCGCTGCATGGCTTGCAGGCCTCGGCAAACATAGTTATCCCCGCAAATGGCTTCGTCGTCTTCGCACGAACTTAAATAAAAGGCCACGGATCAAGCATCCGTCCTTCGATATTGTTAGTTTTGGGGGACAATAGACATTTTCCGCGGTCTCCCCCAGCAACACCTTCAAACATTTGATCATGACCACGAGCCTTCGTCCGGTCGGTGGCCGCGCGGAGGCTTTTTCTTTTGACGCCGCGAGAAGAGTCGTCATGCACGGGAGCAGAGTTTTGGAATGTGGCACACGGTTGACAAACTAAACCCTCGAAAGCAGAAGGTTTATGCGTGTCTCGGATAAAACCTGGCTGATCGACCATCACTCGTCCATTCTGCTTGATCCTTTTTCTTCGTTACACCACCAATGTGCTGCCTGGACGTTGTCGGGATGGTCGTCCCTCCATGCTCCTCCCATTCCTTTGGGATTCTTGTGGTCCGGGACCACATCGTTGTAATCCGTGAAGTCTTTGTGGCAGATAGCGCATATTCCGGCCTGCTGAACAATCTTCCGGTTCAGCAGTTTTCGCATCTCGGCCGGTGATCGTAGTTCCCGATATCCTCGCGGGTTGTGCGGATCTTCGACTCTCTGAACCCCAAGTCGTATCAACTTGGGCTTTGGAATGATTTCCCGGCCACAACAGGAGGCTGATTTGTGAATCGGGCATAACTCTTGGGGGCGAAGACGCATCGCAAGCTTCCTTTCCGAACCTGGAAGTTCTGTGATTTTGGGGGATTGCAAAGGCCGTAGGCCGGCCGGACTCTCCGACGTCAGATAGAGCTGGATTCAAATTTCGTTTGTTTCTCCCCGAACGCGAAGAGGCGGTTTAGGATGAACGGGTATGGCGTCAAACCTCAGCTCGAAAATTCTTAACGACAGATATGCTTTGCTTCCCAATCCCAAACAGGGAGGCATGGCTGAGATTTTCAAGGCCAGCGATTTGCAGAACGACGGCCGAATTGTGGCAGTCAAGATGTTTCGGTGCGAAGTGCTGGCTGACCCTTTGGCTCTCGAGGCGTTCCGGCGCGAAACCGAAGCTATTCGAAGCTGCGTGCACCCTAACATCATCGAACTTTTCGACACCGGAATTGACCAGCAGACGGGCCGCCACTTCCTGGTTCTGGAGTGGATGGCAGAAAGTCTTGAAGAGTATTTGGCTCGCGAGAACTACCACGACTGGGACGAGTTTTTCGGAAATCTGGGCCGGCCGCTTTTAGAAGCTCTGGCGCTCGCTCACAATCGACAGATCATTCACCGCGATCTGAAGCCTTCCAATGTTCTCTTTACCGATTCTAGAGTCCCGAAGCTCGCCGACTTCAGCATTGCCAAGCTGAAGCGTTGGCGGGACGAGGGTTTGACTCTCGGCAACTTCGCATCGCGGCCATACGCACCCCCAGATCAGGATTCAGAGTCCAGTTACAGTCGCGACCTCTTTAGTTTCGCGGTGCTTGCGGTTCGTTGTCTCTCCAGCGCACCCCTTAAAGAATATGAAGAGGTGTCGCGAACACTTGAGACTATCGCCATCCCAAAAAACGTAAAGGATATCTTGAACACTTGTCTTGGCGAGCCAGATGAAAGGCCGGTCGTCGGCGGCTTGCTACTTAGTGCCCTCGATGCTATTCAACGAGAGAGAGGAAGGCGAGATAGACTTCGGGTTCCGGTTTACCTCGTACTCAGCGGAAGAGCCCGAGAGCGGGTGACCGCGGACTTTTCCCTGGATGCTCGCAGCAAAGCAGACGACGCTGTGCTTTCGGATCTGCAGGAAATGCCGGCACTCTCCCGAGCCAGTGACAAGAACATGCAGCTATATGGCGGTCGATGCGTGTACAGGGTTTCACTGCCTCGTTCGGCCCGCGATTATCTACTCGTGGAGGATGCTCGTAGGGCTTCAACTGATTTTCTGGAAAAACGCCGCGAGAGAGCACTGCCTCTACACTGTGAATTCAAGCAGGGTAAGCCGGTCCGATCGCAGGAGGCAGCAACCAGTTTAGAGACACTTGTCGAGAATCTCGAGCAGCACGAGGCAGAACAACGCCAGTTTGAAGCAACTGCTCGAGAGAATCAGCTTTTTGACAGTTGGATCACCACATTGCGCGCTAAGGCTGACCTGGAAAAGGAAAAACAGCCGCCTCTTCACTTCACGTCCGCAAAGATGGAGGACCGTTGCGTCACATTCACCGTAGCCGAAATCCCGCGCGACGACGTGCTGGGGCAAGCGCGAGAAGTGCGAAGCGGGCATAAGCTCCATGCCATTGGAGAAATTGATTCGATCGATGGAACAGAAATTACCTTTTCCATCCGGACCTCATATTCCTCCGCAATACCGAAGATTGGCGAGTTGGGTGTCGATATGACTCTCGCCCGCATCGCCCTAGATCGTCAATGGTCGGCATTGGACTCGATTCGATATCAACGATGCGTCCGACCAAGTCTTCGGGATTTGCTCGTTTTCCCTGCGGAAACAAAAGTTCCCGCACAGCTCGGGCGAATGTTGACGTTCTTTCAAAATAATCTGGCTCGAGACAAGCAGATTGCTCTCGAATCCGCGCTGGGAGCACCCGATTTTCTCCTCGTTGAGGGCCCGCCCGGCACCGGTAAGACTACCTTCATCACGGAACTGATTCTGCAGTTGCTGGCCGAAAACCCGCGCAATCGCATTCTGTTAACGTCTCAAACCCATGTAGCCTTAGACCACGTTCTGGGGGCGCTCCAAAAGATTGGAACCGAGGTCAACGCAATCCGCATAGGGCGTCTGGGAGACACACGGATCTCCCCCATTGGAGGAGAGCTACTCTTCGAGAAGAGGCTTGAACAATGGCGGGAGCAGTCCCTCGCGTCGGGTCAGCACTTTCTCCAACGTCTAGCAACGAGTGTTGGAGTTCCGATGAGCGCCGTCGAGGACATTATGATCGCGCGTCGGTTCATCACGGCGCGCTCCCGGGCTCTTGAACTAGAGACTCGCATCAAGAAACTGGAGGAGAGCCTCAGCTCAGTTGTTGAAATTAGTGCGGTCAATGCAGAGGAACGGCGTGCGATTTCTGATAACGCTCGGCTCCTGAGAGATCATATTGATCATGAAGAGGGCGAATACGAGGCGGCGAAGAGGACCGTGAGCGAGCTCAAGCAACTCATGTCCTCGCACCCGAACGTTGGAAAAGAGCCTGGGGCGATGTGCGACGCCGAACTCGAACAGGCGGCCGCCTCGCGAATTCCGGAAAAACCGGAGTTTCAAGTTCTGCTTCGCATGGCAAGGCTTCACGCAGATTGGCACGCTCAGTGTGGGCGTACACCTGACTTCCAGGCAGCCGTACTGTCCTCGGTCCAATTGGTCGCAGGCACCTGCGTGGGCATAGACAGTTCGCGAGGAACGCGCGAAGTGGATTTTGACGTTTGTATCGTCGACGAGGCTTCGAAAGCAGCCCCGACCGAACTCCTCGTGCCGTTGGCAAAAGCAAAGCGATGGATTCTGGTCGGAGATGACCGGCAACTACCCCCTTTCGTGGATCGAGCGCTAACCCGACCGGAAGTTTTGACGAAGTATGACCTGACAAAGGAGCAGTTGAGCGAAACACTTTTTACCCGTCTCAAGGCAAATCTTCCTGACGAATGCCACGTGGAGTTACGGACACAGCATCGAATGGTACCTGCGATTGGGAATTTGATCAGCAATTGTTTCTATGACGGACATCTGTTGAGCGAGGAACGGGCATGGGACACAACCTTATCCGGCGTTCTTCCTAAACCTGTGGTCTGGTTGACCACAGCACGAAAAGCTAACCGGGAAGAATTGGCTGCTGCTGCATCGAGTTGGCTGAATCGACTGGAAGTTCGCACCATCTCGGGTCTTCTGGAAAAACTGGAATCGTGCGCGGCTGCCGCCAACCGAAGTTACACGGTCGGTGTATTGGCGCCTTATGGCGCGCAAAAGCAAGCCTTGGAGCGAGCCCTGGCGACCCGCATCGATTCAGGAGGAAGGCTGAGGCTTGAATGCAACACGGTCGACGCCTTCCAAGGACGAGAAGTTGATATAGCGTTGTTTTCCGTCACAAGATCTAACACAAAGCGGAGGTTGGGCTTCTTGGACGAGTTCCGCCGGTTAAATGTCGCGCTCTCCCGAGCGCGGGAATACTTGGTGATCGTTGGGGACCATCAGTTTTGCCTGACCGCCGCCGACCCCAATCCTTTGCGACCAGTGCTTGCTCACATCCGCGCGAATCCGAGCGAGTGCGTGATGTCGGAGTTATGAGCAAATGACCCCAGAGCAGTTAATCCGGCAGCTGCCTGCTCGGCCAGGATATCGTCTGGCCGATTACGTCCAGGTTGGGCTGCCTGTCTACCGCATTACGGCTCGGCTGTTCACACAAGTACAAAAGAAGATTGCCACCATTGACGAATTCCTATTGCGACTGATCCGTATTGGGGTCCAACGCACACCCGAGGTTTCAGAGTTCTTGGGACTAGAGCAGGGTTTCGTCGACGATGCATTTTCGCAACTGTTGATCGATGACCTGTTGACACTCAACAGCGGACTCGATCGACGGCAGCGGCTTTCCCTCACTGACAAAGGTATACGAGCACTCGACGCAGCAGAGACTCTGGTCCCCGAGGAAAAGACCTATGTGATCGAATACGATGCCCTCCTCAGGAGAATAGTTCTTCTCCGAAGAGAGCAGTTGATGTCTGGGTTTCAGATGCGAAAAATGGGCTGCAAGCAAATTCGGCCATTGCTCAAGAGACCCTTGGACGCTGGTGACCTGAATCTCGTGGACTTGCAGAGAACGGTTCAAGCGAGTCTTTCGCAACGTGAAGCGCAACGCTTTGTTCTGGCCGTGAATGAACTGTATCGCAAGCGATTGTATTTTCTCCCGGCGATCGCGATCTTGTACCGGTCGCTCGACGGACTGGAAATCCAGGTCGCATTTATCGTTGACGGCAAACCTTCCGACGAACATGACGAAGCGTTTGCGAAATTGGATGGCGTTCGTTTGTTAGGGATCGATAGCGACCTGGCGAGGAATGGTGGTGACGCGATCATTGTGAGTGACGTGTTGAAGGAAGCGGAGAATCTCCGTAAAGAACCTGATGCTGTTCCTTCTAAAAAGCTGAAATCCAGTTCAGTTCCTCTGGTTGATCCACAAGAACACAATCCATTTCATCACCTCTCCAATGAGCAAAACGGCGACCTTGAGCAGAGGGGAGTTGCGTTGCTTTCGGTGCACGACCATCGACCACTTCTCGATTACGCCCTGCATTTTGCCAAACATCGCGTCGCTATTGTGTGCCCGTTTCTTCATGAGAGTGTCGTTAACGAGGCCTTTGAACGCCAAATGGAAGTGCTGCTCAGGAAAGGCGTACGGGTAAATATAGGCTATGGAATGCCGGATCATGACAACCGCACTCCTTCGAAATCGCAGGTGAACGTTATTCAGAAATTCGCCAATATCGCGAGGAGGTTGCGGCACCTAAGATTCGCCAAGGTGGATAGTCATGCGAAGGTTCTTCTAGTGGACACAACGTTCTTCGTAATTGGCAGTTTCAATTGGCTCTCGTTCCATGGGGATCCCGATCGTGCATTTCGTGACGAACAAAGCGTTCTTGTATCGATACCAAACATGATCGAACGCAAGTACCAGGAACTGACCAATTCCTTCTCGGAGTAGAAAACTGATTGGGCTGCTACAATTCCTGCCCGAGGAAAATCAATGTCAAACTTGGGAAATGTCGTCGAGCAGTTGAGAAAAGAACGGGATCAAGCGCAGAAGACAGTCGAACAGCTGGACGCAGCTTTGAAAGCCTTAAGCGGAGTCGGCGTCCTGCATGGAACTACCACGAGATACGGCCATGCTGAGGCGTTGGGCGTGAAGCGAAGGACAATGTCGGCTGCGTCACGCAAACGAATTGCAGCCGCCCAGCGCGCGCGTTGGGCGAAGTGGAAAGCGGCACAGAAGAAAAAGTAGGCTAACCAGTATGTGCGGACGCTATCGGCTTACGGCAAAGGAGCGCTACCTGCGGGACCACTTCGGCCTCGAGGAAGATCCTCCTTGGCAGCCACGCTGGAACATCGCTCCCACCCAACCGACCGCTACGATACGCCAGCACCCCTCGGAACCGAGACGGATCTTCGGTCTAATGCGGTGGGGTCTCATTCCCTACTGGGCAAAAGATCAATCCTTTGGCTTGAAAACCATCAACGCCATGTCTGAAACCGCCGCGGAGAAACCCGCCTTTCGCGATGCACTCAGGCGGCATCGCTGTCTGATTCCTGCGGACGGCTTTTACGAATGGAAGAAAACCGGGCCTAAAGGGAAACAAGCGTATAACTTTGGTCTGGCGTCCGGTTCGGTGTTCGCGTTTGCGGGACTGTGGGACCGGTGGCGCGACGAGAAGAACAGTATCCTCGAAACCTGCACGATCCTTACGACCAGGCCGAATCTTCTCGTCGCCGGCGTGCACGATCGCATGCCGGCGATTCTTGATCCCGACGACTACGAGCGCTGGTTAGACCCTGGTATCACCAATTCTGAGATCGTTGTGGATTGCCTAAAGCCTTTCAATGCCAGCGTGATGAGGAAATATCCGGTGAGTCCTCGCGTGAATCGCCACGAAAATGATGACGAGGAGTGCGCTCGGGAAGTGCCCGTCTTTCAAGCCGCTCTGATGCTGTTCTAAACGCTCCGCGGGTGCGCGTCTCATGTTTTTCATCAATCATGTTTCTGATCAATTATGGGTTGCTCCTACTGCGCGTGGCATTGCGTGCATCTGCCGAAATCCTACGTTAGCGGCGTATCATGTCGGTAAGTCCGGCAAATACGTGGGTTCTTTCCATGGATCAAGCCGACCAGCACCGCTCTAAACCGCCTCGTGCAAAACCCAAACGACGAGAGTGGAAAATCGCTTCCATCAGTCTCGTTGTTACCTCCGCCGTTCTTCTGATTGCAGTCTTGATTGCCAATCTTCAATCCCCGCGTGTGGCCCTGGCACTGCTGATTTCCTTGATAAGCGCCATCCTGGTCTTCGCGCTCTTGTTGGCTGACGTGATCCGTCAGGTGCACAGCACCGAACGGCAGGCTAAAACCGTCTTTGCAGAGAGCGAGCGGGAGTTTCACCAGATGGCCGACACCATCCAGGAAGTATTCTGGGTCGTCGACCCAGAGTCGAAGAAGGCGACCTATGTCAATCCGGCCTACGAAACCATTACCGGGCGCACCTGTCGCTCGCTGATCGAGGAACCTTCTTCGTACCAGGAGGCCATTCATCCTGGTGATCGAGCTCACGTTTTGGCAAAGCTCGAGCACGCGGCCCAAAACGGGCTCTTCGATGAGAGATTTCGCATCGTCAGGCCAGACGGTGAGATTCGCTGGGTGTGGGTGCGCGGCTTTCCGCATAAGGACCCTAACGGCAAAATCACGCGCGTGGGCGGGACCGCGCTGGATGTCACGGCGCTGAAACACGCCGAAGATCAGGTCGCGGCCAATCTCGCAAAGGCGAACTCCGCGTGGGCGGAAGCAGAGGCCCTGCGCAAGGCGACGCTTGCGCTTACCGAAGACTTGCACATGGATTCGGTTATGGATGCATTACTCCGCTCTCTGGCGGAGTTGGTTCCCTATACCTGCGCTCGGGTGCTGGTTCCAGAGGGCGGTCCTCATTGGTTGGCATTGGGCGAAAAATCCATTCGCGAACCCGCAAAAAAATCGCCTCGATCTCCATTGACATTCATGGCCGATGAGTCTCCTTTCTTTCAGCGCATCTGGTCAGAACGAGAACGCATCTTGATACCGGACACCGGAAGACAAGAAGGATGGGAAACATTCACCGGACACCAGCAATTCCGATCCTGGCTTTGCGTCCCTCTTGTGGCCTCCGAAGAATTCTTGGGATTTCTTTCCGTAGGCCACATGGAACCGAATCACTTTACCAAGGACCATCTTCGGCGTGCCGAGTTGCTTGCCATACCGGCAGCGGTGGCCATTCAAAACGCCCGTCTTTATTCCACCGCAGAGATCTATGGTTCCGAACTGGAAAAGCGACTGGGAGATCTTCAAAAGGCCGAGCAAGCCCTTAATCAATCGGAGGCAGGCCGCAGGGTTTCCGAGGAGAAATTTCAGAAGATCTTCCACTCCAGCCCGGTTGCCTTTTCAATTACGACATTGGAAGAAGGCCGCTTCTTGGAAGTCAATGCCGCATTTGAGACGCGTTATGGTTACTCCCGCCAGGAGGTCCTCGGACGCACGGTGCATCAGCTGAAGATTTGGGACGATCCTGCTGATCGAAGATTATTGCTGACCCAGCTTCAGCGAGGAGGCCCGCTTCGAAATGTAATAACCAGGCTTCGAGCGAAGTCGGGCGAAATTAAGCTTACGGCCTATTCCGCTGACCGGATCGAATTCGACGGGCAAAAGTGCATATTAGCACTCTCAGAAGATGTGGTAGCCCATGATCCCAAAGGCAGCAACTGAGACCTGGGTGTCTTCGAGGCCGTTTCCAGACATTCAAGTCACATTGACTTCAGACCTTCTGAACCTCGGGACGAGCGCGAGTCGTCGCTAGTTGAACATTGCCTATTGCTCCAAATACAAATTCCAAATTCCGCATTCCAATAATCAGGAAGCTGTCGATTCAGTGACCGCAAGCCCGTTT
>Ga0209580_10001169_pt1 | contig 12451 bp, 9 predicted proteins | sample Coa_R1_5_FD_187153 | JGI IMG/M metagenome (GOLD analysis project Ga0209580, IMG submission 187153) | Surface soil microbial communities from Centralia Pennsylvania, which are recovering from an underground coalmine fire - Coalmine... | ecosystem: Environmental > Terrestrial > Soil > Unclassified...
CACCTCGGCCAGCGCGACGACACGGGCGGCGTCGCGCTGGCCGAGGTGCACTTCCGGTCGCTGACCAAAGGCCCCAAGTCGCCGAGCGGCCGCAACGGGTCCAACCCGCGCGCCCGCTGATGTCGAAGCCTTCCAGCCTTCCGGCCTCCAACCCTCCGAGCCTTCCAGCCTTCTCGCCCGGCGTTGGCCGTTAGAATCACAGCATGACCACGCTCTCGCTCGAGTGGCAGCGGAATCTGGCCTTCACGAGCGGACCCGGCGGACCGCCGATCGCCCTCGACAGCTCGGCACCTGGCGTGCTGTCGCCCATGCAGGTGCTTGCCTATGCAGTCATGGGCTGTATGGCGATGGATGTCGCGCACATCCTCGAAAAGGGCCGCCATGACCTCCAGGCCCTCACGGTCACGTTTGACAGCGAGCGGGCGAGCGAGCCCCCGCGCCGGTACACGATGATTCACCTGCGCTTCGACGTCACGACGAACGCAGACCAGCAGGTCGTCGAACGCGCGATTGAGCTCTCCCGGACGAAGTACTGCTCCGTGTCCAACACCTTGCGGCAAGACCTCGACTTTCGAACTTCGGTCGTCGTGAAATCCTCAATCCGCCACCGGCCGTAGTAGTGTGGTGGTGCCTTGGCGCCACGGAGTGATTCGCTTGACCGGCGGGGGACCGATCTGGACGCCGACTGGCAGCTGATTCTGGCCGTAGCGGACGGATCGCCTGACGCCCTCGGTCGTCTGTATGACCGCTACGGAGCGACCGTGTACGCGCTCGCGCGCCGGATCGTCTCGCGCCTCGAAGACGCTGAGGAAGTGGTGCAGGACGTCTTCGCACAGGTGTGGCGGCAGGCGGATCAATATCGAACCGATCGCGCGAGCGTCGCCGGCTGGATCATCATGCTCGCGCGGACGCGCGCCATCGACCGGCTGCGGGCGCGGCGGGCGCGGCCCGACGAGGACCGGGGGGTCGAGGCAGGCGAGGCGGTGCCGGTGCCGGCCGTCGGTCCGAGTCCGGAACTGGCTGCGCTCTCGGCCGACGACGCGAAGCGCGTGCGGCAGGCCCTGGCAGCCTTGCCCGATAATCAACGCACCCTCCTGGAACTCGCATACTACGAAGGGCTGACACACACCGAGATCGCAACGAAAACAGGTATGCCATTGGGCACCGTCAAGACGCGCATTCGAGCCGCCATGGACACACTTCGGGGGGCGCTCGCGCCATGACGCCGACGCCGGGCGTCGTAGGGGGCAACGTGGGCGGCGGGCCCCCGCGCGATCACGACGAGTGGCGCGCCGCCGCGGCAGCCTACGCCCTCGACGCACTCGACGCCGCCGAACGGACTGCGTTCGTCGCCCATCTCGAGACGTGTGCGGAGTGCCGCGCCCTCGTGGCGTCCTATACACCCGTGATGGCACGCCTCGGGCTGGCTACCGATCCCCTGTCGCCCCCGGAATCGCTCCGCGCGAGGATGCTCGCACGGGCTACGAGTCAGCCGCGGGCCACGTCCGGCCAGCCGGCACCAGAGGCCCGCACAGCAGGGTCCACTCGGCGGCCCGCACGCCAGGCGGCGCCGTCGTGGTGGCTTGTTGCCGCCAGCCTGACGGCCGCCCTCGGACTGGGCATCTACTCGTGGTCCCTGCGCCAGCAGGTCGGCGTCCTTCGATCGATCGCGGCCCAAGCCTCGGCCGAGGTGCAGGCCGTGCGTGCCGAGCTGGCAAGCCTGCGGCGTGATTCGACACGGCTCGTGAGCGCGGTGAATGTGCTGAGCGCGGTTGATCTTCGCCGGATCGACCTCGCCGGTCAGGCGGGCGCGTCGGCCGCGCGCGCGAGCGCGTTCGTCAGTCCGTCGCGCGGTCTCATGTTCTCGGCCGAGCACTTGCCCGCGCTCGCGGCGGGCCACGTCTATCAGGTCTGGGTGCTCGCGCCGACGCCGGTGAGCGCCGGTGTGGTGACGCCGGCGCGCGACGGAACCGCCACGGCGACGATGCCGATGCCGAACGACGTGACCCTCTCAGCCATTACGGCGGTCGCCGTAACCGACGAACCCACGCCGCAGGGATCGCCGACTCCAACGATGCCGATTCTGCTCGTCGGCAACGTGGCGCGCTAGCAGTTGCGACCGCGACGAAATGGGGCAATGGTCGCCCATTGCCCCATTTCGCGTAATCACTTCACCACGTCGTTCCAATTCAGGATCGAGTTGAACACCATGTTGAACTCGCCGTGGTTCTGATAGCGGTAGATCGGGTTGTTCGTGAACATGATGACGCGGCCCTTGCCGAGATACGCCTGTGGGACGTCCACGACGAAGGGCTTGTCGATCAAACTCGAGGCGCCCACCATCAGGCCGCTCAGGACCGACGCGTCGCCGCCAACGAACTCGGCGACGATGTCGCTCTGGTCAGGGACGCCGACGTGGAAGACCGGCTGGCCCTGGGAGTACTTCACGGGGAACGTCGTGCCCTCGTAACCGTAGAAGATCGGCGAGTCCGTCTTGACGATCTTGGCCTCGACGAGGGGCTTCTGCTCGGTCACGCAGTTCGTCGTCACGTTCGCCCGGCACGCCGGCACCGGCTCGGTCTCGATCGAGTGCGCGTACCCGAAGTCGATGGGAAAGCTCGTCGAGGCCGCGGCGGTGATGAGCGTGCCGCCGCCGAGCAGGAACTGGTTGAATGCGTCCACGCCCGCCTGGCCGAAGCCGCCGGTCGTGTCGGGCGACGAGCCGTACATGCCGAGGAACTTGAACTTGTCGGTCTTCATGTACGGGCTCGGCCGTGAGGCCGCCGGCTGCATGACCTGGTTCCGACCGAGCGCCTGCGTCGCCATGATGATGACGTCGTAGTTGCTCTTCAGATTCCCTTTCTCGACCTGCTCCTTGAAGATGAGATCGTAGGGGATGTTCATCTTGTCGAACGTGAGCCGGTACCAGCCGAGGTCTTGGGTGTTCGCCCACTGCGAGTAGATCGCGATCCGCGGCACGTCCGCGTCGTGCGTGGGCACAGTCGGTGCCGTGGTGAACGTCGCGGCGGTGAGGCCGAGATCGACGACCGCGGCCTCGGCAGCCGTGAGATCGCCGCCGGAGATGATGAACGAGCCCGCGGGGAAGTCCTTGCCGTCGATCGTGAAGGCCTTCTCGGCGATGCGCATCGGCACGTTCTTCAGCCGATAGCGGAACGTGATCATGTTGTTCGACCCGAAGTGCGCCACCGCGAGGCCGGCCGTGGCCGTTCCGGCCACCGTGCCTTTGAGAACCACCTCTTTGACGAGCGGGGCGGTGACGTCGAGAATCGCCTTGTCGTTGACGGCCTTCACGTCGACGTCGAACGCATAGCCCATCGTCCATCCCGAATCGTCATAGGTCATCATGTTCGGATCGGGATAGTCCTGCCTCTCGAGGAAGTTCTTCGCGAGGCGCCAGTACGGCTGGTTGCCCTTGATGACGTACGAGCCGGCCCCGAACGTCTGATCACCGACTTTGACCTGGGCCGTCGTCTGGCCGATCTCGATGCCCTGGACCCGCAGGATGCGGACGAGTTCCGCGGGCTTGGTCATGTCCCTCTGCAGGGGGATGACATAGCCGTATGGCGCCTGGGACAGGCCCTGCTGAATGGAGTTGTGCGTCTTCTGGTAGAAGTTCTGGAGAATCAGATTCGGGAACGTGGCGGTCATGCCGAGGCCGGAAAGCACGCCCGTCTCCATGTAGTTCGTGTTGTCGCGGCGCGAGAACACGGCTGCCGCGCCCGGCGGAATCGGGATGCCGCGATACCATTCGCGGTCCTGACCGCCGCCGCGTCCCGTGCCCGGCTCTACGCCGCGACCGAGGCCCGGGGTCGCGCCGCCCGCGCCCCGGCCGCCCGCACCCGGGGCTCCAGCCGGAGCCGCTCCTGGCGCGGCCGCTTGCGGCGCGTTCGTGACGCCGCCTGCGCCGAGAGCACCGGCGTTTCCACCGCCGCCCCGCCCGCCGCCCCCGCGCCCGCCAGCGCCGCCAACCGCAGCCGGCGCACCCGCATCTGCGCCACGCGCCCCGGTTCCCGGCGCCGGACCGCCGTCCCTGCCGCTCTGCGTCTCGTACATGCGCATCATGCCGTTGTGGTTGTAGGCGATCGACCCGAGGTAGCCCGGCGACCAGCCGTCCATGAAGGCATGCGTGTAGACGCCCGGCATGCCCCACTTCGTCATCTGCGCGACTTCCCAGTCCGCGAACCACGGTAGCTCGAAGAAGAGAATGGGATCGAGATTCGGATTCTGCGGCGGCCCACCGCTGTAGTCGTACATCAGCGGTTCGGCTTCGTGCAGGTCGTGCATGATCGGCGGGTGAGCCGTGAAATACCAGTTCGCGATCGCGCGCATCGACATCAACGACAGGTTGATGTCCCGGTTGTTGTCGTGGAAGACGTACTTGCCCCAGTAGGGCAGCGCGCACTGTCCGCCGCCGCCGCCGAACCCGCCGCCTCCGCCCCCACCGCCGCGGCCTTGTCCCGCCGGAGCGGCGGTTGTCCCAGCACCGCGTCCCTGTCCCGCCGGAGCGGCGTTAGCCGCGGAGGCGGAAGGTGCGGCCGCCGCAGCCGCGGCCATGTCCGCATTGCAATAGAACTGGTCGACATTGCGATCGCGGCCGTCGGCATCGGCGACCGGTGTCACCGAGACGTAGACGTTGTCGCGAATCTGAGAAATGAAGGGTGACGTCTCGGTCGCCAGACGGTACACGAGTTCCATCAGCATTTCCGAGGGCCCGGTTTCGCCGCTGTGGAGGCCGCCCATGAGGTGGTAGTGCGGCTTCGTGGTGTTGATGAGCGCCTGGACTTCGGCGTCCGGCAGTCCTCTCGGATCGGCGAGCTTGGCGAGGTTGTCGCGATTCTGCTGCAGACGCTTCATGTTGGCGTCTGACGACACCCACACGACCACCAGATCCCGATCCTCGTCCGATTTGCCGATCACCTCGACCTTGACCCGTGGCGTCGCTTTCTCGAGCGCACGGTAATACTTCAGGATGTCGGCGTAGTACGTCAGCGTCCGGGGCGCGCCGATGTGGTGACCCAACACGTCCTTCGGCGTGGGTATTCCTGCGACTTTCGGCAGGTGATCCACCAGGGGACTGCCGTACTTCGCCTCGCCGGTCCACTCCTGATAGGCCTTCGCAAAATCTTCGTCCTGTGCCTGCTTGGGATCGCGGGTTTCGGTGACCCACTGTTGAGCCGGCACCCGAGCGGTGGCCACAAGAGCCAGACCGGCGCCAAGCACGAACGTCAGCAGGCGCCGACGAAGATTCTGAGAGGGAAACATCGACGTAACTCCTTATCTATCTATCGGTTGAGCAGGTAATCGGCGGGTCGGTTGGCGGTCCGGCGTGACACCGCCGATCGAGGGGCACCGCTTGAGATTGTGCACGCGAGCCACATACAATCGCGCGTTACGCCACTTGGCGGTTGTAACTCCCCGAGGGCACGAGGGGGCCCCGCGTTTCTATGATCAGCGTCGCCGCGCTCCGGATGCAGCAATTTGGCGTGCAATTCTATCAGGCTTCGTTGACGGCCCGAGACATCGACAAGCTCGTGCGGTTCGAAGTGTTGAGTTACGGCGAGCACGGATCGGCGCCCGGCCTCCGCGGCGCGAAGAATCCGTCGAAGGTGCATTGGGATCTGCTCGAGCGGCGCATCGCCTCGAGTGAAAAAGCCTACCAGCGCCAAATCATTCGCAAGAAGATCGACGAGCTCGTCGCCTATTACGAACAGTGTCGCCAGGCGCGCGATCTGCCGTCGATTCCGGGCGCGGTGATCATCTCGTGCGACGAGCACCTGAAATTCGAGCCGGTGGCTGGCGAACCGTCACTTGGTATTCTCAAGGTTCCTGAACGTGAAGGCATCCTGCGCGCGATCGACGGACAGCATCGCTTGCTGGCCCTGCATGCGGGCATGGACCAGTTCGCGGATGAGACGTTCACGGTGCCCGCCGTCATCTTCGATCGGCTGCCCGAAGATCACGTCGTGCAGATGTTCGTCACGATCAACGCGAAGCACACCCGACTGAACGCGTCGCACTTGGTGTCGTTGTCCGGGCGGCAGTTGTACCGCGACGAGAACCTGGCGGCCGCACACGACGTCGTCCGTGCGCTCAGCGAGCGCGAGGATTCGCCGCTCCATGGCGACATCAAGCTGCTCGGCGTGGGTCACGGCCGCGTCGCGCAGGCGCCCCTCGCCCAGGAACTGAAGAAGTTGTTTGCCGTCGAGGCCTTTGGGCCGGGCCGGAAAGGCGACGAGTTCCGCGAGGAGGCCAAACGGTTTTACGTCAACTACTTCCGTCAGGTGGCGGTGGTCTTTGGTGCTGCCTGGAATGGGCGAAAGTACAGCATCAGGACGGCGCCGGCCTTGCGCGCTTTCATCCGCGTGGCTCCGGACATCGTGACGCACCTGGATCAGGCGCACGCCGACCGGGCCGACTTCCGCGCAATCGGTCGGGTCATTGCGCCCTGGGGCCGTCGAATCGGAGACCTCCGATTCGAAACCGACGGTGCGTGGAAGCGCTCTGGGTCGACCGTGGATCAACTGGCCAAAGAGCTGCGGCTGGCTCTGCAGTACCCCGAGGGCGCGATCGGTTAGGGGTCTGTCCTTGATGGCATTAGCCGGGACTGACCCTAACATCCCGCTGGGCATCACCCGGCCAGATCCCGTACTCAAAGGGTCCTTCAATGTCCTTTTGGCTGCCACTTTCGTAACGGGCCTGACAGATCGGAGAGGACACGTGTTCGCTCGTTGCCTGATTTGACACTCCCCGCCGCACGGCAGACCCGGTACGAGGCTTGCGTTGAGGATGGCGTGGGTAGCCTGAATTTGCGGCAAACGCCGTAAAGAGCTGGGGAGCCAGGATGCCTACTTAGGCCCGCGAAAGCGGGCCTTTTTTATTGGATCCGGCTTTCGTCGTCCTTGCCGGCGGCCCCGGAATACCGCGTCCGCGCCGGCGCAAGATTACGCGCCACCGTGTAGTTCTGGCCGTGCCGGCCTTCCAGCCTTCCGCCCCCAAGCTCCAGCCTTCCAGCCTTCTTCCCTCCAAAGCCCGCATAGAATCCGCTCGTGGTTCAGCGATTGGGCATCGACACGGGAGGCACCTTCACTGATCTCGTCGAGCTTGGTTCGGCGGGTCTCGCGGTCCACAAGCTGCGCTCGACGCCGGACGACCCCTCGCGCGCGATCATGGACGGCATAGAGACCCTGGCCGGTACGACCACCGGACTCGACGTCGTACATGGCTCCACGGTGGCGACCAACGCCGTCCTCGAGCGGAAGGGCGCCCGCGTGGCGCTCGTGACGACGGCAGGATTTGAGGACGTGCTCCGCATCGGACGCCAGACGCGCCCGGAGCTCTATAACTTCCAGGTGCCAGCGCCGAGGCCGATTGTCGCGCCGGGTCTCACGTTCGGCATCAAGGAGCGCCTCGACGCCTCCGGCCGGCCGCTCGTGCCCGTTGACGACCAGGCCCTCGATCGCCTCGCGGCATCCCTCCGCGGGTTGGACGTCGACATCGTTGCAGTGTGCCTTCTCCACGCCTATGCAAACCCGATCCACGAACGACAGGTGGCCGATCGACTCCGGCGGGAGGGACTGACGACCTCGATGTCCCACGAGGTGCTTCCGGAATATCGGGAGTACGAGCGATGGAGCACGACCGTCGTGAATGCGTACGTCACGCCGATCATCGACGGCTACTTGGGCGCCCTCGAGAAGCGCCTGCGCGGCTCACGGCTCCTCATCATGCAGTCGAACGGGGGCTCGATTTCGGCGGGGGCGGCACGGGCCCAGGCGGTGCGGACCGTGCTCTCGGGACCGGCCGCAGGCGTCGTCGGTGCGCGGACCGTCGCTCGCGCGGCGGGCTTCCGCCGCATCATCTCGTTCGACATGGGCGGCACGTCGACCGACGTGAGCCTGATCGACGACGCGCTGGCGACGTCGACCGAATCGAAGATCGGAGACTTTCCCGTCCGGCTGCCGGTGATCGATATTCACTCCGTCGGCGCAGGCGGTGGGTCGATCGCCTTCGTGGACGCCGGCGGCGCGTTGCGCGTCGGCCCACGGAGCGCCGGCGCGTCGCCCGGACCCGTGTGCTACGGCGTCGGAACCGAACTGACCGTGACCGATGCGAACCTGCTGCTGGGCCGCCTCGACCCGGAGCGGTTCCTGGGCGGACGCATGATGCTCGATGTCGACCGCGCGCGGTCGGTCGCCGCGGCGCTTGCCGCCGAGCTGCGGATGGACCCGCTGACGCTCGCCGAGGGCGTCGTACGAGTGGCCAACGCGAACATGGAGCGCGCGATCCGCGTGGTGTCCGTCGAACGCGGTCATGACCCGCGACGATTCGCCTTGCTCGCGTTCGGCGGCGCCGGTGGGATGCACGCGTGCGAGATTGCGGATCGTCTGGAAATCGGTTCGGTCGTCCTGCCGCGGTTTGCCGGCGTGCTGTCGGCGCTCGGGATGCTGGCGGCCGATGTCACGCGCGACTACTCGGCGAGCGTGCTCGAGCCGTCGGTGGCGGTTTCTGTGGCCGCACTCGAACGTCGATTCCGCCCCCTGGTCACAGCGGCTCGACGGGAGCTCCAGGCCGAGGGCTTCAAACGCACGCGGCAGGCGATCGCCTGCCACCTCGATGTCCGGTACGTGGGGCAGTCCTACGAGATCACCGTGCCGTTCGGCCCGGCGTACCGGCGCGCGTTCGACCGGCGCCACGAGCGCCTCTACGGCTACGCGAATAGGGCCCGGCCGACCGAGATCGTCAACCTCCGCGTCACGGCCACCGGACTCACCGAAAAGCCAAAACTGCCCTTCACGCGTCCGCGCCGCGCGTTTGCGCCGCGACCCGCCGATCGCCGACCGGGCCGCTTCGGCGGCCGGTCGATGACCGTGAACTTCCATCGATGGGAAGCCCTGGCGCCGGGCGCCGCTGGGGCTGGGCCGGCCGTGATCACCGGCGGAGAGGCAACCGCGGTGATTCCCCCCGGGTTCCACTTCCATGTCGACGGGTTCGGCAACCTGGTCGCCCGCTCATGAATCCCATCGAATTCGAGATCTTCAAGAACATCTTTCTGTCGATCGCCGAGGAGATGGGCGTCACGCTCTGTCGCACGAGCTTCTCGCCCAATATTAAAGAGCGGCTCGACTACTCCTGCGCGGTGTATGACGCCGCAGGTGAGACGATCGCGCAGGGCGACCACATGCCTGTGCATCTCGGCGCCATGCCCCTGTCCGTTCGGGCGGCGATCGACGCCGGACCGATGGCAGCGGGCGACACCGTCATGCTGAACGACCCGTTCCGCGGCGGTACCCACCTGCCGGACATCACGCTCGTGTCGCCGGTGTTTCTCCAGTCTCGAGATCGGCACCCGACGTTTTATGTCGCCAACCGCGCCCACCATTCCGATGTCGGCGGCATGAGCCCCGGATCGATGCCGGTCGCGCGCGAGATCTACCAGGAAGGCCTCGTGATTCCGCCCGTGCGGCTCGTCCGTCGCGGGCGCATCGAGGCCGACGTCATGAACCTGCTGCTCGCCAACGTCCGGACGCCCGACGAGCGCGAGGGTGACATCACCGCCCAGATCGCGGCCAACCGCGTCGGCGACGCGCGGCTGCGTGAAACCGCGGCCCGCTACGGGCGTCGTCGCACGCTGCAATATGCGTCGGCGCTCCAGGACTACACCGAGCGTGTCGTGCGCGCCGCCATTCGCGCGATTCCAGACGGTCAGTACGAATTCGAGGACGCGCTCGACGACGATGGATGGAGCGCCGCCCCGGTGCCCATTCGCGCGAACCTTCGAATTGCGGGTGACCACGCGACGATCGACTTCACCGGGTCGTCGCCGCAGGTCGAGGGCAGCGTCAATGCGAACTACGCAATCACGCTCTCGGCCTGCCTCTACGCGTTCCGCTGTCTCGTCACCGACGACGTGCTCTACAACGCGGGTGTCGCGCGGCCCCTGACCGTCGTCGCCCCCGAAGGCAGCATCGTGAATGCGACGCGGCCCTCGGCTGTGGCGGGCGGCAACGTCGAGACGTCGCAACGCATCACGGACGTCGTCCTAGGCGCGCTCGGCAAAGCGCTGCCCGAACGGATCCCTGCCGCCAGCCAGGGCACGATGAACAACGTCACGTTGGGTGGAAGGGATCCGGCGACAGGAAAGCGCTTCGCCTACTACGAGACGATTGGTGGCGGGATGGGCGGGCGGCCCGGTCTGGCCGGACTGAGTGGCGTGCACACGCACATGAGCAACACGCGCAACACCCCCGTCGAAGCCATCGAGCGGTATCTCCCTCTGCGGATCCGCCAGTATCGCCTGCGCCGGGAGAGCGGCGGCGACGGCGCCGCGCCGGGCGGCGACGGCATCGTGCGCGAGTACGAAATCCTCACCGACACGTCCGTGACCGTGCTCTCGGAGCGTCGCCGTCGAGGACCCTACGGCGCGCGAGGCGGCGCCGCGGGTGCCCCGGGCCGGAACACGCTGATTCGCGGCGGCCAGAAGGCAGAGAAGGAGGAAGAGGAAGCGGTGCCCGGCAAGGTGCAGCTGAACCTCCGCGCCGGTGACCGGCTGCGTATCGAGACGCCCGGCGGCGGCGGATGGGGCCGTCGGTCCTCGTGAGCCTGTTCGCGTGGTGGCGGGAGGCCGACGCCGAAGCGCATCGCGCGTTCCTGGCAGCCTCGCTCGGGTGGATGCTCGACGCGTTCGACGTCATGCTCTACGCGCTCGTCCTGCCGTCCCTTATGGCGTCGCTCGGCCTCCCCTCGTCGGTCGGCGGCCGGCTCCAGTCGGTCACGCTCATTGCCGCCGCGATTGGCGGCATCGCGTTCGGCGTGATCGCCGATCGCTGGGGGCGCACCCGCGCGCTGAAGCTCAGTATCCTGCTGTATTCGATCTTCACGGCCGCGTGCGGATTCGCGGGCAGTGCGATGGAGCTGGCGGTCTTTCGGGTCTGCCTGGGCCTGGGCATGGGCGGAGAGTGGGCGAGCGGCGCTGCGCTCGTCTCTGAGACCTGGCCCGCCAACCACCGCGGCAAGGCGCTCGCGTTCATGCAGAGTTCCTGGGCCGTGGGCTACGCCCTGGCCACGATCACGGCCTACGTCGTCCAGGACGTTGCGGGGTTGAGCTGGCGGGCGGTCTTCTTCGTCGGCGTCGCGCCCGCGCTCTTCACGCTCTGGGTGCAGCGGTTCGTGAAGGAACCGGCTGTGTGGCATGCGATGCGCGCGTCGCCGACGTCGGCCACGCTCCGCGGGACGCTGCGCGGGCCGTTGCTCCGAATCACGATCGCGTTGTGCCTCATGAATTCCTTCACCCTCTTCGCGTACTGGGGCTTCAACACGTGGGTCCCGTCCTATCTGTCGGCGCCAGTGGCGCGGGGCGGCCTCGACTTCTCGGGCGCCACGATGTCGGCGCTCGTCTTCGCGAACAACGTCGGCACCTGGCTCGGATACGTCGCGTTCGGTTACATCAGCGATGCGTTCGGGAGGCGAACCTCGTACGTCTGGTTCCTCCTTGCAGCCGCTGTGTTGACGTGGGCGTTCACCACCGTACGAAGTCCCTGGGCCCTTCTGGCCCTCGGGCCGGCCACGGCGTTCTTTGCGACGGGCAACTTCAGCGGCTTCGGCGCCGTGACCGCCGAGCTCTACCCGACAGCCGTGCGCGCCACCCTCCAGGGCCTGACCTACAACATCGGTCGAGTCGCCAGCGCCGGCGCGCCCTGGCTCGTGGGCGCGCTCGTCGACGCGCGCGGCTACCCCGCGGCGCTGTCGCTGGCGGCCGCCGCGTTCGTCTGCGCGACGTTCTGCTGGATCTTCATACCCGAAACCCGCGGGAGGCAGGTCGCCTAGACTCTCTTAAGCCTTCCAGCCTTCCAGCCTTCTAAGCTTCTAGGCTTCTAGGCTTCACTTCGTAATTTGCGTCACCTGCCCCATCAGATAGTGCAGCATGACGCGATCACCGACGTCGAGATCGCGCGGTGTGTTTTCGGTGCCGACGCGGGCATGCCGGATTTCCTCCTCGGGATCCTCCGGGTCGACGAAGAACACGTCGAGAGACATCTGCCCGTGGATGGAGATTGGTTGGAGGCGCTTGATAATGGCCGATCGTGAGCCTTTGAGCATGGTCGGCGCGGCGTGTCTTGCCGATAGTAAGAGAGCTGGGCCGCAATCACAAATCCAGCCGGCCGGCGTCCGACGCGCAGGCAGCACCGCAGGCGCCCAGCGCGCCCGCGGCGCCGCGGGCTTCGACGCCGCCATCAAGCGCGGCGCGGCACACGGGCACGAGTTCGGGACGCACGGAGGGCCGGCGTCCCCGGCCGGTGGAGGCCGGGCGCGGGTCGCGTCGCGCCGCGGCGGAGGCGGTGGATGTCGACGCCCTGCTCGAACGGATCGGATCGCTCGAGCAGGAGCAAGGGGAGCTCAGCCGGCTCATGGGCGACCCCGAGCTGTACCGCGA
>Ga0209580_10001171_pt1 | contig 12434 bp, 11 predicted proteins | sample Coa_R1_5_FD_187153 | JGI IMG/M metagenome (GOLD analysis project Ga0209580, IMG submission 187153) | Surface soil microbial communities from Centralia Pennsylvania, which are recovering from an underground coalmine fire - Coalmine... | ecosystem: Environmental > Terrestrial > Soil >...
ACACCGGAACGGAGTCTCCCTGAGCCGGAAGGCTTCGAAGCAGTACGGACAGATCTCCTTGCGCACGAGCGCGCGGATCAGGTCGATTGCCGGCAGATCGATCATCGGCAGCCCATCCTTCCTCCTCAGCCCAGCTGCAGCCGCTCTTTGTCCGCCGGCAGCAGGCGGACCTGCTTCGCGTCGGCGCCGTCGCGAAAGAACAGCTTCACGTAACATCGCCGGCCCCAATGTCGCTCCGAGATGGGCAGGCTGGCCCGCCCATCGGCGAGGTGGACGGCCGGGATCTCCGCCAGCAGCTCACCATCGCGGGGAGACAGCGGCACGCCCTGGACCTTCCCCACCATCACCAGGGGGGGCAGCGTTGCTCGGCTGCGATCGCTGCAGGTGAGCGCCAGGTAGGCACGCTCGATCCGGCGGCGCCACAGCGACCTGCCGATCACCACCTCGTACGAGACGCAGGCCGCCTCTCCCATGCTCTCGACCACCTGGGCGGCGGGGCCGAAGAGATCCCCCGGAGCCTTGGTGAAAACCGACAGATAGTGCGGCTTGCGCTCGGCGTGCGGCAGGACCCAGCAGCCGGTGCGCTCGTACTCCCGGCGGTTGGCCGTGACTCGCTGGCCGTCCCTCCCGACCGGGTCCGAGGGGTGGTGATCGTGTGCCCACGCCACGACGGCCTCCTCGGCGCCCTCGGGCCAGTCCCACGTGAGGACGAGATTGGGACCCGAGCGGCTGGCCCCGAGCGCCCCCACCGCGTCGAGCGTCGTCACCTCCACGGCACGGCCGGCAACCGCGGTGCCGGCGGACACGGAGAGCGGCACGAAGAAGGTCCGGCCCTGCCCCGTCAGAGTCACCTGGACCCCGTTGCTGGTGGCGCCGGGGACCAGCGTGCCGAAGCGGTCGGCCTGCGCGGCGGCCAGGACGAGCCCTGCCTGGTACTCGGGCAACGTGGAGGTCTGGCGGATCTGGATGGTCGCGCCGGCGACGGGAGTCCAGGAGAGCAGCACGCTCTTGCCGCTGCGGGCGGCGCGCAGGTCCGCGAGCGCCGCGGGCGGAGCGACAGGCGTCGCCCGGACCGTGCATCCGGCCGTCCGCTGCTCGCCGCCAGGAAGTGCCGGGTCGGAGAAGACGGCGACCACGCGGTAGCCGTAGGTCTCGCCACATCGCAGTCCCGCGTCTTGCGCGCCGGTGCCGGCGACCGTGACCGCGATGCCGTCGCCGGGCCGCTCGGGAGGCGATCCGGCCCCTCGCCAGGCCTCGACCCGCAGACATCCCGGCGGGCTCTGCCAGCGCAACGTCACCTCGCCGTTGCCGGCGACGGCCTCGAGGCCCTGCACCTCCGCGGTGCGCAGGTGCGGACCGCTCGTCGCCGCCTCCGCGCTGGCGGAGCCGCCGCGCATGGCGAACACCGCATAGTGCCAGAGCACGCCCACGGGGACCTCGGCGTCGTCCAGCGTGAGGCCGCGCACCTCGCCGACCTGCTCTCCGTCCGCGACGGTTCGCGGCCCTCCCCGGGCCTTGCGCAGCACCCGGTAGGCGACGCTCCGGCCGGTCCCCGCAGCCCTCCAGGTCAACCGGAAACCGCCAGCCAGCGGCACGACCCGCAGCGCCGCGGGAGGCGGCGGCGGGCTCGCGTTCAGTGCGCTGCGGGCCGGCTCGTAGTCCGCGCAGGCGGCCAGGGCCTCGTCGTAATGGTCCAGGGCAGCCTCGCCATCGCCCGCGCGGCGGCGGCGCTCTCCCTCCTGGAACGCCGCCGCCGCACGTTCCAGGCCCTTCTGGACCCGCTGCCGCAGGCTATCGATCCCCGCCGCGCCATGGCTGCGCGCGAAGCGGTCGAGAGCGGTCTGGGCCTCCACGAGCTTGCCCTCGCGCCGTAGCGCCTCGATGCTCGCCAGCGCGGCCTCGCGTTGCTGGAGCGCCGCCTCGACCCGCTGCCGTGCCGCCATCGCCGCCTGCCAGCCAGGCCAGTAGAGCAGCGCCTTCTCGAAGCGCTCGATCGCCCCCACCGCGTCGCCCGCCACCGCCAGCCGCTCGCCCTCCTCGAACAGCGCGGCGACCAGGGGGGCGTCGCCGGTACGGCAGCCGCACTTGCCACAGGCGGCATGGGCGCTGGGAGTCGGCGTGCCGCACCGCGGGCAGGGCGCCTCGAGCGGATGACCGTTGGCGCACCTGGTGGCCGTGGCAGCGGCCAGCTCGCCGCAGAAACCGCACAGCTTGAGCGTCGCCGCCGGCAGCTCGCCCTCGGCAGGTTCCATCCTCCACCGGCGGGCCAGCGCATGGTCTTCGATGAAGGCGCGGGCGTCCTCGGCCGTCACCCCGAGCTGCCGCGCGCGCCGGACGAGAGCGTCCACCTCGCCACGGGCGAGAAAGCCGTCGCCGCCAGCCAGCTCGAGATCCGGATCGAGCGCCGTCATCGCCTCGATCGCGAGGTGGTTGTCGTACTTCGACTTCTCCTGGTCGTCCTGGAACAGGCGCTTGCAGAATCCGGTCAGCTCGTTGCTCGCCGAAGCGTCGGCGTCGTTCCGGCCCAGCCGGTGGTTCTCGCGATTGATCTCGTCCGCGCGGTCGCAGAGGGCCTTGGGCGAGGACTGGGGCTGCAGCTCGAGGAAGGCATAGAGGTTCGGTTGCCCGAGATGGTCCAGGTTGCGCCGGATGTTGCCGGCCGTGACCCCGTCGATCCTCTCCTTGGCCGGGCGCGGGCGCCCGGCCGGCGACGGACCAGCATCGAGCCGGACGCCGGCCCCCTCCAGACGCCGCCGGATCTCGGGCTCGGCACAGGTGCCGGAGAAGCGCTGCACCAGCCCCTTGAGCTGCTCGGCAGTGCAGCGGCAGCCACCGGTCTTCAGGATCTCGATCGCCCCGTCCAGCTCGCGCATGCGGTCCTGGCGCGCCTTCTGGGCCTGGCGGACGGCCTCCTTGGCCTCTTCGCCGCGGTGCTCGGCGTTCTTGAGCACCTCTTCGATCTCGCCGATGCGCGCCAGGTTGGTCTCGGCGATGCGTCGCTTCTTGGGGTTCCCCAGGCGGTCGTTGCTCCACTCTCGCTGCTTGTCGCGCAGGCGCTTCTCGATCGTCGGCCAATCGTCCACCCCCGGATCGAGGTCGAGGAGCAGGTAGAAGTTGGGGCGCTCGGGCACGGAGGGCTCCGCTAACGCCGGCGCAGGCCGGATCCGTCCTTCACCACCTGGGCGATATTGGTGAAAGTCTCGACCAGACCGCCCAGGGTCGTGAGGAAGCTCGCCTGGTCGGACGAGGCGATCGCCTTGAGGAATCTCTCGTCCGCCTGCCCGAAGCCAATGGCGATGCTCTCGATGCCCGCCGCGTGGCATCGCCTGGCCTTACGCACCGCCTCGGCCTGGCAAGCCCAGACGCCGTCGGTCAGCGTGACGATGAACCGCGGCCCCTTCGCCCTGCCGAGCAGCGAATGAGCCTTGTCGAAGGGATGCGCCTGGTTGCCAAAACCGGTGTCGCCGATGGCGAGCGCCTCGATGGCGCGCTCGATCCTGCGCGCCGCCGCCGTCGCCTCCAGCCTCACCTCGACCTTGTCGGCGAAGGCGATGATGCCGAGCGAGCAGTGGGCCAGGTCGACGTTCTGCAGGAAGCTCCGCGCGGCCCTCTTGGCCTCGCCGAGCGGCCGGCCCTGCATCGACCCCGACAGGTCGAAGGCGAGGTAGGCGGTCACCGGGACCACCTCCGCGGTCTCCTCGGGCGGCGCGAGGAATCGCGCGGGAACGTCGGGCGGCAGCGGCTCGACGGTCAGGCGGAGCGATTTGCCCCGTACGCTGCCGGACACCTGTACGGTGCCGCTCTCGTCGTAGCCGTATTCGATCTCGAGGACGCAACGGCCGTCGTCGCCAGGGAGGTCGTGCAGGACGTACTTGCCGAGGTACGCCACCTGGGCCGGCGACCCGGATTCCCCCTGGGTCACGTAGACCTCGACGAAGTTGCCGCCGGAACGGCGCGTGCGCTGCTCGTAAGGCCGGGTGTGCCGGCAGGGGATCGGGGTGTTCTTCGGCAGGATGACGGTGTTCAGATATGCCGAGCGATCCTCGTTCAGCGCGATCATGCCCAGGCTGTGATTGGTGACGTCGATGGTGCGCATCCTGCCACCCAGGGTCAGCGGGCGCCGGGTCGCGGCTGCCTGCCGCTCGGCGGCGGCAACGGCGGCTCCCAAGGCCACCGCCTCGTCCACGTTGACGCCGGTCAAGGGTGCGCGCCCGAAGGCATGCTGGACGAGCTCGTGCACCATCGGCATGCGGGTCGAGCCCCCGACCAGCAGCACGCCTGCCACCTCTGACGGGAGCAGCCGCTGGTCGTCCAGGACCTTGCGCGTCAGCGCCATCGTTCTTTCCATCAGGTCGGCGGTGAGCCGCTCGAACGTCGGCCGGTCGAGCTCGTAGCGCCCGCGACGGCCGTCGTGGACGATCGCGATGGGAGCGACGTTGACCGCGGACAGCCGCTTCTTCGCTTCCTCGGCGCGCACCTGCAGCTCGGCGAAGCTCTCCAGGTCGTCCAGGGGATCGGCGCCGTGCTCGGCGCGGAAGCGGCTGCCCAGGAGCTCGACGATGCGGTCGTCCCAGTCCTTGCCACCCAGCTCGTGGTCCCCCTCGGAGCCGAGAATGCGGATCTCGCCCCGCTCGATGCGGAGGAGGGTGACGTCGAACGTCCCGCCGCCCAGGTCGTACACGAGCAGCGTCTGACCGCGATGACCGCCCTGCAGCCCGTAGGCGATCGCCGCCGCGGTGGGCTCGTTGATGACCTGCAAGACCTCGAGGCCGGCTTGCCGCCCGGCGGCGATCGTGGCTGCCCGCTGCGGGTGGCGAAAGTAGGCAGGCACGGTGATCACCGCGTGCGTGACGCTCTCTCCCAGGGAGCGTTCCGCATCGCCCTTGAGCGAGGCGAGCACGAGAGCCGACAGGTCGACCGCCGTGAGGTCGCGTCCGGGAGCAGGGAAGACGAAGTTGGGCACTCCCATCTGGCGCTTGAAGAAGGCGGCGACCCGCGGCGCGCCGGCGGCCTGCAGCTCCTTGGCCTCCTGGCCGACGAGCACCTCGCCCTCGCGGAAGCAGACGACCGACGGCGTGATCGATTCTCCGTGGCGATTCGGCAGGACCACCGGCCGGCCGTGCCCGTCCACATGGGCGACGGCCGAGTTGGTGGTGCCGAGGTCGATGCCGACGGCGGCGCCCATGGCTTCACGCCACCTGCAGAGACCGGTTGCGGCTCGTCGCGGCCGCCACCTCCTCTTCGCTCATGACCGCGTCGGTCTTGATCTTGGTGTCGATCTCCCTGCCCGTCGTCAGGTCACGGCCATGGACTTGCAGGAGACCGTCCGGACCCAGGTCGAACGTGATCTCGATCGGCGAGCCTTGCGGCAGCGGCTTGCCGAACTCGAGCGTCGCCTTGCCGATCTCCGTGCTCTCGGAAATCTCCGCCTGCGCCTGCGCCAAGAGGTTCTCCATGCACTGGATCTCGGCCGAGACCTGCCGGTCGGCGCGGGTCGCGAACTGCTGCGTGATCGTCTTCGGCACCTGCTGATTCACCTCGATGAGATTGGATACCTTCTGGCGGTCGTCGTGATCGAAGGCGACGACGCCGAAGCTCTTCGAGGTGACGTTGGTGATGGTCGTCTCGACCAGGCCCTTCAGCTTGAGGACGGGCATGCCCTGGTCTCTCGCCACCGCGCTCTGGGCTTCCGCGAGGATCCGCGGGTCGACCGTCGGGAGGTCGACCTTTTCCGGCGCCTGCCCGGTGTCCGAGGCGACGCGAATCTTGATCTGCTCCTCGAGGTAGCACCTGAACCCGTAGATCGCCGCGCCCTTGGCGACCGCCTGGTTGGGGTCGAATTGCCGTACCTCGAAGGGGAAGCGCTGCTTGACCGCCTCGACGACCTGTTGCATGTAGGTGGAGCCGCCCACCAACAGCAGCTTGTCGATCTTGGAGTGGCCCTTCTGCCGCGCCTTCTCGATCTCCTGCTCGGTCAGCATCAGGGTCCGTTCGAGCAGCTGGGCCGTGATCTGGTCGAAGGTCTCGCGAGTCAGGTCGACCTTGACCCGTTCGCCGCCGAAGCGCACGGCCTCGGTGACCTTCTGGCTGCTGTGGAGCATCTTCTTGCACTTCTCGGCGGCAGTGAGCAGCTCCTGGTAGGTCTCCTTGTCGTCCACGAGCGCCGCCGCCGGCGTGCCGGTGGCGGCGGCGAACGCTTGCGCGAAGTAGCTGACGACGCAGTCGTCCCAGTCCTTGCCGCCCAGCAGTCGATCGCCGCCGGTGCAGATCACGGTGATCTCTCCCGCCTTGATCTCGATGAGCGTGACGTCGAAGGTGCCGCCGCCGAGGTCGTAGACCAGGATCACCTGATCCTCGGTCTGCTCGATGCCGTAGGCGATGGCCGCGGCAGTCGGCTCGGGGATCACGTAGCGGACGTTGAGGCCGGCGATCTGCCCGGCCTGCCGCGTGGCCTCCTTCTCGTTGATGCCGAAGTAGGCGGGGCAGGTGATGACGACCTCGCGGATGGTGTCGCCGGTGACCCGTTCGGCATCCTTCACCAGCTTGCGCAGGATGAACGAGGAGATGTCCTGCGGTTTGTAGGTTTGCTCGTAGAACGTGCCCGCCCACTTGGGATCGCCCATGACGCGTTTGACCGTCGACACGCAGAGATCGGGATAGATCGCGGCGACCTCCTTCGCCGTCTGCCCGACCACGATGTTGTTCGCGCTCTCGAAGTAGACGACCGAGGGGGTCGTCGCCTCGCCCTCCGCGTTCTGCAGCACCACCGGCTTGCCGTGCTCGTCGACGTACGCGATGCACGAGTAGGTGGTGCCGAGATCGATGCCGTAAACCCGCTCTCCGCTCATGGCTGGCCTCCATGTGCCTTGTCGTTCGGATGGGATGCCACGTAGACGGCTACGCGCTCCTTCTGCAGCAGCGTCTCGCCCTGCTCGAAACCAGGCCGCAGGCGCTCGGCGACGTGGCCCACCTGGGCGGGGTCGTCCGTGGGCACGGTGCGCGGCGTCGTCTGCCGCCGCGGATCGAAGGAGTCCCCCGACGCCTCGAAACGCGCCACGCCGTGCTGGCCCAGCAGCAGCTCGAGATCGTCCTCGAAGCCGGCGAGCTGCTGGAAGAACCGCTCGGGGGTCAGCTCCTCTGGCGGTTGCCGGCGCAACGCGGCTACCGCCTTGCCCAGATCGTCGTGCAGCCGGATGAGCCCATGCAGGAGCTGGCGCACCGGCCTGCCCGCGAGGTCGCTCCTGTGCGCCTGGAGCTCCTCGTGCAGGCGGGTGACCTGGTCCTCCTTGAAGCAGGCCTCTGCCTGCGCGTCGCGGAGCTGCCGCAGGACCTCGGCGAAGCCGGCCGCCATCGCCTCCTTCAGCCCGGCGAGGGCGGCATCGTCGCCGGATGCCGGGGCCGGCGGGTCGGCGCACTGGTTCTGCTCGGGCCCGCTCGCGGCGGCCGCAGGCGGTTGTCCCGGGAGGGCTACCCGGATGAGGTCCGGGGGCTCGGTCAGCGGCGACGCCGAGGGTGGCGCCAGGTCGTCCATGTCTCCTCCCTTCTGATCAAGACGGAAAACGGCAGGGGGCCGACGCACCCGGAGAGACCCGACGGGAGCCGGATTGGTTAGGTCTACGGCTCGAACCTGGCAGGGGTGGGTGTGGGGAAGGTGAGGCGGTTCGAGGAGATCGCCCTCCTGATCGAGGCCGCCGGAGATGCGGACGGTGGCAGGCGGCGTTGCCGGGTAAGGGTCCTGAGCGCTCCCTACGGCCGGGGAGCGGCCCGCGCGAGGGGGCCCCTCCAGCCGACGTTCCTCGACTTCGGGCAGCCCTACCCGAACGAGGTCTTCAGCGCGGTGATCTGGGGAGGCGCTCCCGAAAGAGCCAAGTACCCGGAGCCCCCCGAGGTGTTCTACATTCGGCGGAACCTCTGCGTCACGGGCCGCATCGAGCTCTATGGAGACAAGCCGCAGATCGTGGTGCGGCAACCGGCGCAGATCACGATCGACGACCGGTGACCCGGTGACGATGATTGGTCAAACTCGATAGGAGATTGCAATGAGACCAGCGCTTGCGAGATCCGTCCCCGTGCAGGTCCTTGCCCTGACCCTGGCTCTGCTGCCGGCAGCCGGAGCGGCGCCCGCGGCCGCGGCCGAACCGAGACTCACGCCCGCGGAGGCAGCCCAGCACGCCGGAGAACAGGCGAAGGTCTGCGGCCTGATCGCCGGCGCGAAGTACGCCGAGCGGTCCCGCGGCAAGCCCACCTTCCTCGACTTCGAGAAGCCACATCCTGCCGAGGTCTTCAAGGTGGTGATCTGGGGCACCGACCGGGCCAAGTTCAAGCAGCCGCCGGAGACCCTCTACGCTCAGCAACAGGTCTGCGTCACCGGCCGCATCGAGCTCTACCACGGAGCGCCGGAGATCATCGTCCGGAGCCCGTCTCAGCTCGCGCTCGACGATCGGTCCCAGCCGCGCCGCTGAGCTGTGGAGCCGGGGCCGCTCGCTCGTCAGGAAGCCCGCACGCTGCCCTTCGACGGCGCCGGGTGCTCTGCGTCAGAGGTCGCGAGGCGTAAGGCCGGTTGCCTTTCCGATCCGGGCAAGCATCCGCGGGCCAATCTCTACGGAATCATGAAAGGCCCAGGTGTAGTCGGGCCAGCCCTTTCTTTCCAAGATCTTATGCGAGCCGGTAGTGCGCTTGACACTCCAACCGAGGCGTCCAAGGGCAGCAAGGACGCGACCCGCTTTCGTGGACGGCCATGAGCTCACGCGGCAGTTACGTCGAACGAAAGCGCGAGGGGTAGGGAGGTCTCGCCATGCTCCAACTTGTCGGCAAGCACCCGCAGTGCCAACGCTTGCACCGCGGCAAGAGCCTCCTCGCGGGTAGATCCGTAGACCAGGACTCCCGGAAGGTCGACGACCTCGGCGATCCAGCGGCCGTCATCTTCGCGCTCCAGCTCGACGGTCAATCGCATTCGTCCAGGCTAGCACATTAGTGCTAATCGGGCAGGTGGGCCTCGACGAGGGCCACGTAGCCCGGGACTCTCTTGTTGTCGGGATAGTCGTCGCTGCGCAGGACCCTGACGCATAGCTGGACGCGGTCAGGAGACACGAAGCAGCGTTTGAAAGGAGTGTCGGCGCCGTTGTCCCATCCTGGGCCTGATCTCAGCCGCTTGATCAACAGCGTCCAGGGCTCGGTGCCGGGGAGATCTTCGCGGATGAAGGGCGAGTCGAAGATGTAAGAGCCGGCCTCCGGTTTGGGCAGGCGAGTCGCCTCGTCGAGCCAATAGGGCGATATCGTGACGGACGGCTTCGGGGCGGGTGAGAGCTCGAGCACGTCGTACCGGGCAGGCACCCCCTCGCTGTCGCTCGACAGCCGCACCTTGGTGTCCTGCTTGAGGAGATACACCATCCACGTCGCGCTCCGTCCAAGTCGCAGGGAGACGGTGGACGCGTTGCCCGGGGAGAGCCCGAAGATCTCCCCGAACGCGAGGGCCGCCGGCCCGGTGAGGGTGATCCTTCGCTCGACGGCTGCCGCGGCCTTTGCCGCAAAAGCGGGCATGCATACTGCCAGTCCACACAGGCCCACCATGAGCTTGATGACCGTTCGATTCATCGGCTCGCACCTCGGGCATTAAACTATCTATTGACAGCGGAGTATAGCACCATCGCTATCACCTACCCCGGGCTGCCGACCCTCTCCGTGAGCTGGCCCAGGAGCCTGTGCGCTATACTCTTGGCGATCTCGGCAACAAGACATCCGGGGAGGTCCACCGAATGGTTCAGCGCGTGGCGAGCAGCATCCCGAGGACCCGGCGCGCGCGCGGGAGCTGGGGCGCCAGGCTCGCGCTCCTGGGCGTCGTCTGGACGCTTGGCGCCTCATGCGCATCCAGACCCCTTCCGACGCATCCGCAGCCGGCGGACCGCGTTGCCGACGCCGAGGCTCAGAGGCGCCGGGCCCTTGCTCACGACGAGAAGACTTACGGGCAGGAAGACCCCAGAGTCGCGACCGACCTCAATAACCTTGCCGTGCTGCTCCAAGACACGAACCGCCTTGCCGAGGCCGAGCCGCTGTTGCGCCGGGCGCTCGCCATCGACGAGAAGAGCTACGGGCCGCAACATCCCGAGGTCGCGACCGATCTCGTCAACCTGGCCCACGTGCTCAAGGCCAGTGACCGCCTCGCCGAGGCCGAGCCGCTGTTGCGCCGGGCGCTCGCCATCGACGAGAAAAGCTACGGGCCGGAGCACCACGAGGTCGCCACCGACCTCAACAACCTGGCCTTGCTGCTCCAGGCCACGAACCGCCCCGCCGAGGCCGAGCCGCTGATGCGCCAAGCGCTCGCCATCGACGAGAAGAGTTACGGCCCGGAGCAGCACGAGGTCGCGATCGACCTCAACAACCTGGCTCACCTCCTCAAGGCCGCGAATCGGTTCGCCGAGGCCGAGCCGCTGATGCGCCGGACGCTCGCCATCGACGAGAAGAGGTACGGCCCGGAGCACCACGAGGTCGCGATCGACCTCAACAACCTGGCCCGGCTGCTCGAGGACACGAACCGCGCCGCCGAGGCCGAGCCGCTGCTGCGCCGGGCGCTCGCCATCGACGAGAAGAGGTACGGATCGCAACACCCCGAGGTCGCGACCGTTCTCAACAACTTGGCCCACCTCCTCCAGGCCACGAACCGCCCCGCCGAGGCCGAGCCACTGATGCGCCAGGCGCTCGCCATCGACGAGAAGTCCTACGGACCGCAACACCCCGAGGTCGCGATCGACCTCAACAACCTGGCCCTGCTGCTCGCGGCCACGAACCGCCTCGACGAGGCCGAGCCGCTGATGCATCGAGCGCTCGAGATCTCCTTGGACTCCCAACGCCGCAACGGGTACGAGGATCCCCAACAGGGCGCTGCTTTAGAGAACTACCGGCAGCTGCTCCGAGCGATGGGCAACTCCGAAGCCAAGATCGAAGCGACGATCGCAGCGCTGGTGCATTCCCCGCCATGACACGGGCGGGCGCCGCGGCTCCAAGCTCCTCCCGCCGCAGACCCGCCCGCTAAGCTCACCCGCACCGCCGGAGCTCGCTTCCCGCCAGCTGGCCCGGGAGCCACGATCGGCTTGACCCCAGCCATGCTGGGCCGTGAAGTCGGCCTCTCGGCCCCGTAGGGCCTCCAGGACCGCCTCTCCCTCGAACCACGTCGGCGCCGGAGCCCGGTGCTCCGGCCACCCTCGGCAACGGCACTCTCATGCCCGCCGAAGGGCAGCCGCTGCACAGGGCGTCAGCGGGCTACGGCAGGGGGCCGAACCAGCACTGGCATTGGGGCTGGCCGTTCGAGCACTCGTTGCCATAAGGGGTAATGCAATTGCCGTACCCCTGCCTGCCCTGGAGGGTGCAAAGCTGGCCGTAGCTGGCGCCCTGGCAAGGGCTCTTGCTGCACGCGCCGCAGATGGTGGTGAGCAAGAGCGGCGCCGGGCTGAGCTGCGGCAGGCTCAGGCTCGGTGGGCTCGTGCTGAGGACGGACAGCGAGAGGCCGCATGCCGCCGGTGAGGCGCTGACGGCCGGCGTGGCAGCGGCAGCCGGCGCGGCAGGGGCAGCTGCCGGCGCCTCGGCAAGGGTGGCGGCGGCGGCAACGCCGCCAACCAACAGCAGGGCGAAACCGCAGAGCAGAGCGAATCGGAGCCTCATCTTCTCTCTCCTTTCCTGCGAGTCTCCCGCGGCGATGAATCTTCGCAGCGGGCGGTGGGCCGAGAAGCTACTGTACACTCTCAGCAAATGCTCCGCGATACCCCAGGGGCGGTATCCACCGGAACCTGGGGCCGCCTGCGCCCCAACCCAGCCCTCCTGGCGCGCATCTTGATGCGATGCTTGGAGAGTCGGAGCCGCCGGCCGGCAAAGCATCGCACCGTGGTGCGCGATTTCGGCACCGGACCAAATGACGTGAGACTCCACCTGGGAGGTGGTACTGCGGCTCTGGTAAGGAGTATGCTCACGACATGTCCCGGACGTTGGAGCAGATCGAAGACGAGGTGCTGCGTCTCCCCGAGGAATCCCGCGTGAGGCTCATGGAGCGCCTGCTGTCGAGCTTCCAGGGGCAAGCAGGAAGCGAGGAAGAGGGGATCACCAGAGCTTGGGTGGAAGAGGCCGAACGACGGGATGACGAGATGAGCAGCGGCAGAGAGGAGGGGCTTCCTGCCCAGGAGGTCATCTCCAAGCTCCGCTCCTCTCGTCGATGAAGAGCGCCATCTTCAATCCCCTCGCCGCGCGCGAGCTCGGGGAGGCGGTCGAGTACTACGACGAGGCCCGGCGGGGCCTCGGCGACGAGTTTCTCCACGAGGTCGAGCGGGCCATTGCCTTCCTGGATCAATATCCCGAGGCTGCGCCCAAGGTGGGCCGAGAGGTGCGGCGGCTCGTCCTTGCTCGATTTCCCTACTCGGTGATCTACCGCCACCTGGGTGCCGGCCAAC
>Ga0209580_10001172_pt1 | contig 12433 bp, 11 predicted proteins | sample Coa_R1_5_FD_187153 | JGI IMG/M metagenome (GOLD analysis project Ga0209580, IMG submission 187153) | Surface soil microbial communities from Centralia Pennsylvania, which are recovering from an underground coalmine fire - Coalmine... | ecosystem: Environmental > Terrestrial > Soil >...
GCAAAGGTCGAGTTGGGTCTGGTCGACTTGGCTCTGGTGCCCTCCGCAAGAAAGCAGAAGCATCGCAAGTCCGTACCGCGCCACTCTTGCCGCGATCTTTCTGTTGCTCATGTAACTGTCGGATGCGGCTTAAGGCAGCCAAGTTTTGCTGCCAACAGCTATTTACGTGAGCGGTAATCGTGTTACCGGGAAACTAAGGCTGACCGCGGGAAAAAACGGAAGGGCGCGGATCAAAGCAAAGATTGCCGAAATCCGACGAGCAAGCGCTTATCACTCATTGACATAGAGGGATACTGATCGAAAAAAGTCGGATAAAAAGCGAGGTAGAAAAGTCAACAGAAAACCGCAGATTATCCCCAGTTTTCCGCCGTCTCCAGTCGGATCATGTTAGGACCAACGCCGGTTGTTTTTTTGCGGCTGGCGGCAAAGCGGTAGGCTTCGTCATATTTCTGGCCGATAGCGGAGGAGTTACGAGTCTCATAGATGAACATGCGGCCGGCAGCACCCAGAGCGGCGCGAAATTCTGGGTTGCGTCCGACGAACGCCATGCGATAGCCAAGGTCGCGCGGGTTGTCGGCTTCAAACCACAGGCAGCCGCGGCCTTCAGGGCTGGCGTCGCGATTGCGCGGGACGTCGGCGGCGAGAAGTGTTTTGCCCTGCCACAGGCTTTTCATGCAAGTCTCGTTCGGCTCGCGGGCAGCAACAGGATCGGCTGGTAGTTCTCCCATGGCGACGACGACGTGCGCGCTCTGCATGGTTGCGGGCACGTCAATCTGGTGGACCAGCGCTACATGCTGCGAAATTCCCAGGCGCGACGCATGTTCGTTGATCGCGCGGCGTGCGCTTTCCGGCGCTTCAACCAACAGGTTGAATTGCGGCAGTTCATTGCAGGTCAGAGCAAAACCTTCCAGCACGGAAATCGCCGCGGTTGAAAGCTGCTCTGGTGCTTCGCGAGCGAACTGCGGAACAAAGAATGAAACTGAGTCAGGCGGGAACCCGAAGCGTCGGGTAAGAAAATCAATGTCCTGGGAAAGCGCTGGAGGTTCGTTGTCTTCACTGATGGGCTCGGGAACAAGAAAGACTGCGTCGGATGGAGCGCCACGTTCCAGCGCAGCTTCTTTCAGGCCGAGCGAATGCACGATCACGGCTGCGGCGCGGGAAAGAATGAACTGTTCCGCCACGCGGAAGGAGCGTCCCATCCAGCTGCCGGGCTCACACAGACCGGCGGAGATGGCCATTTCTTCAATGCATGCGCCCAGGTCATAGACGACGCAGCTGCAGCTTCGTACCGCGGCCATGCCGGCGGCAAAGCAATGCGCGTGGACAAGGTCAGAGGTAGTTTCCGGCGCGCAGTCAAGCAGCGACTTGCGCCAGTTGCGCACATCCTGCCAGGAGCGGAGAAGAGAGAGCGAGCGCGGCTGCTCCTGGTTGCCGCCGGAAAGATACAGTTCAGCTGTGCCTGCGCCTTGCGGCGTAACGATAAACGGCCGCATGCCAACGGCAACTTGTCCTTCAACCACGGGCAGCACGTCGCGGGCATATTCGCAGGCATGGATCACGCGCCAGACTTTGGCCTTGGTGAAGCGTGGCAGAGTGCCTGTGCCGTCGGATTGTTCGCGCTGTTGCGCGGTAGAAAAGCTTGAACTCATTATGAAACTTCGCGTCCTTGCTTACTCAGCTCGGAATAACACATCACGCGATTGCGGCCTGCATGCTTTGCAGCATAAAGCGCGGCGTCGGCAAATTCAATCAGGTCGCGCTTGAACTGCGCGTCAGTATCATAAACCGCCACGCCAATGCTGATTGTAAGATGCTGGACAGAGTGCGGTGAGCCGGCAAAAAACTTAGCCTGGTCCACCGCGCGCCGCAGGCGCTGGGCCACAAACACGGCGCCGGTTTGCGTGGTTTCCGGCAGGATGATCACAAACTCTTCGCCGCCGTAACGCGCCACTGTATCCACTTCTCGCATGTCTTTCATCAGGATTGAGGTAACGTCGCGCAATAGTTGGTCCCCTACGTGATGGCCAAAGGTGTCGTTCAGCACCTTGAAGTGGTCGATATCGATCATCAAGAGAGCAAACTTTTGCTGCTTGCGTTCCGCGCGCTTGAATTCCAGCTCCAGCTGTTGCTCAAAATATCCGCGCGTGCGCAGTCCGGTAAGATAATCGGTAAAAGCAAAACGCAACAGGCCTTCATTCGCGTATTCCCGGGTAAGCAGATTTTCCGCCACCAGGGAAAGGATCCATAAAAGCTGGGCATCTTCCTTGGTAAAGGGTTTATCACCGCTGGCGCGGAAGAGCTGCAATGATCCCATCACGCGATTGCTCACAAACAACGGTACAATCAGAGCGCAGGTCGCGCCCACAACCTGCATCAGCGCATCGGACTGGGCATTGTGACCTTGCTCCACTAATAAAGGACGCCCATATTTAATGGCCCAGAAATTCAGGATGTTCCCTGTGGCAACTTCTTCGCCCGTCCGCTTTTCCACGTTGCGTGCGATCCGCAACTCCATGATCTCCCGGCCTTCGTCCCAGAAATAGACCATGGCCTTGTCAAACGCGGACATATCGGCGGTCATGTCGCAGAGCAGGTTGAGCGTGGCTTCCAGTTGCATTTGTAGGCCGGTAAGCATGCTCATGCGCAGGATGACGTTTACGTCCTCCCACCGCTTCTGGATGGTTTCTGGACGCAGCTCTGAAAACACCTCGACCACGAATCGCTCCGGAGGAGATGAGCTAAGGTCAGCGGGTTCGGGAGACGGCATCGGGAACATTTTTCTAGGGGAGCTCATCATGGGCGGCCAGGGGCTCTTTTCAGCCTCTTGTGAGATGCCTCGGGACGCTATAGGGAAACTTACGGAAGTGCTCTGTTTTTTTTACCTGACTATGGCCAAATGTACAGGGTCGGCCAAGCCGATGGCGCGTATCCACCAACCCTCCAGTGGAACGAGTGGACCTAGCAGCGGCATGCCAGTACATCTTTTAGTGCGGCCAGTTGCACAAAATCGTCCATTTTGAGTGCTCGACGAGTCCAATCCCCGGCTTGGCCAACCGCTTGCACTATCAGTGGCTGAATGGGAGGGCGCGAACATGGCGCTGAGCAAAGAAGGCTTGATCCAGGAATTGAAGCATGAAATCCATAGCCCGCTGGCCGCCATCCGCAATGCGCTATACCTGGCGACCGTCCGAACCGATGATCCGGACATCTTGCGCTACTTGGCGCTGGCTGAGGCTGAGATCTCCCGCATCGCCGCAGTTTTAAAAAATGCTAATCAAATCGAAGAAAACAAACAGGTTCACGTCCTGTTTCCGCTTATGGGCGCGGCTTCCGCAGCGTAAGGTTTACCAACCGGGAGCGGCAACTTACGATTTCCTCAGTTTTCATGCACAGTCTCTGTTGCATTTATTCCAGACTCAGCTTAGGATAAATCTAGTTGCCAGAAAACCCGCTGGCGCTAAATAGAAGCTCTTCGCAGTAAACTTCGCCCGATTTTAAACAATTCACGCCGGCCCACTAAACGTTTTTCCGACAGGAGAAGCTCCCTCATGGCATGGTACGCGTACTGCATCGTTGAGCAACAATCAGTTCAAGGTGGTATTCGCGCTCGTCGCCCCGTTCCCGTAGAAGGTCTCAAAGGTATAGCAGATGCCCAGATATTCGCGTACCCCAGCGGCGATTTCTCCGTCCTGGTAAGTGAATACATTCCCACCGGCGATCTCGGTCAAAAAGCCCTCCTCCAACACGCGCATGTAGTCAGCGAATGCTTCAAGCGCACAACAGTTCTGCCATTTCGCTTTGGCACGGTTTTTGATACTGATGACGCATTGCGCCGCGCGGTCCGCATCAATCGCAAGGGCTTCCTGGAAAGCGTTACCAAGTTGAAGGGCAAGGCTGAAATGCATTTGAAACTCTTGATTAAAGATGGTTCATTGCGTGAAGCCATGGAAGAGATCGAACTGCCGGCCACAGTTGGTAGCGAGTATTTGAGTCGGCTACGGGAAAAGGCTGTCCGGCAACGGGAGCGACAAACCAAGGCGCGCGCCCTTTCCGTCCAGGTACACAAGATTTTCTCCCCCATTGACCAGGACGTTTGTTGCCGCAAAGTTGATTCCGGCGGAATGCTTATCGATATTGCCCACCTTATTGATCACAAAAAAGTTGAGAAATACCAGAACCGCTACCAGATGGCCACCCGGCATCTGCCCGGGATTGAAGTTGTAATGAGCGGTCCATGGCCCCCTTACCACTTCATTACAGGCAAGCGCTCCTCTTAAGCTCTGCGCTCCATATCTCGGATCAAAACAAAGGGTTGAAAGCTGCGGCTTTCAGCCCTTTTTTGCCAAAAATCACACAGAAAACGTCTCAGTTAGGCATCCCAATGCCTGAAAATGGAATCGGAGTACAATATCTGAGGGGCAATCGCCCCCGGTGGGTATTTCCGTTCCAGTTCTTAGCCGGTTTGACTTTCCATCGTTAGAAGGCGGGCTGTTTTGCCGCTGGGAGCATGAATGAACCCCAAGACCCGTGTTCTGATCGTGGATGATGACGTAGCTATGGCAAAGTACCTGGCGGCACACTTGTCCCGCCGGAACTTTGAGGTTACGGTCGCCTCCAGCGAGCAGGAAGCCCTGCGGATCTTCCGCTCCTTCGATCCTGTCCTGGTTCTGGTGGAAACATCCATGGACGGCGAAGCCGGCAATGACACGCTGCAGCGCCTGAAGCAGATCAAGCCCACCGTTTCCATCATGGTCCTTTCCTCCATCAAGGACCCGGAATTGATTTTCAAGGCGTCAAAGCTTGGCGCTGATGACTACATCACCAAACCGGTCGATCCCAAAGAACTTGACGTCCGAATCGGCAAAGTTCTGGATAACCAGCGCCTTTTTACTGAAGTCACGCAGTTGCGCGAGCAGGTGCGCCGCCAGAGCGATTTCACCATGCTCTTTGGCACCAGCCCAAAAATGATGGAAGTAAAGATGACCATTGAGCAGGTGGCGGACACCACGGCCACAGTGCTCATCCGAGGTGAAAGCGGCACCGGCAAAGAAGTGGTGGCGCGCATGGTGTATTCGGAATCGTCTCGCTGCGAAAAACCATTTGTCAAAGTGAACTGCGCTGCCATCCCACATGAGCTGCTGGAAAGCGAGCTCTTTGGTTATGAAGCCGGCGCGTTTACCGGCGCCAACCGGCAAAAGCTGGGCAAGTTCGAGCAGGCCAATGGCGGCACTATTTTCCTGGACGAAATCAGTGAGATGCATCCTGCGCTCCAGGCCAAACTGCTGCATGTGTTGCAGGACCATGAATTTTCTCGCCTCGGCGGCAAGCGCGATGTGCAGGTGGACGTACGAGTTCTGGCCGCGACCAACAAGCCGCTCGAGCGGGCCGTGGAAGAAGGCGTGTTTCGCGAAGACCTGTTCTATCGCCTGAACGTGGTGACCATTCATATTCCGCCGCTGCGTGAGCGCCGTGAAGAGATCCCAGTATTCCTGAAGTATTTCCTGGAAAAATACAGCGAGCACTACGGTAAAAAGCCCTCGATGTTCAGCGAGTTCGCCGTGAGCAAGATGATGGAATATCCATGGCCGGGAAACATCCGCGAGCTGGAAAACATGGTGAAGCGCTATGTGATCGTGGGGAATGAAGCCCAGATCATCCGTGAGTTGGCCACCCACAAACCCATTGTTACTTCGTTTGGGGGGATGCCAGCGCAGCCTGTCGCCGTAGTGGAGGCAATGCCCGCAGTGCAATCAAGCAATGGTGCCGAAATGGAAATGCCGTCACTGCTGGAGATTGGCCGGCGCGCGGCGATGCAGGCGGAGAGGGAAGCCATTGAGCGGGTGTTGGCGCAAACGCGCTGGAACCGCCGTCAGGCCGCCAAAATCCTCAAAATCAGCTACAAGGCTCTTCTCAATAAGTTGAAGGCGATGGAGGAGCAGACGAAAACCCAGCTTAAGCATGAAGAGGTCTAATGTTGGTATTCTGATACCACATGAAATAACCCTAATGCTCGCAAGTCTGCACCGCCAATCCGTGCCTTTTCTCTCTGGAAACCAGTATAAGCATAACAAAATAAAAGGTTTAATTGTTGCCTAGTATTCCACATCGGGTACTTAGAATATTTGGTTTCCGAGTTGCTTGTATAAGAAACAAATAAAGAGGCACGTAAAACTAAACATGATTTCAACCCTCTTCCAAGAATTGAGACTTCTTCAATCCGTGTGTCTTGGCGCAAGCCGGGACTGCATCGTGCATCGCCTTTCCTGAGAGATTTCCCTTCCTCCTTCGCCTCTTTGCAAAGAGCGGCCTGTGAACAGGCCGCTTTTTTATTTCTTCTTTTTACAGATTCATTACTCCCGGTCGGTGACAACCGGCCTCTTGGCTGCATCTAATCGTCGTTCCCGCAACATATTTGACGGTAATTATTATGACGACTAAGATAAATCGTTTATCAAAAGACATGGACAAGAAGAAGCTGGATAACTTTAAAAAGCGCCTCGAAGAGCGTCAGCAGATACTGCGCAAAACCGTAAGCCGTATTGAAGAAGACGGCCGCATTGCTGATCAGGATACGGCCCAGGATATTGCTGACCGCGCGGCCAGCTCTTACACCAAGGAATTTCTGTTTTCCCAGAGCAATAACGATCGCCAGCTGCTGGCGATGGTTGAAACCGCTTTGCAGCGTATCCGCGAAGGCGAATTTGGCGAATGCGTGAATTGCGGCAATGAGATCAACGCCAAGCGGCTGGAAGCTGTGCCTTGGACGCGCTACTGCATCGCCTGCCAGGAAAAGCTGGAAAACGGCCAACTGGAAGAAGTCGAGGAATAACAGCGATTGCCTCAAGCCTTTGGAGATCTCTGGGCTCGTCCGGGCCTAGGGTTTTCCGGCGGTAGTCGGAATGCAACACAACCTGGAATTGGTCGCCGGTCTCAACTTTCCCAAAGAATTCCTTCAGCTCTGAATATTGCGCGGGTTCAAACATAAACTGGCCGATAAACAAGCCACGCGTGTTCACGATCTGTTCTTCTGAGGTCTTGGTGCTGTTGCGGTACATCCCGAACTTCGGTTTTACCTCAATAGCTTCCGGAAGCGTTTCAACTGCGTATCCGGCTGGCTTCTTAATCACTGTTATGTCCAGTTCAGAAAACGCATACGGGAAGTACACTGGATATTTCCGTTCTGCGTGGCGAAACACCTCTTTTTGTTTGGTCGGAAATAAGCTGGAAGGCACGAGCAGGCGATTACCTGCTTTGGCTGCATATGAGGGGACATCGATTTCCAGGTCGGCCAGGACCGTGCCGCCGGTCTCCTGCCAACCCTGCGAATAATTCATTTTGGCCACGCTCCCCGGGGGCAGCCATGAAGCGACTTCTTCTTCCAGTCCCTTATTTCTGCCTGCCTCGTCCGTCTGCAAGTTCAAAAGCCGCCGTTCCAGGGCCTCACCGCCTTCAAAGGTGATGGTGACGTGCCCCTTCAACGATCCCTGCTCATCGAGCGTCACGCGTGCGGTGCGAGTTACCACTGCTCGGTCCTGCCCCAGCGATGGCATGACGATGAAATTCCACGTATCTTTTTCAAGCTTCAGCGCGGACGTGGCGGTGTGGGGCCATCGGACCAACCCAAAAGGGCAGAACTTGGTGGCAGGGTCAAGCAAAAGGCTCTTACCCTGGAGAGTGACTCCGGCAAGCGTCCAGTTGTACTGGGATGAATCGAGAAACTCTGGGCGATAGAACAGGCGCTCGCGGCTGGCGACCAGAATTAGGGATGCATTAAAGCCCGATGCGCGCGCCATCGCCACGAACAAAGCGCTAATTCCGTAACTGTTTCCATAGCCATGCTTCAGCACGTCCACCACACTGGTGTTCTCTTTTATTTGTTCCTTCTTTTCCTCCTGATTGCTGCGTTCGCGCTCCCAATACAGGTTGCGGATTTCCTGAACTCGGGCATAAAGCTTGCGCAATTTTTCTTCTGGATCGGTCGCGCTCCCGATGGCTGCTGCGGCAGCGTCGCGGATTACCCTGTGATAGCCGATGAAATTATCGGCGCCAAGTGACCATGAGCGCGCCGTCTGTGTCCAGAATTCGCGCATGCCCGCAGTATCGGTCTTGCCATAGAAGAACTGTACTGAGGCCTTGTAATTGTCCGCCGGTGGCATCTGTTCCTCTGAGCGGAATGGAGGCACATTCGTCAGTTCCAGCTCATACGTCTCGTTCTTCTTCTCTGGCTTAGCGGTGCTTCCGCTCACCACAAAGGACATGGCAAATGGCCCCGCATGCTTGAACAGAAAGTGTTCGTTGACCGTGAAAAGATCGTGCTCGAGAATCCACTCGTTGCTGCTTATCCAACTGCTTTGCAGCTTGAATCGGTATTCAATGATCGTTCCCACCATCACGTTTGGTAGTGTGAACGCTTCGGCCAGAAATTTGAAATCTCTGTTCTTGAGTATGACCTTTTCAAATGGCTTGGAACTCAACTCAAAGATGTTTCCATCTGGTTGGATTGTCCGGGCTTGAAGGTCACGGATCTTGATCCATGGAGCAAGCGGAATCTCCACGTCCGCGTAAGCCTTCCCTGCATCCGTCAGCACCTTGATGCGGTTATAGATAAACTCAGTTTGATCGTAATCGCTTACATAAGTGATGTAATCCGCATGATAGAGCAGCACCGCGGGTGCGCCAGGATAGCCCGCTATCTCCTTAAACTGCATGTCTTGCGGACTGATAGGCTGCCAGTCGTAATCTTGTCCACGGCAGAGCGCTGGGAACAGAAGCAGCCCGCAGAGAAAAGCGTACCAGTAAATCTTCAAGATTTCCTCAAACGGGGGAGTCGATCTCGTAAGCGTACTGGCGTGATTGGTTCCCGTCAAGCGTGGCAGAAAAATTCAAAAAGGAGATGCGCTGGCATCTCCTTTTTTCTATTTCGAAAAATTGGTTTTAGTAGAGGTTGAAGGCCACTTCAATATTCATTTCTACCGCTACCGCCCGGCCGTCTTTCTTTGAAGGATCAAACTTCCAGATCTTGACGGTTTCAACGGCTTTTTCATCCAATCCCATGCCCAGTGAACGAACCACACGCGGGCTGTGTACCCGCCCATCCGTGCCCACAATAATATTCAACACCACAACGCCCTGATATTTGGCCTTGCGGGCTTCTTCAGAAAACTCAGGTTCAGGAGTAAAGATCGGCCTGGGTGCGCTTACGCCATCACCCACGTGAAAAATTCCAGGGCCCACGCCGGGGCCGCCATGTCCAGATCCAACGCCACCGCCGCTGCCACTGCCAATACCCCCGCCAACGCCAACGCCGTTTGAGGGCGTCATCAGCTTGGAGAGCGGATCGCCCAACTGCGTGTTTGGAGGAGTTTTGATATCGGCAATCACGGTGGGCTCGATCATCAATTTACTCTTCTGCTGAACCATTACAGTTGGCGGAGTGAATTGCTGTTTCGCCGCTTTCGGGGGAGTACCGGCAGAGGCTTTCAATTTGCTGGCATCGCCGCCTCCGCCGCCGCTGGGGCCGCCTTTACCCACTTTCATCGGTACGTACGGTGCAAGCTCCACGGAGTTGGCTGTCGTGGGCGGAATGATCTTTGTCGGAACTGTTAAATGCAGCACCCACAACATGAGCCCCAGCGCCGCCGTGTGGGTCACAAAGGAAAGAAGAAAATTCTCAGGGCGCTGCTGGTACGTGCCATACCCGACGCCCAGCATCGTAGGCATCACCGAGGTGTTCAGCGGCTGCTCTTTAGCGAACTTCACTACTTCCTGCTGCTGGGTTTCAGAGTCACCGGAGGCTGGGTTTTTGGGCTTCGGGTTTTGTGGATCAGGCAAAGGCATAATAAAGTTTATCTACTTTAGACTCCGTGCGTCGAATAAAAGTTTCACTTTGGTATTTGCACTAAAGCCACTATTCCTAATCCGTGCCGAACCAATAACTTAACGGTGAAACAGTGAGCCAAAAAAGCCCTTCACCCGCCCCATAAAGCCCTTCTTCTCTTTCCGGGGCTTCTCTTCAGGCTTGGATGCAGTGGCCTTTGCAGCTAAAGACACTTCTGGCTGCTTTTCTACCAGAACGACCGGATCGACCTTTTCTTGCACAAAATAAACGTTTGGCAGCGACGAAAATTGCACCTTTGCCACTGCATAGGAGCGGCCCGAGCCTGGCTTGGCGCTGAATACAAAAGGCGTATCCACCTGCACGTGGACCTGCCCTGGTTTATCGGGCGGCAATGGCGACGTGGTCTCATTGCCGGTGACCACAACCTGCTCCGTCGGCTTTGGCGTCTCATTGGCCGGAGTCGGACTGGGCTGCGCCTCTGCCCGCATTACGGGCGCTGCCGGGGGACAGCCGCATTCGCCGGTAAGCGCCGTTTTGCCATCCAGTTTGCCGTCGCGGAAAAGCATTGTCTGGTCCGGGCTGACCTTGTAGATTCCCGTACCCAGCAGCTCTGAAAACGTAATTTCACCCGCATTGCCCGCCAGCGGTTTAACGCAAGTGTCGCCTTTTTTGTTGATGCCCAATGCGAAGTGAAACGTGCCGGGGCCCACCAGTGCGACGTTGAAATCGGGTGTAATCACAACGTCCGCGGCCTGCTGTTTTAAGTCGTACTCAATTTCCAATGCGCCTGAGCCCGTCGCCAGCATCAGCCCCTGGCCGCTTGCCGTCACGTTCAGGCCGCTGTTCGGACAGATACGCACTTGCCCGCCGCGGGCCAGTTTGAGCGTTGCCGGAGCAATTCCCGCCGATAATTCCGAACCGGAGTAAACCGCCATTCCTGAGCCAGCCAACTGCATGGCGCTGGGGCTGCTGGCGTCCGAAGCAAACAGTTCGCCAATCGGCGGCACGTTCTGTGCGAATGCATTTTGCGCAAATATCGGCGTCGTGAGCAGCAGGCAAGCGGCCCATCCATGCCTCAGAGCGCTTTTCAAAATGATGTGCCGGCAAAGGGACAGAACGCGTTACTCCTCACCCACGAAATCGTATTTCTCAATTGTTACAGCAACGCCTTGACCCTGCGCCGCGTCGTCTACCCTGAGTATCTTTCCCACGCAGCGCACTCGGATAGGATCTGCGAGCGTGATTTCAGGCGGCAGCGTCATCACGAATTCAATGGGAGCGCCGGCGGAGATTTCCGTGTCCATATAGATGAAGACGCCGCGCGAGCTTACATCGCGTGTGTGCCCGGCCAATTCCCGTGCGCCGTTGTTCAGGAACTTCACTGATATGGGCAGATCGAGCGAAAACCGCCGGGTGGTTCGCTTCTCCGGCTGCGGTTGCGCCATGCTGGGAGCCTCCAAATACTCTGGATCGTTGGCCACGATTTTAGCCTATGTGGCCGGATTTTTGCCGGATATTATGACGGCTAAAAGTCCGCCCTTACCGCGGATGATCGCGGATCAATGCGGATCAGGACTCAACCTGAAGCCAGTCGGCGAATGCCATGGTGCCAAACCCAGAGTATCGAATGCTGAAGAACGAGGTGTTTTTACGATGTGCTTTTTTCTGGCTCGGTTTGAATCCGTGCTCATCCGCGTAAATCCACTGTAGCAAGGGTAATTCGAGTGGGTGGCCTTCTACAACGCCAGGAAATTCTGCAACAACAATCTACCCGATTCCGTCAGCACGCTTTCCGGATGGAATTGCACGCCTTCAACCGGGAAGCGGCGGTGGCGCAGGCCCATGATCACCCGCGTGCCATCCGCTTCATGCGTTTCCGCGCTGATCTCCAGGTCGCTGGGCAGTCCTTTTTCCGCCACGATCAATGAATGGTAGCGGGTTGCCGTCATGGGTTGCGGCGCGTTCTTGAAGAGCGTCTTGCCGTCGTGCTGGATACGGCTGGTTTTGCCGTGCATGAGTTGGTGGGCACGGACAACGTTGCCGCCAAAAGCGGCGCCAATCGCCTGATGTCCCAGGCATACCCCCAGCACCGGCCGCTTGCCGGCAAAGTGCTTGATCAGATCAATGCTGATGCCCGCCTCTTGCGGAGTGCAGGGGCCAGGAGAAATCAGGATGTGGCTGGGCCGCATCTCCTCAACTTCCTGCGGCGTGATCTGGTCATTGCGGCGCACCTCCACGTTCTGACCCAATTCTCCGAGGTACTGCACCAGGTTGTAGGTGAAGGAATCGTAGTTGTCGAGAACGAATACCATGGCTAAACTCCCCGGTAAACATGTGTAGTTTAACGAAAAACCCGGGAGCCGCGGTTAAAATCAATGTTTCGTCGTAATGTTGGAAAGCTCATATTTTTTTACAAAGCTTTATCAATCAACACGCACAACTTTTGTCAGTTTCGGATTAAATCTTCTGCCGGAGATTTGTGGAAAAAGTATGAGAACACATTGGATCGCTGCGGTCTTGATTGTTGTTCTTGCATTTCCCATCTGTGCCGGCGGGCAGAGTTCCAGTCCTGCCGCTGCTACATTGGCGTGCGGA
>Ga0209580_10001173_pt1 | contig 12431 bp, 10 predicted proteins | sample Coa_R1_5_FD_187153 | JGI IMG/M metagenome (GOLD analysis project Ga0209580, IMG submission 187153) | Surface soil microbial communities from Centralia Pennsylvania, which are recovering from an underground coalmine fire - Coalmine... | ecosystem: Environmental > Terrestrial > Soil >...
CGAAAGGCGCTAACGGAAAACGAGGTGTTGAATGTATTCCTTTACCCAGACAATGCCCGCCAGTGGGACGCGTTCCTGGCCGAGTGCATGCGCTTTGACGTGGCCACGAGCTACGACCATCACTTTCCGGCCACAATGGACTTGCTCTGCCCGAAGAATTGGAACTGAAAGGACACGATCCACGGATAGCACGGGCGAAACGGATATGATCCGGAGGCGTCTATCCGGAGCGTCCGTACTATCCGTGGTTGATTCTGTGATCGTCACTTAGGTAGTGGAAAGATATTCGGCCCCTGATCCTTTCCATCAATCGTAATTGGCTTCGGCTGCACGTCGGGCATCGGCTTCTTAGGCAGGTCTTTTTTCGGTTCATCAATCTTCGGAGCGTCGTTTTTCAGTTCTCCAATCTTCGCCGGCGGATCTTTCTTCGTCGCATCCTTCTTGGGGGCGTCAATGGGCGGGAACTCAATCTTCAGACCGTCATCCTGGGGTGCGGCCGGTTTTGGAGATTCGTTTTTCGGCTTGACGGCGTCTGGCGCGGGAATGTTCGGCGTCTCTCGCGGCAACGGCAGCGGGTCGAGCGGCAACGGCACCGGATCAGGCAACGGCAACGGTCCAGAAGGATTAGACGTGGGCTTGGCGGGCAGGTTGGTCGAGCTTTTCGGCGCAGGGTTGTTGTTCTTTGGGGCCAGCTCGGGCTCGTCGAAGGTCAGCGGCTTCGGTGCCGGCAGCTTGGTACCCCTGGGACCGGCCGTCGGGTACAGTTTTTTCCGCACGGATTCGATGAGTTCGTGCAATGCCAAGGCTCTCGCGGTTGGGTCCAATTGTCGCTCGGCCAGCACCAGGCCAGTCGTAACTTCGCTCTGCAGCTCGGCCGGCAAGAGTGGCTGGATCGTTCGCAGCGAGCCCTCGAACAGGCGGTAGCTGCCCGTCAAGTCGCCGCGGTTAAAAAGGGCGGCTCCGCGATTATGAATGTCGGCCAACAGATCAATGATTTGCCGGTCATTGATCTTTCGCTCAACGGGAACATCGGCCGCCGTGGCCGTGAAAACAAAAACGAGACCACTTGCCAGAGCCAGCAATTGCCGCGAGACCATCATGATCTTCTCCTTTTTCGCTATCCGTTGCGAAAGCTGCAATTGCCCAAGAATATAATCAATCGCCCCAATCTTGCCTAGAGAGGGTTTTCCCCATGCACAATAAATCCGGCCCGATACGTGCAATATGACCCACGGAAGAAACCAAGCGCCATTTTCGCCGGCGCGGTCGTAGATAACATGAGCATGTTCCTTTCTCCGCAGAGATTGCACCATGCGCGCCGAATTGTATGGCTTGATCTTCGATACACCAGCTATCACCTTTTACCTCTGGTCGCCCTGGCGGGCATCGATGCTGGAGCACCGGCTCTTTGAAGCGATTGGCCATTTGCCAAATGTCGAAATTGAGCAGGAAGGCGACGAATTCCGGGTGCATATCGATGATGGCAAGACCTGGCGTACGGCGCTGCAGAACATTGAGCGCATCATGAAAGGCTGGCAGGAGGAAGCCGGGTCCGGGGAAGAGCGCCGCACCTGGTACTGGCTCATTGACGGCGATACCGATGCCCACGGCTACGACCATGCCGGTGAACGAGCCTGCCTGTGGGCGGGCATTCGGATTTGCCTGGATCGCTCCAATCCGGGCGAGAGTGACAAGCGCGAAGACCTGGACATGGAGAGCTTTGGCTTGCAGATTTGGCGCGAAGATGAAAAGCCGACTCGCCGACAATAGCTTGAGGGGATCGGCAAACTAACTGTAACTGGAGACACCATGTCTGAAGAGCACGATCAAATCTGGGTGGCCCTTGAGTTGATGCGCGGCGGGCAAACGGTTCTGTTCCGAGGCACCATGGCACAATCAGATTTTGACGCCATCACTTCGGGTTCGTATACGGCACCGTTTGTGACGCTGCAGAATGTCCACTGGGTGGAATCGGTCTGGAGTGAGCAGGAAGGGAGTTGGACAAACAAAGTCACCGTCTACGGCCGCGACCGCGAATGGCGCTGGCACACAGGCGCAATGCATATCCGGCCAGACAGCATTTTCTCGCTGGCCGATTTGCGGGATTGCTCCAGTGTCGTGGGCAAGAGCGATGAGATCTGAGGTCTCTGCGAGCCGGCGGTGCGAATATCGCGCTTGATTGCGCCGCGGGCTCCGATTCTTATTTCCCTACCTTCACAACACGAAAATCCAGTTGCCGGCGATACACGTCCACGCGCGCGACTTGCACCGTGACCCGGTCGCCGAGTCGATAGCGGCGTTTGCTTCGGCGGCCGTGCAGAGTATGGGACAACTCGTCGAAGTAATAATAATCATCCACGAGCGAACTGATGTGGACGAGCCCTTCCACTGGGAACTGCTCGGCCTGGGCAAAGAAGCCGTAGTCGGCCACGCCGGTGATAATCGCCGGCATCTCCAGGCCAATCCGCTCGCTCATGTAGGCCAGCAGTTTTACCTTGATCAGTTCGCGTTCAGCCGTATCGGCTCGGCGTTCGGTGTGGCTGCAATGCTCGCCGATGGCGGCCAGTTCCAACTGATCGGAACTGCAGCGCTCCATCCGCAGCCACTGTTCGAGCAAGCGATGAACCGTCAAATCGGGATACCGCCGAATCGGTGAAGTGAAATGACAGTAGTCATCGCTAGCAAGGGCGTAATGCCCCTCGGGGTTCGGGCTATACACAGCCTGTTTCAGGCTCCGAAGAAGTGCGTAATGGACCGCGTACTGTTCTGGCTCGCCGGTGCTTTCTTCCAGCACGCGCTGCAAGCCAAAGCGATCTTTTTCAAGCTTCACCGTATAGCCAAGCAATCGGGCGAATTCGGCGAAGTCTTGCAGTTTTGCGGGCTCCGGAGCGGGGTGAACTCGGCGCAAGAACGGCACGTTCAACGAAGCCAGATGCTCGGCCACGGCTTCGTTGGCAGCAAGCATGAACTCCTCGATCATCTGATGGCTCACATCATGCGTCACGAAATGCGCGCCGGTTACGCGGCCCTCATCGTCGAGTTCCAACTCCGTTTCCGGCATCACCAATTCCAATGAGCCGCGCTTGTGCCGGCGCTCGCGCAGGATCACGGCCAGTTCTTTCATGCGTACCAAAAGGTCGACAATCTCCGGGTCCAAACTCTTACCTGCTGATGCCGGCTTCATCAGGATTTTCGAGACCTGCTCATAAGTGAAGCGACGCCGGTTTTGGATGGCGCCATTCGCGAAACGAACGTGCGCCTTCTGACCGTGCGGCGTGAAATCGATCCAGACGGTCTTAACGAAGCGCACTTTGCCTTGCTGCAAGCTGGCCAGCCCGTTCGAGATAATCTCTGGAAACATCGGCAGCACGCGCTGCGGAAGATACACGCTGTTGCCGCGTTTGCGGGCCTCATAATCTAGCGCGCCCCCCACCGGCGCGAAACGACTCACATCAGCAATATGTACTCCGAGTTGCCAATGGCCCGATTTCTTGTCGCGGGTCAGCGAGATAGCATCGTCGAAGTCGCGGGCATCAACGGGGTCGATGGTGACAATGATCTCGTCCGTGTAATCCTCACGACCCTCCAGGTCTTTTTCGTCGAACAGCGCGGCTATCTCGCGGGCTTCTTGTAGCACCTCCTTGGGAAACTCGTCCGGAAGGCCGAAGGCGCGAACAATGGAAAGCGTATCGACGCCCGGCTTGCCGCGCGGGCCCAGAATTTCAGTTATGACCCCTTCGCCGCGGTCATCGGGCCCTGGGAAGCGCAGCATTTCGAAGACGACCTTGTCATCGAGCTTGGCTCTTTTGGCCCCCGGGTCGCCGACGTAAATGCTGTGTGAGAAAACCGTGCCGTCCACGCGCACGTAGCCGTTGCCGTCGCGCTCGAAGTAAGTGCCCACGAACTGCCGCGTCGCGCGATCGACAATGCGAACGATCTCGCCCAGCGGATTGTCATCGCGCCGTGCCGGCTTGCGCAGCACACGAACCAACACCTCGTCGCCCGTGGCGGCGTCTAAGGCGTCTTCCTCGCGAATGCGGATTTCCGCTCCCGTTTTTCCGTCTACGAGCTTGGGCCGAACGAAGCCGCCATGGGAAGTGCGTCGAAAAACGCCGACGACGCTGCCGTGCGGGGCTGTCGCGCGAATGGTATGATTGCGGCCATATTCAATGCGCCCTTCCTTGATGAGTTCCCGCAGCGCCCGGCGTAATTGCGGCAACTGCCCTTTGCCCACGCCGAGTTTTCGCGCCAGCGCTTTTGCCTTTACGGGACTATATTTATTGGCCGACAGAACTGCTATCACTTGTTCCGCCAAATCGGCCATGGCTGGCTCCAAAACGAGTTGAACAGAAGTAAACGAAAAGAGCGAAGAAAAGACCGGCGTTCGCTTGGCTGTCCGCGATTTGATTTCTTCGTTACCTGCGTGTGCTTCTGTTCATTGACTGGATTCGGTTCACTCGGATTCCAGGATCGAATTGTTTACCGGCTCGGCTCCACTGACGCCGCCTTTGAACAATCGCCGCTGCAATGATTGGCTGTATTGCGTCCAGGCGGTGGTTGGATTCTTGTCTTCGCGCAGATCGCGGACGAAGGTGTGAATCTTGGCGTCCATGTTGTCGATGTAATGCAGCGCCACGGCTTCCGGGGTCATTGGCACCACCGGGCTGCCAAAGGCATATTCGCCGTGATGGCTGGCAATCATGTGCTTGAGCCGCCACAGCAGTTCCCGGGGGAATGCCTCACCCGTTAGCTCGGGGACGCGCAATACCTTTTCAGTGAGCATTTCGATGCCGATTGCAATGTGACCGACTAGCTGTCCTTCGTCGGTGTAGGCAAATGCTTTGGAAACCGAAAGCTCACGCGTCTTACCGATATCGTGCAGGAAGATCCCCATCAGCAGCAGATCGCGGTCCACGCCCGGATATAAGGGAGCAATACGGTCGGTCACTTCCATCATGTTCACGACGTGTTCAATTAGGCCACCCACATAGGCATGATGATTCCGCACTCCGGCCGGCACTTTGCTGAAAAGTGTCATGGTCGCGTCGTCCATCAGGAACGATTCGGCAAGCGCGCGCAGGTGAAGATTCGACAGTTTCCGCAAATGCGTGCGCAGCTTTTCGAGCAGCTTATTGATGTCCTGCTCGGTGTGCGGCAGGAAGTCCGTGAGTTCGACCTTTTGCGCTTCATGCCGCTCAACATGGCTCAAGATGATCTGCAACGCACCCTGGAAAAGCTGCACTTTTCCACGCACCGCGAGAAAGTCGCCGGGGTCGAAGGACCGGAACTGGTTCTCGCTTGCGTTCCAAAGGCGACCGGTAATCGAACCACTGCGGTCGCGCAGTTCAATTTGCAGGAACAGGTTGCCGTTGCGGTTAGCCCGTAATTGTTTGTCGGCAACCAGGTAAATCTCGTCGAGAGATTCCCCGTCGGTCAATTGCTGGACGAATCGACGAGACATGAAGGCTCCGTTGATTTCGTTGGTCATTGGTTGGCGGCTTTGCGGGCTGGAACGTTACAAGCGCCATGCTCACACGGCACAAGTTGGAACCGGTTACGTGCTATCCACAGATATATTCGCTGGCCGACGTTCGGCACGCCCGGAATGTACAGCAAAGGAAAGATCGCCCACAGCAACGGCAAGCGGCAGGCCATCCACTGAAACGCCGCAAATCCTCGATACACACGCTCTCGGTCCGGTGCTACCAGGTGCATCTGCTCTAATAATTGCGCTGGCACCAACGGAGTCTTGCTGTCCGGCAGTCGTGCGGTATCCCGGCAGTTCTGATATTGAATGCGTCGCAGCCAGTCCAGGCGACGAAGAATGCCGACAGATTTGCAACAAAAGGCGCAATCGCCATCGTAAAGTAGGACAGCGCTTCTCGTTGTGTCGTGACTTGAGGCAATGGCTGCCACGCTTCGAATGCTCCCAATGGACTTAAAGCTCCTGCTTGATTGTATGCAATCGCAACCGCTCAAATCTCATTTGTCTGGCTATGGTGCCAACCGCAGCACATTGGCCTACCATAACGCAAGGCTAACCACTGAATGAGTATAATTCCATGCCCGCAACTCGCAAGATCCTCGCTTTCGATCTCGGTGCTGAAAGTGGCCGAGGCGTGCTCGGCCGGTTCGATGGCCAGCGACTCATGCTCCAAGACGTGCATCGCTTTCCAAATACGCCGGCCGCGACTTTGGACACGTTGCATTGGGATGTGCTGAATCTCTACAATCAAATGCTTGCCGCGATGCGCAAATGTGCTGTGGAATTCGGCGGCGTCGATAGTATCGGTGTGGATACTTGGGGCGTGGATTTCGCGCTTTTGGGTCGCAGTGGTACATTGCTCGGCAATCCGCGCCATTACCGCGATCCGCACACCGAAGGGGTAATGGAACGGGCGTTCGAAATCGTATCGAAACAAGAGTTGTTTAAGCGCACCGGTATCCAGTTCATGCGCTTCAACTCGCTGTTTCAGCTGATCGCGCTACAGCGCGACCGTTCGCCGTTTCTTGACATTGCGGAAACCCTCTTGTTCATCCCCGATTTGCTCCATTACTTCTTCACCGGAATTAAGGTGAACGAGTACACCGACGCCAGTACGAGCCAGATGTTGGACCCGGTGTGCCGGAATTGGGATTTCGACCTGCTTGCGAAGTTCGGCCTCCCCACGAGAATGCTCGGCAACATTGTTCCGCCGGGAACCGAGCTTGGCCCGCTACGGAGCAAGATCGCAAGCGACACGGGCTTGTCACCGGTGCCGGTGATCGCCCCAGCCACCCATGACACGGGTTCTGCAGTGGCGGCGGTGCCTGCGAAGGGCAAGAACTGGGCATTCATAAGTTCAGGGACATGGTCTTTGATGGGTGCGGAGATCGATTCGCCACTTATGAATGAGGAAGTGCGCGCTGCCAATTTCACGAACGAAGGCGGTGTGGACGGTACAATTCGGTTTCTGAAGAACATTGCGGGACTGTGGCTCGTCCAAGAATGCCGTCGGGCCTGGGAGCGCGCCGGCCAAGAATTCAGCTATGATGGTTTAGCGAGACTTGCGGAGGCCGCGCCGCCGTTTGTAAGCGTGATCGACCCAGACCACACGTCGTTCATGCTGCCGGCGAGCATGCCCGAGGCGATTGGCCAGTTCTGCCGCCAGAGCGGGCAGCCGGCACCGGTTGAGCCGGGAGCAGTCGTGCGTTGTGCGCTGGAAAGCTTGGCACTGCGCTACCGCTGGGTTCTGGAAAAGCTGGAATCGTTGTTGGGCCGTCAACTAGAAACGATCCATATTGTCGGTGGCGGAACGCAGAACATTCTGCTTTGCCAGCTTACTGCGGACGCTTGCAATCGAGAGATTTTGGCCGGTCCAGTGGAAGCCACGGCGTTAGGCAATGTGTTGCTACAAGCCGTTGGTTTGAAACTGCTAGGATCCTTGGAGCAGGCGCGCGAAGTATTGCGAAATTCATTTGACGTGCACCGATATGAACCGAGAGAACCGGCCAAGTGGGAAGAACCATACCAGCGTTTCCTCCGACTATTGTCATGATCTTCGTAAGGGCGCGGATACGAGATGAGCGACATTCCCAACAATCATAAATCGGTTACGGTGCCGGACTTCCTGTCCGCCCGCTCACGCGGCGCGAAGCTGACCATGCTGACAGCCTATGACTACACGTCGGCCCGACTGCTGGATGCGGCCGGCGTGGACAGCATTCTCGTCGGCGATTCGCTCGGCATGGTGATCCAGGGACAAGCTAACATCCTTACGGTTACTCTGGACGAAGTGATATATCACACGCGCTGTGTCTCACGCGGAGTTCGCCGGGCTTTGTTGGTGGCCGACATGCCATTCATGAGCTACCAGATCAGCCCGGAGCAAGCACTGGCGAACGCCGGCCGGCTGATCCAGGAAGGCGGCGCCCATGCGGTAAAGCTCGAAGGCGGCAAACGAATGGCCGGAACCGTGGCGAAGATTGCATACGCTGACATTCCAGTGATCGGACATATCGGCTTAACGCCGCAATCGGTTCACCGCTTCGGTGGTTTCCGCGTGCAACGTGATATGGAGCAATTGCTCGAAGACGCGCACGCTATCGCGCAAGCAGGGGCGTTCGCCATCGTGCTTGAGTGCATCCCCGCCGACATTGCAACTCAAATCACTGAACAACTGTCAATCCCAACAATTGGAATTGGCGCTGGCGCTGGCTGCGACGGCCAAGTCTTAGTGATGCAAGACATGCTTGGCATGTTCGAGGAGTTGCACCCGAAATTTGTGAAACGCTATGCGGAACTTGGAAAGAGCGTGGTGACCGCGGTGCAGCGATATTGCCAGGAGGTGCAGTGTAGGGGCTTTCCTGGTCCGGAACACGAATTCAAGTGACGGCATGCTTTATCACGTCGACAACTCGTGCCACAACCCTTTGTAGAACTTCAGGAACTCGACCCCATATTCTGGCGTTGGTGGTGTCTTGCCGACTTCGCAAAGCGTCACGCGGTCGTAATCCATCTCACGCAGCAGACGAAATAGCTCTCGATACGGGTAAAGGCCCAAAGAATCGTTGTAAAGTTCATTGATATGGCAAGAACGAATCCAAGGCTTTAGCAGTGCAAACGCCTCCGCGACGGACCCTTTTACCAGATCGCTGCCGTTGGAATTCCAGGTCAGGCCAACCTTCTCGTGGCCGCAATAGTCCATGATTTTCTTGATATTGCCTGGAAGTGCGGTGCCTCGGCCGTGTACCTCCACCCAGATTTCCACGCCAGCATCAGCGGCTGCTTTGCCGCATTCAATCAGGGCGGTACCGATCTGTTCAAGCGTTTTGTCTTCGGGCACGCCCTTCGGCAAATCATTCGGCCGTACCTTCACTCCGCGGCCCCCGATCTCTGACGATAATTGCACGAACTGCTTGCAAATTTCAATGTTCTTTCGCACCACTGCCGGGTCCGGCGAATGAAACTCGCACACGGAACCGCAGCCCCAACACATAACTCCGCTGTCGGCAAACTGCTTTCGCACGTCCTTGCGCGCTTCGGCTGGGAGTGATGGTTCGACGCCGTGTTTGTGTGTCGTGCGCAGCTCCACGGCAGCGATCTTTGCCGCTTGGCAGTTCTTCAGAATCGTGGGCAAATCCCAATCTTTGGCCACGTTGTAGGTGACAATGCCTAATTGGAACTTGCGCGGCTTGCCCACCGGCGTTGGCGATTGTGCTGCCAAGCTCTCAGGCAGGGCCAGACCAGCAGCAGCCACGGCACCGGTTTGTAAGAAACGACGGCGGGGAAGAAACAACATGATGAAAACTCCGGGAATGCGAGGTTCCCGATGCTCATCATCGCCGAGACGTGGCAAAAGGGCAAGGGCTTAGGGCAGTTTTCCAGAGCGAGCCGAGCTGCGACAAAACAAAAAGCGGAATTCTTGCGAATTCCGCTTTACTACCGATCATGGAGTGACTGCAAGGTCGGTTACTGGGGGAGGTCCCAGAGGCGCACGCATTTGTCTTGACAGGCGAACAACACGCGCTTGCCGTCCGGCGACAGGCTCACTTCGAGAACCTTGCCTTGAATGCCACCGAGTCTGCGGATAAGTCGGCCGCTTTCGAGGTCCCACACACAAATACCATGGTCGTTGCCAATACTCTGGTTTGGGTTGAAACGGCCTGGCCCCTCGCTTGAAATACCCCAGCGACCGTCCAGGGTAAAGCGGATGCCCTCAACATAGTATTGGCCGGGACCGAACTGCCGGATCTCCTGCCCGGTGTTTACGTTCCAAAGCCGCATCGTCCCATCCCAGCTCGCCGACAGGGCGCGCTGTCCATCGGGCGAGAAAATCACACGCCGGACATCATTGCCATGACCATTAAACGTGCGGATTTCTTGCTGCTTATCCAAATCCCAAAGCCGAACGGTCTTATCGTGGCCACTCGATATGGCGCGGTGGCCATCGGGTGAAAGTGCCACGCACCACACCTTACCATCATGACCGTTGAGGCGGAAAAGTTCTTGCCGCTTTTCCAGGTCCCAAACATAAATGGCGCCATCTTCGGTGGCCGAGACAATGCGCTTGCCGTCTCCGGTAACGGCGGCACAATTCACGCCGGAATCATGGGCGTACTGGCCCAATTCGTTTCCATTGTCTACATCCCACAGGCGCACAGTTTTGTCGGCGCTCGCCGAGACGATGCGCCGGTTCTTATTCGTGAAGACGGCCGTATAAACGTTCGCCGTGTGTCCTGCAAAAATGCGCTCGAGCCGTTGCGTCCGCACATCGTACAGAATCACGTTCTTGTCCGACCCGGCCGAGACTGCGCGCCGGCCGTCGCTCGAAAAAGCCACTCCTTCCACTTGGGCAGAGTGACCAAGGAATTTCTGAACCTTCTCGTTCGGCGCATCTGCGCGGGAAGTTGGCACCGATTGCGATCCGCCATCTTGAGGTGGAAGCTTCGTCGGATTCGTGATGGACCAGGTGATGAAAATGATGCCGATCAACATCAAAAGACCCACGCCGGAAAGGATGCCCCATTGCAATCGGGGGTCTATTTTCTTTTTCTTTTTCTTTTTCAGCCGTACACTCGGAGTTGCTAGCCGCGCATTGGGAGCAGGCGGCGAGGTAATCTTCTCGGTCTTGTCGCTGGCCCGGACCGTGTCGCCGACTCCGCCTGTCAGGCATTTCTGCAAATCGGCTAATAACTGGGACGTCTTCTGATAACGGTCTTCCGGCGCCTTGGCCACCATCCGTTGAAAAATTGCATCGAGCTGGAGCGGAACGTCGGACCGACCTTCGCAGAGCGATGGAGGGTGCTTTTGTTGATGCGCGAGCATGCGGGCGGTCGCCGCGCCGCCGGAAAACATGACATCGCCCCGAATCAAGTAATACAGGGTACAGCCAAGGCTGTAGATATCCGATCGCGCGTCGGCCTTCTTCATGGCCAACGCTTGCTCGGGAGCCATGAAATCCACCGTGCCCATGCTGATGTCGGCGCCGGTATTGAGATTTCCCTTCGCGCCCTTTTCATCCAGAATGCGAGCCAAGCCCATGTCGAGAATCTGAACACGTCCCTTGGCGCTCAGGATCAAATTGGCCGGCTTGATGTCGCGGTGAATGATATTGTGTTGGTGCGCATAGCCGAGGCCTTGTGCCGTCTGGATGATGTATTCCAGTGCCAGGCTCACCGGCAGTCGGCCGCGTTCCTTCACGATCTTGTCTAGCGTCTTGCCGTCGACGCATTCCATAGCCAGAAAATAGCGCCCATTCGCGCTGCCGGCATCGTATGCCTGCACAATATTAGGATGGACCAATTTGGCCGCCGCCTTCACTTCGCGAAGGAAGCGCTGCACCGTCTCCGGGTCTTTGTTCAGCGTGACGGGAAGCAACTTGACCGCCGCCACGCGCTCCATTAGTTGATGTCGGGCGCGAAAGACGGCGCCCATTCCACCTTGGCCAAGTGGATCTTCCAGAATGTAACTGCCCAGCACGAGCCCTTTGGCTTTGCCCTGGGAGATGTTGTTTGCCTGAAAGCGGGTGAGCTTACCGCGGCGCACCAGCTCGTTGCAAAGATCTTGCTTCGAATAGCGCTTTTCGGCGGGGAGCGACTGCTGTGCGGATTGCAAATCTTCGGCACTCAGTAAGCCTAATTCCACCACCGAGTCTAGTGGTGATTCGGTCTTTACGGCCATTGCAAAGCACCTCGGGGACGGGCACCCGGCGCGAGAGTCTTCGCTCGCGCAAAGCCCAAGAAAATAGGGAGTACGCGGCGAACCGTGACCAGCCCTAAAGCAGGATTAGGTCAATACATATGTAGGTCAAAAAATGAGAGCGGTCAATTTTTTGATCGGCCCGAAGGCCCTGACTTGCCCATGGCTTATGTGCATGCCGCCTGTATTGCGCGGCAGGCAAACTTCGCCCCGCACCAAGGGCAAAATTGGACTTGAACGAACGATCTGCCGCCATCGTGGACGATCAAGCCGTACTCACCTGAAGCGGCAGAAAGATGGATGAGGCAATCTGGACAATCGAAGCGGTCCGTGTGCTGCTGACACGTTCGCTCCAAATCACGGCGCATCTCTTCGCAGCAATGCATCGTTAGTCAACCTTTTTACTGCGCTGCCAAACCCTAAGCGGCTCACCCCACCTCGGGATGTACCCAAGGCGCACGGTATGGCCGCCGTAACGACTTGTTCGCTTCGTCATCGTCGATTACCCGGTGCTTATCTGAATCCCATGTCAAAGAGCGCCCCAGTTTCATGCTCATGTTCGCGAGGATGCACGACGCTGTCGAGATGTGGCCCTGCTCAATGTCGGCTACAGGCTTGCTGCGCTCCGCGATGGCCTTGAGCCAGTCGAGCATGTGCACGCGGATGGCCGGTGCGACGTGTCTTTCCAAATCCTTTTCCGTCTTGTCTTCCGGATATTTCTCCAGCTCGTAGGTCACGTCCTTGTGAATCG
>Ga0209580_10001174_pt1 | contig 12428 bp, 8 predicted proteins | sample Coa_R1_5_FD_187153 | JGI IMG/M metagenome (GOLD analysis project Ga0209580, IMG submission 187153) | Surface soil microbial communities from Centralia Pennsylvania, which are recovering from an underground coalmine fire - Coalmine... | ecosystem: Environmental > Terrestrial > Soil > Unclassified...
AATGGAGAGCTGGAACGACTGAAGCCCTCAGCCGAGCGGGTAACGGCTTTTTATTTGAGCATTGCTTTTGGGGGAGTGCTGGGTGGAGGCTTTGTCGTACTGGCTGCCCCGCACTTATTTCATACTTTTTACGAATTTCGACTGGTTTTGCTGGTAACGGGCCTTGCAGTCTTGATGATCTCGGTCAAGGGATTTCTCTTTGCCCTGAAGAATGGAACGGGGAGTTCGAAGCGGCGTGAAGCCATCGCACAGGCCTTATCAGCGGCTGCAACGATTTGCGTACTGGCGGTTCTGGTTTGGGCTTTTCGAACGCAGGCACGCCGGGAAGCCGAAAACGTTGTGCAGGTGCGCAATTTCTTTGGCATCAAACGTGTGTTCGATAAGAACGGGATTCGCTATTTGCAAAACGCCGGCATTGTCCATGGCGCTCAATATTTGGCTGAGCCGTCGCATATGGAGCCGCTCACGTATTACAAGCGTCACAGTGGCTTGGGCCTTTTGCTCGAAAACTATCGGCGCTTGACGGCACAAGAAAAATCTTCACCCTTGCGCATCGGTGCAATTGGCATGGGTGCAGGCACAGTGGCCGCTTACGCTCAACCTGGCGACACTGTCCGTTTTTACGAGATCGATCCGCAAATTCTGGCGTTATCGCAAGGGCCGCGACCGGTTTTCACCTACGTGCTTGGCAGCTATGGCAAAATCGAGACCGTACTCGGCGATGCGCGCCTGAGTCTTGAATCGGAAGCTTCGCGGCATGAATTCCAGCACTTCGACGTACTCATTCTCGACGCCTTCAGCGGCGATGCGATTCCAGTTCATCTGCTCACATCCGAGGCTATGGAGCTTTACTTCCGACACCTTCGGGGACCCGATTCGGTAATTGCGGTCCACATTTCCAATCGCGCAGTCGACCTCACACCAGTATTGCGGGCGTTTGCCGGAAGGTACCAATTGACATTTGTTGACGTAGGCACCTTCAATGGGCCAAACTGGGTTTTATTGTGCCGGAACCGGAAAATTCTCGAGGATCCGGTGTTGTATCTGCCTTTTCCCGAGTTGCACGATCCGACGGTGCTGTGGACAGATGACTACAGCAATTTGCTGGCTGTGCTCAAAAAGTGACGGAGGGTAGCCCAGCTCTGCTGAACGATTTATTCCTTACGGGGGGTCCGATGCTCTGAGGCTCGTCCCGTTTCGCGGCTAGTCTGCCCCGGAGGGGAACGAGCTTCTTGCCGTCCAACATCCTTGCTCCGCATTGACCCATACAACTTGCTCCCGTAAAATAAGTTATTCCAGTCCATAGGGACGTCCTCTGCTGGGCACCTGGGACAAAACTGACCCAAAGGCATCTACACAATGGCAAATCATTTTTCTGCGCTGAAGCGCGCCCGTCAAACTGAACGCCGCACCGCGCGGAACCGCAGCAACACCTCGCGTCTGCGCTCTGCCCTGCGCGACATGCGCTCTGCCCTAGCCAAGGGTGATAAGTCCGCTGCCGAACAGAGCTTCCGTGTAACAGTCTCTGCTCTGGACAAAGCCATTCAGAAGGGTGTTCTGCACGAGAACACGGCCGGGCGATATAAGTCGCGCCTGAGCGCGCGGCTCAAGGCGTTGAAGTAAACCACCGGACATAACCTCTTCAGTTGCTGATTCTGGCTCGGCTCAATCTCTTCCTCCGCAGTTTTCGGTTAATATTCCTCGACCGAAGTCCATGCCCACTTTCTACGATCGCTTCGTCGAATGCGCCGAGCGCTGGCCGAGCAACGTCGCGGTCGAAGTGCAAACCACCGACGGAGTCGAGAGCCACACCTATGCCGAACTCAGGTACATGGCCGAATCGATTGGCGCATGGCTGGTGGAACGTGGAATTCAGCCCGGCGCGCGCATCGCCATTCTGGCCGACAACCATCCCCGATGGGTGGCAGCCTATCTTGGAATCATCGCGGCAGGCGCAACAGCAGTTCCCCTGGACACGGCGTACCACGCAGATCAAGTCGAAAAACTTCTTCGTGATAGCGGAAGTTTGTTGCTTATCTGCGATGGTAAGCACCTGCAGGTTGCATCAGAAGCAGTTTCGAGCTTGAATGTCGAACTACTTCTTACAAACGCAGCCTCGGAAATCCAAACCGACAGTACCGCGAACGATCCTGGTTCAACGCATTCTGAGTACTTGCGGCGAACTGCAATCGCCGACCTTGACAGCATCTTCGCGCTGCAGCACGGCGATTTCAAAGTCGTGCCGCGCGGCCCGGACGACATCGCTTCCCTGCTCTACACCTCCGGAACGACGGCCGATCCCAAGGGCGTGATGCTCACGCACGCCAACCTGCTGGCTGAAGCCGAAGCGGTATTCGCCTGGGCGCATATTGGGCCGCAAGACGCAATCCTAGGCGTGTTGCCCCTGTTCCACGTGCTTTCCCAAATGGCAAACCTGCTGTTGCCCCTCGTGGCAGGCGCGCGTGCGGTCTTTCTGTCCACGCTGAATACGACCGAACTGTTGCGAGCTCTCCAGGAACGGCAGATCACGGCATTTGCCGTGGTGCCGCAATTTTTCTACTTAATCCATGAACGTATCTTCAAGGAGGTCCAGCAGCGTAAAGGAGTCGCGCGATTCACATTCCGGCGCATGATGCGGCTCAACGCCTTTACGCGGGGATTGGGCGTGAACCTGGGACGATTCCTATTTGGCCGCATCCACAAATTGTTTGGCTTGCGAATGCGATACCTGGTCACCGGCGGGTCGCGCTTCGAACCCAAGATCGGTCGCGACTTTTATGCGCTCGGCATTGATGTGCTTCAGGCCTACGGACTCACAGAAACTTGCGGCGGCGCATTCGTCAATCCGCCGGATGATAACGTGATCGGCTCAGTCGGCAAGCCACTGAAGGGCGTCGAGGCGAAAATCATGGATGCCCAAGCCTCCGACGATGGCGCGCCTGCGAGTGGAGAAATTCTGATCCGCGGCCCGATTGTGATGAAAGGTTACTGGAACCGTCCGGATGCAACGGCTGATGTGCTCAAAGACGGATGGCTCTACACCGGCGATCTGGGGCATTTCGATGCGAATGGAAATCTGTTCATCACCGGGCGAAAGAAAGACGTGATCATTCTTTCGAACGGAAAGAATGTTTATCCCGAGGAAATCGAAGCGCATTATCTGCAATCGCCGATCATCAAGGAACTTTGCGTCGTGGGAATAGAAGAAGGCGCCGGGTCCGAGAAGCTTTACGCGGTCATCGTGCCGAATTTCGAGGTGCTGCGGCAGCGCAAAGTCGTCAATACGAAAGAAGTGATTCGATTTGATGTAGAAGGCCTGTCGGCAAAGCTGGCCTCGACCAAGCGAATTAGCGGCTATGAAATCTGGCAGGAGGACTTGCCTCGCACAACCACGCGCAAGCTCAAGAGATTTGAGATTCAAAAGCGCTTGGGCGCAGGGAAACGTTCGGAACACGCCGGAGAGGTTCCGGCACAAAAGCCACTCACAGCCGAGGAGACTGGCTGGCTTGAGCAAGCGAACGTTCAGAGCGCGCTGAAGATCATTCGCGAGTGTTCTCCCGCTGCTCCGGAGAACATTCGTCCTGGTGACAATCTCGAACTGGATCTTGGCCTGGATTCCATGCGACGTGTTGAGCTGCTGGTCGCGCTGGAGCAGGCAACCGGCGGAAATATCCCTGAATCGGGTCTGTCCGATATTTATACCGTTCGCGAGCTGGTGGATGCGGTGTTAAACAGTGCCGCTTCAGTCACCTCCTGGGACAAGCGTATCCGAGCCACACAGAAGTTCGCCGGCTGGAGCGCGGTGCTAAAACAAGATCCTGCCGATCCGGCCGCGCTCGCGATCACGAAACCACGACCTGTGTTGGACCCAATCATTTTTGTTTTCACGAGGGCCGCGAAGCTGTTCTGGAAAATGGTTTCGCGTCTCGATGTCGAAGGTCTGGAAAATTTGCCGAAACAAGGCCCCTATCTGCTCTGCTCTAATCATCAAAGTTTTCTCGATCCCATGTCGCTGCTCGCGGTGCTTCCTTTCTGGGCGCTCAAGCGGATGTTTGCGGTCGGCACCAGTGAAATTTTTGGCTCGGGCTTCATGCGATGGGTGGCGAGGATCATGCGCGTGGTTGTGGTCGATCCCGATACGAATCTGGTTCCAGCCATGCGCGCCGGCGCTTACGGCTTGCGTCATGGGATGGCTTTGGTCCTCTACCCGGAAGGTGAGCGCAGCATTGATGGTACCCCGAAGACTTTTAAGAAGGGCGCCGCGATTTTGTCGATTCACTTGCAAGTTCCAATTGTTCCGGTTGCGATTGACGGGTTTCACGAAGCGTGGCCACGAGGAAAATCGTTCCAGAAGTTCACACATTTGAAAATTAAAATTGGCCAGCCGATCCTCCCACCGCCAGAATCAGAAGCGTCGGAGGAAGCTTACGCGAAGCTGACCGCAGAGTTGAAAGACAAAATCGTAGCCATGTGGGAGGAAATCAGGGAGTGATTTAGCTGGGCTAACGGCCTAAAAGCTACTTCGCTCTCGGATGCGTCTGGTCATACACGCTGAGCAAATGTTTCATGGAAAGTTGCGTGTAGCGCTGTGTGGTGGAGAGGCGCTCATGGCCAAGCATCTCCTGGATCGCGCGCAGGTCGGCGCCTTCTTCCAGCATGTGCGTGCCGAAGGCGTGACGCAAGGTGTGCGGGTGAACGTCCGGCGAGAGACCCTTTGCGACGGCGATTTTCTTGATGATGCGGCCCACGCTGCGCGTGGTGAGCCGGCCGCCACGTTGGTTGATCAGCAGCGCCGGCGTGCTCTTGCGAGCTTCTGAAAGCAGCTTTTGGCGCGTCGGCAAGTAAACCTTGAGCGCAGATTCAACCGCCTCGCCGAATAAAACAAACCGCTGCTTCTTTCCTTTTCCTTGAATCAGGATTGCCTGCTCGCTTCGGCGCACATGCTCCAGATCAATTCCCACAAGCTCCGAGTTGCGGATTCCGCAGCCGTACAGCAACTCCAGCATCAGATGGTCGCGTTCTGGGAACGCAGCGATCTCAGGCATCTTGCCGTCGAGAACCGAGTTCATCTCTTCCATGGTCGGCACGCGTGGGAGTTTTTTCGGTAGCTTGGGAGTGGACACCAGGGCGGCGGGATTTTGCTCAACTACTCCTTCCTGCGCCAGCCATTTGTATAAAGATCGTACCGCCGCCAGCGAGCGGGCCACAGATGTTTTGCTGAGTCCCTTTTCGTAAAGATGAGAGAGGAAGCCACGGATGGTTATGTGATCGATGTCTCGCCATTTTCGCGCGCCGATATAAGCGGTGAAGTTCTCCAGATCGCCGGCGTAAGCCTTAATCGTGTGCCGAGACGCGTTGCGTTCGCGCAATGAGCGGAGAAATTGATCAACCGCTTTGCCGACTCGAGTATCTTTATTCATTGAAATTCAACTCACCAAAGAGGTACGGAGACGAACATGCTAGACGCGAGAATCCTGATAGAAGACGGGCTCCAATAAATTTGCTGGGCTTTTTCTCCGTGCCTCTGTGTCTCCGTGGTGAATCGCCTCTCGCCGTTCATCTGGCCTTCGCTCGCGGATGATGTTTCTGATAAACACTTTTCAGACGATCAAGCGCAACGTGCGTGTACACCTGGGTCGTCGAAATATCAGCGTGGCCAAGAATTGTTTGCACAGTGCGCAAATCCGCGCCGTTTTCGACCATATGAGTGGCGCAACTGTGGCGCAGCATATGGGGGCTGGCATGACGACCGCCGGCGACCGCCGATTTCATACCTACCATCTGCCAAATCCGCTGGCGCGTGAGTTTCTTCGCGCCCCGTGCGATAAACAACAATGGGGAGTTCTTCCCTGCAGAAAGCATGGGCCGCGCATCGCGAACGTAAGCCGCGACCGCATCCTGCGCCGATCGCCCGACTGGCACAATGCGCTCTTTGTCGCCTTTGCCGCGCACCAGCACGTAGCCCATATCGAGCTTCACATCTTCAATTCTGAGCGAAATGATTTCTGAAACGCGCAACGCGCCGGCGTAAAAAACTTCCAGCATGGCACAATTGCGAAGCTCGATCGCGGCGGCGTTTCCTTGCGTGGCTTCAGGATTGGCAGGAACATTCGTTGCTCCAATCGCCAGTATTTGCTCCATCTCTGCCCGCGCAAGCGCTTTGGGAAGAATCTTCCACTGTTTCGGCAACGGAATATTCAGCGTCGGGTCGCGGTCAATGCGCTTATCAAGTAGCAGGAAGCGATAGAGATGTCGCAAAGCAGAAATCTTGCGCGCCACTGAGCGGCCATCTACGGAATTCGCGAACAGCTGCTGGATGAAGGCCCGAACCTCGTCTCGGCGCGCACTCAGCAAAGTTCGCTTGCTGCGGCTAAGAAATTCCGCGAACTGACCAATGTCTTTCGTGTACGCAGACACTGTGAGCGTGGCAAGGCCTTTCTCGATTTTCAGATAATCGACGAATGAAGAGAGCACAGCAGAATTTGCGTCGGACCGCACAATCCAAGTATGCGCATTATCGGACAATGCGAGAAGTAATCACGCGGGTGCGCCACGAGCTTGCTTGAGCACATCTACAGCGTAGATTGCGCCTTGTGGCGTCTCTTCGTGCTTGAAATAGGCGTATGTATCGCGCCCGGCCGCGAGATGCTCGTGCATTCGGCGCAGCATCGCCTGGCGCTCCTCGGGGCTATACTCCGGCTTGCGATAGCGGTAGTAGCAAAAATCGGCGGTGACCACGTCGGGTGTGACTCGCTCTTCAGTTTCGGCGACACACAGCGCCCGGTTGTGCTGCTTGAGGCAGGAAAAAATATCGTCTGCGAACCATGACTCGTGACGAAACTCGAATGCGACTGGAATGCCTCGCGGCAGTATCGCCAGAAAATCTTGCAGTAGTTTGGGATCAGCCTTCATGTTCGGCGGCAACTGGAACAGCACGGGACCAAGCTTCCCTGCCTGCGCCAAAGACTGAATAGTGCCGAAAAAACGTTGCACAAATTCCTCTGCGTTCTTCAAGCGCTTAATGTGCGTTATTACCTGATGCGCCTTTATCCCGAAGCGGAATTCTGCCGGCGTCTGTGCGATCCACTTTTGCGCCGTGGTTTCTTTCAACAGTTGGCGAAAAGTCAGGTTGACTTCAACCGTGTTCAGCTGACTTGCGTAGTACGTGAGGAATTTTGTTTGCGCGAGTTTTTCGGGATAGAACTGCGGCTTCCAACTCGGATACGCCCAACCAGATGTGCCGACGAAAAGTTGTGACATGATGCAGGAAGCTTAACGTATGGATCGAGACACGCCCTTCAGGGGTGCCGTCTTACTGCATTTTACGTGTGAATGGCATGGCTGAAAGCCTGGCCCTGATACAAACTCATTTCGCGCTGGATTATACCTTTTGGCGTCGCCGGCGAGTGGCCGTCCGGCGGGGCGCTTTCTGCGGTTTTCGCGCTGCGGATCGGTCCGTCTGCGCCGTCATCTCCAGCCCTGACTCGATTGCCCGCGTCTCGCCTTTGCTGATTCCGGCCAGCTTTGGAAGCTTCTGTTTTAGGGTAAGCAGCGGCGCAAATAGGTCCCCCATTTTTTCCACCCGCTCCAGAACCTTGTCAGACTCGAAGACGAGCAAACCGGCATCCTTCTTCTTCAATGTGCGTTCCACTTCCTCCCAGGTCACCGGGGTCGAAACCGTGGGCCGCTCTCGCGCGCGCAAAGAATAAACGCTGATCGTAGTTTTGTGCTCGTCGTTCTGGCTCCAATCCACAAACACTTTGTTGGTGCGGATCGCTTTCTTCATGTCCGAAACGACCAGATCGCGGTGCTCGTTTTCCAGCAAACGTGCCAGCGCATGCGCGAAGGGCTTGGTCTCGTCATAGCTGGTTTTTGTGTTCAGCGGGACGTAGATCTGCAGGCCTTTCGATCCGGACGTTTTGGGAAAACTTTTCAGGCCGAAGCTGTCAAAAATGGCACGCAGCCAGAACGCCACCTGACAGCATTGAACAATGTTCGCGGGCGGCCCGGGGTCGAGATCGAAGACCATGCTGCGTGGGCACGTAATGTCTTTAGCCAGCGACAATGAGGGGTGCAGTTCGATCGCGGCCAGGTTCGCCACCCAGATCAACGTGGCGAGGTCATCGGCAAGAATGTAATTTACGTTGCGTTTGTTTCCTTCGCTCCAGATCGGAGCGGTTTTCACCCAATCGGGACGGTGCTTGGTGGCATTTTTTTCGAAAAAGAATTGCTGATCCACGCCGTTCGGATAACGCTTGAGCGTCAGCGGCTTCCCGGCGAGATGCGAGACCAGCACGGGCGCGATGCGGGCATAATAGTCGATGACTTGGCCCTTCGTGAACCCAGCTTTGGGGTAGAGCACTTTGTCCAGGTTCGTCAGCTTGAGATGCCTGCCACCCACTTCGACATTTTGATCGGAAGCCAAGGAATTGAGTAATTGGGAAATTTGGTAATTTGAAAATTGAGCTCCATATCGCCGCCGCGCGCAGGCTGTTTTAAATTACTCAATTACCAAATTACAAAATTACCCAATTGCTTTCATGCGTTCGCCTTTAGCATCTGCTCGGCGTGCTTCAATGACGTTTCGGTTAACTTGGCGCCGCTCAACATGCGCGCAATTTCTTCGGTACGATCGTTTCCGTTAATTTGCCGGATCGTGGTGCGAGTTCGATCGCCCGCCCGCTTTTTTTCCAGCAAGTAGTGATGGTCGGCAAAGGTCGCGATTTGCGGCAAGTGGGTGACGCACAAAATCTGATGTGACCGGGAAAGCCATTTGAGCTTCTTGCCAACGGCATCGGCGGCGCGGCCGCCAATCCCAGTATCGATTTCATCGAAGATCAGCGTGCGTTGCGCTCCCGCCACCTTCTTACGGGACCCAGATTCAACACTCGATTTCAACGCCAGCATCACACGCGATAATTCGCCTCCGGACGCGATTTGGTCAAGCGGATGCATCGGCTCACCTGCATTCGTCGCAATCATATATTCGGCCTGATCGAAGCCGTCCGCGGTCCAGTTCGCCTCTTCGTCTGTACCGCTGATTTCGATGCGGAATTGCGCCTTCATGGCCAGTTCGTTGATCTCAGCTTCGACGAGCCTTTCCAGCCTTTTCGCCGATTCGTAGCGTTTCCTGGATACCGTGCGGGCGGTCAGCAAATACTGTTCCGCAGCGGCGGCAAGGTCAGTGCGCAGCTGCTTTAGAATTTCATCTTTGTTTTCGATCTCCGAAAGCTTGCGCGTCACTTCTTCGCCTAACCTGATCACCTCTCCCAGCGTAGGGCCGTACTTCCGCTTGAGCCGATCCAGCAACGCGAGCCGGTCTTCGATTTGTGCCAAATGCTCGGGCGAAGCCTCAATTCCTCCGGCATAATCTCGCAAACTAGCACCCACGTCCTCCACACTAATCCGCGCGGAATCCAGCGAAGCCAGCGCTTCCTGGAACTTAGGTTCGTAACGAATGAGCTCTTCCACATTTTTCTGCGCAGAGCGCAACGTCGCAGAGGTGGAAGATGCGCCTTCGTACAGCAGATCAAATGCCCGCATGGCCGCGCTATAGATTTTTTCGGCATTCGCCAGGACGCGCTTTTGGGTTTCGAGCCGCTCGTCCTCATCGGGCTGAATCTTGGCATCTTCAATCTCGCGCTTCTGAAACGTCCAGAGATCGACGAGACGAAGGCGGTCCTGTTCGCCTTGCTCAAGCTCCGCGATCCGGTTCTTGATTTGTTTCCAGGCCTCGAACATCTGGCTCACAGGCTCAAGTGCAGTTCCGGCGAAAACGTCGAGCAACGACAAACGAACGTCGCCATCGAAAGAAACCAGTGATTCATTCTGGGCGTGGATGCTGGCCAGATGTGGAGCAAGCTGCTTAAGCACCGCAACGGTTGCGGGCTGATTGTTGACGAAGACGCGGCCTTTGGCGGCAATTTCGCGGCGGAGGATCAGATTCTCGTCGGCATCAATTCCGTTTTCTTCCAGAATGCGCGCGACAGTCTTTTCCGATGCAGCTTCGACCTCGAAAACAGCAGAGAGCATGGCGCGGTCGGCGCCAAATCGGACCACGTCAGGGGAAGCCTTGTCGCCCATGAGTAGCGCCAGCGCGTCGATGAGAATGGACTTCCCTGCCCCGGTCTCTCCGGTCAGTAGATTGAGGCCAGGACAGAATTCAACCGCCAAGTGATCGATGACAGCGTAGTTCTCGAGGCGCAGTTCGAGGAGCACGAGCGATCCTGGAAGCAGAGTTGAGCGCAGGATAACACGAAACCAGCCGTCAGCCATGAGCGTCGCTGTTTACGAATTTGGGTTCCTTGGTCTCCTTGGTGGTAAGAAGAACCCCGCTGCCACGAGGGAGACGAAGTCACGCGAAGGAAACTCCGCTGACGTGCCGTCGAACCTAGCAATTCACACGTGCAGCATCAAATACCCAATCCCAACGCGCATGTGGTGCAGCCACTTGTCCGGCAGGCTGGCGGCGATTGTAAGCCCAAGAACGCCGTGGATGATGCCCAGCGGATACAGGTTCCTCCATCGACGGAAAAGCTCGCAGAACAAGATGCCTCCACAGAAGGAAAACACAGTGAGGATCGGACTGGGAATATGGACTAGAGAAAAAAGAGCCGCTGCCGCGATCACGGCGCGTCGCGAACCGAGCGCCGCCTCAAGGCGAACAAAGAAGATCGACTGCAGAATGAATTCTTGTTGCAGCGCCCAAAATCCATACTGCCATGACCGGCTCAACGGCACGGTGTATGTAGCCCCCGCGGATCGTAGTGGGATTTTCATCAGAGCAATGACACCGCAGAGAATCGCGCCGGCCAGAAGCATGTACCCGGCGCCCGCGAGCGGCCGCCTCAGTCCCAGGTCACGAGCGTTCCAGCGCCCTGCAACCGCGAAACCGATGACACACGCCGCCGCAATAAGGCTGAAAAAGGCATTCAATCTTCCCGGCGGCGTCCACACTGCAACGAAAATGCAGCCGAAGATGACCGCGATCTCGATCAGGTCTCTCCAGTAATTTGTCTCGACGGGCGGAGCTAAGACCTGAGAATCGCCCACTTCAGCGTCGTAAAAAACTTCTGTCTTCTCGCTCATCTTCGAATCTATATAAGGTTAAGATGCAAGGTGCCAAGCGGATACTACACCCGATGTGAAGGAGCGCGTCATGCAGGAAAAAAGGCATCGCGTAGTGGTCATCGGAGCTGGATTCGGCGGACTCGAAGCTGCCCGCTTATTGGCAAAGCTGCCAGTCAACGTCACGGTCGTCGATCGTAAGAACCATCACACCTTTCAGCCGCTTCTCTACCAAGTCGCTACCGCGGGCATTTCCCCCGGAGAAATTGCGGCTCCCATTCGCTGGATCCTGCGTGGACGCAAGAATGTCGAAGTCCTTCTGGGTGAGGTGACGGGATTCGATCTTGCCCATCAGGTCGTAAGGCTGCCCGATTGTGAGATTGCCTACGATTATCTGGTCGTCGCCGCCGGGGCCACGCATTCCTACTTTGGCCATGACGAATGGGAGCCACTGGCGCCCGGCCTGAAAACCATTGAGGACGCGCTGGAGATTCGGCGCCGTGTGCTGCTGGCTTTCGAACTTGCCGAGCGGGAGGCTCTGGCCGGAGAGCCCGAGTTGCCTCTTAACTTTGTCATTGTGGGCGCCGGCCCCACCGGGGTCGAACTCGCCGGAACGCTGGCGGAAATTTCGCGACGAGCGCTCCGCGATGAATTCCAGGCCATTGACCCGAAGCGCACTCGCATCATCCTGCTGGAAGGTGGCCCGCGAGTGCTGGCAGCGTACGCTCCAGATTTGTCGGAAAGCGCAGTGCGGCAGTTGCAGAAACTTGGTGTCGAAGTCCACACTTCCGCGATGGTCACCAGAGTTGAGGCGGGCGCGGTTCGGCTTGGCGAAGAAAGAATACCTGCCGCAGTGGTTCTTTGGGCAGCGGGAGTGCAAGCCTCAGAGCTTGGGCGGCAACTCGGCGTTCCCGTCGATCGTGCCGGTCGGGTCCCGGTGAATCGTGATCTGAGCATTCCGCAACATCCGGAAGTTTTTGTAATCGGCGACCTCGCGGCCTTCAAAGATGAGCACGGCAACATGCTGCCGGGCGTTGCGCCGGTTGCCATGCAAGAGGGACGCGCGGTAGCGAAGACTATTTCGCGCGATCTAAGGAACCAGCCTCGAAAAAATTTCCACTATGTGGACAAAGGGAGCCTGGCTACCATCGGCCGGGCGGCGGCAGTCGCACAGTTCAGGGGCCTGCACGTCTCGGGTTATTTTGCATGGCTGGGCTGGTTGTTCGTACACATCTTTTTCCTGATCGGCTTCCGCAACCGGCTCATTGTGATGATCCAGTGGTTCTGGTCGTATGTGACCTACGAGCGCGGCGCGAGGCTGATTACAGGAAGCACCAATCTCCCTGGCTGGACCGACGACG